>ERZ791903.543-NODE-543-length-50463-cov-3.944870_pt1 | contig 50463 bp, 35 predicted proteins | sample MGYA00510148_ERZ791903 | MGnify/ENA primary metagenome ERZ791903 (study PRJEB30046, sample SAMN00792080) | human gut metagenome | study: EMG produced TPA metagenomics assembly of the A metagenome-wide association study of gut microbiota in type 2...
TAAAAATGGGAGCACGCTCCCATGAAACCGTGCACGTAAGTGCGCGGTAGTTCATTCGCTGACCGATTCGAGCTGCTACAAGGCGCATAAAGTTAAAGAAATCTTGTTCACTCGGAAGACCGGCAAGATTTTGGATATATCGCTTTAGAAAGGAGCCATAAAACGTTGTCCATTTGATGCCTGATGTCCATAACTCTGGAGCAGAGCCCTTCCAAATATGGAGAAAAACATCATTAAAACCGATCTTTTCCCTCTGACAGCAGACGGCAACATACTCTTGGGTCGGGATAAACGGTTTTTGTTCCAGCCAACCATTGAACTCCCTCTGAGAAAACAGTATCGAACCTAAGGTTCCGTCGATCCTATCTCTGGGAACGGATCTGTCTTGCCGTAGTAAAGGAGCAGTAAACATATGGTTAACGTTGCAATCGTTAGTGAAAGGGATGCCTTGATGAGTCAAAGAATAGACCGAAACACAACTTCGAAGCGAGTCGGATCCGGATCTTTTCTTTCCTCCTAAATTGCATTGCGCTTCTTGTTTTCATAGCAAATTATGGAAAACGATAGATTCACAAAGTGGCTATTTTGAAAATCGTATTCGCATTTCCGTTTTTACTTCTTTTTTGTCCATAAAATGAAACCATTCGATCTTCATTGAAACTTTGAAAATGAACAGCACACTGAACCACACCGTTAAAGCTTCGCTTCACAGCGAACGCTTTGTGCTGTCCAATCGAATGTGCCGAATGTGAGTCTGACTTTCCGCTAAGGAATGTCTTACTGACTTCTCTATTTGTCTTTCCCAAAATCCATCTTTAACTCGGGATAAGAGTAAGCAGAGTGAAGGTACATCCAAAAACCGCCCGCTTTTCAAATCCCGACAAAATTAAATAACCAACTTTGTAACAGGTGAAAAGCATGCAACGATTCCAATTTTTGAAACTGGCTGCCGCAACAGTGATTGCCGTTCCTCTTCTTCTTTCCGGATGCGGCGATAAAAAGACCTCTGAACTTAAAGTGGGTGCAACCGCAGGCCCCCACGCAGCGAATGTCCAAAAGGCTGCAGAAGTAGCTAAAAAACAGGGCTTAAACGTTAAGGTAATTGAATTTACGGACTACATTTCGCCGAACAAGAGTTTGGAAGAAGGCTCTCTAGATATCGCAATTTATCAGCACGAGCCGTTCCTCAATAACTTCAACAAGCAACAGGGAACTCATCTCAAAAATATCGGTGTAGCTGTTGTTCAGCCGATGGGCTTTTACTCGAAGAACATTCACAGTCTGAAGGATATTCCTGATGGCGCAACGTTTGCGATCCCGAATGACCCGAGCAACGAAGGCCGCGGACTTCAGTTAATTGAAAAAGCCGGTTTAATTAAATTGCAGCCGGGCAAAGACGGCTCTGCAATTACGGTTGCCGACATCATCGACAATCCGAAGCATCTGAAATTTAAAGAGCTCGAAGCCGCTCAGCTTCCGAGAAGCTTGTCCGATGTTGACATTGCTACAATTCCGATGAATTACGTTATTAGTGCAGGTCTGTCTCCGGAAAAAGACGGCTTCTACTACGAATCTAAAGAAGCTCCTTATGCGCTGATCATCATTGCTGCAAGAGAAAACAATGCCAACAATGCAGACGTCCAGAAGTTTCTGAAGGCTTTCCAATCTCCCGAAGTAGCCAAATTCATTAAGGAAGAATTTAAGGGAGCAGTAGTCCCGGCATGGGAATAATAAAAAAATATGTAATCTCTTGAATTTAAACGAATTCCGCCGAATCAGCAGTGGTACGGCGGGATTTTTTCTAACACGCTTTTCTAACAAATTTCGACCTGTTCTAACAATCTAACAAATCGAGTGTTAGATAAATGTTAGAAAAATGCACTTGGGGAGTGGTTTTCATTTGTCAGACTGCTCATTAACGAAAGACTATTTTCGGGAAAACGATAAGGCGTTTTGTATCTAAATGTATGCCAAGGGAGCGCCTGAAGTTCTAAGATTAAGGAATCAGGTAGAGGTGCAGACTTTATAAGTAGTTGCTTCCTTTAAAGGAGAATCGGGAGGCAGCAAAAGGAAAGTTTGCCGAAGGCCGATTGATCTCTCCTAAATTGATCGGGCCTGGGCCGTCGAAAAACATTCGGCGGACTGTCACTGAAATAGTGGAGCGCTACCCGAGGTCTCGAACCTTATTCCTTTTGATATTACCTTTAAGGTCCGGATGCTCGAGGAGCTCCGGAATGAAACATAACAATATCAAGAGGACGAAATGTCTCAAACCAACTCAAGTTCCCGCTTAGCTCCGTGGCAAGCTATGACCATGCTTGCCGTAGGTATTGCCATAATCTTTTTCGGGTTGATGGCCTTAAAGGTTAATGCCCGCATTGTCCTTGCCGTTGACGGTGCCATCATGTGCTTAATGGCCTGCGCCTTCGGTATTTCTTACGACAGCGTTCAGAAAGGCATCAAAGACACCATTGCTTCGATGCTTGTTGCAATGCTGATTCTTTTGTCCGTCGGTATTCTCATCGGCTCTTGGATGGCCTCGGGGACGATTCCGGTCATGGTCTACTACGGTATGCAGGTGATCACTCCGGCCTTGTTCCTCCCGGTTGCCTGTATTCTCTGCACGTTAATGAGTACTTTAGCAGGAACCTCTTGGGGCACGCTGGCTACAGTCGGCGTTGCATGCATGGGCGTGGGCGAAGGACTTGGTATTCCCGTTGAGGCAGCCGCCGGTGCGGTCTGCGTGGGTGCTTTCTTCGGCGATAAGATTTCTCCCTTAAGCGACTCCCCCGTGATCACTGCCACCGTGACGGATACACCGTTAATGGAAGGCATTAAACATGCTCTGATTTCCACAGGTCCGGCTTATCTGATCAGTTTAGTTTTCTTCTTTGTTTACGGTCTGGAATTCAGCGGCGGCTCTGCAGCTGAAAGCGCAACTTACGTTGAAATTTTAAGAACGATTGAGAAGAGCTTTAATCTCAATCCGATTAGTCTGCTTCCGGTGTTTGTCGTAATCGGCCTGATCGCTTGGAAGAAACCGACCATTCCGACATTCGTCGCCGGTATTGCTGTTGCCGCATTCTTAGGTATGTTCCTTCAGGATGTCAGCCTCAAGAACATGATGAATTACATGTACAGCGGCTTTAGCATCCACACGGATTCTGCTTTTGTCGACAAGATGCTGAACCGCGGCGGCTTCACCAGCATGTTAAGCACCATCGGCTTATTGATGACAGCTGCTATTTTCGGTGCTCCTCTGAGAACCGCGGGCGTTGCAGATGTTTTACTCGACTACGTCAGAAAATTCGCTCGCAACAGCCGCATCATGGCCTTCTGCGTCATGTGCCTGCATACGCTCTTCTTCATGATTACCGGCGCTTATTACGTCAGCTATCCGGTTGTCGGTTCTATGACTAAGGACATGTTCCCGAAATACGGTCTGCAGCGTAAGAATCTGATGCGCATGATGCTTGATACCGGTACCGGCCTTGCTCCGTTGGTTCCTTGGTCTACCACGGGCTCTTACACAGCTTCCACGTTAGGAGTTGCCAACATTGCTTTCTTTGCATTTGCTCCGATGCTTTGGCTCTCCATCATCTTGTCCGCAGTTTATGCACTGACCGGCATCGGTATGGCCAAGCTTGAAGAACAAACAGCCGAGCAGGAAGAAGGTTCTCGATTCAACGGCCAGCTGGCAAAGGAGTAAATCATGGAAAAACTTTTTCAGCGCTGGTATGACTTGATTTCCATTGATTCGGTTTCCGGACACGAAGTCGGAGCGGCGGACTATGTTGCCGAAGCTCTTCGCTCCATGGGACTTGAGCCTCATTACAGCTACTTCCCGGAAGATACTGACAGACAGCGTCCTTCTGTTTGGGCGGTGCTTGACAGCGGCAAACCCGGTAAAACGATGCTGCTTATCGGTCACGGCGACACCGTAGATGTGAACTTAAAGAATTGGAAAACTAATCCTTTCATGCCGGTCGAAATCGACGGCAAGGTTTACGGCCGCGGATCTATGGATATGAAAGGCGGAGACGCTGCGATTCTCACGACGGTTGAGTATTTTGCTCAGCACAAAGATGAGTTTTCCGGAAAGATCCTGATTTGTTTCGTTGCCGATGAAGAAGGATTAAGTAAAGGGACCTATCAGCTCGTTGCCGAAGACGTGGTTCATGCTGATTACGCCATCATGGCGGAGTGTCGCTACAACAATGTGGCTGTGGGTTTCAGAGGGCGCTTCAGCTTTGAAATCACAGTAAAGGGCAAAGCCGGACACGCCAGCCGTTACCCGGAAGTCGGAGAGAACGCCTTGATCTCAGCAGGTCGTTTAGCGGCAGCAATTGAAGCACTGCCGACACTTACTCATCCCAAGCTCCATCACGGCACATGGTGCGTCCGTTATTTGGCGGGCGGCAATTCTGGGGCGCTAGTGGTTCCGGACAGCTGCTACATGTTTGTAGATCGTTATGTCGTTCCGGGCGAAGATGAAGCGATGTGCATCCGTCAGATGCAGGAAGCTGCTGAAAAACTCGGCTTGGCAGACAAAGTGGATATTCATTTGAAACCGCGCAACAGTCCTTACATGAAGTCTTTTGCTGTTCCTGAAGATCATGAACTTGTTGTCAAACTTCAGGAAAGTTTCAAGGAAGTCACCGGCGAAGATCTGCCGATTGATTATGACCCGTCTGTTTGCGACTCTAATATTCTGGCTGTTTCCTGCGGAATTCCTGTTGTCACATTCGGACCTTCCGGCGGGAATATGCACGGAGACAATGAGTACGGGTATCCGTACCAAGTCAAGAACTGCTATGAGATTTACAAGAAGACAGTAAAGAAACTTCTTCCGGCATAAAAACCAACCGACATACGCCGCTTGAGAGAGCGGCCTCAAACCACACCGGCGTCGAGAGCTTCAGCTATTGAGACTCTCGACGTTTTTGATGCTGCTAAATTATTAATAAAGTTTTTCCCCTCAGAGAATAAAATCTCGATTCCAATTTTCCATCTGATTCAGTACTCCGTAAACAAACGAAAACCACCCGTTCTTTGATTCAATTCTCTGGAAAGGGGACATTGAACTGGGAGTAGACTTTCTGCCACCTTCTCTTCGCGTCAACACGTTCTTTTTCTTGAAACCAGGAAACAAATTCCTGCAGTTCTTTCCATTCCAGATTGTCCTTGTGGAATGCAATATTTCTTTGCCAGGGATTTCTGTGCCAATTGGGCAAAACCGGAACAAGGCGACCTTCCTTCAAATCCGTTTCAACAAAACTTAACGGCATATCCACTGCAATACCATGTCCCTCTAGTACAGCAATATAGGCCGGCTGATCTCCATAGAACAATTTTTTGAGACTTGTTTTTGAACTGGAGATAACATCAATTTTCCCGGTGAGATTGTTCAGACGAAAGTGCGTCGCTGTGCTTAAATCGAAAATATCATCTCCGTTGCATAAGACTTCGGCTTCAGGGTAGAAGTTTTTTCTTTTAAGCAATAATCGGTGATCTATGAGATCTTCAATTTTTTGCGGCATTCCATACTTGCGAACATATGCTGGAGAAGCAACCATAAAATTGAAGCAGGTTCCAATTCTTCTAACGACAAGCTCTTCTTCAATAGGAAAGTAAGGGAGCATTGCAACATCCGTTTCTTTTTTTATCAAAGAGGGATGCTCGAGGTCTGGAAGTACCTCAACTTCAATATTGGGATGGTCAATTGAATATTCGTTAATGAAATTGACGACATTATGAACAAAACCGCTTGTTGTAAGACTCATTCGAATCTTTTTACGACTCAATTTTTGTTTTGTTTGTTCCGCTAAAGATTGAAGTTCATCAAGTTGATTTTGAATTCTCCTAATAGTTGGGAGCGCTTGATACACAAATTCTGTAACTGTTGCCGGCCTTTTGTCGCGATCCAAAAGAGCAATTCCGAGCTTTCTTTCCAGTGACGTGATTTGTTTAGAAGCAGTGGATAAATCTGCATTCATCAAAATACTGGCAGATGTTAAAGAACCAGTTCGGACAACGGCTTCTAGAAATTCCCAAATATGAAAATTTGAGAAACAGTCTCTTTTGACTGATTCACGCGCGACAACTTCTTCTCTTCTTGCCCCCTCCGAAGATGAGTTAATACCATTTGCTTGGAACCTTTGAACATCAGGAGAGGAACTGAAATTTGCCATCTTGAAAAATTTCAATATAAGTTGAAAGAAGCGCCTAGTTGCGGGAATTTTATATCAATAACATAGGGATGTATCTCAACCTCTCCGAACATATATTTTTGATTCGTTTTTCGGATTTGAACTTCTCTAAGGGATCGAAATGACTTCAAGACGCAATTTTCTTAAAAGCAGTTTTCTCGCAACTGGTTTCCTGACGGCAGGAAACGTCTGGGCTGTGCCGACTGAGGAACCGTCAAAATATGACGGTGTCTACGATGCAATTATTGTAGGTGCCGGAGGTGCTGGATTAGCGGCAGCCGCGCACGCAGCCGAGGCTGGGAAAAAAGTTCTAGTTCTTGAAAAAATGCCGTTTCCCGGCGGTTCGACTATCTTGAGCGGCGGAGGTTGGTCAATTGCAGGAACAAAATGGCAGAAGAAGGAAGGTATCGAGGATACCGAAGCCTTATATTTCGATGACATGATGAAACAAGGCCGAAATGCCAATGACCCTGAGCTCGTAAAAACTATGGTTGAGGCTGCGACGAAAGAATACGAGTGGCTTACCAAAAATTCTGATTTAGAACCCACAAAAGTGGCTATGGTTGCAGGTATGTCTGTTCCGCGGTGCCACTTTTTCCCGATTTCGAAATTAGTGGGTTTCTACTTTAATTTTGCCAAAAGGCATGGAGCTGAATTTTTGATGGATACCGCCGCAGAGAGACTTCTTTGGGACTATCGGTCCAAAAGAATAATCGGCGTTAAGACAAAAAATAAAGCTGGGAATATTAAGTATTACAAGGCAAGAGCAGGCGTCCTCCTATCGTCCGGTGGTTTTACGCGAAATAAGTCAATACTTGCTAAGTATTGTCCGGGTGCTGAAAACTCTTTCCCAATCTGCGGAGCCGGCAACACGGGTGATGGTTTGCTGATGGCCCAAGCCTACGGAGCTGATGTTCTCGATATGACCAACATAACCCCAGCTTTTGGATTAGTGGTCGGCGGCAAGAGCGTAAATGACAAAACCACCGTCTTCTTTAGGGGAGGCATTGTTGTCAATAACCAAGGAGTCAGATTTATTTCTGAAAACAGCACCTATGGTGCCATTGGGAAAGCGGCAATTCAACAGGATAAAGGCCAGGCTTTTATTATTTTCGACGAGAAGATAAGAGAAATGGATTTGTATGCAGATCCTAGAGAACCTCGTTTAGTTGGAGAAAAAGGTAAGCCTACGTTTGGAGTGTCTGCGGATACAATTGAGGAGTTGGCTAAGAAGATCGGTGTTAATCCGGCAAAACTTAAGGAGACCGTTGAAAATTACAACGCGCTTGCACCAAAAGGCTTAGATCCTTTAGGAAGGAAAGGACTGATGGGTTCTAAGGGTACTCCAGTTCCGATTTTTGAACCTCCGTTTGTTGCGATTCCTGCAACTACATCAATGATGGCAACATATTGCGGTTTAAGAGTTAATTCGAGAATGCAGGTAATTGATGTTTTCGGGAACCCAATCCCTGCTTTAGCTGCTTGCGGTGAGATTTGCGGAGGCTTCCACGGCAAGTTCTCAATGGGCGGAACCGGTGTGGGAAAGGCAATAAGCTTGGGAGGTCAGGCAGTTATGAATTTATTTGAATAAGTAAATAGAGAGAAAAATTTCGGCGGCCATTTGAGACCGCCGAAAATTTAAATAATGCGCATTAGCCTCTTATTCTTTAATCGTTATCTCGTTTCTGCCGGCATACTTTCCTAAGACGGCATGGAGCTTCTTAAGGTCAATCGGCTTAGAGATATGGTCGTTCATTCCGGCATTGAGCGACTTGGAAACGTCTTCGGAGAAGGCGTTTGCCGTCATTGCAACGATCGGAATGGTATGAGCGTCTTCTCTTAAGAGGTTTCGGATCATTTGAGTAGCTTCTAAGCCGTTCATGACTGGCATCTGGATATCCATAAAGATCATGGAGTAGTAACCGGGTTCATGGGTTTCGAAAGCTTTAACCGCTAGTTCTCCGTCTCCCACCACTTCTGCGGTGTAGCCGGCCATATCCAAAAAGTCTTGGGCGACTTCAGCATTAAATTCATTGTCTTCTGCTAATAGAACCCTCTTTTTCTGAGTATTTTCTTGAACGAGCAGGTCTTTCTCTTTTCCCTTGTGTTCCTTAATACTTGGATCAGACAGCCAGTTATAGAAGGAAGAGCTGAAGAAAGGCTTGGCGATAAAGCCGTTAATACCGATTTCTTTGGCCCTGCCTTCAATCGGAGACCAGTCGTAAGCGCTGATAATGATAATGAGGGTCTCAGGTCCTACGATCTTGCGAATTTCACGTGCAGTTGCTTCGCCATCCATCTCCGGCATTTTCCAATCCAGGAAGCAGATATCGAACGGATCATTGTTCTGCATGGCCTGCTTAATCTTTTCGATGCCTTCTTTGCCGCTTAATGCGTATTCGGTCTTTTGACCCAATTGATCGAGAAGGACGCAGGCGTGTTCGCACGTGTCTTTGTCATCGTCAATGACGAGAGCGCGGAGTTCGAGCAGGCTTTCCGAATGTTTAGCGGAATCTTTGGAAATACCGAAGGGAAGGTCGATCGTAAACGTACTGCCTTTTCCTTCTTCACTTTGGACGTCTATGTTCCCGCCCATTAAATTAACCAAGTTGTGTGTAATGGCAAGACCTAGGCCGGTACCTCCGAAATGCTGTGCAATCTCCGCTGTTTCCTGTTCAAAGGGGAGGAAGACGCGGCTTAAGAAGTCTTTTTTCATGCCGATACCGTTGTCACTGATAATGCAGCGCAGATGGACATGTTCCGGACTTGTCTGTTTTTCTGACAGCCTCATTGTGACCTTGCCGCCTTTCGGCGTGAATTTAACAGCGTTGGAGATAACGTTAATAAACACCTGATTGACACGCAGCTGGTCACCTACAAGGCATTCTTGGTTCACATCGTTCGTGATGATTTCAAAACTGACGCCTTTTTCTTTAGCCTGAGGTTCGATTAGGTTGTAGATGCTGTGAACGGTTTCCTGAAGGTCGAATTTTTCATAAGAAAGAGCAAGCTTATTGCTTTCAATCTTAGACATATCCAGGATGTCGTTGATGAGGCCAAGAAGGTGACGAGAGGCGAGAAGCGTTTTCTTTAGACAGTCTTCAACCTTTTGTCGGTCACCGATTCGAGACAGGGCAATTGTCGTCATCCCGATGATGGCGTTCATCGGCGTGCGGATTTCATGCGACATATGCGAGAGGAAGTCGCTTTTTGCCTTGCTTGCGTTTTGGGCATTGGTTAGGGCATCTGCTAAGTTTCTTTGGTAGTTAATCTGTTCAGTTTCATCAAATAAGGAAACCACTGTCCAGTCGATTAAACCTTGGCGGACCGGATAGACTGAAAGCTGGAAAGCCTTGTCGCTGCCCTTTAGTTCGATATTTCTTGTGACGTTGCCGGTGATATTTCTGTCGAAGAGGATGCCTCGTAACCATTCTCTGTCTTTCTTATAAAAGCGATTGAGCAGTTCTTCTTTCTTGCTTTCAATTGAATCTGCATCGAATCCCAGAATACGGAGGCTGTTGTCGCTGACATACTCCGGCTCTTTCTTTTCGTTAAAGATAATGAAGACGTCATCGACGTTGGCATAGAGAAGCTTCAGCAGTTTGTCGCGCTTCAATCCTTTTAAGTAAGCACGGTTCAAATCTCTGGATCCGGTGTAAATAAACCACAAGAGCAGGATGCCCATAAGAATGGTACAGATTACAAAACCGTAGATATTGCGGTCTGACTTCTCTTTGATGTCGCTTCCGCGCTGGTCGGCATTGGTTGCAATTTGATCGAGTATGTCATCAAAATGAATAAACGCCGGCTCCACGATTTGGTTATAGAGCGTGATGACATTTTCTACTGTGGGTTCGCCGCGGGTGCGATCTACTAAGTCGCGTCTTTTTTGACCGATCTCTGCTAAGGCGTCTTTTAATTCTTGGAGCTCTTCCGGTTTTCCGCGATAGCGATCCTCAATGATGACGATACTTTGGTGCTGGAGTGATTCCTGAGTTTTTAGGGCGTTTTCCAACTGAGCGGAATTCAGGTCCTTTGAAGAAAAGAGCACGGGAGTCAGGCTTCTGAAGTCATACAGGCGACTCTTCATAATTCTCGCCTGAGACGAGACGAGGTATGGGAAATCGTAGATGTCTTGCGTGTATTGGTTGACCTGTAGCAAGAACACGATACTCGTTACCGTATACACCGCTACGAGGAAACACATAACGGTTCCTCGATTTGCTTTTTTCTCAACGTCTTTTCCTAACATTGATGGACCTTTCTCTTGGGATTATTGCTGTGCTCTGATCATCAGTTTTATTAAAAACTGTGTTGTCTAATTCAGAGACTGTTTTGTTTGATTGTAATCTGCGTCAATAAATAAGAGGAAAACTGACAAATGATTTAGGAGTGTCTTCGCCTGATGAGACATGTCTGTCGCGCCTGTTGTAAATTGGCACCTAACAATTAAGGGTGAATTCTCTCTACAACCTTTAGACATGCGATGTTAATAAATCTAGTCCTCCCGCGGTACAACTTATTGGCTACAACTTATTCTTTGCGAAGAATAAAGTGATGTAAAATACAAATCAAACAATTTATTACATGTATACAAATCCGAGGACAAAATGAAACATTGCCAATCTACTCAGAAGCAAATCCTGTCATAAGGCTCACTACTTCTCCAACCAGCGGAATCTGCAGGGGTATCTTTACCCGTGCAAGCGACTGTCATTAGAGAGCAGCCTTGGCAAAAGTGAATACAAAGTTACCGCCGGAGGGATGGGGTTTAGTGTTATCGGCTTAACTTCTGATTTCAGTCAGCGTTGTTCTCCCGTTTGTTTGAAAAATTAAAAACGTTTCTAAAGAACAAAACCCGGGGGGGGGGCATGAATCACGTTTATAAAGTTATCTTTGAGCCTATTTCTCATTTAGCAAAGGTTGTGGATGAATATTGTCAGGCTCATCATGGAAGTAACTCTGTCAACGGCCCGCGAAAGCGGGCTTAGTCCTTTAAGAAAACGATTAAAAATCTGCATGTCTGAAGATTTTTCAGTCCTCATATTCTCTTTAGGTGTAACTATATTTCTTTTTCTAATACTCTATGGCTTTGTCTAATTCTCCTCATCTCTTGTTAATTCCTTTCAATTTCGGATAATTCACGCCAATTTCATGCGGTTGCTGAATAAAATAAGGGAATAAACAAGAATATCCACGGAGGAAAAATTGCATAAGTCAGCCCTTGTAGTCGCCCTTCTCTTTTCTGCTTTCTCCTGTGCAAACCTCGTGGCTGCAGAAACTGTCCATGCTAATTCTCAAATTTATAAAGAAGCGAAATCACTTCCTAAAGTCCCTGCGAACTCTGAAGTATTTACAGGTAAAGCAGAAGTTATTCCGATGAGTCAACAAATTCCAGGAATGCCTGTTCACAACGGAATTGTGATTTTTGAGCCCGGTGCAAGAACGTTTTGGCATATCCATCCGGCAGGCCAATTCTTTACTGTCCTACGAGGTGAAGGCAGAACCGGAGTTTATGGAGAAAAGGCCCGTGTTGTTAAACCCGGTGACGTTGTTATTTGTCCTGCAGGAGTTAAACATTTCCACGGAGCCGGTCCCGACACTCAGATGGTTCAGATGACTGTCACCGGAGATCATCCTGAAGGCAAGGGCGTCACTTGGTTGGAAGAAGTCACGAATGAACAGTACAACAATATCGGAAAATAAGAACTGAAATTTCCAATCTGAAAAATCCAAATTCCTACGCAAAAGAGGGCGGAAAATAATTGATCTGCGTTGTAAGCTAAACAACGTAGTTTTCCGCCCTACTCTTTTCCTCCCTCTGTAATTTCTCAAATTTAGTCGAATTTAAAAGGGACTTGTAAAAATCCTTAAAGTACGCAATATAATGTTAATTATCGTGCGTACTTGGAATTTTTAACATGTTTCAGCCGACTCCGATCCAACCTTCAAACTTTGGCGCAATAACTGCAGATCAAAATTTGATCGAAAATCCTGCGCTGATGTATTTAGCTACGCTTGGCAGTAAGGATTCCTATCGATGCATGAAAAGCAAGTTAAATAAGTTCGCCCGATTTTTCGGCTACAAAGGTTTAGTAGATTGTGATTGGAAGTCAATGCAGCCGAATCATGTCACTGTTTTTTTGACAGCTCAGAGTTGGGGCTCTGCTAGAACCTATAACTGTTATCTCTCAGCACTTAAATCCGTGGCGCTAAACGCCTGGCGAAATAAGCAAATTGATCTAGACCATTTCCAAAGAATTAAATCTTTAAAACAGCGAAGAGTTTTTAGAGCCCCATCGGGAAGAGCGATTTCGTCTGAAGAATCTGCATCGCTGATCAAGTCGCTAGAAGCAAATTCCTTGAGGACGGTGAGAAATAGGGCAATTTTCTATTTGATGTTAGGTTGCGGATTACGCAGAGCCGAAGTCTGTGAATTGAGAGTAAAACAGGTTTCTTTTAAAAATAGGTCCGCCAAAATTATCGGCAAGGGCAATAAAGAAAGAACTATTTATTTCCCAGATGCTGTTCTTGATGTTCTGAAAACTTGGTTTGAATTCAGGCAGTTAAATAAAAATGAGATTGATGCCGGTTTTGTATTTGGGCGTATCGACAATAAACTGCGGCTTTATTTGGACACGGCACTTGATCCCTCTTCCGTTTCTCGAATAATAGAAAAACTAGTCACCGAAACCGAAAATCTGGACAGCAGACTCACGCCTCATGACCTGAGAAGAACTTTTGCTACTCGCCTCATCAGTAAAAACGTAGATATTGTGGAAGTGCAAAAACTCATGGGACATGCCAGCGTCGCAACGACAGGAAATTACGTTCGCAAGGATGAGGAAAATTTGAGGAAGGCGGCTGAAAAAGCAGAACTCTGAACCTTCAAGAAGAATGCTTCTCATTGCCCAAGATGTCTTGAATAACTTAGGAAAGATACAACTCAGCTGACTCTCTAAGGTAGAGACCTCGATAAATGTAGCATCACCCTTTATAGGTTATCTGTCTTGTCAATTTTATTCGAAAGTAAACTACCTAGAAAAGATAGTTAATCTCATTATCCGAATCTCATAAGTTAAATTACTTTGCGTTGAAAACTTAGCTAAAAAAATAACTGGCGATTTGGCAAAGAGTAGGAAGTAAAAAAGAAGTCTAACAACACACCTCAATTTTAAGAATTATGTTATTTTCATTACAAATCAATCCTTTTTTAACCTAGGTTAAGAAACTTTGATTACTTTTCTCAACTTTCAAAAATTTATGAGTATGGATCTAAGAATTTTTTAACGAAAGTGACTTCCGGATTTGAGGCTTTTTGACTTCCGAGTTTGAGGCCATCTCACTTCCATATTTATAGGCCTCTTCGATTGGCAAATGCTGAGCTTTACTAGAATTAGTTTGCTAATTTACTCCTATTGTTTACCATTTTTAATTATTTTTATTGTTAGATATTTAAAATTATTTAATTAACCCTTTTTTCGTTATATTAGCCAAAGGGCTAAGATTAGTTGCTTCGCATTGTTTGCTTCTCATATATAGTTGGGTCGAAAAACACATGCTATTTATAATCGGAATCTAAAATTGGAGGCGTCCGTGGTGTCAAAGGAAATAAAGCGAAAATTTTTGGTGATTGATGATTTTTGAAAAAAAAGAATCAGTCGGAGTGCTTTAACGACAGTGCACCAGGAACATCTACTCCATTACCCCATCCTTACAAATCAAACTCTATCCGCGACCAAAACGGCAAAAAACTTAACAGCTTTTGTACATCTCCACGAAGTAAAAAATAAGTTTGCAGGGATCGTCGGCAATCCCTGCAAAAATACCTATCTAAGTTCTTGTCATTCTTAGTTGGCTGTTGGATCTTAACTGCAGTCTCTAACACCTTTAGAAGTCAAATTGTGGCGGAGGTAGTTGCTGAACCAATCATTGATTGATGCTAGCTTTCCATCATTGATTTCACGGCAATTCTTCCAAAGGCCATTGCCTTTCCGATGGATGACCCTGTCATGTAAGCAGCTCCATGAACGCCGCCCGTCATTTCACCGCATGCGTACAAGTGTGGAATTTTTTCTCCGAAGACGTTTAGAACTTCTGCTTTAGTGTTGATTTTGACTCCGCAGTAGGTGGCAATAAGGCGAGCTGTGGCCGGATAGATATAAAAAGGTCCAGTTTCGATTTTTACTAATTCTCCTGATCCCGAGTTAATACTTGTTCGATTGAAATCTGGATCGGGTATTTTGTTGTCTATGTTGGAGTTGTAGCGAGTAATCGTCTCTTTTAGGCCTTTTGGATCGAGGCCAGCTTTTATTGCTACTTCCTCGATTGTGTTTCCTCGAAAAGCGCATTCAGGCTCTTTACCCTGATCATAGAGTTCCATCCATTTTTTCTCTACCAGCTTCGCTTTCATTCGTTTTTGTCTGATTGGTTCATCAAAAACGATGTAAGCAATTCCATTTTCTTCTTTTAGGGCTGCGTCCCCTAAGAGTTTGTAGGATACTGATTCATCGACGATTCTCTTGCCTTTTTTGTTTGTGATAATTGCGCCGCTCCAGAAAGCCTGGCAGCTTCCGGAATGACGAGGATTTGCCGGATAGCAGAAAGTTGCCTTAATGTATTCAGTATCTAAGGTATCGGCTCCATAAGCCATTGCCATTAAGATCCCGTCGCCCGTACAACCTCCTCCGGCCCTTGCCTGTGCTTTAAGCATCAACGGGTTAAACCTTTGGAGCATTTTAGGATTCATAGCGAAGCCGCCGGCTGCTAATAAAACCCCTTTCTTTGCTTTGAAGTAGAGAATTTGCCCATCCTTGTTTTTTGCTTTCACACCGCCTATGCCTTCCAGCTCATTATCCCAAACAAGGCGTTCTGCTGGCGTATTGAGTTTGAGATCGGCTCCTTTCTCCAGCACGTATTTTTTCATGTCGCCGACCAAAAGAGGAGGAGGAAAATTATGAGCTCTCGGAACAGTCGAGCCTCCGCCATGAGTGATTTCCGTGGGTTTGAAGCCTCTTTCAAGACGAATGAAGTTGTAGTGTTCTTTCGTTTCCTTAAGATAAGCCTTGATGAGTTCGGGATCGTTTTTATACTGCCCAGTCTTCAGCATATCCGCCAATGCCTTCTCGTCGCTGTCAATAATACCCCTTTCATGCTGATCGACCGTATCTGTAACAGCCCATTTTCCTCCGCAAAGAAGGGAAGACCCGCCTACGATGGCTGTTTTTTCCAGAATGAGCGTTTTAAGGCCTTTCTGCATGGCCAAGCAGCCGGCAGCAAGACCGCCGTCCCCCGCACCGATAATGATAATGTCATATTCAGCGTCCCATTTTTGAGGAGCCGGAGTAAAGGCGTGGGCTTGGGAAGTTGCTGCAAGCGTAGAGATAACGCCGGTTTTTAAGAAACTGCGTCTATTGAGCATAGTTATCGACCTTTTGAAATATTGATTTCGCCTTTCTTCTCAAAGGTGGCGAAGATACAAGACTCATGATTTCTCGGAATTGGCTTTCTTATCCAATCCCGAGAACTGGTTCAGCACCTTATGATCCTCTTCGGAAAGAATCATTCATTTGGAATAGAAATGTTTATATATTTCGGTGCAACTATTGACGAACGATTAGCTGTTTGCGATATCCAGTGCAGCCAATCTGCCGAATGAGAAAGCTTTGCCTAGAGCCGTGCCTGTCATATAAGCTGCACCGTGGACTCCGCCAGTTGCCTCCCCGCAGGCATAGAGTCCGAGAATCGCTTCTCCGAAAACATCAATGACTCGTGCATTCGCGTCGATTCTTAAACCACAATATGTGGCAATACATCTTGGTTTTGTGGGATAGAGGAAGAAAGGTCCCTTCTCAATCTTGAAAGGCTTGCCGAAACCTGACGTGAGCGAATCACGTCCGAAAACACTGTCTTTCCCGTTCATTTCAATATCTGAATTATATTTAGCAACCGTCTCTTTGAGATTTTCAACGTTTACGCCTGCTTTTTTCGCGACTTCTTCGAGCGTTGCGCCACAGAAGCAGAAGGGAGCATCTTTTCCGGCGTTGAGGAATTCATTGTTCAGAACCATCGCATTGCGGGGATGCTCTTTAATTCTGCGGTTTCGAATATTTTCGTCAAAGAGTTGGAAGGTGTATTCGTCCGGCTGAGCCAAGGCAGCATCGCTCAGCAGTTTGTAAGATTTGGATTCGTTCACGAACCTCTTTCCTTCATGGTTGACGATAATTGCACCCGCGTAATAGCAATGGACGGAATCCGGATAATTTCCGAGCTGGTAGCCGAATGTTGCTTTAATGTAATTAGTGTCAAGCACATCCGCGCCGTAAGCCTGCGCCATTTTTAGACCGTCACCTGTATTTCCTTTGCAGCCGGCGGGTGTGACTTTAGCCATCAGCGGGTTATATTTTTCCATTAATTCTTTAGAGTACTGGAATCCGCCGCTTGCAATGATGACACCTTTGAGTGCTCTGATATTTAAAACTTCAGAGCCCTTCCTGGCTCGGACGCCTACAATTCTTCCTTCATCCCAAATTAGCCTTTCCGCCGGTGTATTAAACAAGAAGGGGACACCCTGCTGATCTTTGACATAGGTAAAAATTTGAGTCAGCAACTTTGAAGGAGGGTAATATAAATGCGCCCTCGGCACACTCATTCCGGAGACAGCATTGACGGACTTTGGTCTTGCCCCGAGAGTGTTGTGAATGAAATTGAAAACTTCTCGGATACTTTTGATGTGAGCTTCGACAAGAGCCGGATCGTTTTTATTTTGACCGACTTTTAGCATTTCTTTTTTAAATAGTTCTTCGCTGTCCTTAATTCCTTTTTCTCTTTGGATTGGGCTGTCAGCGATAGAGAGCTGGCCGCCGCAAACTGCGCTGGACCCTCCCGGGAAAGCCAATTTTTCCAAAACGACAGGTTTGAGGCCCTTCTCGGCAGCATAATGAGCAGCCATCATGCCTCCGCCGCCTGCCCCGATGATAACGACATCATAGGTTGCGTCCCACTTGGCAGGAGCATTAACGGGTGTCGCTTGAGATGTCCCGGCCAGAATAGCAGCGCCTGAAAGAACAGATGTTTTTAGGATATTTCTTCGAGTTAGTTTCATGATTTCTCCTTTTCGTTTGAGCCAACGATAAAGAGCATAAGTCGAAGGACTACGCGCGTATGTGTGCAATTTACAATTGAAAAACAAGGACGGATGCAATGCTTTCAAATCTCGGGATTAGTCTTACGACGGCCGGCTTCTTGTTAACAGCCTGCCCTTTGATTTCTGCTGAACCAACTGATGTGCAGACCGCGCCCGTATATCTTTACGGAGTTGAATTTACTCGGCCCTCATTCGAGCTCAAAATTGCCAAAGAAACCTATGAGGTTATTCAGAAGTCTATAGAACCGAGGAAACTCATTGTAAGAAACGTTACTACCTCCGGATTGGATGAGGCCATCAAGGAGAGAAAAGCCGATATTGTGATTGCCAACAGCGGTATTTATCGACGTTACTTACAGAATGGATGGAGAGACGTCCTGACTTTGGCAACCGGCGTTCAGCCCAATCCCGACCAAGCTGTCGGAAGTTTGATTTTGGCTAATAAAAAGCTCGGGATCAATACGATTGAGGACTTAAAGGGGCACTCGATTGCCTTAAATACGCCTTCAGCTTTTCAAGGAACACTCACCATCAAGAAAGAGTTATTGGATCGCCACTATGATCCGGATACCTTTTTCTCCAAAATTCTCTACCTAGGCACAAATCCCCAGAAACGTCTGGAGGCCGTAAGAAACGGAGAAGCCGACAGCACATTTCTCAGTGTTTGTTATGCGGAACGGCACAAGAGAAAGACGGGCTTTGATTTAACGGAAGGATTGGATGCCGTGGGAGTCAAGCCGAACTTATCTTCCCATTGTTTAACATCAACGGACCTTTATCCGAATTTTTCTCTTCTGGTTTCTTCGAACTTAAGTTCTCAGATGATTCGTCAAATTGCAGAGAATCTCTTGAGAATTAGGCCTAATGCTGATGGAGAGTATTGGACATTCGCAAGCGATTACGATCCGGTAGACAAGATGTACGAAGCTCTAAAGGAAGGCCCCTATCAGCACCTTAAAAGTTGGACGCTGACAAGAATTTGGAATGAATTCAAAACGCTGATCCTGTTGCTAATTCTCTCCCTTTTTTTCGCTATTTGGCATATTTATGCCACCGGAAGAGCAGTCTACAAAGCCACCAACGACATCCTTCAAGCCACACAGGATCAAAAGAAAAAAGCCGAAGAGGTTCAATCTATTAAAGATGCATTGGTGGTTTCCAGTCTTTCAAGTGTTATCGCTCACGAGTTGGGTCAGCCTCTAGCGGCCTGCCTTTTCTACGCTAATAGTTTAGACAAGCTTCTGAAGAATTGGACAGACGCGAAAAAGGCGATTGCCTCAGAAGCTACGGACTCCCTGCAGCAACAGTTAACTCGCATTACAGAAATTCTGGGAGTTGTTCAAGATTATGCGACCAAGAGGAAAAGTAGAAAAGAGTTCATCTATCTTAATGATTCCATAACTAAAATCGTCGCTAACTTCGTTCGCTCCCAGCCAGCCTCAAAAAAATTATTCCGTTTGGACCTGTGTAAGAATGACCATAAGGTCTGTTTTCCTCAGCTTGAGTTTGAAATTGTGATCAGCAATCTGGTTAGGAATAGCTATCAGGCACTAAAGGACAGATCCGACCGGGAGATCCGAATTAGTACAAAAAATTCGGGATCCTCGGGCTTCGAAATTTGCATTACCGACAACAGCGGAAAGTTCACAGAAGAAGTACTCTCTCAATTAGAGCGGCCTTTAGTCTCAAAAAAAGAAGAAGGTATGGGATTAGGCATAAGCATCGTCAAATCCATTCTTAGGCGGCATGGAGTCGGAGTGAAATTTCAAAGATCCGACGATAATAATCTAGTGTGCATAATCACCGTCTTCCCCAATGAAAAAAACGAAAATTCCGGAGGAGAGAATGAATAAAAGTGCCCTCATTCGAGTTGTCGATGATGACGAAGCATTATTGAAAGCCATTAAATTTTCGTTAGAGCTTGACGGTTTTTCTGTAGCTACCTATGGTTCAGCTGAAGCTTTTTTAGAAAAAGACGACTTGGAAAGACCGGGCTGCATTATTTTGGATTACCAAATGCCGGGTCTTAATGGAATGGAAGTCCAAAGACTCTTGTCCGAGCAAGAGATAATCCTCCCCATTATCTTTCTTACTGCACATGCAGATGTCAATATGGTTATCGGAGCCTTTAAGGGAGGTGCTTTTGATTTTCTTCGTAAACCGGTTGTACCTGAACTTCTGACTCAAGCAATAGAAAAAGCCGTTGAGAAAAACGAAAAGACAATCGAAATATTAAGAGAATCTGCTCCTGAGATGCGCTATGAGCATCTCTCGGAACAACAAAGACAAGTTGCCAAGCTTATCGCTAGAAATTTAACGAGCTCTGTAATCGGAGAACGACTTGGTAAGAGTCGAAGAACCATAGAGAGACACCGAGCCAATGTGCTGCATTTACTTGGCGTCTCAAGTCCTTCGGAATTAAAGAATTTCCTTCTGGCTATCAATAAATTTTAATCTCGACGGTCGAACACTGAACAAGACATAAATAGCCATTCTTTACCGCCGGAGAGGTAGCCGCTCGTAAAATGCTTCCATACTGCAATTTGGAGCGACTAATACCAATCATTTTTTCTTCTTGATTTATTGGCCGCTTTTGTTAATCGGTTATACCAATTCTAGGATTTGTTTGTACGAAACCCTAAAAGAAGAATCTATATCCATCATCGCATGCAATCGTTCGAATCATGCAAGCTGCTTACTAATTGAACTGCTACTAGAAACAATAGTCAGATTGTTTTTTCTGCCTCGTTCTAATATCGATCCGAGGAGAATTGGATGTTTATTACTATATTTTTAATAATTAAGGAACTTAATTTACTTTTTAACTGTTTGTTTTCTTTAAGGCAATCAAAATTATTTTTCCCAAGTAAAACAAAGATAATGTCAGAATAAAACTGCAGCTAAAAGGGAGAAACAACTTGTCAAAAGAAATTGAGCGTAAGTTTTTAGTGGTTGGTAATTCTTGGAAAAAGGGAGCGGTCGGGGTTCTTTATCGACAGGGCTACCTTAATAGTGCAAAAGAAAGAACGGTCCGTGTTCGCACTCTCGCAGACAAGGGATTTTGACTGTAAAGGGTTTAACAGTTGGCTGCACACGACTGGAATTTGAATACGAAATTCCTTATGCCGATGCTGAAAAAATGTTGGATGAGCTGGCAGAGAAACCGATCATTGAAAAATTACGTTATGTAATCCCTGCTGGTGACGGTTTAAAGTGGGAGATCGATGAATTTTTAGGCGTAAATCAAGGACTCATAGTTGCCGAAATAGAACTTCCATCTGAAGAAACCGGCTTCACTAAACCTGAATGGCTTGGAAAAGAGGTTACCCTAGACCCTAGCTACTTTAACTCTAACCTGGCTACGCACCCGTTTAATACATGGAAACGCTAGGTGGAAAATTTAAAAAATTATTAATAAGCCTCTTAGAATGAGGCGGAGAAGCCAAATGCAATTGTGCTAGTACTAGGACTTATTCTTTTAACGATTCCATGCAAGACAAAGAATCATGCAAGAGCAACCCGGCTTATCGGGTAATCGCTAAGGAAATTGAAACCGAGTTTCGCCGTGGAAAATTTAAGGCAGGTGACAAACTTCCATCTCAAAGAGAGTTAATGAAGCGCTATCGCGTTAGCCGGAATACAATGGTTGCAGCCATTTCTTTGCTGAAACACCACGGTTTAATTGAGTCTCATCAGCGTGCCGGAAATTTCTTCCGTCTCCCAAGCCAAAGCATCGTCGATTGGAATAATTATTTTAAGCTCTCTAAACACAGCGAGACTGTAATAAGTCCGTTTTCGAGAAATTACAAATCCTCTCGAAAAGTTAAAAATATAAATTTAAGTGGATTAATCTTAGAAGCCCAGGATCAATTTGAAACAAAATTAAGATCTGTATTAGACCCTTCTTTTCAGTTGTTTCAAACAAATTTTGAAGGCTTTGATCAGCAGGGCTTGTTTTCTTTAAGAGAAGCTTTAGTTAAGTATTTAGCTAAGTTTGATATTGAAACTACCCCGGAAGAAATTCTAATTACCGAAGGACCTATCCAAGCTATTAGCTTTATTGCAGAAAGTCTTATCGGCAATGGAATTGAACTTTATCGAGAATTTCCTTCCGATAGTGTCTATTTCAAAAACATACAGTTATTCGGTGGACATATTCATAACTTAAATGGCGACTCCGAAGGTATTCTTTTGGATAAACTGGGATCTTCTATCTCCTTAAATCCACATCGAATTCTTTCTTTTTATTCGTGTTGTCAGCCCCCGACTAATATCTCTATATCGAAGCAAAGAAGAAAACAGATTTACAAATTCTGCTCTGAACACCGTATTCCTATCATAGATAACTGCATGTTATTGGAATATTGTCTTGACCCAGACGGTCCGAATCCGATGAAGGCAATAGACAAAAAAAATATTGTGATTCATATCGGTTCCTTCCCTAAATCCGTCTCGCCTTGGATTTGGCTTGGCTGGATAGTTGCACCGGTTCCTGTGATACAAAAATTAATTGATGTTAAAGAACAGAGGTCCCGATGGTCTAACCCAGTTAATCAAAAGATTGTTGAGATGGCCTTAAGAGCAGGGGCTATTGATGATTATTTTTCAGCGCTGAGAAGCAATTTAATAACAAAAAATAAAAAATATGAAGAGATTCTCCGCCGATACCTTTCTTCTGTTGCGAGCTGGAGTAAAAAGCATTCCGGTTGGTGTTACTGGTTAGAATTCAACGAGAAAATTGACGTCAGAATAATCTATAAAAACTGTCAAGGCGTGCACTTCAATCCCGGTTTCTTTTACGATCCGAGTGATCAACACCATTTAATGCTCAATCCTCCCTCTGTCGGGATAGAGGAATTTGAGACAGGGATAAAACAAATCAGAGATTTAATAGATTTGCTTTATCCTCATCTGCCTAAATATTAAAAACGATGGTAAATACCTACATATGCCTCCTCAGCCCTGTATACGATTTTTTCAGAACTCGTTTTTTGAGAACTTCGTCCGTAGTTAAGACCCCCGTATACTGCGGTACGCTTGCTTAGAGGATGCTCATATCCCAAAGAAAGAACATATCGTCTTAAGCGGCTGTCGCTTTCAGCCTTGTTTTTTCCAAAATAGGACTGAGCTGCAGCTTTAACCGTACCAGGCCCTAGCTTAATGTTGAGGCCAATTAAGGAAGAATAGCCTTTTAGCCCTTTTTGTTTTTCCTTTTCAGAGGCGGAAGCCTTGAACACCATCAGGGGCCCCTTTCCAACAGATAATGCATTTTCCGAGTACTGCAGGGATAGAAAAGGTTTCACCTTCTCAAATTGATAGTTTATTAAATAGCCGAGAACCAACGTATCTTTATATCCCTTTCCTGCTATCTGAGGATTCATCCTCCAACCTAGCAACAGCTCTGAATGTGCTTGTTCCCCGTGGTATTTGACTCCGGCAGAAAAATATCTCGTATTGTTGGAAAATACTTCCTCGTCGTTGCCCAGCACGTCCAAAGAGTATTGAGCCATCGCCTGCCACCCTTTAATAACGGGCGATTGCCAAGCCACGGTATTATTCATCCTCAGATAATCTGCAAATGTCGAGCCAGAAGAAGCCAGTCCCCAACCGGTAGCAAAAGGACTGGCGTTAGGGCCCCAAGAACACCACGAACCCATGCCTGACATAAAGTTGCCGAGCCGCCCCATTCCAAAACGTCCCCAGGGACCATAGATTGAGAAATTTGATTCTCTTCCAAACGCATACTTGGCCCCTTGCGATGAGTTCCCGTTATTCGATTCAAAACCTTGTTCCAGAACGAATCCAAAGCTGATACCTCCTCCGAGGTCCTCCTTTCCTCGAATACCAAAACGGCTTGGAAAAGCAAATCCGGTCTCTTGATATATTCTGGTTTGGCCGTTAACACGGCTGTATGCCATACCGGTGTCGATGATGCCGTATAAATCAACTTGGGAAGAAGCAACGCAAGTTCCTGAGAGAAAAAATAGAACTGAAAATAATTTTTTGTTCATAATTTGCACGACCTCCGAAGAGGTCGTCCTTTTTTCAATTGTTAGGGAACTTTGACATCAAATTGATGGCAGTTATTGCAATACAACTTTTCAGGCTGCTTATGCGCCGTATGGCAAACGGTACAGCGGATATCTCCTGAATGACTGTCGTGCATGGCCGCCTTTCTCTGTCTTCCACTTTCTGAGTAAACCTTCTCAACGCCATGACCGGCACTGTCTAACGTTCTTCCTTTATAGGTTCCTCGGCTGTTTGCATGGCATTTCAAACAGTTTTCATACGGGGCAATTTGCGTTGGATTTGCTGTTCCGTGGCAAGCTTCGCAGGTTACGCCCTTGTCTTGGTGGACCTTCATTCCTTCCGCGTGAGAAAGATTGATATTTAAGCCAAAAAGAACTAATGCAGCCAGCAGAGATAAAGATATTTTTTTCATAGTTTGTTCTCCCCTTACTTATTACCAATCGCACCTGTATCTTTAAGATGTTTGCCAATTAGATAACCGCTGGTAATTGCAAAACTGGATGTAAATCCTGGAACCAACATGTCGTAAGAGGTGTCATAGAGACCACCCATATCATTTCCACCCATGTAAAGACCGGGAATAACTTGGTTATCTTTATCCAAAGCCTGCATATTGGTGTTCATCTTTACACCGCCCACAGTTTGGAAGTAGGCTCGTAAACCTCGGACTGCGTAGTAGGGTCCATGGTCGGAGAAAGTAAAAAGGAACTCTTTGGGACGGCCGAATACCGGATCTTTGCCGTTTTTGGCGTATTCGTTGACATTTGCCACTGATTGCTTAAGGGCTTCGACAGGCACATTTATCTGCTTGGCCAATTCTTCGATAGAGTCTGCTTTGAAACAATACCCGCCTTTAATTCCTTCCTGGAGACCGCGCTCTAATGAAGTCATCTTTTCCCCTTTAATCACAATCTGATTAAAGTTGATTAATGGGCCCTCATCCTCCATCTTTTTCTTCATGTTTTCATCGAAAATGGAATAAAGCACTCCCCCGTTTACCGTCATGGCGTTGTGAACATCGTTCCACTTGCGGCTTCTTCCCTCGTTAAAGAAACGCTCGCCGTACTTATTAACCCAAAGGAATGGCTGGCTAACAGCTGCACGAACCTCTTGTAGCCATCTCGGTCCGTTGATCTGGAAAATAGCCGGCTCGTAATCCACATAAGGACTGTTCCCTACGATCGTGTTCATCCCCATCAACTGAGCACCGATATCTTTGGCCATATTGATGCCGTCTCCAACTCTGCCATCAATGCCCGGACCTCGTAAAAGCATCTTTGCTGCACCGGGTGCACCGTAATCAGGAACGTACTTTTTGAGCATCTCAGGATTATTCGGGAACCCGCCGGTTGTTAACGCAACCGCTTTAGCTTTGATGATGACATCGTCTCCGAGGTAGTTTTTAGCTTTCACACCGACAACTTTTCCATTTTCAACGATAAGCTGTTTTCCTGGTGTCTCGAGAAGGATAGTGCCGCCATGGTCTTGGACCCATCTAGAGAAAATCTTTATTAGGCCGGCACCGTGATAATTTGGCGGAGTATGAAAAGTTGGTACGCCTCGAACGTTTTTTTGCCATGTCCAGCCGTGTTTTTCAACCCAGTCCATCGCTGGGCCGCTGGCGTCCACTAGTTTTCTTACGGAAGCTGCGTTTACTCGGAAGTGGTAACACTCCATAGCAATATCAAAGGCCTCGTCAGGAGTCGGGTGTTTAAAACCGTTTCTCCGTTTGTAATTCGAGTCCCCTCCGAAGGATCCAGCGTAATAGTTACCTGCTCCTCCTAAACCAGGCAATTTTTCAATAAGAATGACTTTGCCGCCGTTGTCTATAACGCTCATAGCCGTACTTAGTCCGGCTAAACCGGCACCGACTACGACCACATCTGTTTCATAGTTGATTTCTTTAGCAATTAACGGATTTGCCAAAAAAGCAAGTGCCAATACGATGGACACCTTTTTTAATTTCATAATTTCTCCTTGGTTTGTGGGTGTTGAGAAACATGAAAAATTCTAAAAATCAGCAACTTTTTGAAACAGTGCCAAATCGATTTTCAGTATGGATCCAGTCAATTTCAAAGAAACAAGGAATTAATTACGTTTGCCGGATTTTTGAGTCTCAACAAATGAATGGATCGGAGAAATGAGGTTCCCGATGTGATGAAAATAAGCGAGAGGAAATGAAAAGTTCTGATCGCCTTTCAAATACGAAAATCCTTCTGCCGGCAAAACAGAAGGATTTTCTTCAATTTTCAGCTAATTAGCTGAGCTTCATTTCCATAACGGTTGCGGAGCGATCTTCAGGATCTGCTGCAGAGTAGGCTCTGCTCTTGGCCAACATGGTTCTGAACAGAATGTCCATTTCGTGACCGATCGTACGTCTTGTATGCGGAGTAACAGGAGGCGTGCAGACTCTGATGGCCTGAAGTGTCGGTGTTAAAGCCGGAGAGGTCTGCAAATCACCGCGCATGTAGATAGATTGAGAAGCCATCGTTGCGACCTGCGTCAGGATACCGATCAGGACTCGTTCGAGACGGTCAACTTTGTTCCATGCTCTCATGTAGGGAGAAGGCATGTCGTTCTGGCCGTACTGAGGAGGAGGCATGATGGAAGGGACGGCAAGCGTGCGAGCTTCGTCAGCCCAGTCGGCGGCGTTCATCGGAATGTCGCCGAACACGTTGTTTTCCTGGTCCGGCATGGCTTTCGGGTCGGAGTAGTAAGCCTGAACCAGACCAAGCCCCATCACTGTCAGGTCTGCATAGGCTCTTGAAAGTTCGTCGTTGGCAACGATACCGATCTGAGTGTGGTAAGAACCGTTGGAGCAGACAAAGGGACCTACACCGACTTTGCTGGCTTGATCTGTCGGAACCCACAGAGGATTGTCATGGGCAGAGCAAAGAACTTTCTCAGCAATTGCTTTAGCGTTGTTCTGTGCTTTGTAAGCAGCGCCGAGCATCAGTGGCAAGTCACGAACAACGACCTTGCTCTGCTTGTTTCTTCTCGGTGTCGGAGAACCCTTGATGAGACCGCGAAGTGTCTGAAGTCCGCGAACTTCATCGGGGTCATCCCAGCAAGCTTCCAGCTGAGCGCTGAAGTGTTCGTCCGGGGCCTGCAGGCCGTCAGCAGCCAGAGCAAAAATTTCTTCGCAGAGTTTGATCGTACCGACGGATCTCAAGTAACCGTCCAAGCAAAGAGAAGTTGCTGTCGGGTGACCGTTAATCAGGGTCATCGGCTCTTTCACGCCGAGCTCGATTTCGCGAGGGATGTTATCGAACAGAATGCCTAACGGACAAACTTCACCGGCACCGCCCTGACCTTCACGAGGTACTTTAGGCTGTACTGGGTTGTCCAGCATCTTGCAGATATGTTTTGTCAGGCCGCTGGAAGAAGCAGAGTTGCCGCTGACCATACCAACTAAGCGAGCCATAACGATACCGCGAACAATTCGGTCCGGAAGCGGATCACCGAAAGAAACACCGGTATTCAAACCTTGACGAAGGTAAGAATTCAATTCGTCCTTGCTCAGACGTTTCTTGGCCCAGTCACCGGAGTGAATATTGACACCGTAAATGTTGAGTTCCGGATGAGCCTTCAGGAACTGAAGGAATTCAGCGCGGGAAGCATCAATAGCAGTGAGTGTTTCCGGAGCAATCGTCATCGGAGTGTGATTCCAGCAGACGCGGCGATATACGTCCGGCGTAAAGTCTCTGCGGGTTTTGATCACGATCGGAGCAGAAGGTTTGCCGATCGGACCTGCCTCGATGGCCGGAGAATCCTGAACTTTGACTTCAGCCATAGCCTTAGAAGCAGCCAGGGGAAGAGAGCTAGCAACGATGGAGCTCTTTAAGAATTTGCGACGTGAGAATACAGTCATTTTTTCTCCTTTGGATGAAAAATTGAGAACTAACTAATTGAAAATTAACTACTTAACATTGAAATTGAACTTGTGACACTGAGCGCAGTAATCAACTGCAGGCTCGTGTTGGAGGTGACAAAGCGTGCAGTCACCGTTATGTGGAGCAGCATGCGGATTGACGGGCGTCAGCTTGGCTTTGGTTTTATCAATCAAAGCTTCTTTGGTATGGCATTTCACACAGGTTGCTTCATCCGGAAGCTCTGGATTTTTCATGTCCTGACCGTGGCAGCTTTGACAGGCAACGCCTCGTGCGACATGACGGTCAGCACCCATTGGATTCTGAGCGAATGCGCTCATCTGAACTCCAACTGTCAGCGACAGAACTGCCAGAAGACTTAAATATTTGTTCATGATGGAATATTTGCTTGTTAAAGGTTGAGCGGGTCCCTGGAGCCGCTCACTCCATTAAAAATTTCTTGTTTGGGATTGCCTTAGAGATCCGGCTAGCAGCCCTTGAACTCGTTAGCCGTTCTCGTTGCTGTTCTTCCGAAGATCATGCAGTCGGCGACCGCGACCGTACCGAGTCGAACCATACCGTGAACACCGCCTGTGGCTTCTCCTGCAGCATAGAGGCCGAGAATCGGTTTGCCTTCTACGTCAAGAACTTGTGCCTTGTCGTTAATTTCTAAGCCGCCCATCGTGTGATGAACTCGAGGCCACAGACGGAGAGCGAAGTACGGACCGTGTTCAAGAAGCTTCCCGTCTTTGAAGAACATGCAGTCAAATTCCGGATCCTTCTTGGCCTTCATATATTCATTGAACTTTTTATTCGTTTCCTTGAGCGCTTCAAGAGGAACTTTGTAGAAAGCTGCCAGTTCATCGAGTATGTCGAATTTGCGTATGACATTGTTCTTCAGAGCGGTTTCAAACTGCTCCTGCTTCATGTTCTTTCCGACAACCTTATTCATGAAGTTTTCTTCGGTTGTATAAATAAGTGCCGGATGACCTAAGGCGACAATGGCGTCGGCGCGGACTTTTCGATTGCCTGTTTCCTTAATGAAGCGTTTACCGGTTGCCGGATCAATCATCGGGCCGTAGCCGACCATCGATTCAACGGCAAGGGGAGCAATACCAAAACCGTTTTCGTCCGGGCTTGTCCACGGTCCAAGCTGAATCCAATCCATGTGGATAGTATTAGCTCCGATCTTCTGAGCGTGCTGAATCATTTCGCCAGTTGCGCCAGGGTGGTTTGTCGAAGTAAAGGCAGCGGTAAGGCGCGGATCATGACTGGAGCGCATCTTAACGTTCTGGCTGAAGCCGCCGCTGGCAATCAGAACACCTTTAAGGGAACGGATATAAACCACTTTCCCCGAATTCTCACGACCCATTCTGTAGTTCTTGCGAGCTTTGACGCCGAGAACGCAGCCGGAAGGCGAAACGATTAACTCATCTACAATCGTGCGCAGCTGGATTGGAATACCAAATTCTTTGCATTTAGCCAGCATCGGATTGATGAATCCGGCACCGGAGTTTTCCTGAACGGCATGACTTCTCGGGACGGAGTGGCCGCCATGATAAGTAACCGCTTTAAATTTGACGCCGATTTGATCTCTTAGCCATTCGTAATTAGCGACAGATTCATCTGCAATGCGGCGTCCTAAACTTGCATGAGCCAAACCGCCGCCGGCTTTCATAATGTCTGCAAATAACAGATCGGGACTATCTTTAATGCCGGCTTTTTGCTGCATATCGGTTCCGGCAGCAGAGATCGCGCCTCCGTTGATAATGGAGTTGCCGCCGGGAGAAGGCATTTTGTCGATGACAAGAACGTCCTTCATTCCCAAATAGTGAGATTCCAGAGCTGCGGCCAATCCTGCAAAGCCTGTTCCGATAATCAGATAATTAACGGTTTGATCCCAGTGAATATCTTTCTCTTCTGCCTTGGCTGACGAGACAGCGGCAAGTCCGAGTAAAGCGGCCGCAGAGCCTGTAGATTTTAGAAAACTTCTGCGTCCTAAAAACTTGTTCATTTGGCTTCTCCTAACGTGAACTTGATTTGAACTTTGTTAGGAGCGATTCTAGAAATCGCGCCGATTCTCGAAAATTCGAATCTGCCGTAAGCTTTTTATCCAATTTTCAAAAGCCTTCTTTCAAAAAGTGAAAGACGCTTATTCGACAGGAAGTTCAGGAATATCTTTTAAGTTTTGTGACTCTTCGGATACGGTTGCCAAAATGAGGCTTCTCAGCCATTGATGGGACACTTCTTTATCGACTTTTTCCGACCAAAGCAGGGTCACCGCATAAGGTTCTAAATCCGCAGGCGCCCCTAGAATTTCCAGAGGAAAGAAATTTTTGAGCCGACAGGCCAATTGATAAGGCATCGTGCAAACCTCGTCTTCCTGAAGAAGGAAAGGCAGAGACAGCGCAAACGGTGTCCACAGTCTCGGGCTAAACCTTGAATTTTCAACGTTGTCTTCAAAGAGGCCCATACGAGTGTTTTCCGAATTTTGAATCGGAAAGGTCATCTGCATCGATAGATCTTCCATCAGGAGCTTTTCGGGCAGTTTTTTCCCATGCAATTTTGCTCGGGCGTAAGCGCTGTCGGATCGCGTCACATATACGATTCTGTCTTGACAAAGAACAAGGCGTTTATAGCCTTCCATATCCAGCTGTGTGGGGTAGAGAACAAAATCAAGCTTTCCCTGCCTCAAATCAGAGTAGAAATCCCCGGCTATATTTTTATAGTGTAGGCGAATTTTGGGTGCACAACTCCTGAGTTTGTTCAAAACCGGGCTTAGAAAAGCGATCAAATCTAAGTCCAAACCGCCGATATTGAAGATTGCAGAGCATTGCTCCGGCGTGAATTGATTGCGTGATCCGATATCCGCAAAATCTTTTAGCAGTTTGAGAATTTTGGGATATTGCTCGACGGCAAACTGCGTTGGGAAAAGTTTATTTTCCGAGCGAAGAAAAAGTTCGTCTCCCAAAGCATCTCGTAAGGAAGACAATGTCCGTGAGGCCTTGGACAAGGACATAGAAAAGCGTTTTGCAGCTTCCGTAAGCGAGCGGGTCTCGTAAATCAGCTTAAAAAGTTTTAACTGAGTGGTATCCATACTTGGGACTCTTTTTATATTTCAGCTGAATGCTTCTCAGCAAGGATTTTGGTGCTTGTTCTGATTATATCGGCCAGTTGCAAGAGAGCGCCTTTCAAAAAGAGAAAAGCCGGATGTCAAAAATAGGCAGGCAAGCGTCCTATTTCCTAATTTTCGAGAGGGTCTGCTGTCCATAGAATTTTTTACTAAATCCACGAAAACGACCGAGGAGGACTCTTCCCGGAACAAATCTTTTGGAGATAACTCAATCATGAAGAACGTTGTATTAACACTTGCCTCAGCCGCCATCTGCGCAGCTTCTGCTCAAGTTTGCGCTTCCGGTGTGACGCTTTACGGTGCCGTTGACTTGGGCGTGAAATTTCAAAAAAGCCGTGGACATGCTACGGTCGTCTCAATGGACTCAGGAACATACGCCGGGTCTAGATGGGGGCTAAAGGGAAAGGAACAGCTCACCGACGACGTTGCTGTTTCTTTCCTATTGGAATCAGGTTTCGATGCCGATAACGGGACCTCCAAAGGAAAACTCTTTAATCGGGGAAGCCTGCTGAGCATCGAAAGCAAGCGGTTTGGAACACTTGCCTTCGGGCGCACGTCTTCATTTATTTCGGCTTCGGGCGACTACGGCTGGATGTGGCAAGTTGATCCCTTCGAGGGCGCTTATTTGGACGCGGGTATTCAAGCTTCCCAATTCAACATGTGGGGCTGGAGAGACAACGTGATCCTTTATCTGTCTCCAAAAATCGCCAATTGGGAAATCGGTTTGCAATACTCTCTCAGCGGTGACGACGGTGCTAATGAAGGCGGAGATGAGCGGCCCTGGCATGATTCGGATCATTATTGGAATGCCGCAGCTCGGTACAAAACAGAAAACATCAACTTTGTCCTCGGCGCCGAAGGTGTGGATTACGGCTCACAAAGTCCTTGGCACGGTGATGCAAATCCATTTACCGCCAAATTCGGTACGGCCTTGAATATGCCGGACGGAACCGCATATTTCGGCTACAACTATTCCGTGCATCAGCGTTACGTTTGGAACTGTCCCATGCTGGACTACGGCTCAGATCTAACACCGTCCGAGCCCGGAAAAGGCATCCAACTGAACTCGTTTTATATCGGCTATAAATTCCCATTGTTCGGCGGATATTTCATCAGCCAATACCAATTCGTTCGAGGAAAAGACGCGGGACGAGTCGGGCCTAATCACTTCAATCGTCATGTCGGTGCGCTCGGTTACCACTACTTCCTCAGCAAACAAACCATGGTCTACACCGTTGTATCCGGAGCACAAGGAACGGGCCTATTGCGAGGAGAAAAAGGCTCAAATCGCATTGTGACTCATGTCGGTATGGTTCATTTCTTCTAAGCCCCGGTATCTCCTGACAGCGCTTTCAACTGGGAAGTTTTTCCTATGAATACATTAGACGCAGACGATAGACATCAACCCAATTACTTCCGAGCAAATATCTCCTCTGAGAGAACCTTGGGCGAAGGAACCATCATATCCATTGACCCGAGGATAGCGGCGCCTAAGATACCCAAGCAGCTCTTTAACCTTGTTAAAGAGTTAGGGCGCGAGAGAACGCTGCACAAAGACGAATTACTTTACGCAAAAGACTCTTACGTCCACAAGTTAGCTGTGGTGATAGACGGGATCATTGGAAAAGCAATGCTTGACCCTCAGACTGTAAACACGGAAGCATATGCGATCGCCACGCCTTTCTGTTTAGCGTCCGGATATCTGAATTTTTTCTCTGAAAGACCCTGTGGACAAGCGTGTTTTGCAATGACTCCTGTGAGGATCGTTGAGTGCGATACAGAGGATCTGAAAGCAGAGCTTATGAAAGATCCGGAGTTATTTTTTGAGGCTGCTGCACATTTTGAACTGTGTGCGGCTGCGGACAAGGTAGCACTAATTGGCCGTATTTGCCCCGACACTGAAAAAGCTAAAGGCCTTCTTTCTGATTTAGCGCAGAATTTCTAAAGTTATAGCCACCAATCGGCCTAGGCATTTCTGTCGTTACGGATAATATTTACTTGTCTCTTCTTTACCAAGAATCTTTTCAAGACGCTCTCGTAAGTGCAGGAATTCTTGAGTGGATTGGTTCGCGTACCACTCCATGAAAAGTCTGACACGTTTTTTGTGCCACGCTTCCTTCGAACAAGCGACATATGCACCCCAGCTCGGCTGGTGCCAGCCGAGTAAAATAACCTTCAACTGCCCCGACTCCAATAAATCTACACAATGGTAAAGAGGCATGTCAACAGCAATACCCAATCCGCTGGTTAGAGCCTTTTTGATCATGATGATGTCAGTCGATTCCATCGTGCTCTTGAAAACGACAGGATGTTTTTCCTGTCCTCTTTCCAAAAATCTTGTAGGAGGTCTTACGGGTCCCGTATAACAAAAACCTGAGTGCTCCGTTAGATCTCCCGGGTGCGCTGGTTCACCGTATTTACTAAGGTACTCAGGCGAAGCAACAGCAACGAAAACAGGCACCCCTCGATCTAAAACAACTAGACCGTCGCGATTGAAGTCACCATTAACGGAAACAATATCAATTTCGCCTTTTCTGCACTCTTCTAACTGACGGCCGTTAGAAACATGAAAATTTACCTCGGGATACAGCTCTTTGAACTTTTGCAACCAACCCATTAAGAAAGTTGATAGAGAGCCTGAAGCAGCAGAAAACTTAATAACACCTTCAATTAAAGAACTATCTTCTTTTGTCAGCTCAAGGAAGCGATCGTGAGTCCGAAGCACAGGAGTAAAGCGATCGAGGATTCCTTTACCAAATTCTGTGATTTGAACCGGCCGCTTAGTTCGGTCAATGAGCTTTCTATCCAAAGCTTTTTCTAAAGAAGCAATTGAGCGGCTCACTGTGGAAACTTCCACATCCAGTTCCTTGGCAGCGTCAATCAAGCTTCCACACTTGGAAAAAGATTCCAAAGCACGCCACGCTTCTAAGTTATTGATGGGATTCATTAGGCTCTCTATTTGCGTTTCTGCAAATTAGAGTAGCGGGTTTTGCCTTGTGCCACAAGCATCTCAGCAAAATAATACCTAAAGGAGGTCATTCTCGAAATAACTATTTTGCATATTTGCATTTTCAACCGAAATAAAGCCTCAAAAACAACCATCAAGGAGAATGTGATGAACTTTATGCCATGGATCTCGATCGCGATCCTGATATACACGGGTTACTTACTGATAAAGCGTTCTCAAACTCATATGACACTGCTGTTGTCGGGCTTGGCAATGCTTTTTCTAGCCATTAGTTTTGGAGTAACAAATTTTCTCCCGAAAGGTGTAAAGCCTTCGGGCTTTGTGGTTTTTGACATCTTTGACCTGCTCCGCTCTATCGGTACTAAGCAAGTATCCGGCATTGGTTTTCTGATCATGGCCGCAGGCGGTTTTGCCGCCTACATGGACACGATTGGGGCGGCAAAGGCATTAGTTGACTTCTGCATCAAACCTCTTAGAAGGCTCTCTCAGCCGTACCTCATTCTTGTCCTGGGTTACTTGATCGGAACAGCACTCGTTATCGTTATTCCATCGGCTGCCGGTCTGGCTATGCTGCTTTTAGTTGCTTTATTCCCAATCTTAGTTGGTGTCGGAGTCTCTCCTGCTGCAGCCGCAGCGGTTATAGGAACAACTGCTTGCATCGGATTTGCACCGGCAGCTGGAACGGCCAACTTAGCGGCTAAAACAGCAGGTGTCGAACCAGTTATTTACCTTGTTCATTACCAGCTTCCGGTTGCCTTATGCGTCATTGCATCCGTAGCCATTGCTCACTATTTCGTTCAAAAGTACTACGACAAAAAGAATGATGACATCTATTCTCAGACTCAGACCATCGAAGCTCCGGAAGAAAGCCGCGCGCCGAAGTGGTACGCCATTTTCCCGATCCTGCCCGTTATCTTAATGATCATCTTCTCCAAGCTTGTGTACGCAAAGATCCAGCTCAATACTGTTTCTGCGCTTCTACTCGTTTGGGTGTTAGTTGTGCTCATCGAACTCATTCGTTTCCGCGACGCTAAGAAAGTATTCAAAGAAGCGATGCAGTTTTTCAAAAAGATGGGCGCGATGTTCGCCTCTATCGTTGCGTTAATTATCTGCGCGGAATTCTTTGCTGCCGGATTAAAGGCAACAGGCGTTGTAGCATTACTTATTCAATCTGCCAACGGTTTAGGACTGGGAATGGGCGGCATGACAACAGTTCTGACTGTCATTGTCGGAGCGGTTACTTTCCTGACCGGATCCGGAGTCGGAGCTTTTTCCAGTTTTGCAGCATTGGCGCCAGATGTAGCTGCAAGTTTTGGCGGAGATCCGGCTGCCATTGTTAGTCCGATGCAAATTGCTTCCGGAATCTTTAGAGCCGTGAGTCCAGTCGCCGGTGTTGTCATCGCCGTCGCAGGTGCGGTTGGCATCACTCCGATGGCTTTGGTCAGAAGAACTACTGTTCCGATGCTCGTAGCCTTCATCGTCACGATGGTTGCCAACTGGTTATTATTTATCGTTTAGCAGCGCGAGGCATCGAGCGATAAGTACTTTCACAAAATAGTTTTAAATTGGCCGTATGCTCAGGAAGCCGCGTTGAGCATACGGCTTCCTTTTTACTTCCGGCTAATTACTTCAAAGCAGATTGTCCTGAAACTCTTCCGAAAACCATCGCATCTGCAACACCGTTTCCGCCCACACGGTTAGACCCGTGAACACCGCCGGTGACTTCGCCGGCGGCGAACAGCCCGGGAATTACATGTCCTGCCTGGTCTAGCACCTGAGCTGCGGAATTAATTTGGATTCCACCCATTGTGTGATGAACAGCCGGAACCATTGGCGTCGCATAGAAAGGACCTTCTGTCATCGGCTTATCATCCTGAGTGAATTTCTTAAAGCCAAGATTGTCTTCCTTAATTTTCCCGGTAACGACATCGTTATAGGTTTCAATCGAGGCTTTAAGTTTTTTCGGATCCATGCCGGTTTTCTGAGCTAGCTCTTCAATTGTGTTGCCGGAGAAAGCTTGACCGAGCTTGATCATTTCGCCAATCGTTAAGTTCTTCGACTGGTAATCAAGAGTCGGATACTTAACGTGATTCGAAACAATCCAGTACTTTCCGCCTTCCTTAAAGATAGCCTTGCACAAAGCGTCTCTTGCTGCATCTTCATTCACAAAACGGTCACCTTGGGGCGTAAGGAAGATGCGGTTTCTTCCGCTAGGCCAGCTGGACATAATACCTGTTTTCGGAGTTCCGCCCGGATGCAGCTGAATATCATCAAGATTGATGACATTAGCACCGACTTGTTCGGCGAGTTTTAGCCCGTCGCCTTGAGATGCTTTGAAATTGTTCGTACAGGGAATATTTTTATCGAGCGTGACTTCTTTCCATACTCCGGTATTCTTGGCTTGCCTCATTTCTACGTTGGAACCAAAACCACCGGTTGCAATGATGACACCTTTGCTCGCCATGAAATTGACGTCCTTACCGTCGTGCTTACCTACAACGCCAACCACCTTTCCTGCGTCATTCTTAATGAGTTTCACAGCCTGAGTATCGGTAAATACTTTCACTTTGTCCGGATAGGCTTTGATGAATTTTTCCAACACTCGGATGTAGCCGTAACCGCCTCCTTCAGCGCCATGACCACGCGGATAAAGGCCTCCAACAATCACTCGTACCTTAGGTCCGAATCCAAGTCCTTTGCCTTCCAGCCAATGCATCGTTGCTGGGGCCTCTTCAACGAGCTTCTTCACCAATTCCGGATTATTCTTGTTGTGACCGCCTCTCATCGTGTCTTGGAAATGTCTTTCGATGCTGTCTTCGATGTTTTGACGGTTTTGTCTTTCGGGATCAACCGCGTTGTATCCGCCCCCGGAAACTACTGTGGAGCCGCCTAAATATCCAAGTTTTTCAACAATGATCGCTGTTCCGCCGGCTTCAATGACTGACGCGGCTGCCGCAAGACCCGCTCCGCCGCCTCCAATAATCACAACTTCGCTGTTATAGGAATCTTTCAGCTGCGCCTTCGGAAGTTTGTCCTGGAATTTAGAGAGATCGGCACCGGCAGCCTCAAGATTTTTCTTGACGGCATATTTCAACGCCATACTGGTCACGGAAGCACCAGTTACATTATCAACATTGATCGTTTGATTTCTGATTATTTTCTTAGAAAGGTTCGCAATAGCCAGTTTTCCGACACCCGGGCTCTCTCTGTTATCCGTAAGGATATTGGCGATCTTTCCATCTTTCATGATCACATCGACGGTCATCGGTGCATTGTGCGCTTGAACTGTGTAGGAATAGACCTGATTTGTTTCAGCGTAAGCAGAAGAGGCAATCAGCACTCCAAATGCAGCTGCAGTTAAATGAAATCTTGCTGTTGTATTCATGGGATTCTCCTTGGAATGAGGCACTGAAAACATGGTAGAAAAAATAAAAAAATTAGGATTTTTAAAAAGAGCCTTTTCTACCTATATTGATAAAATTATCAATAAATATTGATTAAATCCTCAAATTTCCAAATGAAAGCTTCGGATCAAATTCAGGTTTGGAAATTATTCCTAGACCTTCGTAATTCAGGCAGTATTCGCAAAACTGCTGAACAATACGGGCACGATTCAGCGGAAATTTCCCGCACTCTAAGCAAGCTGGAAAAAGAACTGAAAGTTCCTCTCTTAGATCGGAGATCCCGACCATTTCGTTTAACGGAAATGGGCGAAGAGATCTTTCCTTTGGTCGAGGATATGCTTGGCCGGTTTGAGGAAATCTTAGAAAAAATCGAACAGAAAACTAATAAGGAATCTGCAGTGATAAGGATTATGGTTCCAAATACTTTTGTCTCGATCTCGCACTCTCTTTTCTTTGAGTACATTAAGTTCTTTCCGAAGCATAAAATAAGAGTGATTACACCTGTTAATACCGAAGAATTCAGAAAAGGAAGCGCAGATATCGTGGCTGTAACAGGCAACGTCACTTTGCCGGACACAGTTCTTATTCCTCGCGGCAGAATGATTTTTGTTCCTGTTGCGGCGCCATCCTTCATTGAAAAATACGGCCTTCTTAATCATCCAGACCGTTTAGCCGAGGTCCCGGTCGGGCACACGTTCGGCGGAGACAAGTTTTCCCATACGCCTTTTGACAGTGTATGCAAGCAAGGAAAGCGCAGCCGCCTTCACTTGCGCCAACAAATTGAATGGTCCTCTCCAAATTTGTTGTTTGAGTCCGTGCTGGCCGGAGAATGTGCATCTCCCGGAATGCCGCTCTTTTACTGCATAGACGCACTTCGAACCGGAAAGCTTGTTCCGATTCTTGACGGCTGGCACAGAGCCTCTCAATTCAATTATCTCGCGTGCCATTCTTCGCGTTGGAATGTTCCCTACATACGTACGTTCATGAGTTGGTTCGCCGAAAGGTTTGCCGCGAAAGAAGCTCAGTACGAAAAAGAATTTGCAGAACTCTTCGGAGAGGAGCTTTTACATGAGTTGATGAGCTCATGAAAAACATCGGTTAGGACTGTTTTCTAGTGCATCTCTGTCATTTCGTCTAGTCCCTTCTCTCTGCAATGAATATGATTTTCTAGAAATTTAGAGCCGCTTCTGATGACCAAAATGTTTAATCCGCCTCACCCTGGACTTATCGTCGTCTAAGAACTTGAGCATCTACAAATCAGCGAAGAAGAATTTGCTAACAACATTGGGGTTGGGCTGGAACCCGTTTCAAAAATTCTAAGAGGCGAAGCATCCATAACTCCGGAGATTGCTAGCCGTTTAGCAAAGACATTGACAGGCCCGGATGCTCTGCCCTTCCTTGCTGTCTTGCTACTTGTCTTGATTTGACATCCAAAACTATGGTTTTTCCTGTCTTCGAGAATTGATGACTCACTTAAAATGACAAAATTAAACCTCGCTCCTAGATCCGAACCATGTCCCAGCAAAACCTTCACGAAATCATGGTCATCCGAATTGTTGATGACGACGAAGAACTTCTAACTTCTTTCCGTTTTTTACTTGAAGGTGAAGGCTGGTTCGTCCGCACTTACAACAGCGCAGAATCATTTCTGGAAAAAGATAACTTCAACGTACCGGGATGCGCCATCGTTGATATTCGCATGACCGGCATGAGCGGCCTGGAACTCCAGGATGTCCTCAATGCCCGCGGAATTAAATTGCCTCTGATATTTCTAAGCGGTCACGGAACGGTGGAAACGGTTGTCGATACATTAAAGAGCGGTGCCGTGACATTCCTTTCCAAGCCGCCCTCCCTCGATAAACTCAAAGAAGCAATCGAAAACGCCCTCAAGCATGCGAAAGAAATCGATGAACAGAAGGAAGATTTCCGGAACTGGCAAAGCTTAACGAGCAAAGAAAAAGAGGTCGCTCGCTTAGTCAGCGAAGGTCTGCTGAACAAACAAATTGCGGACGAACTCGGCATTGCAGAAAGAACCGTTCAAACGCATCGAACCATGGTTTATCGAAAATTAGATGCGAAGAACAACATCGAGGTCTACAAAATTCTGAGTAAGCTGAAAGTTCTGTCTTAATCCGCGGGTTCTCCGCTGTTGGAATTCAGATCCTCGCATTCCACGTGACGACCAAGAAGAAGGACGATAGATAATCCTTTTGTTTGCCCGGCTTCAATTCGTACCGAGCCTCTGTGACGCTCGGCAATTGCCCGAACGATCGAAAGCCCCAGCCCTAAGCCGTCTGCCTTTGAGGTTTGCAAGGGATTTCTCAGGTTTTCAATTTCTTCAGGTTTTAAGCCGGGGCCGTTGTCTGTGATAGAGACTCGAACAAATCCTTCCTCTTTTGCCAGTGCAGAGGACACCTCGATTTCGGGTGCTTCTTGTCCATTCATAGCCTGCGCTGCATTTTTAAGGATGTTTAAGAAAGCAATGGAAAGTTCAAATTCGTCCCCGTCAATGACCAGCCCCGGAGCGAAGTTCTTCTGCAATTTAATTTCAGGATTTTTAGCCTGAAAATCCGCGGTTACTTTCGAAAGAAGTTTTGAAATATCTGTGGGCTTTAGCACAAGCGGCCGATTTTTAGAAAATCCCTGAACATGATCAATGATATCGATGGCCTTCAAAACACTTTTTTCTATTTTCGGAAGAACAAAAGAGAGCATTTCTTCGGAAATAACGCCTGATCCCTGCTTTTGGCGAGAAATGAGGCTTTGTGTGTAATTTTCGATCACCGTCAGCGGCTGCTTCAGTTCATGCGCAACCATAGAAGACATGATGGAAACGATGCTTGCACGCTCCCAAGTCTCCATCTTTTTCTCGATGGCCCACTGTTTTCTAAGCCCTTCTTTAACCAATGCAGTTTGTTTGGCGACTTCTTTAACGACGAGGCGATCGTGGATAAACAAGCTGAATAAAATCAAAAGAACAAATAAAGTCGGATACCTCATTTTCCACAAAAGATCTGTCCAAGTCTCCGGCTCAAATTCGTCAATCAACTCGTCGCCCGAGCGTTTCAACAAAGCATAAACGTCTCTAAGCGGTGCCGGGGCCGTCCATTCACCGAACTCGGAAAGAGCACGTTCATTCTTTAGCGCCCCTAGGACTTTCATTTGCATCTGCTCAGGAACTTTCGGAGAAGCCAACAGGCTCCAAGCCGGATAGAGTTCGGATGTGGATAAACACCGGGTTTCAGTAAACTCACGAGGTTCCAAAGGTTTTAACTGTTCCCTGAGTCCTACGGGAAGCCGCTCGTAATGGCACCCCTGAAGGATTGCCGCAGAAATGTCGCCGTTTATCAGCGCGTTAATCATTTCTTCGTTGTCAGGAAAACTTTGTATCCTTCTAAAAAAATCTTGGGTTGTGAATCCGCGCGCCGTCGCTTCACCAACGGCAGTTTTCCACCCCGCCATGCTAGAGGTTGCCAAGCGGCCGATTTTCTTTCCTGCAAGCTCATCCAGATTTTGAATATTGCTGTTTTTAGAAATAACGATGAGACTTCCGGAAAGCTTTCCGGCATCAGTACTCACACGATTCTTAAAGGAAAGGAGATGCTTGTAATGAAGATATCTTTGTAATACTGCCCCTAAATCGCTGTTGGTAAAAATAAAATCCGGAGCATTATGGCGAAGCACGCTAACTAATTCAGGGCGGTCATAGCTAAGGACTTCCCAGTTTTGATCACCTAAGGATCCTACAAGAAGATTCGCAGACTCCGGGATATAAAACTGAGAATTTCCTCCCTTTGTTCTCTCAAGAAAAACCTCAACCGGATGATCTTTCTGAACTTGAGAAGAAGTGCTGTCCGCTGCTGCAGAAAATCCTGCCGATATAAGACCCCAAAAACACAGAAAAAGGAAAAATAAAACACTGTCGAATACCCGGCGGAGGGGTGCTTCCTTCGTCAGACAAAGCACAAAAGATTTCATAAAGCCAAGGCGCTCATTTACCTGTGGCTGAATATCTTTGTCGGCAAACCGTATGAGCATCTTGCAATCCTAACAACTGGTTCAAACGAGAGTTAAGGGTTTGATTTCTTATAGAAGGAAATAGTAGAAAAATAAAGTCTCATTCGTAGAAACCCTCTGACGTGATGACGCTGCCTAAATCCACGATGTGCCTTTTCTCTTGGATTTTTAAACTTTTTCATAAGTTCTGAGGAACGCTTCAAGCATCAAGAAAAACGGCCTCTTACCTATATCAAACCGCTTAAGGAGAAGATTATGAAACGTCGTGCATTTTTTGCTTCCACCGTCGCAGCTGCTTTCGGTTCTGCTTCCGCTCTCGCCCAAACAGCCTCAAATCAGTTCAAATTCCCGGAAAACGTTGATGAAAACGCCGTGAATCCTCCTCCGGGACAGGTTCCCTATCGTTCCAACATCCCTGTTTTCGACTTCCGCATCCGTCCGCCGTATAAAGGCTACATGAACCTCGGCATCATCAAGGCTTGGAGAAACATCCCGACCGACCCGAGAAAGATGCGTCCGACCGGATTCGAAAGACGTCATGTTGAAAGTATTGCCAAAGCCGACATGAATCTGCTGGTCAAGGAGATGGAAGAAGCCAACGTTATCGGCGGTGTCCTCATGGGCCGTGAAACAATGAACCCCGTTTACGGCGGTGTTCCCAATGAAGACCTTGCTGAACTTTGCGAAAAATATCCCGGCAAATTCGTTGCTTTCGCCGGCATCTGCCCGCACGATCCGAAAGCTTTGGAAAAGATGGAATACGCCATTAAGACGCTCGGTATGAAAGGCGTTTCCTTGGATCCGGGCTGGTGTGACCCCGCCATTCAGGCTTATGACAAGAAGATCTACCCGATCGTCGATTTGGCTTCTCAGCTGAATGTTCCTGTTGCCTACGCCATGAGCGCTTATACAGGTCCTGATCTGACTTACACCGATCCTTCCAAGATGATGCCGATGCTCAAGCAATACAAGAACGTCAACTTCATTCTTTGCCACGGCGCTTGGCCGCATGTTCAGGAAGTTCTCGGTTTGGCAGCAGTCTGCCCGAACCTCTACCTCGTTCCCGACGCTTACTTCTATGTCCGCAACATGCCGTTCGCTGACGAATTTGTGAAGGCTGCCAACTCCTTCATGAAATACCGCATGCTCTTCGGTACCGGCTACCCGATCAGAGGTTTTGAACAGTGTGTCGAAAACTGGAGCAACCGCGGTCTCACCAATGAATCTCTGCGTCTGAGCCTCTTCGAAAACGCCAAGTACTTACTCAATCTCTAAGAAAATTATTTCTCCTTGGCGGTCGGAACAGTTTCGGCTGTTCCGGCCGATTACGAAAACTTATCTCCGGGTCCTCAATCATGTCATGCCTAAACAAACTTTCTCTTTGCCTTCTACTCTCCGCGCTTCCCGCTGTCAGCGTCACTGCTGCTGATATCGAAAAACTCAACACTGACGTCGTCGTTGTCGGAGGCGGCGGAACGGGAATGTCTGCAGCCGCTTCTGCCCACCAGCACGGCGCAAAAGTAATACTTCTTGAAAAATTAGCCTTCGTGGGCGGCAGCTCCGCTTTATCCGGCGGTGCATTAGTAGGCGGTGAATCCAATCCTCAGAAGCGCGCCGGTACTAAAGATGTTTCCAACGAGGGTTTTGTCAATATTTGGCTGAAAGATCAGGATCGTTCCTTCCCGGGCGGTGACGAATCCATGCCGAAACTCGACCGCATGCAGAAACTTGCAAAAGAATTCAATACGACGGTCAATTGGATGGAATCGGATATCGGTCATAAATTCGCCGTACCTCGTCCCTTCGGGTATGGCGGTCCTAACTATGCCCACGCTCCTGCAGAAGCTCCGATTCCGGCTTCCGGCAGAGGTTCAGCTCATGCCGGCGGAAGGTTTGTAATCAAAGCCTTTAAGGCATATTTGGACCAAGCCGGCGTACCTATCATGACCGGTACCCGTGCAGAAGAACTCATTACAGATAACAAAGGAAACGTTATCGGTGTTCGCGCAACAAAAGGCAAACAAAAGATTGAAATCCGCGCTAAAGCTGTTGTATTGGGAACCGGCGGTTTTGCAAGAAATAAGGAGCTGCTCCAGAAATTCGTTCCTTCTTACGCACCTTATACCGACGTATCGAATGCAACTCCGGGTGCAACCGGCGACGGCATTATCATGGCTCAGAAAATCGGAGCAGCCGGATTCAAGGACGGCTGGGTAATGGGTATCAGCCCGGTTTCCTACAAGCGCGAACTGAACAATACGCTTCGTACAAAGAACGTATTTAAAGACGACGTATTTGTAAATCAGGACGGAAAACGCTTCGTTAAAGAGGACCTCCCTTATATCGTTGACCCGATTGCAGCACAGAAAGCAGCATGGGCAATCTTAGACAGCAAAGATCCGGCTAAGAACGAGCTTCTATCTAAATACAACGATCCTGAAATCGTCGTACATGGCAACACCTGGAAAGAACTAGCCAAAGCTATGGGTGTCCCGGCCGCCGCTTTAAAGAGCACGATGGATCAGTACAACGAAGCCTGCAAGAACAAGAAAGATCCGGCCTTTAATAAAATGCCTGAATTCCTGCTTCCCTTCGACAAGGCTCCCTTCTACGCAGTCCGAGTGGTTCCTTCGACAATGGGAACAATTGGCGGCCTGCAGACAAACGACAAATTCCAGGTCTTAAGAGCTGACGGATCTGTCATCAAAGGTCTGTACGCCGGCGGCGAAACAGCCAACCGTCCTTTCTACCGTCGGGTCTACACCTCCGGTACCGGTTTGGGCTTAGCCTACACTTCGGGCCGTATCGCCGGTGCTAACGCTGCTCAGGAAAAATAAGCATTACATCTGAGCACTCATAAGCCCGCTTCTCCTTAACTCTCACCTAACCAGGGGAAGCGGGTTTTTTATACAAAATTTTCTGAGGTTTCGCACACGAAACGAATCCGAATCTGATTACCCCATTTATCAAAACGAACCTCTAGGTCTCTCTTCCCTTCTTCTACCCACCATTTCCCGAGGAGTTCATTTATGCACGGCCTCAAATTCGCTGCACTGACAGCCGCTCTTGCAATACCTTGCTTCATAACCGGACAAGCCCATGCCAAAAGCCAAATCACCTTATTCGGCGTTGTTGATGACGGTGTCGTTCACACCTATCAAAAGAAAAATGACAAAGGCAAAAAGACGGTCAAAAACGTTACTGAACTTCGTTCCGGCGTTTACCGCGGGGCACGCTGGGGCATCAAAGGGACCGAGGATTTAGGCAACGGGTACTCAGTGGGGTTCATGCTGGATTCCGGTTTTAGAGATGACGACGGCGGACAAACCATGAACAGATTATTCGGACGGGAATCCACGCTGAATGTGATGGGACCGTTCGGTGAATTGTACCTAGGCCGCATTGGAGCCATTACAAGTGCAGCCGGCCCAATGGCAGTTGCTGCTTGGTACACTCCTTTCGGATCCTCATGCGGGCAATTTGCCGTTACCTCTCTGAGCTATATGTTCAACTTTCAACGAGTTGATAACTCGGTGTCTTATCGCTCTCCAAAAATCGGAGATACACGCTTTCTTCTGCAATACTCGAGAGACGTCGATGCCTTAGAAGACATAGATCCGGACACTGCCGGGGTTCAGCACGGAGAGGAAGGAAAAAGGACAACCGGTCACTATTACGCAACAGGCTTTCAGTACAACAACGGGAAAGTTGATTTCAATTTAGGTGCTGATCACCTCACCTACGCCAAAAAGACCACCGGTGAAAAACCTAAAAGCTCTTATTCCGTTACCTTCGGCGGTTCCGTCAAATATGACCGACTCAAAATTTACGGCGGTGCACAGGTCTTCTGGCATGGAACCAGTGCATGGCTCTTTACCTACAACAAGCTCTGGGCCAAAACCTACCTTAACGGATTCGCAGTGGTAGGCGGTGCGGAATACCAAATTTGGGGCGGCCTCGCCATGATTGCAGCCGGATATAACAAGACGCGGTCAGCTTCCGCCTATCCATACAGCAAGAGCACCCTTTCCGGCCTATCGCTTGGTTATGCATACCCGTTCACCAAGCGAACCAATATTTACTTCTTAGTGAATTCGGCGTATGCGACTCAGAAGTATGACGGACCAAAAAAATCGAGAGCATTCGTAACAGAGGAAGCCATCGGTCTCACACACTTTTTCTAATATTCTTACACCTTCGGCCTGCTTTGCAGGCCGAATGCCTAACAGCATGGATTCCAAAAAAAATAATCAGTTGAGACAAACAATTAACAATAACTAAAAATAATTTCCATCCAAACCAATTCAGTGCTATTGGTCTTCTAAAAAAACTCGAATCGGGTGGGTCGAAGCTCATTCCTCCATATTACGAACCAATAATGGGAGATAACGATAATCGGAGGATACATGAGCTCGATCACAGACGTCTATAGCCCCAGGACGACTTTTCGTTGTACACGTCTTCGCGGCGCAAAGGTCGGAAGTTCCGTTTGCCAATTCTGTGCAGTCGGATGCTCCCAGTTAGGATTTTTTAAGGACGGGAAATTAATTGACGTTGAGGGTGACCCCAGAAGTGCTGTCAACGAAGGAAGACTTTGCCCCAAGGGCTCTTCCACGTATGCCTTAAACGACAACCCCTACCGAAAGGTAAAACCGATGTACCGTGCGCCCGGCTCGGATCATTGGGAAGAGGTCTCCTTAGACTGGATGCTGGATACGGTAGCCAAACGTATTTGGGACACAAGAAATAAAGGCTTTATCGAGAAAGATCCTGCAACCGGCATCACCGTCAATAACTGCGCCAATATCGGCTTTATCGGCGGATCGGCAAACGACAACGAAGAGTGTTATCTCTTTAGAAAACTTTTCACCGGCGGTTTAGGTATTCTTCCGGTAGAAAACTCCGCTCGTTACTGCCACTCGACGACTGTTGCGGCCTTAAGCCCGACGTTCGGCTTCGGTGCCTGCACCAACCCGCCTCGTGATCTTCTCAACAGCGACTGCATCCTGATCATGGGCTCTAACATGGCTGAAGCCCATCCCTGCGCCTTCTATTGGCCGATGCAGGCTAAAAAGAAAGGCGCTGTGACCATCCACGTGGATCCCCGCTACACGCGTACGAGTGCGGCTTGCGATCATCATGTGCACATTCGTCCGGAAACGGACATTGCTTTCCTTTCTGCGGTAATCCGCTACATTCTGGAAAAGGGGTTGTGGTTCAAAGAATATGTGTTGGCCTACACCAACGCTTCGACGATCATCAATCCGAAATTCAACTTTGATGATGTCTCCGGTTTATTCAACGGCTGGGATCCGGCAACCCGCTCCTACAGCAAAGAACCGGATTCTTGGGATTATGAGTATGAAATGAATCCCGACGGATCTCGCGGTGCCCCGAAGACTGATCCGACGCTGCAGGATCCCCACTGCGTCTTCCAGCTGCTTAAAAAACAGGTCGAGAAATACACGCCTGAAGCTTCCGCCAATATTTGCGGCTGCCGCCCCTGCGACATTGTTAAAATCGCCGAACTTTTAGCCCAAAACTCCGGACCGGACAGAACCTCGGCGTTCTGCTACGCCACAGGCTTTACTCAGCATTCGGCCGGCTCCCAGATCATCAGAACCTGCGCCATTCTTCAAACGCTGCTCGGCAACATCGGACGCCCCGGCGGAGGCATTCTTGCCCTTCGCGGACACTCTAACGTTCAAGGCGCTACCGATATTCCGACACTATTTGCCGATCTGCCGAATTACATTCCGCTGCCGAAAGTTGCGAAAGGCAATGCCACGCTGAAGGATTACCTCGCAAACGGCCACGGCTTCAGCGGCGCGAGAAATAAGACGGACGGCATGTGGAAACTCGAAACCGAACGCGGTTCCTGGGCTTCGCTTCCGAACTACATGGTCAGCCTACTGAAAGCTTGGTACGGCGACTATGCCATGAAAGAAAACGAGTACGGTTTCCAATGGCTTCCGAAACTCGGCGGAAACGAATCTCTGACTGTCACGATCGAGCGTGCCAAGAAAGGTGAAGTCGACGGCTTATTGGTATTCGGCCAAAACATTGCCGTGACCAACCCGAATACAGGCTGGGGACGTACTGCCATACGCAACCTGAAGTGGCTCGTGGTCTGCGACTTATTTGAAAACGAAACAGCTTCCGTTTGGTATGCCGATCCGAACGGCCCCAAACCTTCTGAAGTTCAAACGGAAGTCTTCTACCTTCCGACAAACTCCTGCTTAGAAAAAGACGGCTCCGTCAGCAATACGGAACGTCTGATGCAGTGGCATGACCGTATCAAGGAAGCGCCGGGGGAGTGCAGATCCGACGCCTGGTGGACGTACCAATTAGGCAAGAGACTCAAAGCCATGGCTGAAGCCTCCGGTCTTCCGAGGGATGAAGGTCTTCGCAGCCTGACATGGTCTTATGACATGCCTCAGGGCAAACAAAACGAGATGGGCCTGCCTCCGATTAAGGGCGACTGCGATCTCGATGCCGTTGCCTATGAAATGAACGGATTTGATATGGTCACCGGCAAGCCGATCCAAGGCTCCGGTGAATTAAAGAGCGACGGAACCACAGCCTGCGGCTGCCGCCTGCTTGCCGGCTTTATCAATGAAGCCGGAGAGAACTTAACCAAGAGGCGCGACGGCGGAACAGTCGACCATGAACTTGACCTGACCTATCGTTTCGCATGGCCGACCAACTCCCGCATTCTCTATAACCGCTGCTCTGCCGCTCCTGACGGCAAACCTTGGTCGGAGAGAAAGAAGCTCGTCTGGTGGGATGAAATCGAACAGAAATGGGCCGGTTACGACAAACCGCAGTTTGACGCCACCAAACCGCCTAGCTATCGCCCTGCACCTGATGCTAAAGGCGGAGCCGCTTTAGACGGAACCGCAGCATTCGGTGCGCACTCCGACGGCAAAGCTTGGCTCTTCGTGCCCTACGGCATTAAAGAAGGTCCCTTCCCGGTCTTCTATGAATCCGTTGAATCTCCGTACACCAATACGCTTTGGAGTACGAGCCGAGTTCCAGATGTCACGATCATTGACGATCCGATGAACAAAGTCACGGAACCCGGAGATCCGAACTTCCCGACCGTGATGACGACTTACCATATGGTCGAACACTGGATGTCCGGCTCCATGACGAGAACCATTCCTTGGCTTGTGGGTCTGCAGCCGCGGTCCTTCATTGAGATTTCGCCGGAATTGGCTGAAAGCATCGGCGTAACCACCGGCGGCTACGTATCCGTCAAAAGCCCGAGAAACGAGATTCAGGTTAGAGCGCTTGTGACACCGCGCTTGAGAATCGGCGTCATTGAAGGCCGACAGGCAAGCATCGCCGGACGCTTTGTCTGCTCCGGCTACAAGGGCATTGTCTGCGACCCGATTACCAACGACTTAAGTCCGGCAGACATGGCCGGAGACGGTTTAATCCCGAGCTCCAAGAGCTTTGTTGTGAAGATTGATAAACCGGATATGAGCAAGGTTGAAAAATTCAATGAGTACCCGGTGGAATATCCGGCCGGAATGTCCGAACCAATTCCTGATACGCCTTGGGCAGCACAACCGGAGGGGAGGAATTAATCATGGCATCCATCAATTCCAAAAACATTTTTGATGTCGTAAAGAAGAGATACGCACCCAACCAACCTGAAAAGAATCACAAGATCGATCCGGTTTACAGTCTGTGTGATCGCGATGATCCGCTTCCGAAGTGCCAGGAACTCGCTTTCTTCACCGACACCTCAATCTGTACCGGCTGCAAAGCGTGCGAAGTTGCCTGCAAGCAATGGAACCAGCTGGAATCCGATCCCTACCATTGGTCCGGCGACAGCTACGACAACACCGGCGATCTTTCTGCCAACAACTGGCGTCATGTGAAGTTCATTGAACGTTTCCCGGAAAAGAACGCCGTGGATCGTCCGGCTCCACAAACCATTGATGCGCTGCTCAAAGAACCGAAAGCCGGTAAATGGCTGTTCATGAGCGACCAATGCAAACACTGCCGCATTTCCCCGTGCCATGAGGCTTGTCCTACCGGTGCGATTGTTCGGAATGAATTCGGCGGAGTTTACTATCAGACCGATATTTGTATGGGCTGCGGCATGTGTGTTGCAGCCTGCCCCTTCGGAGTACCGGAAATCAGTCCGAAGACCGGCCACTCCATGAAGTGCGCCGAGTGCTACGACCGCTTGAAAGACGGACTTCGTCCGGCCTGCCAGGAGGCTTGTACAACCGGGGCCATTCAGTTCGGTCCGAGAGAGCTGATGGTTCGCGAGGCACGCGACCGTGTCAATTATCTGATCACACACGGCCATCCGGAAGCTCAGCTCTACGGTGTGGATCCGTTTGAAAACTACGACAGCTTGAATTCCTTCTATCTTTTGATGGATAAGCCCGAAGTTTACGGTCTGCCCTCGGACCCGGTTACGCCGACGAAATACATGGCAGGCGATTACCTGCGAGGCGCAGCAACGCTCATTCTTTGTGCAGCAGCTGTTGCGGCTTGTTTAGTCTAAGGAGAAAAAGATGAACATGACTGACATGAATAATCCTAAACCTTGGGCTGAAGGCCATCCTTCTCTGTATCAAGGACATGACATTACGCACCGTCCCGACTGGGCAAATATTATTGTCTGGGATGCGTTTTTCAATAACTTAACCGCGGGCTTTATGGTCCTAACCGGTATTGCTTGGTTTTCCGGCCCTCCGCTCTTTGCCGCGCTTCTGCCCTTTGCTTTGACACTGGCTCTCTTAATCGTCATTGTTGACCTTGTGCTCCTGGTCTTTGATTTAGGAGATCCGCCTCGATTCATCCACGCGATGCGCGTGCTGCATTTTACTTCTCCGCTTTCCGTGGGTGTTTGGGGCCTGGCTTGTTATGCGACCTGCCTAGGATGTGCAGTCGGCATTTACTGGCTGTCGGTTTACTCCGTCGCAACGAATGACTTTTTAGCGCCCTACATCGCTTGGCTCGATATCCTGATGCGGCTCTTTACCGTGCTGGCGTTTATCGGTGCCGTCGTAGTCATTTGCTACAAAGGCGTAGCTTTTAGCTGCACCTCTCAGCCGGGCGTAAAGAAAGCCCGCTGGCTGACTTCTTTTATGGTATCGGATGCCCTTCTGATGGGCTGCGGACTCTATGCGATTATGGCTGCCTGCTTAGGCTTTTGGGATGCATGCGCCTACCTGCTTCTGCCTTTCATCATTCTTGAAGTCGCAAGGACGGTTGCCTTTAGCCTCCTTTGGATGGAAACCGCAGAAAGAGCTAGGAAAGTTTATTCCGGCGAGAACACGCTGCTGCGCGTCTGGGTTTACTTAATCGGCGGTCTGCTTGCTGCCGTTTTAGCGTTCTTCGGCGTATACGGAATGTGCGCTGCGGGGGCTTTAGTCCTGCTTACCGGCGTATTCGAGCGCTATTGGCTCATCGGAATTACCAAGAAGATTTAGGGCATGATTTGAGATAAGAACCGAGCCTCTCACGAGGCTTCGGTTCTTTGTGCTTTCCGTTCAATATGGTTTTGCGAGATGCTTTGAAAAACTCTGCAATAGAAAGTTGCTCAATGTGCCAACCCCATTTAACGAGTTTCGCGGAATTCCCCGTGCGTAAGCGCGGGGATGGATAGCGGACGGCCGAATGTTAATTCGGCCGTTGATTTTTGATATATCTCTCAATGAT
>ERZ791903.547-NODE-547-length-50384-cov-9.922073_pt1 | contig 50384 bp, 47 predicted proteins | sample MGYA00510148_ERZ791903 | MGnify/ENA primary metagenome ERZ791903 (study PRJEB30046, sample SAMN00792080) | human gut metagenome | study: EMG produced TPA metagenomics assembly of the A metagenome-wide association study of gut microbiota in type 2...
TCTCCTGCGCCGGACGCAGCGCCGGTTCCTGCACCGCCGCGCCGCTTCCCGCCGCACCTTCTCCGGCAGCATCGCCGTCTCCACCCGCTGCGCCGTCCGCAAACATCTGCAGATCCAGCTCGTCGGTGCCTGTGGCGTGCATGTTCACATACCGCACATTTGCCGGATACTGCTGCGCCAGCAGCATCAGCCCGTCTGTCACCAGCTCAAACTTCGCGCTGTTGTCGCAGCTCTGCACCGCCTTCACGGTCAGCACGCCTTCGCCGTCCTGCACCGCGCTCTCGCCGTCTACGCTGCACGCCAGACTCAGCATCAGCGCCGACACCGCCGCGCACACAATGTCCTGCCCCTTCGGCGCATACTCCGCGTGCCCCTCCGCCCGCAGCACCATGTCCTGTCCCGCTTCGTTATAAATGATGTTGATCATTTTCTTCTCCTTCCCCGGTCACGTGTTCAGATCGATCTGTTCGATCGCCGCCCGGATCTCCAGCGTTTCCAGATACATCCCCATGCGTTTCTGCTGTTCCCGCAGCAGTTCAAGCGGGCAATCATGCCTCGGCTCTTCTCTTCCGGTCCTTTCCGCCGCCTCGATCCGGTTGCAAAACGCTTTCAGCCTTTCATACCGCTCCTTCGTCTGCCGGTACTCCGCTTTAAAGCGTTCCCGGTAGTCGGTGCTGATCATGCCATCGATGGTCTCTTTAAGTTCCATGCCGTTCCTCCTTCACTTGTTCGGGTTGTTCACGTCCATGGCCCGCTTTGCGGCCTGGGTCGCCATGCTGTTGCTTCCACTCTCGCCCACCACATCTCCCAGACTGTTGGTAGTGCTCTTCGCGTCCGCGGTCCCGCCGCCCCCTGTTCCGGCAGCACCGGCAGCCTGTCCGGCCGCGCTGGCTGCTGCGCTCACGTTGGTGCCGTTCTGCTGGTCAATGATGGCGGCCATCTTCTGTATCTGCTGTGCCATCTGCTGCAGCTGCTGGTACAGCGTGCCGTTCTGGCTCACCTTCTCCCGCACCTTCTCAATGCCTTCAAAGTCCATCATTTCCAGCGCAGCAAGGGCAGCATCGGCGTTGGCCGGTGCAAAGAATCCCAGCTGGTAGCACTCCTTTGCCGTCTCGTTCTGAGAAAGGCGGCTGAAAGTGCTTTTCTTTGCCGCGCTTACCGTAATGTCGAACACCGGCTCATGGTCGCCCAGCTGCACACCGCCTACGTTGCCGCCGGGCACGGCCTGCAGCATCGCATTGCTGAACGGCACATACTCCACGCCGCCGCTCTCGCCGGTAATGCGGTATACCCGTTCTTCGTCGTAGAACTGCCGCATCAGCTCGATCACAAGGTAGCATTCTTTTGCAAACGTCCGGTACGCGCTTTTCAGCATATCGCGGCTAAGTTTGCTGCCCGCCTCCTGCAAAGCCGCAATGGCGCTTGCCGCTGTCAGGCCGCTGGTGGTTCCGCCCTGGCTCACATCCCGGTTGCCGCTGATTTCCTTCAGCTCGCTCACCCGTGCATCCCGGTAGCTGATGCAGTTGCCGCTCAGTACATTGGTCTGCAAAGGCCGGAAACTGTCGTCCGTCAGCCTGCCCACCACGTGCACGATGTCCTTGCCAAAGTCGGCCAGTTCTTCTTCGTTCACACCCGCTGTGTCGCTCAACACATAACGGGCCTTTGCAGCCAGTTTCACGTTTTCGTCCATGGCGTGGTTCATCTCGTCAATGGCGGTCTGGGTGTCCTTCATCACATCAATGTATCCAAAGCCCGCCGGGCTGTCCTCTTCCCGGAACAGCGGGTCAAACACAAAGGGGTATTTTCCGTGGTCGTAAAAGCCACGCTGGGCATACTGCGGGTCGTTCTCGCTGGCATACAGCACCACGCCGTTGCAGTATTTGCAGTAATGCAGCACCGTCTGCCCGCTCTCAAGGGCCTTTTTGTAATACCAGTCCACCACAACGCTTTTGTCACTGGTGTCAATGCTGTCGTCGTGGATGTACTTTGCCACATCCATGCTGCTGCCCGTGTGCCCGGCCATCTGCGGGTATCGCCCTTCCAGCTGGTCATTGTCCATAAGGCTCAGGCTGAACAGGTGCGGCGTGTCCTGAATATCTTCCACGCCCGGCTCCCAGTACAGCATCAGCAGGTTCACGCTCCGGATGCAGATCTCGCCAAGCCCGCCGCGCGCCGCCGGGTCCCAGAACACGCCCTTCACGCCGGTGCCGGTCTTCAGCTTGCGCCACCATGTGTCGCTGTACACGGTCTCGTAGTCGCACTGCTCCAGCACCGTGGGCAGGATCTTGGAAAGCGCTTTTGCTGTTTTCTCGTCGTCCTCTGCCCGCGGCAGCACGTTCGGTTCCGGGTAGTTGTCCATGGCATCGGCGTGCTTGTTGGCAATGCTGTTGAACAGCCATCCGCTGGAAGGTTTGGGCTTACCCTGCATTTCCTTGTTTTCGTAATTTTTCCAGTGCCCCATGCGAAACCACAATTCGTTATCCACAATGCGCTTGTCAAGGGCTGCTTTTCCGGCCTTGTATTTCTGCAAAATGTCGTTTGCCTTGCGGATGTCCTCTTCCCCGATCACCTGCTGTGCGGGCAGTTCCGGCTCTGTCGTCAAGCCGTTTTCCCCCACCAATGGTGCTTCATCGAAGTGCTTGATAAACTGTTCAAATTTTCCTCCGTCCACGTTCCCGCTCCTTTTTCCTGATGCCGTTTATCGCTAGGGTCTCTTCTCGTGAAAATGCATTCGGAGCGGCCCGCAGGCCGCGACAAATGCGAAAAATAAAAATCAAATTCCGCTGCATATGCCCAGAGCGCACGCGGTGGGCATTCAAATCGTTTCACACCCTCATCACCCGCGTCCGGCTCTTACGTCTGTCCATGTCCAGCGGGTCATCTTTCATCGGCTGCACCGGTTCGGTCTTTCTGGGGCTGATGGGGTTTTCCATCAGCACATACCGGCACTCGTCGTAAATGTGGTCTTCCTGGGTGGTGTCAATGTCTTCCACCCGGCTCTCGTCGTACACAAGGTTCGGAATGGTGCGGATAAAATGCCTGCAGGTATCAAATACCTGAAACATCGGCCTGCCCTCGCCGTCAAATGCCAGCCGGTAGTGCAGCTGCATCTTGCCTGCAAGTCGCGTGTGGTCGCCCGGTGTCCAGAAGATGTAATTCGGGTGCTTTTCCTGCATGGCCGCAATGCTCTCGCCCTGGCTCTCGTTGAAGATAGCCGGGTCTGCCACGCCGGTAATTTGCCGCCCGCGCAGCATTGGGTCGTTTTCCTCCGCTTCCTTGATGCGCCGCGCCTGCTCTACCGGGTCTATCTTCAAGCCTTCGTTGGGCACGCCGGTGCAGCCGTACAGCTCCTTGATGCGGTAAAGCCGTCCTTCCTCGTCCGCTGCGTACCAGCCAACGGAGAAAGGCTTTGCATAGCCAAAATCGTACCCGCGCCAGATGCGCCAGTGTGCCGGAATGCGGAACGGCTTGATCACATGCGTCCACCGCTGATCCTCGTAGTGGGCCGGGTCGTTGCGCCATTCGGTAAATACCTGCCCGTTAAAACTGTCCCAGTCGCCGTAGAGCAGCGCCTGCTTTTCCGCTTCCGGTAAGCTTGCCAGCGTGCCCAGATATCCCGGGTCGTTTTCCAGCAGCTTTTTGTTGTCAAACACCGTGGACGGGATAAACACCCTTGTCCGCCGCAGCTTTTCTACCCCGCCGTCCGGTTTTTTCACATCCACCAGCTGCACCATCCTCGTGCCCGGTGGTGCCGGTGTAATGAACCGTGCCTTCACCCATCCGTGGCCAATGCCGCCGGGGTTCGCCGTGGCCCGCATGTACACTGCCGTGCCCGGCCCGGTAGGTCGGTTGCGGCTCATCAGGTAGCTGTATTCCTCCCAGGTAAAGTGGGTCAGCTCGTCCACGCCGATAAAATCAAAGGCTTTGCCCTGATAGTTGTATTTGTCCTGTGTGCGGAACATGCTGCCAAAGTAGATCTTCGCCCCGCTCGGAAAGGTCCATACGTGGCTGGAAGCGTTGTACCGCGCTTTCGGGAATACCGGCTTGTAGTACTGCATCGTCTTGTCGATCAGCTCCGAAAGCTGCGGGTAGGTTTTCCGCACGATCAGCCCGCGGTAGTGCGGAATGTCCACCTGCCGCAGTGCTTCGATCACCAGTGCATCGCTCTTTCCTCCGCCTGCTGCCCCGCCGTACAGCGCTTCGTCCTCGCTGCGGCGCATAAAGGCTGCCTGCTTGGGCTGCGGCCGCCAGATGACCAGCCGGTTTTTATACAGTTCCGCTGCCATCCAGCACCACCTCCTGCTGCCCGCCCTCGTCCTGCCGCTCCATCAGCACCGCCGGGGCCGCGCTCTGGCCGCTGCCTTCGTCCTTCGGCACCAGTGCCGCAGCCTTTTCTGCTACTGTCAGCAATACCGCTGTCACCTTGGCCGCGTCTTTGTCGCTCATGGCAAAGCTCTCGTACCGCTCCAGCTGCTTTTCCAGCTCGGTGCGCTCTTCGTCCGTCAGTTGCCGGTCGTAGGTCCCCGGTGCGCTGCGTATCACAAGGCCTGTCTCGGCAGCGTCCTGCAGGTTTTCTTCCTCGCTCTTCAGCAGCACGCCCAGCTCATAGTTTTTGGCCCGTGCATCCTCATCCAGACGCTGCTGCAGCTTTGTCCGTATCTCGGCGGCGCGCTGGTTCTCTGCTGCGCGCTGCTGCAGGTAGCTCACCTGTGCCTTTGCGCCCAGCGCCGCTCTGGCTGCGATTTCCCGCGCCGCTTCGGCCCGTGCTTTTGCAAATTCTCCGTCCGGCTTCTTTGCTTCCTCTGCCACCCAGCTGCGGATGGTGCTCTCCGGCACACCGTATTTTCTCGCCACCGCACAGATGGAGTTTGTGCCGATCATGGCCATCACCACCTCGGCCCGCACCTTTGCCGGGTACTTTTTGCCCCGGCCCTGCCTGCCCGGCACGGTGTTTTTGCAGTATCTGCGCTCAGCCATGCCCGGCCCTCCTTCCTGTGCTGTTGCTTTCAGCCTACCACCAAACAGCCTGCAAAAACACTGCGGACATTTTGCGGTCGTCGCAGCGAGTACGGGTTGTAGCTCCCAGCGTCTGCTTCGGCCCTTGGGGCGGGCCTTGCATCCTGCTGGCCACGGCCCCAACAACTCCTCCCTGTTTCCGCCACTGGCGGCGGTCGTCGTTGTTGCATCACAAAACCACCGGATGCATCCGCACCCAGTGTTTCAGATCAGCCCTGCTTTTGCAGCAAACACCGCTGCCGTGCTCAGCGTTTCCAGCTCCTTGTGGTAGTAGGTCGTCCGCCCAATGTGCAGCCTTTCGATTGTTTCCGCCTCCGGCCGCTCTTCCAGATACCGCAGCCTGAGCAGATCCGCACAGGTCTCGTCCACCTCGGCATAGTAGTCCAGCACCTGCCGGATCACCCGTCCCCATGGGTCCGGCCCTGCGGCCGCACAGCCTGCCGCGTCCGCTGCTTTCTGCTTGCGCCCGTACTGCCGCAGCGCCTTTCTCACAGCCTTCTTCTGCTGTCTGGTCACTCGTCCACCGCCTTTCACGGCTCTATCTGCTTTCCAAAATTTCCCTTCATTCGCAGTTTCGGCCCGTTTCCGTCACTGTCCGCGCATTTTTACGCTGATTTTGTGTATTTCTCCGCGTTTCGCGCAATTATTACACGCAAAATAAAATAATTTTATCTGTCAGGTGCGAACTTTCGCAAACCCTCTCCGCCGCAGGATCAGATACGCCTGCGCTTCGGTGGCCTCCCATCCGTCTGGCCGTGGCCTGTCCGCTTCGTACAGCTGTCCGGGGTCATAGATCATCACCTGTACCACCTCAAAACCCGGATAGTGCTGCTCCCACCAGTAGGCATTCTCTGCGCATTCGGTGCAGCCCTTGCGCAGCTGGCGGCGGCTCCACTTCGTGTCGCTGGGTGCCAGTTCTTCCGGCTGGCTCAGATTGCGTGTTTCAATGCAGGCCCGCTCTTTGTGGCCGTATATGTAGCCTATGGTCCCGTTCTTGCCCTGCCCGTCCACGCCCAGCAGCTTCTTCATGTCCATGCGGTCGGCGTTCATGGTGCCCAAAGGCTCGTACTCGCCTGTTCCCGGCACGCGCCGCCGCCACAGATCTTCCAGCATTTCGCGCCATTCCCGCCGGTCAGCAGCTCCCATCCCCACACATTCGGCAAAGCCGTGCATGTGCAGCCGTCCAGCTTCGCCTTTGCGCACCGCCCATAGCATCAGCCGCACTTTGTCCCGGCTCACACCAAAACGCTTTACCGTGGCACCGATCACCCGCCGCTTGTAGTTCTCCACATCCCGCCTGCAGGCTGCAAAATCCTCCGGCAGATAGAACTCTTCGTATGTTCCTGTCAGGAAAAAGCCGTCCCGGCCAAAGTTTGCAATGGCCTTGCGCTGCTTGCGGCGTAAGCTGGCGTGCTTGTTCCGCTCTTTCTGGCCCCGGTCGCTCTCCTTGTGCTTCTTGCCGCGCCTGCGATGCTCCTGATCTGTCACTGCATAAATGCCAACGGCCATGTACTCGCTGCCGCACCGGTATTTCTTTTCCCGAATGTAGCTCTTCTTCATCTGGCCGTCCTCCTGCATCGGTATGCTGCCGGTATTTGTTTTCTCTTCTGTGCCCATCACCGTCACAGAAATAACGGGTATACTAGCTCCCCAAAGCGCCCACCCCGGACGCTGTAAAAAACGGTTCATCCTGCTATAAAATAAATGGTATAAAGGCTCCCGCCTGCCGCCGGTACGCTCCGGCAGCACCCGGCAGACTTTATCCTGCTGCGCTGTCGCCAAAGCCCCCGGCATCCTTTTGCCAGGGGCTTCCTCTGTTATCTTTTTCGTCTGCGCTGTCCTTTGTGCGCCATCCAGCCTTCCTTTACGTAGTCGCTCCGGTTCACTCTGTCCCGGGATACCATGTCCTTTGTGTAGGCTTTTTCTGCTTTCACCGCAGCCGCCCATGCCTTGTACTTTTTGCACGTCCCATGGCACGCCGGGTTCCTTCCCGGACAGTCTGGTTTGCAGCACCATGTGATCATGCCGGTGCCTCCGGTTTTCCTTCTGCAGCCCAGTAGCCGTAGCTTAGCTCTTTTTTGCCTGCTTTCCGGGCCGCAGCGTTGTAAAGGCACAGCTCATGCACAGCACGCTGCAGCTCGTCCGGCTTCTCAATTCCCGTGATCGGCGGCCTGCTCTTTTTCGGCATACCAATTCTGGCTCCCGGCGCATTGCACAGCACACCCCGCCGTATCCTCTTCCGTGTCAGGCTGTAAATGCCCTGCGGCCTACAGTGCCCGGCATAAAAAACATTCGTCACGGTCTGTGTGTTCTTAAACAGTCCCTTTTCTACCATCTCTGCGGCCGTGCCTTCGTGCAACAGGTTTCCGTCCGCGTCAAACATGCTGTAAAACCATACCTCCCGCATCTGGGTGCCGGTCCTGTGGTCCGGTTCTGCTTTCGGCTTTGGCTGCTTTTCTTCCCGTTCCAGCCGCCACTTTTTCGGCTTTGCCTTTTTCTTCTTCTGGTGGGCATAGCCTGTGCATACGCTTTCAGCGCGGTTGTAGTATCCCTGTTCCATCAGCTCCTGCGGTGTGCCTTTTGCACGCAGTGCTCCGGTCTTTGCATCGTACAAACTGTAAATGTATTGTTTTGTCACCGGCGCACCTCCCGCTGTGCATACCGGTACTTTGCCGTCTGCCATGCTTCCCGCCTCCGCTTCAGCGGGTTCGCAACGCCTTTCATGATCACCTCGTGTACTTCGCGTACCTGCACGCCATACCTTGCCGCCAGCTTCTTTTCGACCCGCTTGCGGGTCATTCTGTATTTGTCCTTGCTCACACTCTTCCTCCATACAGTTCAAACTCCGCACCGTCTTCGGTGATCAGCACCCCGCCGTCCAGCGCTTTTGCCAGCTGCTGCAGCCTCTGGGCGCTCAGCTTTTCCAGCCCGCCGGGCTTGCACCATCGCCGCACATCAAGCGGCCTTGTGGCCAGCGTCAATGCCAGCGTGCTTTCATTTTCGCCACGGTAGATCATGGCTTCCTTCAGCGTCATCTTAAACGTCTCCTCTCCCAGCTTTCCGGCGCAGCTGCCTGCTGCAGAACTGCCTCGATCTTCTTTTTGATCTCACCCGGTGCCAGCACTGCCGTGCCTGCAGGCGCAGCGCAGCGGCCCATGGCTCCGGCCATGTTCCGCCGGAAGAAAGCATCTTTCTGTTCCTCATAGTCCCGGTCTGCCTGTTTTGCCCGCTCTTCGTCCGGGATGTCTTCCACAATAATGTCGTCGGTCTGCAAAGCGTCGCAGGCACATCTGCGCAGATGTTCCATGGCAACATCCAGCCCGTCCGCACGGCCCTCTTCATTCACCTGCCGGTAGTTGGCAAGAGCCTCCTGCTTCAATCGGTTCAGCCGCCCGGCACCATATCCCAACAGCTCCATGCACGTCTTTGCGTATAAGGTCCATACCATACTGGCGGCCACATCGCCCGCCATGCGCAGCTGCTGCTCCCGCCGGGTACGCGGTGCACGCAGCACCGGCACCCGGAACTCCGGCTCCACGCCCTCCGGCATCCAGTTGTCCCGCATCGCCCTGCTCTGGTCGGTGCTGGGCATTCCTTTGCCGTTCGCCTGCATGGCAATGTTCAGGCTTTCCAAGCCCAGCTCTTCGGCACGCAGCTCGATCCGGTTCATTCGGTCCTTGCCTACACCAAAGCACTGGTGCAGCGCAATGATGATGCACCAGCGTGTCATTTCCGCAGTTCCGTCCCGCGTCAGATCCAGCTCCTGCCGCAGGTTCATTTTCTGCTTCACTGCTGTTTCACTCCTTCCCGGTATTGCTCAAACAGTGCAATCCAGTCCTGTGTGCTCAGCCGTTTGTCCCGGCTTGCTTCGCTCAAAAGCCGGTATGCACTGCTTTCCTTGTCGGCCGGGTGTTGCCAGTCCAGCTTTTTCAGCTCTTCGGCCATCCGGGCACGGTATTCTTCCAAGATCATCTTCGTTTCCCTTTCACGGCTCCCCGCGGTCGTTCATCCAGCTGGCAGCCAGCGCTCTGGCATCCGCCAGCTTGTCGCACAGCATGTTCACAGCGGATTCCTTCATCCACTCCGGCAGCCGGTCGGCCTGCAGCAGGGCCGCACCCATATCCCGCACAAGCTCTTCGCCGTGCTGCTCCATCCGCTGCCAGATCTCCGTTTCATCCGGTGTCATGTTCATCGGTGGCCGCATCTCAGCCCGCCTTTCTCCGGCTTTTCGGCTTCACCGTGTCCGCCGGGGCTTTGTGTGCCTTGTTGCCTTTCCGGCTTTCCTTGTCCGCACAGCAGCCAAGGCCCAGCATGGCCAGCGCTGCCGCCAGCAGCATCAGCGCCGCAGCGGCCCAGCCCAGCATTTCCCAGCCGTTCGCGCTGTGCTCAATGCCGCTGGATACCAGCAGCGCGCCAATGGCCGTCACCATAGCTGCCATGTACCACAGGCTTGCCCGGATGGTTGCTTTCAGTTTCACTTGTGTTTCCTCCTGTTTCGTGTTAAACTTCTGGTGATAGTGGCTCAAAACTATCACCCTGTAAGCTCGTCGGTGTTCGCTGCACCGGCGGGCTTTTTGTTTATTCGGTCCAGCGCCCCCTGCTCCAGCGCCGCATTCTTGTCAATGCGCCACAGCCGCGGCCCCACCTTTTCGGCAGGCAGTCGCCCGGTACGGCACATTTTCTGTACGGTCTTCAGGTTCACACCCATCAGCGCAGCATACTGCGCCGGACTCAGATATGCCGGCAGCTGCCGCGCATCATAGATCCGCGCCTACCTGCATGCAGGTCAGCCACCGTCTGGTCGGACAAACCGGAGTAATCAAACTTCGGTGCCATGCTCTCTGGGATGAAGGTCAGGTACTTGTCAGAAGAGCTGCCGGAGCCAGCGTATGGTGCAGTGTTCTTTCCGGTTGCATTGCCCGGAGCATCGGAGCCGCTGGCAGCATCTGCCGTCTCCGTCGTAGGGCTTGACCCCTCCGGCGCTGCCGGGGATGCCGCAGTTTGGCTTTCCGCAGCAGTGGCAGCATCCGAACACTGCGCGGATGGGGTAGGGTGTTCTTCCGCCGGTTCAACGGGCGCGTTCCTGCAGGGCTTGGCATTTTTCAACGCGTCCAGCATTGCGCAGTCGATTTCGTACTCATCCAACGGGGCGAACTCCGCGCCGTTGGTCAGGAATGCTTGCGGAGTCAGATTCTTGTCTGCCGCTCTGGCCAGCTCAAATCTATGCGTCATGATGCGGCTTTCTTTCCAAATGCTGCCGTTCCAGTGCCAGAGCCGTCCACGGTAATAGGCATAAGCCGTCTCGTTGGAAAGTTTGGAACTGATGATGTAGTCCGTCATACCCGCACCTCCGTGTCCTTGAGGCGGTCCAGCATCTCGGCCTGCACATCCTTGCTCATGGGCTGGATGTTGTTGCCCTTCCAGCCATAGCAGAGGATAGGGCCGTAAAGCTGGCGGCCTCGGTACGTCCGATTCAGCAGGCTGGCGGGCTGGATGGGGCCATCGTACCGGCCCACGAACAGCACCGCCGGGGTGCGGGGCAGTACGATCATCTCACTGCGGGTGCCCAGCCGGTTCTCAATGGCCCACAGGCTGTCCGGCAGGGTGGTGACAACGGGCTCTGCGCCCGGTTCAGCTAAAATACCTTTCATTTGTAAAATCCTTTCTGATGTGATATCATTAAGGGCGATGGGGCTTTCAAATTCCATCACCCTTTGGGCTCGTCGGTGTTGGCGCACCGGCGGGCTTTTTGTTTGTTCGGTCCAGCGCTCCCTGTTCCAGTGCCCGGTTCTTGTCAATGCGCCACAGCCGCGGTCCCACCTTTTCGGCAGGCAAAAGCCCGCTGCGGCACATCTTCTGCACCGTCTTTTTGTCAATGCTCATCAGTTCGGCGTACTGTGCCGTGCTCAGGTATGCCGGCAGCTGCCGTGCATCATAAATTCGCGCCTTCCGCATGGTTATCCCTCCCTTCAGTCCGGGCTGAAGGTCTGGCACCGGCATTCTTCGCCCGCTTCCTCCAGCGCAAGGTCCCACTCGCCGCAGATGGTCTCGCACACCGGCTTTGCAAAGCCGATCAGCTCGTCCTCCCGCGCTGCCATCAGCACCGCCGTGCCCACAATGCCGCTCATGTAGCGGTACTGGTACAGGTCGGTCGCCCGCTCGTTGAAGGGCAGTTCCTGCAAAAGGCCTTCTTCGTTCACGATCAGCTGGATGCTGTCCACATCCTCCCGCGCCCAGTTCGCTGCAAGGCAGCTTTCGGCGGTCTCAATGCAGCCGCCCACCAGCTCCTGCAGCGTCTCCAGTTTGCAGGTATCCCCGTCATCGCAGCGCACAAGCCGTGCCTTCTGCTCCTCGTCCGCCGGGATCACGATCACATAACGCTCCATGGTTATCTCCTTTCATGCGCTCTTCTCCGGGGTGGTGGGGTGGTCAATTCCGAAAAGTTCATTCGGAGTAACTCCCAGTGCCTTACAAATCGGTACAACATCGTCTGATGTCAGCCGCTTCCTGCCACGTAGCAGTGCGTTAAACTTCTTCGGGTCATACCCTGCCGCCCTTGCCACCGCAGATTGTTTCAAACATTTTTCATCAATAATTTTGTAAATCATGTCCGTTGCACTCATTTCATACGCTCCTTTCATGTACAAGTTTCTTGGACATTTTTACAGTAGCACAAGTTTCTTGTTTCGTCAAGAGCTTTGTACAAATTTCTTGTACTTTTATCTTGACTTTTCAAGACAGCGCCTTTATACTGACCATAGAACGACAATTTTAGGGGGTGTTACAAGTGTCCTTCGCAACCCGTCTCAGACAGGCCCGTGAGCAGTCCGGTCTTACACAGCAGGACCTAGCAGAAAAGCTTGGCGTTACAAAAAGCGCTATAGGAAACTATGAAAACGGTGTCAGCAGTCCAAAATGGGACGTTCTTCTAAAAATTTTTGACATTCTTCAGGTAGAGCCAAATTTCTTGTACCAGGACAGCTTTTCGTTAGACGTTTCCGAATCCCGTTCTCTTACCCCCCAGCAGTCCGCGCTGCTGTCGTCCTTCGATCAGCTCAATGAGGAAGGCCAGCAGAAGGCCGTGGATTATGTAGATGATCTGGTGCTCACCGGGCGCTATAAAAAATATGCTTCGTCTGGCCTGGGCACAAAAGAAGCATAAAAAATAAGCTGCCTTTCGGCAGCTGTAGTGTATTTGAGGATATCATTGTGGATTCTGACAAAAAGCGCATTATTTTACGAATTTTACTTTTTCTTTTTATACTGGGCACCGGTTTGTATTTTGGCATTCGTGTCGGCGAAGGCCAGTATAACTTTTACAAGCCTGAATCACCGTACTATCAAAAGGCAGTCCGTGACGCCCAGAACGATGGATATTCTGAGGGCTGGAATGCCGGGCGCAAAGACAAACAGGAAAAAGATTATAACAGCGGCTGGTCAGCAGGCTATGAGTTTTGTCTAAATGAAAACAAAACCATTCGTAACAATTATGATGAAGGCTATGATGATGGTTACGATAGCGGTTTCGGCGATGGTTACTCAGAAGGCTACCGAGACGGTTTTTCTGAAGCCTCACCAAATTAAACCACCTTCCAAGTGGTAAAGTGTAAAAGTATAAAAAATAAAGCCTCCTTTTGGCGGCTGTAGTGTGGAGGTAATATCATGCGGTTAAAAAAGCGGATTGTTTCTCTTGCGCTTGCGGCAATGCTTCTGGTTACTGCTCCAGTCTCGGCGTTTGCCACAACGAAATTTAATCAGAGTGTTTTCGATAATCGTGATGATCTTCGTATTTCCACCGATATAATGGCCGGAGAAACCTCAGTTGTGCCCACTGCTTTAGATGACGGCCAAATGATTATTCCCGTTCTCGATGCAGGTGCCGTAATTACAGTTCAGCCTGGTATATTCTTGGATGATAGCAAAGATACTTTCATTCTGATGTTCAAATATCTAGGCGTTGATTGGGCTAAACTAAACGGCATTATCATCAAAATCGGTGATAATCGCTATTCCTTTTCAAACTGCTATTCTTCTCATTCTATAGACGATGGCTATGCTTCTGAGTACGTTGCTTTCTGCATGAAAGACCAAACCACTGATATGATGAAGGATTTCGCTGACCATCGTGATGAAGAAATCAATGTAAGGCTTGTCGGCTCTGCTAAATCCATAGACTTTGTTCTCACGGATACTGTCAAAAACACTTTACTTGATATGTATGATTTGTATGTTGCTGGTGGTGGGATGCGTAGCGGCAACATGTATCAGATCTCCGAGTTCGATCAAGTATACGTTGAAAAGAACGGAAAACGTGTCATTGGCAATGTCGTTACAACTGTTCTTGACCTTGCAACTGGGCATATACCTGCTAATTTCTGACTTTACAGAGCGCCCACCCCGGCGCTCTTTTTTACAAACGCAAAGAACCCCTCAGCTGTTTCCAGCCAAGGGGTTCTCTGCTCTGCTGTCTGTCCAAAAGAAAAGTAGGAGTTTCTATCATGGAATGCCTTGCAAATCCCGTCGCGTCTCCGCTTTTCTATTGTAAATCCAATATGATCCTTCTGCAACCCAGAATTTTTTCAGAGGAGGTGTGTACACATGGCAAATAAAAAAGGTTCCGATGGCCGTTACCGCTACCGTGTCTGCATCGGCAAAGATGAAACCGGTAAGCCCAAATACAAAAGCTTTTATGGTTCCACCGCAAAGGCAGCGCGTGCTGCTGCCGAAGCTTACCGCACAGCACTGGGCAAGGGAATGGATCCCGCCCAATCCAAAGCCACCCTTGCCACTCTGTACGATAACCTGATTGCTGCCAAAACAGCCAAAGGCATCGGGCAAAAGAGTCTCGACCGCTATGAAGACAATAAAAACCATTGGGGTCCGCTTCTGGATCAGCCTGCAGCAGACCTTCGCACGGCCGACTTTCAGCGGGTCCTTAACTCTCTGGCCCAGTGGCACAATGGCAAACCACCACTGTCCCACTTCACGTTGTCCAATCTGCGCAGCAGCGCCAAGGCTGCCTATGAACTCGCTATCCCAGAAGTGGTACAATACAATCCCATTGTTAAAACCACCTGCCCTGCCGGTGCTGATCCTGAGCACCGTGAGCCTATCACAGAGGAACAGCAGCAGTGGATCCGTGAAACACCTCACCGCGCCCAGCGTGCTGCCATGCTGCTGCTTTACTCAGGCCTCCGCCGCGGCGAAGCTACCGCCCTCACCTGGGCCGATGTCGATTTGAAAGAAGCCACGATCACCGTTCACAGCGGTTATAATTTCAAGGATAAAAAAATCAAGGATCCCAAAACAGAAGCCGGTGTCCGGGTCGTTAATATTCCAAAGATCCTTGTGGACTATCTCAAAACTCAGCAGGACGATTGCTTGTATGTACTGCATACTGTAAAGGGCCACCGCATGACAGAGCAGGCATGGAAAACTCTGTGGAGCAGCTACATGGCCGATCTGAATGCAAAGTACGGCTATCACGGCGAAGAAAGCAAAAAGCGCCCAGGCGGCCTGCCCATGCGCATTGAACCCTTTACACCTCACCAGCTGCGGCACACCTTTTGTACCCTGATGTACTTTGCCGGAGTCGATGTCCTCACCGCCCGCGATCAAATGGGTCATAAGGATATCAGCGTCACCCTCGGCATCTACACTTCTCTTGACAAAAAATTCAAGAAAAAGAAGATCAATCGTCTGGACTCTTATCTCAAAAAACAGACCGGCTAATTTTTAGTGGCGCAAAAGTGGCGCACGTTGTTTATATTTTTGTCGTATTTATGTGTTTTATTCTAATTTCCATGCTCGCTCGTAATGAGCAGGTCGCCTGTTCGAATCAGGTCAGTAGCTCCAGAAATCCTACGAATTTACGTTTAAAATCGTAATTCCGTAGGATTTTTTTATTTAGTCTCGCAAGTTTTCGCAAAACCGCAGCATAAACCGCAACATCGCCCACAAAACAAGACAAAATAAAACGCCCCGCAACACCATTTCATAGGGCGTTATGCGCATTTTTATGCTTTCTTTTGGACAGGCTCCTTGAGTTCACAATGCAGGTTTGTCAATGATGTGTTTCTGTGATGTTTGGTGTAGCAATTTAACTGTACCACAGAACGACTCATTCGTCTTTTTCACTTTGTAACACATCTATTGTAATCCCATACAGTTTTTATGGATCAATCTATGAAATTTTATTGATAATCCTTCATGGGAGTGGTAAAATATTTTTATATCTCTGTCATTCTGTGCCCCTTCGCGGTAGAGGGAGAGCGCAAAACAGAAAAGACGCAAAAATTGCGGCATCCTTTCCGTGGGTGGGTTTTACAGCGCACACTCTTGCGGGCGGTGATGTATGATCAGTAAGCCAAAGCAGCCAGCCGCAAAACGATGGCTGCCCAAGAAGTGTGAGGAGAAGGATCGGATGAAAACAAAAACATTGCGCCGCCTATTTTCCATGCTTGCGGCACTGGTGATGGGGCTATCCCTGCTCACCGGATGCAGCGGAAAAGATGCGGAACGAACACAGAAGCTGGAAGACGCTCAGACCATTCAGGTGTATCTGTGGAGCACCAGCCTGTACGAAAACTATGCGCCCTATGTTCAGGCGCAGCTGCCGGACGTGAACATTGAATTCATCGTAGGCAACAACGATCTGGATTTTTACAAGTTTTTGCAGCAGAACGGCGGTCTGCCGGATATCATCACCTGCTGCCGCTTCTCGCTGCACGATGCGGCACCGTTGAAGGACAGCCTGATGAACCTTGCCATGACCAATGAGGCGGGCGCTGTGTACAACACCTACCTCAACAGCTTCAAAAACGAGGATGGCAGTGTGAACTGGCTGCCGGTGTGCGCGGATGCCCACGGCTTTGTGGTCAACCGCAGCCTTTTTGAGCAGTACGATATTCCCCTGCCCACCGATTACGCAAGCTTTGCAGCGGCCTGTCAGGCTTTTGAAAAGATCGGCATCCGCGGCTTTACCGCCGATTACGCCTACGACTACACCTGCATGGAAACGCTGCAGGGGCTTTCCGCTGCCGAGCTTACCACCACCGCGGGGCGCAAGTGGCGTACTGCCTACAGCGACCCCGCCAACACCGCACGGGTCGGTCTGGACGACACCGTGTGGCCGGGGGCATTTGAGCGGATGGAGCAGTTCATTCAGGATACCCACCTTACGGCAGACGATCTTGCGTTGAATTACGACGATGTGACCGGGATGTTCCGGAACGGAGAAGTTGCCATGTACTTTGGCAGCTCTGCCGGCGTGAAGATGTTTCAGGATGAGGGCATCGACACCACCTTTTTGCCCTTCTTCAGCCAGAACGACGAACAGTGGATCATGACCACCCCCTATTTCCAAGTTGCCCTGAACCGGGATCTGGAGCAGGACACTGCGCGCCGCGAAAAAGCCATGAAGGTGCTGAACGTCATGCTCTCCGAACAGGCGCAGAACCGCATCGTCTCGGAGGGGCAGGACGTACTGAGCTACAGCCAGAACGTCCCCCTGCGCCTGACCGAGTATCTGAAAGACGTGCGCAGCGTAGTGGAAGAAAACCACATGTATATCCGCATCGCCTCCAACGATTTCTTTGCCGTTTCCAAGGATGTGGTCTCCAAAATGATCGCAGGCGAGCTTACCGCTGCGCAGGCGTATCAGGCCTTCAATGCCAAGCTCCTTGCCGAAGAGGAGCCTGCCGACAACGAGACCGTGCTGACCTCCGGGAAGGCCTATTCCAACGTATTCCACGCAAACGGCGGCAGCGCTGCCTTCTCCGTGATGGCAAACACGCTGCGCGGCGTGTATGGCACCGATGTGCTGCTTGCCACCGCAAACAGCTTTACCGGCAGTGTGCTGCAGGCGGATTATAACCAGAAAATGGCGGCTTCCATGATCATGCCGAACGGTCTGATGTCCCGCCAGCGCACCATGACCGGTGCGGAGCTGAAAGAGACCGTCCGCGCCTTTGTGGAAGGCTGCGAGGGCGGGTTTGTGCCCTTCAACCACGGCTCTCTGCCGGTGGTCAGCGGCATTGCCGTGGAGGTAAAAGAGGCAAACGGCAGCTATACCCTGACCGGCATCACCCGGAACGGTCAGCCGCTGGGGGATGGCGACACCGTTACCGTGACCTGCCTTGCAACGGAAAAGCAGATGGAAGCGCTGCTTGCGAGCGATAGCGGCACGTCTGCGGGCGAAGATGCGTGGGTAAAGAACACATGGCGCGATTATGTCTCCGGCGGCGCAGCGCTTGCAGAGCCGGAAAACTACATGACACTGAGGTGAGCGGAATGGCAGACGAAAAGCACGAATCCAAACGCAGCTGCTATTCCCGGCACAAGTGGCTGCCTGCCGCCGCTGCCATCCTTCTTTTGGTCTTTCTGGCAGCCGGTTTCAGCTTCCGGTACATCTCGTTTATGTCGCAGACCATCTATCAGGAAAGCACCTCGCATCTGGAAGAGGTACTGTATAAATCCAATAGTATGCTGAAAGAGATGGTGCGCAAAAACCTGACCTATCTGCATCTGTACAACGGCTTTCTGAAAAGCACCTCGAATGAGGATGAAATTCAGGCATATATCGAGGAAGCACAGCAGGCAACCGGATTTGTTGACTTCTACTTTCTTTCCTATGACGGCAACTACACGACCGTGACCGGGGAAACCGGCTACCTTGGCCTGCAGACCAATCTGGACGAAAAGCTCTCCGATGGCGAGGATATCGTCGTGAATACGGCGCTGCCCGGCAAAGCCCCGATGCTTGCGTTCATCTGCCCCGAAACGCAGGGCAGCTACCGGGGCTTTGCCTACGATGCTGTTGCCATCACCTATTATAATGATGCTGTGCTGCGATTGCTGGACAACTCTGCTTTTCAGGGCAATGCCAGCAACTATGTGATCTACCCGGATGGGCGGGTGGTCATCGACAATTCCGTAAACCGCAAGGAAATCATTTACAACTTCATTGCGATGCTGCGCGACCATTCCGACCTTTCTGAGGAACAGATTCTTGCCCTTTCGGATGATTTTGCGCAGGGCCGCAGCGGAAACCTGAGGGTCAAACTTGGCGACATCAGTTATTATCTGGTCTACGAGAATACCGCGGTCCAGAACTGGACGATGGTGGGGCTTGTGCCGGTCAGCATCGTCAATGCCAGTCTGGATAAGCTGTGGTTCCACACGGTGCAGATCGTGGCGAGCATCGCCTTTGGCCTTGCTGTGCTGATCATCCTGCTGATCCTGCGCAGAAGCCATACGACCCTGCGCCGGAAGGACACTGAGATCCTGTACCGGGATGAGCTGTTCCAAAAGCTTTCGCTGAACGTGGACGACGTTTTCCTGATGCTGGACGCAAAAACCTCCAAGGTGGATTATGTCAGCCCCAACGTCGAACGGCTGCTGGGCATCCCGTGGAAAGAAGTGCGGCAGGATGTCCATGTTCTGGCGAACCTGCACCCGAAAGACGACCCGGACCGTGACAAGAACTTTCTGGAGAGGCTTCACCGCGGGGAACAGCGCGAGTGGGATGCGGCGTATATGCATCAGGAGACAAAAGAGCTGCGCTGGTTCCACATCGTTGCCATGGGCAGCGATGTGGCAGGCAGGACAAAGTATATCCTTGTCATGTCCGACCGCACCGCCGACAAACAGATAAACCAGGCGCTTTCGGATGCCGTTGCAGCTGCCGAAACGGCCAACCGCGCCAAGAGCACCTTCCTTTCCAATATGTCCCACGACATCCGCACCCCCATGAACGCCATCATCGGCTTTACCACGCTGGCACTCAGCAACATTGACGATAAAGACCGGGTGAAGGATTATCTTGCCAAGACCCTCGCTTCCAGCAATCATCTGCTTTCCCTCATCAACGATGTGCTGGATATGAGCCGTATCGAAAGCGGAAAGATCCATCTGGAAGAAGTGGAAGTCAACCTTTCGGATGTGCTGCACGACCTGAAAACCATCGTCAGCGGGCAAATCTACGCAAAGCAGCTGGAGCTTTATATGGATGCCATGGATGTGACCGATGAGGATGTCTACTGTGATAAGACCCGGCTGAATCAGGTGCTGCTGAACCTGCTGTCTAACGCCATCAAGTTCACCCCGGCGGGCGGCACAGTCTCGGTGCGGGTGCGGCAGCTTGCCGGAACGGTGCGCGGCTGCGGGCAGTACGAGTTCCGCGTCAAGGACAACGGCATCGGCATGAGCCAAGAGTTCGCCAAAAAGATCTTTGAGCCGTTTGAGCGGGAGCGCACCTCCACGGTAAGCCGGATCCAGGGCACCGGCCTTGGCATGGCTATTACCAAAAACATCGTGGATATGATGGGCGGCACCATCGAGGTGCAGACGGCGCAGGGCAAGGGCAGCGAGTTTATCATTCGCGTGCCGATGCGTGCGCAGGCAGAGCGCCGTCCGGTGGAAAAGATCACCGAACTGGAAGGCCTGAAGTCACTGGTGGTGGATGACGATTTCAACACCTGCGACAGCGTGACAAAGATGCTGGTCAAGGTGGGAATGCGTGCCGAGTGGACCCTTTCCGGCAAGGAAGCGGTGCTGCGTGCACGGCAGTCCATCGAGATGAGCGATGCTTACCATGCCTATATCATCGACTGGCGCTTGCCGGACATGAACGGCATCGAGGTCACCCGCCAGATCCGCAGCCTGAACGATGATACGCCCATCATCATCCTGACCGCCTACGACTGGTCCGACATTGAGGTGGAGGCAAAGGCTGCCGGTGTGACCGCCTTCTGCTCCAAGCCCATGTTCATATCCGACCTGCGCGAGACCCTGATGAACGCCATCGGACAGACACAGACGGATGCGGCGCAGGAGCTTCTGCCGGAAAAGAACACCAACTTCAAGGGCAGGCACATCCTGCTGGTAGAGGACAACGAGCTGAACCGTGAGATCGCGCAGGAGATCCTGTGCGAGTACGGCTTCCGGGTCGATACGGCGGAAAACGGTGCCGTGGCGGTGGAAAAGGTAAGCACTGCCGCACCGGGCAGCTATGATCTGGTGCTGATGGATGTGCAGATGCCGGTGATGGACGGCTATACCGCCACCCGGCAGATCCGCGCACTGGATGACCCTGCACTGGCAAAGATCCCGATCCTTGCCATGACTGCCAACGCATTCGATGAAGACCGCCGCAATGCCTTGGAAAGCGGCATGACCGGCTTTTTGTCCAAACCCATCGTGATCGGCGACCTTGTGCAGGAGCTGCGCAAAATTTTGTAACAAGCCGCCTGTCAGGCATAAAAAAATAAAGCACCCGCAGCAATTTGCTCACCGGAGATTCAAAACCTCTGTGGCGCTTGCTGTGGGTGCTTTTGCTTTTGGGCGCTGTTTATTTCAGTACATCTGCAAGGACCTGCAGCAGGTGCGGAATATCCAGCGGCTTTGCAATATGGCCGTTCATACCGGCCTGCAGTGCGTTCTGACGGTCTTCCTCAAAGGCATTTGCCGTCATTGCAAAGATGGGGATGCCAGCCTTTGCGGCATCCGGCAGCGCACGAATCTGCCGCGTTGCCTCGTAGCCGTCCATGTTGGGCATCTGGATGTCCATGAGGATCAGGTCATACTGTCCGTCTGCCGCCTGCTTCATCTTCCGGACGGCGATCTCGCCATCCTCGGCAGATTCCACCTCAAAGCCCGCTTCCTTCAGGATCTCCACTGCGATCTCACGGTTCAGCTCGTTGTCCTCCACCAGCAGGATCTTTTTCCCTTTGAAGGCCTCCGCGTTCAGCTGCACCGGCCTGCAGTCAGGCTCTGCACCGAACGGCTCTGCCAGCACTCTGCGCAGCTCCGAGAGGAACAGCGGCTTTTCGCAGAAGGCGGTCACACCGGCCGCGCGGGCTTCCTCTTCAATGTCGGACCAGTCGTAGGCGGTCAGGATGATGATGGGGCAGCTTTTTCCGATCACCTTGCGGATCTGCCGCACGATCTCGATGCCGTTCATATCGGGGATCAGCCAGTCGATGATGTAAACGCTGAATTCATCCCCCTGCTCCATGGCATACCGGGTGCGGATCACCGCTTCCCTGCCGGAGATCGTCCACTCCGGCCGCATCCCGATCTTGGACAGCATGGTGCTGACGCTCAGGCAGGTGTCGGTATCGTCGTCCGCCACCAGTGCCCGCAGCCCTTCCAACTGCGGGAGCTGCCTGAGTTCCACCTTTTGTCCGCTGAGCGCAAAGCAGAGATTCACGATGAACTCGCTGCCCTTGCCCGGCTCACTCTCAATGGCGATGGTGCCGCCCATCAGGTCCACAATGTTCTTGGTGATGGACATGCCGAGGCCGGTACCCTGAATGCCGCTGACGGTGGAGTTTTCCTCACGGGTGAACTCCTCAAAGATGTGCTTCTGGAATTCCTCGCTCATGCCAATGCCGTTGTCCTTGATGCGGAACTCATAGCAGGCCCGGCCCGCAGGCGCACCGTTTTTCTCAGCAATGCGGATGCTGATCATGCCGCCTGTGGGAGTGAACTTGATGGCATTGGACAAAATGTTCAGCAGGATCTGGTTCAGCCGCAGCGGGTCGGTGATGATATCCTCGTTCTCCACATCCATGGTATCAATAAAAAGCGACAGCCGCTTTGCCGAAACATTGGGCTGAATGATGGAGCGCACATCGTGGACGAGGTCCGGCAGATGCACCGCTTTTTCCTCGATCTTTACCTTTCCGCTCTCGATGCGGCTCATATCCAGCACATCATTGATGAGGGAAAGCAGATGCTGGCTGGAGGTAGAGATTTTTTTGAGGTAGTCCAGCACCTGTTCCCTATTGTCGATATGGGTTGCAGCCAGCGAGGTGAAGCCGATGATGGCGTTCATGGGGGTGCGGATATCGTGGCTCATATTGAACAGGAACTCCCGCTTGGCGCGGTTTGCCGCCCCCTCGTGCTGAAGCGCGATCTCCAGCTTGCGGTTCTGTTCCTCCAGCTGGGTCTGGTACTTCCTCTCCTGCTCTTTTTTCTGCAGCTCCATCTCCTGCACGGAGCGGCGGCGCAGCAGCTGAAGGATCATTACAAGCAGGATGTAGCCGACCAGCACCGTCAGGAGCAGCAAAAGCGCCTCCCGGAAGATTATTTTTTCATCCGTGTACGCGTAGAGATCGAAGGATCTGCCATGGCAGAACATCCCGAAATAGCAGCCGGAGCCGTTCCAGTCCCGGGTATGGGTCAGCTTCTCTGCGGCCCCGGCTTTGCGGATCCCCTGCGCCAGCGGACTGCCTGCAACATCCTGCCCAATCAGCTCCGGGCGGTTTGCGGCAACGACCTGATTGTTCTGCACGATGAACAGCGTGCCGCTGGTTTCTGCCGGGTAGCCATCCAGTATGCTCTGGATGGACAGCGCCGTTTCCTCCACAAATTCCGCCGGGGTGTACCGGTAGGCAAGCAGGAGCAGCGCTGTGCTTTCTGCCCGGTGCGCCGCAACATCCACAGCAGAGCCATCTTCCAGCAGGACGCGCTTCACATAGGTCTTTCGCGGGTAAGATAAAACGTCCAGAACAGCGTCATTTTTCAGCTGGTCGCCAAACCGGTCATAGCCGATGCCGTTGGTCGTGGACTCGCACCGGAGCGTGCCATCCGGTCCCAGAACCGAAATGCCGGTGAGCCAGAGCTTTTCTGTCTGCCTGTTCAGGCACTGCGGATCGGAGAGGTCAAGCGCAGGATTCTCTGCCAGCTGATGGACTGCGACCGCCGTGCGGCGGAGTGCCTTTGCCGTGATGGTATCGTTGTGCTTTTCAAAGCTGGTGGACTGGGATTTGACAAACTCAAGGGTCTGGCAAAAGCGTTCCTCTGCTGTGCGCATTGCCCGCCAGCTGGAGAAAAAAGCAACACCGGCCATCAAGAGCACGCCGATGATCAGATAGGCTGTCCATATCCTTTTATCCGGGGTGGTTCTGTTTTTACGCGCCAACGGTGTCCACCTCCAGATACTGCGAAGCATTTTCAAGGTATCGGCCAACGATCCGCTCCAGCGTGCCATCCGCGCGCATCTGCGCAAGGGTATCGGTCAGCTGGCTGTCCAGCCCGCGGGTGTCGTTCTTGGCAAAGGCGACGCCCAGCCCAGTGACCAGCAGCGGTTCCTCCAAAATGCGGAACTCCACATCATTGTCCTTCATGTATTGCAGGATGGCCATCTCATGGGCGGCGATGGCATCCACATAGCCGCAGGCCAGCATTGCATACTGCACGCTGCGGTTTTCAATGCTGAGCACCTCCACCGTCTGCGGGATGCGCGGGTCGGAGCCGCTGAGAAAGATCTCCTCCGGCTTGCCGGTGCTCTGCACAGCGATGGTCTTACCGGCAAGGTCGCTGAGGGTCCGGATGCTGCTGTGGGCATCCACCGCAGCCACCTGACGGCTCACCATGTAAGGCCCCGCCCAGCGGTACACCTCTTCGCGGCCATCCATGGAAAAGCAGCCCCAGATGCAGTCGATGGCACCGCTTTCCACCAGAGTTGTTTTTTGTTCCCAATCGATCGTTTCAAACCGGGGAGCATACCCCATGCGGCGGAACGCCTCGGTGGCGATCTCCACATCGATCCCGGAGGGAATGCCGTCATTGTTCAGATAGATATAAGGTGGATAGGTGTCGCTTCCCACAACGATTTGTGCAAGACCGTTGTCTTCCACTTCCTTTCCTCCGCAGGAAGTCAGACTGCTTACGGCAGCAGCTGCCGCCAGCAGCGTGCATCCGTTCAGGAATGCACGGCGTGAGATTCTGTGTTTCATTCGGGCTTTTTATACTCCTGTTTTGATTGCATCCGCAGCTCAGTTGTGCTGCTGTAATTCTTCTTTCAGGGCAGCTTGGATATCCGTCAGGCATTGCAGCAGAAGCGGGTTGAATGCTCCGCACTCACCGTTCAGGATCATCTGCACGGCTTTTTCGTGGGAGAAGGCTTTTTTATAGCAGCGTTCGCTGGTCAGCGCATCGTATACATCGGCCAGCGAAACCAGTTGTGCGCTGATGGGAATTTCATCGTCCTTCAGCCCATCCGGGTAGCCGCGCCCATCCCAGCGTTCGTGGTGCCAGCGGGCGATCTCGTAGGCGGTTTGCAGCAACGGCTGCTCGGCAAATTCATCCAGATCATGCAGCATCCCGGCTCCAAGCATACTGTGGGTCTTAATGATTTCAAATTCCTCCGGGGCCAGTTTTCCGGGTTTATTAAGAATTTTTTCGTCAATGCCAATTTTTCCGATGTCATGCAAGGCGGAGGCCAGCGGGATCATATCCTGCTGTTCCGCAGAGATCGAGTACCTGTTGCTGACCCCCAATAGGCAGTGGAGCAGCATTTCTGTGATGATACGAATGTGCCGCACATGGGCACCGCTTTCGCCGTTGCGGAATTCTACGATATGGCTCAGTACACCCACCAGCATATCCGTATTATTCTCACGGGCGCGGATCTGGTCAGAGACCATCTGCACCAGCCGCCGCTGCTTGGCGTACAGCTTGATGGTGTTGGTCACGCGGCGGTATACGATGCGTGCATCGAAGGGGCGGTTGACATAATCACTTGCGCCCAGTTCGTAGGACTTCCGAATTGCAGCGTCGGAGTCCTCGCTGGAGATCATAATGACTGGGGTATCCTCGATGGTGTGGTTGACATTCATGGCTTTCAGCACTTCAAAGCCGTTCATGACCGGCATATTGATGTCCAGCAGCACCAGTGCAATGTTTCCGGCTTCTGCCTGCAATTTTTCCATGCATTCCTGCCCGTTTTCTGCTTCCAGAATATGGTAGCTATCTCCTAAGATCTCTGCCAGTATCATGCGGTTCATTGCAGAGTCGTCCACAAGCAGGATCTGGGATTTTTCCTGCAAAAGCGTTTCCCGTGTGGTCAGGCTATGCCCCGGAACCTCCACCATGACGGCATTTTTGCGGCACTTTGCCTGATACATCAGCCAATCTGCACGACGAACGATGTTTTTCATAGGGTCGGCGAGGGACTGTATCGTTCCGCCAATGCTCAGCGAGATGCGGAAATGCGAACAGCCGGGTACGGATGCCATCTGCACGGCAGTGCGGATCTGTTCCAGTTTGGTTTGCAGGAAGTCTCCCGGAATGCCGGGCAGGACCAATAGAAACTCATCCCCGCCGTAGCGGATGAGCAGGTCCGACTCCCGGATGCAGGACTGAATGGCGTTTGCTGCCGTTTTCAGTGCCATGTCCCCGGCGTAATGCCCATAGGTGTCGTTACAGATCTTGAAATTGTCCACATCCAGCAGTGCGACACCCGCCGGGCCGATGGTCTTGCGGACGACCTCTTCGTAATAGCGGCGGTTGTAAGCACCTGTCAGAGAATCCCGATAGAGTTCTTCTTTGAATGCCCGCTCCCGTGCAGCACGCTGCTTGGTGGTTTCGTCCATCAGTGTTTTCTGATTTTCGGTCAATTGTTTCAGCGTTTGCTCCGCTGCGGCAAGAGCGGCTTCCTGTTGATGAAGTTTTTCCAACAGCTGCTGCTCACGCGCTTTGTAATATTCCTCGATCTCGGAAAGTGTATTCACGTTCTAATCTTCTCCTGCATCATTTACATCGTTTGTGTGCTTCCTCTGCGGAAACGCGCTTGTCCATGCCGGCTTCCCTGCTCTTCTGCATATCCTCAAGGAAGGCATTGGCGGTCATGGCAAGGGTGGGAATGATCCTGCTCAGCGGGTCAACAATGTTCTTGGTGATGGCCATACCAAGGCCGGTGCCCTGCACCTTGTTGGTGCCGGAGCGCTCCTCGCGGGTAAAGGGGTCAAAAAGGGTCTTCTGGTAGGCCTCGCTCATGCCAATGCCGTCATCCTGCACCACAAAGCGGTATCGGGCGTAGTGCTCGTTTCGGGGCAGCTCGTCCACCTCAAACCGGATATGCCCGCCGGTGGGCGTATACTTGACTGCGTTGGAGAGGATATTCATCAGCACCTGATTCAGACGGTTGGGGTCTGCCAGCACGTTTTCGTGCTGCAGATGGGTGTTTACCGTAAAGGTCTGGCGGCGCTGGCCTGCCTGCTGGCGGATGATGCGGTCAAGCCGCTCCTTTGCCTCCGCAAAGGAAGAACCGTGCAAATAGGACATCCGGGAGTCGTCCACAGTCAGCGAGCTGGAAACATAGACCGTAAGGGTGCATACATCCGGTAGGTCGCCCGCCGTAAACATATTCTGTAGGCAGGTAGTGGTGTTATCGCCGCTGTACGGCACGATCTCAACATTCACTTCCGGGTAAACGCTGTGAACCTGCTCGATAAAGGCTCCTACCTCCATATACGGTGCCATAAAGGTAACGGCTTCGTGCGCATCGTCTTCTTTAGCCGTTTCGGTCTTACCGCCGCCGTGGCTGTCAGCACACCGGCGGCCTGTCCGCATGGGCTTTGCGCCGAGCTTCCATAAAATAACATTATTATTGTACCATTGCAACAAAAGTGTTTCAAGTTGTTTTTGAAGGCTTTTACATACGAAAGAACTTTTTATATATGATTCTGCCTTTTGCATGGCATAAAATGCAAAGCGACCTATTGAGGAAATAATCGTAGATGGTTAGCATGAATGGAAAAATGTGCAGGTTCATCATCAACACTAAACCACCCAGTGTGAAGAAGAACTTTTCACATCCGGCGGCTGCGTGGATCAGCTGCTGCCAAAGGCCCTTTTTCTGCATAAACAAGATCCAGCCCATGGAGACAATGTAGGCCATGCCGACACCGAGATGACTGAGCATTATCTCCATGTTCAGGAATCCATTCGGCAGAGTGCGATCCAGTTGTTCAGTGAGGCGTTTTCGGCCTGAAAATTGGACGGAACAGCACTAATTAGACCAGATAAAATCGTTGGCATTGTGGTCAAAATTGTGGTCAAAACCAAATGAGGTCAGCCCACAAACAAAAAAATCCAACGATTTCTAACGTGAAATCGTTGGATTTATGGTCCAGCAAGGCTGGACAAATCCGAACTTGTCGGGGCACGGCCCCTCCATCTTGCTTGCGCACGACCGTTCTGTTGCTCAAAAGCCCCACTGGGGCTTTCGTTGCTTCGCAAACGCAAACTTTTTTCTCCGCAATCGGCGGTCAAAGTGTCTTCAAACCGGACGGTTTGGGTGCCATCCTTGTAGTTGAACGTGATCAAGATTCGGTCATCATATAGGAAAATGGCATTGACAAAAATTTCAATCAGTGCTTTCCGCTGCTTTTTCTGCGAAATATCGAACTTTCTAAATTTCATCAGCCAGAACCGGATGAAATCCTCATTGAAGCTGGGCTTCTTCAATTTTTCATCTGCGATTTTTGCAGTCAGCTCATCTTTCTGGATTTCCAGCGCTTCCAGACGCTCTTTGGTTGTCCGGGTGTACAAGCCGTCCTCGATCGCCTTCATCAGGTTGTCCAGCTTTTTGTTGACCTCTCGCAGTTGCTTTTCCAGCAGCGGGATCGTTGTGTTCTCCTGATTCTGTACATCCATGACCAGTTGAACGATCTTGTCGATCACCACATCGTCCTGAATCAGCTTCATGGTCTCCCGGACGACCAGATCTTCCAGCCATTCTTTCTGCACGGTCTTTTTGTTGCAGCCCTTGCGCCGCTTGACGTTGGCGCACTTGTAATAATAGTAGGTGCGCCCAGTGGCACTGGTTCCGCTTTCGCCGAACATCAGTGCACCGCACTTGCCGCAGAACAGCTTGGTGGTCAACAGGTATTCTTCGTCGGCTTTGCCGCAGGCAGGGGCGCGCTTGTTCTTGTCCATACGCTTCTGCACCCGGTCAAACAGGTCTTTCGGAACGATAGCCGGAATCGCATCCGGCACAACGATATCCCGGAAAGACAGTTCTCCAATGTACCGGCGGTTCTTCAACATGGTGTTCACACTGCTGTGAGTCATTTTGCCGCCCTGCATATTGCGGACACCCTTGTCGTTAAGGAAGTTTACGATTTCCACCATCTTCTCGCCGTTGTCATACCGTTGAAAGGCTTCCAGCACCAGCGGCGAGGTCAGCGGGTCAAGGTGATAAAACTTGTCCTCGTCGATTTTGTAGCCGATGGTTCCTGTGCCGCCAGTGCATTTCCCTTTCAGGGCGTTCTCGGTCTGACCACGGATCACCTTTTCGGACAGCTCTGCGGAATAGTATTCCGCCATACCTTCCAACAGTGTTTCCACCAGAATGCCCTGTGAGCCCTCGGCAATGGGTTCCATAACGGAAATCAGGTGGACACCGTTCTTTTTCAGGATCATCTTGTAGTTTGCGCTATCAAAACGATTCCGGGCAAAGCGGTCAAATTTCCAGACGAGAACAACATCAAACAGCTTCTTGCCGCTGTCTTTGATCATCTGCTGGAACTCCGGGCGGTTGTCCGTTTTGGCAGAGAATGCACGATCAATGTAGTGTTTGACCACGGTAATGCCGTTCTTTTCGGCATAGGCTGTACATTCACGAATCTGCCCTTCGATGGATTCTTCGCGCTGGTTATCCGAGGAATAGCGGGCGTAAATCACGGCGGTCATGCAAACACCCCTTTCACTTCATTCTCCGCAGACGGCGCACAAGGTCGGATGCACTGTACAGCACACGGGCTACCGACACGGTATCCTCGCCCACAATGTAGAACACCGAGTAATTGTCCACCAGCATCTGCCGCAGCCCTTGGGTGCGCTCCGGCTCACTTTCCACCAGCGCACAGCGTTCCGGCAGGATGTTCAGCGATTGTATGGCTTCTGCAATGTGGTTATACTGCCCCATAGCCGTGTCTGGTTCCAACAGACGGTCAGCAATATAGCTGTAAATCTGCTCCATATCGCTGAGGGCTGCATGGGAAATTTTCACGTCATACTGCTTCATCTGTGCTGTTCCCTGAACTGTGCGAATGCGCTTGCGGCATCCACGGTGTCACCGTTCTGAATCTCCTTGATGCCCACCTGCAAAGCCGCATGAAGCTGATCATCGGTCATGGTGTCAGCGTTCAGAGCTGTGGGAGCTTTCGGCAGGGACAGCGAGAAGGGGATGCCGCCAGTCATGGTGATCTGACGCAGGTACATATCAATGGCCGTTGCCATTGGGATACCGAGCTGCTTCAGCACGTCTTCGGCCTGCTGCTTGACGGTAGGGTTTACACGAAGATTGAGTGTCATCGTTTTTTCCATGGTTATCACCTCAACTTTATTGTAACGTACTTTGCGTTATTTTTCAATAGATCTTATCGATTTTTGCAGGCTGCACAAACTTTGCCGAAAAATTTTGGTACTTGCCCAGATGAGCAACGTTCACCCCCAACTAATTTTAACACTGCGATTCTCGTCCTTCTATAGCAGTTTGCGTTTTTAATGCACAAGCAACATCCGCAAACTGCATATCGCAAATATGCCATGTTGATGGGCACTATTTTTAAAAAATGCGATAATAATTGCTTATTCCTCCCTTCCATTCCGTAAAAAAGCGCAAGGGCGGCCCTCTGCACCCACGCAGACAGCCGCCCTTGGTTTTATGCTGTATTCTGTTTTCTCAATCTCTGAAGATCTTACCGCATGATGGCGGTGGAAAGGGTCGTGCTCCAGCTTTTTCCGGGGGCAAGGCAGACAGCGGCAGCCCGCTCGCTCCACTCCTGCGGGTCGGTCTCGGCACTTGGCAGGGAATGCCAAGGCTCGATACAAACGAAACGGATCGGCTTTGCCAACGCGCTCCAGATGAGCTTATAAGGAAAGCCCTCTACCTTGCAGACGATATGCCGTCCGCTGTCCTTCTCGTAAATGCCCAGCGTTTTAGTGCGCAGGCCAGCCATACAGAAGCTGTCGTTGGAGAACAGTTCATCCGTCAGTTGAATTTTCTCGGCATTCTTCCATTTGTAATAGCACTTTCCGCTGAGCAGACCATGGGGCCTGGCATCCAGAATGACCGGGCTCTCCGGCTGATCGAACCGAAACTCATAATCCTCTGTGGTGTGGCGGCTGTCAAAGGGGATATTGAATGCCGGATGGAAGCCGATGCCAAAGCGCAACTCCTCATCGCCGGGGTTCTCCACAGTCAGGATGTGATGGACCGTCCTGCCCTCCAGCCGGAAAGTACTGCGTAGGATAAAATCAAAAGGAAACTGCGTTTTTTTCAGCTCCGGGCTGGAATGCAGCTCCAGAACGATCTCGTTCTCATCCGCCTGCACCAGCGTATGCTCCACATCCCGGGCAAAGCCCTGCTTGACCACATGGTAGGTCCTGCCCTTGTGGGAGTAGGAGCTGCCGGGCAACTCCCCAGTCCACGGAAAAAGAATGGGCGCATGGCGGGGCCAGACCTCCGGGTCTGCCTGCCAGAGCACTTCCTCCCCGGCATCGTTCTTCAAACTGACCGCCTCGGCTCCATGGGTGTCCACCGTAAGGGTCAAAAAATCATTTCGAAGCACTGCCTGCATGGAAAACTCCTCCGTTTACATGGTCTTCTCGTACAGTTTGATGATATCCCGGACGGTGCTCTGGCGGGGGTTGGCCGGGATGTTGCCGCTCTTCATGGCGTCTTCAGCCATAGCGGGGATCTTATCGGCGGTGACCCCCACCTCCGACAGGGTGGCGGGGATGCCCAGCTGCCGGTTCAGGCGGCGCAGCTCCTCCACCAGCAGGTCCGGGGTGAAGTGTTCCACCGGGCCGCTGCTCTCCCGGATGTAGTTGTAGATGACCTCGTAGCGGCCATGGTCGGCCAGAGCGTTGTACTCCACCACGTTGGGCAGCAGGATGGAGTTTGCCACGCCGTGGGGCACGTTGAAGTAGGCGCTGACCGGGTGGCTCATGGCGTGAACGTTGCCCAGCCGGGCCCAGGCAAAGGAGATGCCCGCAAAGTTGGAGCCCAGCATCATGGCGCAGGCGGCTTCCTCATCCTGACGGTTGGCCACAAAGCGGCGGAGATGGCCGCCGATGAGCTCCATGGCCTTTTCTGCCATGGCATCGGAGAAAGGGGTAGCGTTGCGGGACACATAGGCCTCCATGGCGTGGATGAGAGCGTCCACGCCGCAGGATGCGGCGATGGAAGCGGGAGCCGTCATGATGAGCTCGGGGTCCAGCACGGCGTACTTGGGCAGGATCTCGTAGCTGAACACCGAGAGCTTATAGTTGCGCTGGGTATCGGTGATGACGGCGGAGGCCGTCACCTCGCTGCCGGTGCCGGCGGTGGTTGGGATGGCGATCATGGGGACGATGGGGCCGGGCACCTTGAAGTTGCCCTCGTAATCGGTGATGCTGCCGCCGTAGTTGACCAGCACGCCCACAGCCTTGCCCACATCCATGGAGCTGCCGCCGCCCAGCGCCACGATGCTGGTAGCACCGCACTCCTTGTACAGGGCCGTGGCCGCATTGACCACCTCCACCGTGGGGTTGGGCACAACATCCAGATAACTGGTGCACTGCAAGCCCGCGTTTTCGATGATGTCCTGCACCTTTTTGACGACGCCGATCTGTTCCAGGCCGCGGTCCGACACCAGTAGGATGTGGTCGGAGTGGCTCTCCGCCAGGATCTCCGGCAGCTTTTTCAGGCTACCCATGCCAAACTGGATGTTCTGCGGAATTTTGAAGTTGAAATCTTTCATGGTCGTGCTTCCTTTCTATCGTTACCCGTTAAAAATGAAGTTCGGTCCTCTGGATGAGGTCTTTCTGCAGGGGCTTGCCCAGCTCCACAAAGTAGGCGCTGTAGCCCGCCACGCGGACCAGCATATCCTTGTAATCCTCCGGCTTTTTCTGGGCGGCCCGCATGGTGGCGGCGCTCATGATATTGAACTGGACGTGCATGGCCCCCTTGTGGATGTATTCCTCAATGAAGCCGGCCAGGTTGTCCCGGCCCTCGATGCCCGCCACGGCTTCCTGGGGGAAGCGGAGGTTCATCAGGGTGCCGTTGGTGGCAAGGCTGTGGTCCACCTTGGTCAGAGAGTTGACAATGGCGGTGGGGCCGTTGATATCGTGGGAGCCGAAGTCCGTATGGACCGGGCCCATGTTGTCCGAGATGGCCTCCCCTGCCTTGCGGCCATCCACCGAGGCATTGGTGTTCAGGCCCATGGCGACGTTGGCGTTGACGGAGTAGACGCCGGGGCTGAAGGTGCCGCCCCGAGGGGTCTTGCGGCCTGCGATGTGGCTGCAGTAGGTCTCGAACATGAACCGGAACAGTTCATCGGCATAATCATCGTCGTTGCCGTAGTGGTGGACTTTGGAGCTGTTGACGAGGGCGTACAGCTTCTCGTAACCCTTCCAGTTGTGCTTGACGGCTTCCAGCAGCTCGGCCCCGGTGCAGCGCTTTTCGTCAAAGACCAGCTGCCGGATGGCGGCCAGGGAATCGGCACAGGTGGCCATGCCGCTGGCCTGGGGGCCGATGCCGTTGTACTTGGCACCGCCCTCGGTCAGGTCGTGGCCGGACTCCAGACAGTCCTCAAACAGGGCCGAGACATAAGGCAGGGGCTTGAGGGCCCGGTGGGCATTTTCGATGACGCAGAGGCTGGAGCACATCTGGTTGGTCCAGTACTCAAACTGGGCGTCCACGCTCTGCTTTACTTCTTCAAAGCTGGCGTAGCGGTCCAGGCTGCCCGTATCGGGGCCCAGATGTTTGCCCAGTGCTCCGCAGCGGCTCCAGCGGGGGCAGTGGGGGCCGCAATCGATGCAGCGGCCGCCGTTGAGCACCATCTCCATCATCTTGGCGGTGTTGACGTAGGCGGCGTCGTGCCAGCCATACTCCCGGCCCGGCAGGCTGATCTCCACACAGCCCACTACGCAGTAATCACGGGCCTCCTCCAGCGTCATTCCCTTGCGCAGCATCCCCCGGATGGCAGGGCCGTCGTTGAAGAGCTTGGGGTGGCCGTAGCCGGCCCGGATGCACTCCACCGCCTTGATACGGAGCTCCTCCGGGGTGCCCTCGTGCATCCGCACGCAGACCCAGGGGTTCATCATCCGGGTGTGGGCGGAGGCTTCCAGCATCAGCATGGTCAGGTCGTTGGTAGCGTCGGTGCCGTCCCGCTTCACACCGCCGATGGTCAGGCTCTCGCCGCCGAAGCCCCGGCCGTTGCGCAGGGCCATGCTGCCGGCGTCCTTGAGCTTGGTGGGGTTGTTGAGCTTGACATACTCCACCTCCAGCAGCTCCAGCGCAAACTCCTTGGAGATGCCCTTGTCTGCCTCATAATAAGGGTAGAGCCACTGGTCCATCCGGCCATAGGAGATGGAGTGGCCGTTGGACTCCACGCAGATGAGCATGGTGGCAAAGTGGAACAGCTGCAGCGCCTGCCAGAAGGTCTTGGGTGCGCCGCCTGCCACAGCGCGGCAGTTGGCGGCGATCTGCTCCAGCTCGGCCTTCCGCTTCGCCTCCTGCTCCCGGGCGGCCATCTCCTCAGCCAACGCGGCGTACCGCAGGATGTATTTTTCCACCGCGCCGTACATGATGATGACGGCCTGATAGAACTCTCGTTTGGTGCAGAACTCGGGGTCGTGCATATCCAGCGCCGCCAGCTTTTGCTGTGCCCGCTGCCGCAGGCCGTCGAAGCCCAGCTGCATCAGGCGGGCGTAATCCGCCGCCAGATGGCCAGTGCCCGCGTAGTGGTAGAGGTTGGTCTGGTAAATTTTCTTCCCGGCTTCGGAGCCCTTGAGCTGGTCGTCGTCCAGCCGGACGTTGATGTAATCGTCCAGCGTGCGGCCCTGCCACCAGCGGCACAGCTCCAAAATCTCCTTTTTTTCTTCCTCGCTGCGGATGGTGAACTGGTCGTGCTCCCGCTGCTCAAAGGGGTGGTTCTGCACCTCATCCAAGATCCAGTTGACCGAGAACTCCGGGTAGATGGGGGCAGACTTGATGGGAGACGCGATCTCACCCACGATGAGGTCGTCCTCATAGATCTCGATGCCGCAGTGCAGCAGCACATTTTCAAAGGCGTAAGCCACCTTCAGCTTTTCGGGCAGGTGCTCGTGCTGTCGGTAGCTCTGGGTGACAAGGCGCAGACGCTCCACGTCCACGTCGTAGCCCCGGTCCAGAAACGTCTGGCGGAGCTTGTTGATGCGGGGGTAAGGGGACCAGTCCTCGTGGTGGACCTGATAGCCCAGACAGTAAACCTTATCGTAGGGCTCGGTACCCCGTGCTTGGGTGTGGACAGCTGCCATGGATCTTCCTCCTTGATGTGATGTATGGATACTTTATTCCGATGGACTTTCTTCTTTTTCTCTGGTACCCACCAGACAGTGGATGCCCCGGCTGTTGAAATACTTTGCGATCTCCTCGACCCGCCGCTGGAAGGCCCGGCGCTGCAACCGCACGGCCTCCATCTGATACGGGATACCCAGAGATTTATACTTTTCCTCGCCCAGCCGCATAAAGCTCAGCAGCTGCAACGTGCGCACCTGCCCGCCCAGCTGTTTGAGGATGAAATCCGCGCTGGCTTCGATGTTCTGCCGCCCGTCGTTGACGCCCGGGATGACCGGGATGCGCAGGATCATCTCCCGCTGCTCCTGCGCCAGACGATGCAGGTTTTGCAGGATGCGCTCATTGCTCACCCCGGTATACCGGCGGTGGAGCTCCGGGTCCATGAGCTTGAGGTCGGAGATGATAAGGTCGGTGTAAGGCAGGATCTTTTCTACCTCCTCCCACCCGGCATAAAAGGTGGACTCGCAGCAGGTGTGGAACCCCTCCTCCTTACAAGCCCGGAACAGCGCGGCCACAAAATCGCTCTGCACCAGCGGGTCGCCGCCCGAGACGGTGACGCCGCCGCCCGAGCGCTCGTAGTAGCCCTTGTCCCGCCGGACGATCTCCATGCACTGTTCCACCGTCATCAGCTTGCCCCACTGCTTGAGAGCATCGGAGGGGCACTCCTCTGCGCAGACCAGACAATCCCTGCATTTTGTCCGATCGATGGAAGCCAGCCGACCCGCCGTAAAGCGGAAGATCGCGCCCTGGGGGCAGCTGTCCTCGCAGGCGCCGCAGGCTTTCCGGCCAATGCATTTGGTGCGGTAAACGCCCACCTGGGGCTGCAGCGCCCAGCTTTCGGGGTTGGAGCACCACTGGCACCGCAGGGGACAGCCTTTCAGGAAGAATTCCGTCCGCATGCCGGGGCCGTCGTGGATGGTAAAGCGCTGGACATTGAAGACGATGCCGGTATTCTGCACAGCCGATCTCACCTCCTTTTTCCTTGTTTTTTCTGCGTTTGTTTCTGCTCCGATTCTACCAGATGCCGCCGGGGAGAACCAGTGGACAATCGGTCGATTTTGTATAGGGAACCTTCCCTATTTTTTACACCTACGAAAGATACAAAAAATGCCGGCCAGAAGGTCGTTTCCGGCGTTCTGCCCAGCATTTTTCTGCAAGGGATCGGTTTTGGCGTGCAGCGTCACTTGGGGGAGTCGTTCTGCTCCATCCAGCGGTACAGCTGGAACCGGGAATTGACCCCGCATTTCTGGTAGATATTCTGCACGTGTTTCTTGACCGTATGGTAGCTGACCACCAGTTGATCGGCCACAGCCTGATAGGTCAGCCCTTTGGCCAGCAGCCGGGCCACCCGCAGCTCCGCTTTGGTCAACGGCTGGCCCGTGCCTGCGGGCAGGGCCCCGCTGTTTTCCTCATTGGAAGCGGGCTGCTCCGCCCGGGCGATGGTGATCCAGTGGTAGCGGTCCACGATGCCGTTGGAATAGCGCTGATCGTAGGTGTAGATCTTGAAGACGTAATCCCGGATGATCCGGGTCTGCACCCGGTTTTCGGCGTGGTCCAGCTCGCTGCCCAGCAAAAACGGGAGCCAGCTGCAGGGCCTTGTGCCATCCAGCCCATCGGCAGCCCCGCCCAGGATATCATCCAGACAGACCCTTGCGGCGTGGTTGCAGCTCATGATGTGCCGGAAATCGTCGGTGACGAGGTAGGCTTTTTCCCCCGAGAGGATGATCTCGCTCTGGATGTTAGCGATGATCCGGGCCTGCTCGTATTTTTTGAAGTTCTTGTAATCGTTGGCGATGTAGACGTAGATCTGCTCCAGCTGCGAGAGCTCCTCGGGGGTAAAATCCCCCTCGGCACGGCTTTTGAAAAACGCCACCTGAATGTAGGCGTTGATGCCAAAGGCCATGGTCACGCTGTAGTGTGCCCCAAAGTTTTCCTCCAGAAAGCACACATAGCTGCTCCGCTCGTAATCCTCCGGCGGGATGATCCGCGTGGCGTGATAGAGCCGGGGCGTGACATCGTTGTAAGTCAGATTGTCCTGCACCGCCTCCCGGTAGAGCGTTTGGCGCACCACATCGGCGGGCTGACAGCTGCGGTAGGGATGTCCCTCGCAATCGGCCAGAACGCCGTTGCGGTGGGTCCAGGAGAGGAAGCGGCCCTGGGGATCGAAGTAGGAGATGAGCACGTTCTGCAGCCCGAAATTGCGGGCCAGCGAATCCAGCAGCACCACGTTGAAGAACTCATCGGCTGAGATCTGATGCTCCGACAGCTCGAAAAAAAAGCGGAGACGTCCGTCTGCTTCGCGATCCATTTTCTCTTCCTCTTCTTTTCCCCTGCACTCAGCCCTGATAGAACAGCTCGTTGGTGACGACCGCCAGCGGCCCGATGTACTCCAGCTTTTCGTCCAGCTCTGAGACGCGGATATAATCCTCGTCGTAGGCGGGGTCGTACCGCTTGCAGGCGGCAAGGAATTTTTCGCGGAAATGCGGCAGCTTGAACATTGCGCCGTACAGGATCAGATGATCCGGCGTCAGCATGGTGAGCATCCCGCCCACCACGTCGGCCAGCAGCCCGATGTCCGCGTCCAGCGCCTCCCACAAAGCGGGTTCGTCCAGCGAAACAAGCTCCGCCAGATTGTGCACCGTGATCTTTTCGGGGCGTCCGTCCACCGCAGCCCACAGCAGCGGGGCCGTTTCCGGGCTGCACACCTGCCGCAGATGCTGGGCAATGGGGTGGCTAGCCACCCTTGTTTCCAGACAGCCATGCCGTCCGCAGCGGCAGAGCCTGCCGTCTTTTTCCACCCGCACATGGCCGATCTCCGCCGATTTATACATCCGGCTCTCATAGATGCGGCCCTGTGCGATGATGGCGGAGCCCACGCCGGGGCCCCACTTCAGCAGCAGCAGGTTCTCCTGCGTCCGGCCAAGGCCGTAGGTCAGCTCTGCGCGGGCAAAGGCCTTGACGTTGTTTTCCAGCAGAACGGTGCACTCCAGCGCCTGCGCCAGCAGGGATGCCACCTGCACGGGCTCGTTCCAGATGCGGTAGGCGTGGGTGCTGACCCCCGCTTCCCGCTCCACCGGGCCGGGGACGGAGATCCCCGCCCCCAGCAGCTGCTCCCGGCCGATGCTGTTTTCCCAGAGCAGGGCTTTGCCCACGTTTGCCACCCGCTTGAGAAAGGTCTCCGGCGGCACTGCAGTGTCGGTGGGGATGCGGCGGGTGCTGCCGTGCTCGCCCCGCAGGTCACACAGGGTAATGCAGGTGGCGGGCAACTCGATGCTGATGGAAAGGACATAGCGGTAGGTGTAGTTGATGCCCAGCAGGATCTTCCGCCGCCCGGCCCGCTTGCCCTGCTGCACCTCGCCCAGCTCGAACAGGATGTTCTGGGCCAGAAGCTCGGCGCACAGGGTGGTCACGCTGGCAGGGGTCAGCCCCAGCCGGGCCGAGATGTCCTTGCGGGACATAGGGCCGTGGTCGTTGAGCAGCTTCAGGATGGAGCTGCGGTTCTGGTTTTTGACGTTTTCCAGATTGAGCCCATTGTATGCCATCCTGCCCTCCCCTTTCTTCGGAATTTTTCCGATTTTTGACCGTCATGTTCAGTATAGCGCCGCCCGACCACATCCGCAAGAAAATCAGGCGTTTTCTCTGTTTTTACGGTTTTCGTTCTTTATTTTTGGAAACTATTCTCAGAATTTGCAGACCTCGACGCCCAGCATATTGCCCAGCTTTTCCAGCTCGTTGGCCACCTGGCCGTACACCACTACGAAGTGGGGCTCCCAGCCGCCCTTGACCGTGCCGTAGACCACGTCCTTGGCGCTGGCTGCGGTCTTGACGACCACGGAAGTGCCGTTGAACTGCTTGGGCTTATCCAGCGCAGCACCCTCGGCCACGAAGAAACGGAAGCTGCCGTCCGGCTTGCGGCCCACCCGGAAAAGGGTGACGTGCTCGCAGGCGGCACAGCCAAAATCCATGACAGGGCCGATCTTGCGGTTGGGGTGGACGCCCACCTGTGCGCCGGTATCCTTGCGGGCCAGATCGCAGGCTGCCATGCCGCAATGCCAGAAGGTGATGGTGCCCTCCGTCTCGTTCATCGAGACGGGGTCGCCGAAGAAGCAGGAGCGGCCGGTGAGGTCGCTGCCAATGAACATGGAGAGCGCGCCGTAAGCATCCGACTCGCAGCTGGCAGAAACACCGTTGGCGTTGAGCAGCGAGAGCACGCTGCACACCGGGGTGCCGAACTCGGTGAAGAAATCCGGCCAGCAGCGGGAGCACAGAGCGCCGATGTGGTTCTCGCCCACATAGCTCTTATAAGCCTTGTACAGGCGGGCAAAGTTGACGACGTTGTTTGCGGGAATGGTGTCCAGCCCCACGATGGTCTTGCGGGCCTCGGCCAGCTCCTCGGCCAGCTCCTCCTCGGTGTAGCCCTTGGCCTTGTTGATGAGCTCCCGGGCCTCGATGGAATCCAGCGTGGTGCCGAAGGTGCTCATCATTTCGGCATCCAGAGCGCGGCCAAAGCCGAAGCCCTGGGGGGTGTGGCCGATGGAGATCATCTTCAGGCGGCGCAGGTCGGTTTTGACCTTGGCGGCACGGATGGCAGCGCCGATCTCGGCCTGCACCTGCCCCTCCGTGGGAGCGCCGAAGATGTACTCGAACTTGCCCTCGCCGCGGAAGGCGGTGATGGCGTTGCCTGCGGAGTAGGCACCCGTCAGGCTGTTGAGGCGCAGGCGGGTGCCGTCGATGACCGGCTCCCGCAGGGTCCACAGGACGATGGGGCAGTCAAACCGCTTGAGCACCTCGCTGGCGTAGGCGGCATTGGCGAAGGTGATGTTCTGCAGCACGATGAGGTCGGGCGTAAGGGTGTCCAGATAGGCGTCCAGATCCTGGATGGTCAGCAGCATCTTCTCGGGTGCCACGCAGTCCGCCGTCAGGCCCTTGAGCATGGCAATGGATCTTTCAAACTGGTCCTGTGCGCTTTCCAGATGGAAAGTGCCGACGCCGATGGGCACATAAGCTACTTGAAATCCCATGATATATGATACTCCTTTTGATGACTCTCTTTGTTTTTTGGTAGATGGTTCTCTGCGCTTATGCGTTCTCCATCTTTGCGTGCTCGGCGGCCATCTGGGCCTCCTGCTGCTCGTTCAGCTTGGCCACACGGCGGTTGACCCGGATCATGGAGACCAGCAGAACGACAGTGATGATGAGGATGACAGCGGAGATGGGGCGGGTGAGGAAGATGCTGTAGTGGCGGTCGTAGCTCATGGAAGCGGTGACGAAGTTCTGCTCCATGATGTCTTCCAGGATCATGCCCAGCATCAGCGGGGTGTTATCGATATCCAGAACGGTGAGCAGGTAGCTGAAGATGAGGATGCCGGCGCAGATAATCAGTTCCTTGGTGTTGCCGGTGGCTGCAAAGGCACCTGCAAAGCAGAACATTATGATGACGGGAGCCAGATAGGTGTAGCGCACCTGCACGATCTTCGCCACGATGCGGGTCATGCCCAGGCCCAGAGGAGCCAGCAGCACGTTGGCCACCAGGCAGCCGATGATGATGGTATAGGCCATAACGCCCTGTTTGGTGAACATGGTGGGGCCGGGCTGGATGCCGTGGAGCACGAATGCGCCCAGCAGCAGAGCGGTGACGCCGTCACCGGGGATGCCCAGCGTCAGCAGGGGGATCATGGCGGAACCGACCACAGCGTTGTTGGAGGATTCTGCCGCAGCGATGCCTTCCAGGCAGCCCTTGCCGAACTCTTCGGGGTGCTTGGAGGTACGGCGGACCTCGTTGTAGCACAGGAACTGAGCCACGCCGCCGCCGACACCGGGCATGGCACCCAGAATGCTGGCGATGGCGGAGGAACGGAAGCAGGCGGGCAGGATGCTGACCATTTCTTTCTTGGTCAGGCCCTGTTTATCGATCTTGCGGGCATCGTCCAGCTTGCCGCGGGCCACCTTGAAGTCCCGCAGTTTCTGGACCACCTGGGTCAGCGCAATGAGGGCGATCATGGCGGGCAGCATATCGATGCCGTATTTCAGGGTAGCGGAACCAAAGGAGAAGCGGGTGACGCCGGTGACGGCATCCATGCCGATGCAGGCCATCAGCAGGCCGATCATGCCGGAGATGAGGCTCTTGGGCAGGCTGCTGCCGGAGACGCCGGCGATGAGGCTGATTCCCATGATGCCCAGCGAGAAGTACTCCACCGAGGTGAAGTTTGCCACCAGCTTGGTGATGAGGGAGGCGCAGATCAGCAGCAGCACCGCCGAGAACAGGCCTCCGAACACCGATGCGAACAGGGAGGTATCCAGCGCCTTTTTGACCTTGCCCTGTTTGGCCAGCGGGTAGCCGTCGAAGGTGGTGGCAATGGCGGAGTTGGTGCCCGGGGTGTTGAGGGTGATGGCGGAGATGGAGCCGCCGTACATGCCGCCGACGTACACGGCCAGCAGCAGGATGATGGCGGAGGCCGGATCGCTGAAGGTATAGGTCAACGGCAGCATCAGGATGATGCCCAGCGTCACGCTCAGGCCGGGGACACAGCCGATGACCATGCCCAGGATCAGGCCGCCGAAGATGAGCATCATGTTATACAGGGTGAACACCTGCGGGAGGGCCTGCGAAATCATTGCAAAATCCGACATCAGATGATCCCTCCCAACAGGCCCAGAGCGGGCAGCGAAATGTTAAAGACGTTTTTGAAGAGCAGGAAGATGGCAAAAGCCGAGACCACGACCACGATGTAGGGGCCGGGCTTGCGCTCGCCCACGTAGAACAGCACCAGCGGGAAGACGATGAGAGAGGCCAGCACATAGCCGATGCAGAGCATCAGGCCGATGTAGACGCACATTCCCACGATGAGCAGGATGGCGGGCTTTTCCTTCTTCCAATCGAACTCCACCACCTTTTCCTGCTTGAGGACAAGGCTCTGGATGAGGAGAGCAATGGACGACACCAGCATGATGCCCAGGCAGATGCCGGGGATGATGCGGGGGCTGGGTGCGCCGGAATCAAAGGCCGGCACGCGGACCTGACCGGGCATCAGAACGAGCAGGAGCAGCGCGATTGCTCCCATGAGGATGCCCGAGACCAGATTGGTCTTGATCTTGAATTTCTTCATAGAAATTCGTTCTCCTTTTCTGATTCAGATTCTTTGCGGATAAAAAACGCTGACGGGCTGCATCGGCAGTCCGTCAGCACAAGGTTCATGCGAAACGTGACCGATACGGTACTTGTTTCTGGATGGATGCAGCGCTTAAGCCTGACCGCTCAGGCTCTTGTAAGCGTTGATGGCTTTCTCGCAGGCCTCGTCTATGAAGGCTTCGGCTTCGTCGCCGTAGAGCTCGAAGCGGTTCAGCAGGATGGAAGCGATCCACTCGTTGTAGTCCGGCTCGTTCCAGACGTCCTTCGTGATTTCCACCATCTCATCAATGAAGCCCTGATCGGCGCCCTTATGCACCGCCAGCACGCCGCCTGCAGGCAGGATGCAGCTTGCGTAATCGTTGGCGACGTTCAGCTCGGGAGCCTTGGACTCGCCGGCGCAGGTGGGAACGGTGATGGGGCCTGCCGGAGTAACGAAGCCCTCGAAGGGACGGTCGTTCATCGCCAGAATGGGGATCAGGGTGCCGGCCTCGACCTCGTCCTTGGCGGCCTGGGTGGTGCCGACAAAGACATCGACCTCGCCGTCGGTCAGACCCTTCTTCTGGTTTGCACCGCCGTCATACGGAACGACGGACACCTTGCCGCCCTCCATGGCGATCAGAGAACCCCAGGACAGGTGGCAGTCGGACAGAGGGTTGCCGCCGGACATCTTGATGCCGCCGTTCTTGGCCTTTTCCAGAATGGAAGCCAGAGACTGATCCGGCGTGGTGTAGACGATCCAGGTACGATCGTCAATGGTGCCGACGGGGTACATCTCGCTGCGGTCAAAGTCCACTTCCTCGGTGCCGAACTCCTTGCCCAGATCGTGGCGGTAGCACACGCCGTAACCAAAGACCAGCAGCTCCTTGTTGACAGAGGTATCGCTGTCTGCAAAGTAGGTGGCTGCGGCAAAGCCGTCGCCGCCGGTCATGTTCTCCACGATGAAGTTGTACTTCTTCTGAAGCTGGTTTGCCACCTGACCGTACTTACGCGCCACGATGTCTGCCGTGCCGCCGACGCCGTAGGGGCAGATGATCTTGACGGTCTCGCCGCCGTTGCTGGGCTGCTCCGAAGCAGCAGAGCCTGCGGTGGAAGCAGCGGTGGAGGTGCTGCCCGCATTGGAGGCGGCACAGCCTGCAAACAGCCCGGCAGCAGCCAGGACAGCGCTCATGGATAGAAATTCGCGACGTTTCATGGTAGTGTTCTCCTTCACATTTTCTCTTTTTCGTCTTTTGTGGATATTCGGGTTGCGTTTTTCACGGAGTTTTTACTTCACCAGAAGCGAAAGCCCCGAAATAAACAGTAGAACATAGGTCAGCTTCATGAAGACCAGCTGGCTCATCCGGGCCACCAGCTTGCTGCCGATGAACATTCCCGCCAGCAAGAAGGGGATGGAGATGCCCAGCATCTTCACGGTGGAGGGCACCCACAGCCCTGCCTGGACGTCCTCCAGGAAGACAAGGGTGTTCAAAAAGACCCAGACCGTGGAGATGGTGGCGCGGAAGACGGTTTTGTCCCGGATCCGCTTGGTCATGTAACCCGTGAGTAGCGGGCCGCCGCTGACGAACAGCCCATGGATGATGCCGGCCAGCACCAGCAGCGCGTAGGTGCCCGCTTTGTGTACAGCATCGGGCTTTGCGGCGGGCTTTTCTGCGGCGGCGTCCGGCTTGTGCACGAGCTTGTAAAAGCCCTGTACTGAAAGCCCGATGACCAGCAGGCCCAGTAGCTTGTAGAGCAGATGCTCCTTGCCCACGAACAGCCCCTTGATGTACACGGCGCCAAAGATGCCCAGCGCCATCACCACAACGATCCTGCCCAGCTCTTTCCAGTTGATGTTTTTGTAGTTGCCCACAAAGACATACACCCCGGAGAAGATGGCCAGCACGTTCAGGATGGGTTTGGCGATGTCGTAGCCCACCAGCATCAGGCTGGGGGGCATGGCCAGAATGGTGCCCGCAAAGCCCGTGATGCCGTGGATGATGTTGGTCAACAGGATGACGATGTAAAACAGGATCTGATTTTCCATAGCTTACTTCCCGTATTTTGCCCGGATGCTGTGGAACAGCTCCGTCCACCGGGAGCCCTTGCGGCAGAACACCGGGATATCGCCCATCGCTGCGGGGACGGTGTGGGTGCCCTTGCCATAGGCCTTGCCGGTCCACAGGTGGACCCACTCATCGCCGGGCAGGTAGACTTCCCACTCGGTCTTGCCGCTCTGCCACACCGGGGCCACCAGCAGATCCGGGCCGTAGAGATACTCAAACTGCTCGGTATAGCTGCGAGGGTCGTCCTCATAGTGGAGGAAGAGGGGGCGCATGACCGGGGTGCCCTTGGCGGCGTTTTCCGCCACCAGCGTTTTGGTGTAGGGGGCCAGCATGGTGTAGATGTCCACCAGACGGGCCAGCTGCTCCATGCAGTCCTCATCGTCGTAATACTGGAAGTTGGTGTCCGGGCGGTTGCCCTCGTGGGTGCGCATCACGGGCATGAAGGCGGCCATCTCCGCCCAGCGGAGGAAGACCTCCTTGGTGCGGCAGTTGTCGAACAGAGAGGTGTAGCCGCCGATGTCGCAGTGGTTGAGGCCGCAGCCCACCATGCCGGAGCTGAGGGCCGCGCAGATGACGGTGCACAGGCCGTCGTGGCGGCTGAAGTCCACGCTCTGGTCACCGGCCCACAGCAGGGTGCAGTACTTCTGGCTGCCGGTACCGCCGGCCCGCATAAAGTAGACCACCTGCCCCAGCTTGCCGCTTTCCTTTACGGCGTCGTAGTTGCATTTTGCCCAGAGCGCCGGCCAGTGGTTGTGCTCGATCATGGGGCTGACCCCGTTGGAAAGCACCAGATCGTCGGTGGGGAGATACTCGCCAAAGTCTGCCATCCAGCCGTCGATGCCGATGTCCAGGGTATACTTTTTGATGACCTCGTCCTTGAACCAGCGGTAGGCCTCCGGGTTGGTGAAATCCACCACGCCGCAGTAAAACTCGCCAAAGTCCACCAGATAATCGGAGCCGTCGGCCTTTTTGGCGAAGACGCCCCGCTTTTTGCCCTCGGCGTAGAGCTCGCCGTCATTGACGAGGTAGGGGTTGATGTAGCCCAAGAACTTGATGCCCCGGGCGTGGAGTTCTTCAATGTGCTTGGGCAGGTCGGGGTACATCTCCTTATGGTAATGCCAATCCCACTGGAGGCGCTTGCCGAAGCTGGTCACCCGCTTGCCGCACCAGTCCTGGCACCACAGGCCGGAGACCTTGATGCCTTTTTCGAGGCTTTTCTCCACGATGCCGAAGCTGCGCTGGTTGCCGCCCTGGGCACCGATGATGAGACCGTTGTAGACCCACTCCGGCAGCTCCGGCTGGCGGCCCAGGAAAGCGGTGAGCTTTTCCAGCAGCTCCACAAAGGTGGGCGCTGCCTCGATGCGGATGAAGCCCGGCACGTTCCAGCACTGCAGCTCGTGGTAGTGGGGGTTGCGGAAATCAAAATCGCCGTAAGCGGTGGTGTCCATGTGGAGGTAGTAGCGGCGGCTGGAAACGTAGGTGGGCTCCGGGTAGTTGGTGTTGTAATAATCGCCGCCTGCACCGCCGTTTTCCACGTCGCTGCGCCAGGTCACATAGGTTGTCTTGTCGCGGCCGACGCCCGGCTCACTGGACCACAGGGGGAAGTGACGGCCCCGCAGATCGAAGTAGCTCATCTGCTCGCCGCAGCCGTAGATGTGCTCGTCCTCGGCTGCTTCCACCCGAAGCCAGAAGCGGTTGATGTCCTCCGCCTTATCGGTAACGGTCAGGATGACCGCCCCGTTTTTCTCTGTGACCAGCAGCTTGAGCCGACCTTCCAGATCCAGCTCGGTCCCCTGTTCCGTTACATGGGCACCGGTCAGGGTCAGGGGGCGGCGCTCCAGCAGGTGGTCTTCCAGCTTGAAGTTGCCGCGGTACATCTCCACCCGCTCTTCGCCGCAGCCCACATAGACCATGGGGGTGTCGGCATCGGTGTGCAGCAGCACATCGCTGCCGTTTTTCAGGGTAAAGACCCGGTCTTTGCAAATGATCTCCATGGTTGCCCTTTCTCAGCCATTCGGCTCTTTAGTAGTGGAGTTCCTTGTTCTTGCCCAGCAGGCCGGGGTAAGCGCCCTGCTTGATGAGGGGCTCCCGCTCCGGGTGGGCGATGACCCACTTGTTGCGCTGGAGCAGCAGTTTGCTCTCCGGGTCGTCGTTGGGGGTCTTATCCTCCAGCGGGGTGTTGGTGCCCCGGGGCAGGATGACCACACCCTTGAAGCCTTCCTCGCAGACCCGGCAGGGAGACAGGTGGAGGGCGGTCTGGTACATTTCCACCGCCGTACCCTTGGGCACAAAGAACACTTTGGCGTTCTCGAAGCGGTAGGTGTTGTTTTCGATCTGCCACACATGGCCCAAGATCAGCATGAAATCGGTGACGGCCACGTTGATCTCGCTACCTTTGTGGTACTCAAAGCCGTTCCAGGTGGTGTTGCGGCCGTTGCAGTAGCCCACCTCGATGGGCATATCGCCGTAGAACTTTTTTTGCAGTTCGGCGACCACCGGCAGGGCTTCCATCTCCGGCACGCTGGCAACGTAGACGTTGCCGTTTTCCGGAATGGGGGTGTTCTGCTCCATGTAGGCGATCATCCCGCTGAGATCATAGCCTGTGACCACCCGGCCGTAGGAGGCAAACTCCGGGCCCAGCACGCTGTGCACCGGCACGTCGTTGACCTGATTCAAATGCACCAACAGATTTTCCATGGCTGCTCTCCCCTTTTAGTGACCGCGGACCAGCTTGAAGGTCGAGCGCCAGTCGTCGCCGCCCATCCCGGCCTCCATGCCCTTATCGTAGACCTTCTTCACATTGGCCTCGCCGGGCATTTCCAGACCGCACTCCTTGGCCAGGTTCATGCAGATGCCCACGTCCTTGGCGGCGTTGGCCAGAGAGAAGGCGGTGGTGTAGTCCTCGTCCCGCAGCTTCTGCCACTGGCCGTCCAGATAGAAGTTCTGGCCGCCGCCGTAGGAGATGGCCGTGGCGTAGTCCTCCACCGAGATGCCGTTGAGCTGTGCCAGAGAGAGGGTCTCGTTGACGCCGTTCTGGATCTGGGTGACCAGGGCGTTGTGACAGATCTTCATGACCAGACCCTTGCCGTTGCCGCCCATGCGGATGATGTTCTCGCCCATGTAAGCAAGAATGGGGCGCATGGCCTCACAGGTGGCCTCATCGCCGCCCATGTAGATGCCCAGCTTGCCGGCGATGGCCGCCGGCTTGCTCTTGACCACCGGGGCATCCATGAAGGCAGCGCCCGTGGCCTTGACCATCTCGCTGATTTCCACCGAAACGCTGGGGTCGATGGTGGACATATCGATGCAGGTCTTGCCCGCGCCCAGCACGGGGAGGATGGTCTTATAAACGCTCATGGAATGCTCGGACTTGGGGACCATGGAAATGATGACGTCGGCTTTTTCGGCCAGCTCCACCGAATCCTTGCAGGGCACCGCCCCCTTGGAAGCCAGCAGCTCCACCTTTGCGGGGACGAAATCGAAGCAGTAAACGGTGTCGTCATGCTTCTTGACAATGTTTTCGCACATGGACTCGCCCATGATACCCAAACCGATAAAACCGATCTTCATAGCCTTTTCTCCTTTATCTCTCCGCATTCCCTTGGGCCCGGGCTTACTCCGTCACGGTGTTGTCCCAGGCGTTGATGAAAGTCTCGATGCCCTGGCGGGTGTATGCATGCTTGATGGCGTCCTGATAGACGGCCAGACCCGTGGTGACGATGTCGGCACCGGCCACAGCGCAGTCCACGATCTGCTTGGGGGTGCGGATGGCGGCGCAGATGATCTGGGTCTTGCCGTAGAAGCCGTAGTTCTTATAGATATCCACGATGTCCTTGATGTACTGCTTGCAGTCCTCGCCGTTGGCTTCCTTCCAGCCCAGGAAGGGAGAGACGAAGAGGGAGCCGTTCTTGGCGGGCCAGATGGCCTGTGCCGGGCTGAACACCAGGGTCACGTTGGTGCGGATGCCCTCTTTCTCCAGACGGCGGGCAGCGGCCACGCCGGCCTCGGTGCAGGGGATCTTGATGACGAAGTTGCTGCAGATGGCGGAGACCTTCTTGGCGGCGGCAATCATCTCCTCGGTGTCGTCCAGATGGGGGTTGATCTCCACGGAGACGGGGAACTTCTCGTAGCCCTCCAGGCCCTCTTCCTTGATCCAGTTGGCAATGTCGGTGATGGCCGTCAGGAAGGGTTTGCCGCTGAGCATGATGTGGCGGGGGTTGGTGGTAACGCCATCGATGCCGAAGGTGTTGTAAGCGAGCTTGATCTCATCGAGTTTTGCGCTGTCCAGGAAGTACTTCATAATCGTTTTCTCCTTTTTAATTAAAAGTGTTAATCAATTCTGCCTTGCAATTTTTTTGCAAGAATTACGTCTCTTTTTGTGAATCCACGTTTTTTACCGAACCGATTTCGTTTAATTGATTAAAAGTGTTAATCAATTCCTGTACCTGCATTATACCGCCACCCAAAGCCGATTGTCAATGCCGTAACATCAACTTTTGCGATACTATCCTCCAATGTTTGAGAATTACTTTTGTACTTATTGCACATTAGTTATTGCTAACCGTCCGTCTCAAGCCGATTTTTCTCTTTTACAAAAAGAAAAACGCCAAACCTTTTGATTTGACGTTCTCATCCCGATGCAGCTCCACGGTGGGCGGGCATCTTTTTTTTAGAAAACTGCCGGAACGATTTTTTGCTGTTCCACGTCCACGACGCCGTAGGTGTTCAGCCGGAGTTTGGGGATCACGGGCAGGCTCACGAAGGAAAGGGTCATAATATCAAAATGGGCGCAAGAGACTAACGGCCCGTTCAGCGTTTTTTCTTTTCCGCCACCGGGCAGATTCGTTTGAAAATTAGATTGCTAAAAAGTTAGTAGTTAGCCTGACGGCTTATGACTGGTCAGATATCGAGGTGGAAGCCAAAGCGGCCGGAGTGACTGCATTCTGTGAAAAACCAATGTTCATGTCCGATATCCGAGATACCTTGATGACTGCCATCGGCCAGAAGCAGTCAGAGAATATAATCCTTCCAATAGCAGGTTCAGATTTCAGGGGCAAATGTATATTGCTTGTGGAAGACAATGAACTGAACAGTGAAATTGCGGTGGAGATCCTTAGTGAATATGGCTTCCTGGTTGACACTGCCGAAAATGGAGCAGAGGCAGTGGAGAAAGTTAAGAATTCAAAGCCGGGTAATTATGATCTGGTGCTGATGGATGTGCAGATGCCGGTAATGAACGGATATGAGGCCACAAAGCAGATCCGTGCTCTGGAGGATCCGGCATTGGCGGGAATCACCATCCTTGCCATGACTACCAATGCTTTTGACGAAGACAGAAAGAAAGCTCTGGAATGCGGTATGAATGGATTTTTGTCCAAACCAATAATTATCGAGGAATTGATCGGTGTATTACAGCATAACCTGGACCAGGTGTCAGGAGTATCAGAAAAACCACACAAATATGGATAATAGTAAAGATTTACACTATACGCTATACCCTCTGCTATGTGGTGGCATTAGATTACTATAACTGCAAAAAAAAATCAAGCTGAAGTTTCCTGTATACTTTAAATAGGTCAAGAGATTGACACAAAAAAATACCTCAAGTACATTTAGATTATTACTGACCTGCCAGTTAGTAAAATCTAAAGAATACGGCCAACACCCGTTATGAAACTGCACTGAATCGTAGCTACGAGGAAATGGCTCAGTATTACGGCACAGCAATCGTTCCCACTCGTGTTCGCCATCCGAAAGACAAAAGCCTCGCTGAGGGAACAGTAAAGTTCGCATCCACATGGATTACGGCCAAACTTCGGAATGAGAAGTTTTTCTCTGTTGCTGAGGTCCAGCGGGCTGTGAAAGAGCAGTTGGAGAACCTGAACAACCGTCCGTTCCAGAAGCGCCCTGGAAGCCGCAGGAGCGCATATTTGGAAGAAGAAAAGGAATTTGTGCTTCCGCTTCCTACTGCACCCTATGCGCTTTACAATGCAACCAAATACGTTTGCCATATAACTGCAAACGCAGGGATTTTCCACTTTTATGCCCTATTAGCTTTTTTACGGATGATACTATTATGACACTTGCCGTTGCAGAAGGTGTTATGCACGGCCATGGCAATCCAGACAGCACCAACGATTATTTTGCCGCCGGTTCACCCGACAAAATCATCGCTGCGTAGGCGGTTTTCTGTTTTTGTAGAGATATATGATCAATGTAGTGCTGAACGATGTTCTTTATGCAAAAATCGTTGTCGTTTTGCTGTCATCGGGCTTTCCTATGTCCATTCTCTGAACAGGAAATGCAGGCCAGTACCGCGTTAGTTATTCCTATACTCGCAAGATATATCATACTATTCCCTCTTCACTTCAATAAATTTTCTAAAACCCTCTTGACGAATTCTGCATACAGTGGTATTTTTTGTAAATCCCACCGTTCTTGTGGATTGCTCTAAAAATATCCACAAGATGTGGTCGTGTTCATTGAACGCAGCCACAGGAAGTGGTCGGTTCTCACTGTGATAACCACCACTTTCAGCAGATGATTGCTCAGAAAGAACATACCGCCCCGCAACACACCCGATTCATTTTGCCGCCGATTCACCCGACAAAATCATCGCTGCGCTGCGTGGGCGGTATTTTTCTTTTTCACAAATAAAATCTTATGTAGTTGTTCAATCTTCCAAAATTTGTTTTTGGTTGTTGACTGCACAACTGCAAAGTGTTATTCTTGTGCTTGAAAGAAGCAGGTTGTAGTGTCCGCACTGCGTCCGGCTTTCTTCATACTGTACCTTGAATCTTACATAAGCCGTCTGAACGAGATACTGCGCCATGACCTCACACTTTCTGTGGGCGAGCCAGAAAACGCCGCTGCACAAACAGGGGCAGGAACTTCGTTCGGAGCGAACGGTGATTCCCATTACATGAGCAGCACAACTTCTACTTATTTTTGCGTCTTAACAATTCGGAAACATTTGTTAAAAATACGTTTTGAGCGCAGCGGTAGAGGGCAAGAACCGTCCCGTGGCCACAAATTTTCAATTCTTGAAAATGTTCTGTCCATCCGGGACTTCACTTCT
>ERZ791903.563-NODE-563-length-49253-cov-11.191593_pt1 | contig 49253 bp, 39 predicted proteins | sample MGYA00510148_ERZ791903 | MGnify/ENA primary metagenome ERZ791903 (study PRJEB30046, sample SAMN00792080) | human gut metagenome | study: EMG produced TPA metagenomics assembly of the A metagenome-wide association study of gut microbiota in type 2...
CAAAGTAAGCATTTTTTTTTGGATAATTCAAACTTAATTTTTTAATAATTTCAAGAGCCTTGTCATATCGGCGCTGTTTGATATAAATTTTCGCCAAAGTTTCAGTAAAACAACTGTCATCCAGCTCATCCGAAGCTGATTGATGAGTCGTCTCTTCATCAGTATCCGTATCTTCGGAATCATCTTCCTCTTCTGTTTCTACCTCTGTGGGCTGAGGAATCTCTTCGGCTATAACCGATATTTCTTCTTCGACTTCGTCCTCTTCCTCCTCAATCAATGGAAGTAGAAGCGGATTTTCCTCTTTCAGCAACTTCAGGCTGATGCCTTCCTCGGTTTCACTCTGCCGGATAAATCCGTCTATCAGATCCTGTCCACGCAACTTGGGAACTTCTACCGAAACAGTCGATGATGTATCCACTTCGTCTGTATCTTCATCATCCTGCATCAGATAGGTGGTATAATCCATTGCATAATCCAACTCTGTCGTTTGGGAATGTTCTTCCGGCACAGTAGCAAGGAAAGCATCTATTAATGAGAGGGTACGGTCGATACTCGGCTCTTCCTCCAGTTCCTTTCCGACAACAGATTCTGAAGTATAAGGATGAAGGGCATACCGGTCACCTTCAATCAGATAAAACAATACACGGCGGTCCGATACATACAGTACGGCCTTACGTAATTCTGCACCGAAGTTAATATCGTGCAGCACATAGAGGTTCTTGAGATAGAGCAAACGCAGCGACTGAAAGTAAGGATAGCGGGTTACCAACGTACGAAGTTCGTATAAGGTATCCCGATTCAACGCCTCGGGATGCTGTATCCATTGTTGCAAATGTACAGGCGTCATTCCTACTTCTACCAGTTAGCTACGGTTGCGTTAAATATTTGTTCCGTTATGTCTTTCACCATCAGTTTAATTAACTCATCCTGTACTTCGGTCAGCAATTTGGAAGAGTCATAAGTCTGGAAAGCGGAGAATTGTTGGTCAGTAAAATCGTCTTTGTGATCCGTATTATTCACAAAAGAAACCTTCACAGTCAAGGTGACTTTTACTTTTGAAGAATACCCACTGGCATCCACCGCTTCGTTATATTGGTTATAACCGGTAATCTCGCCATCAATTTCAATATCAGCATTGCCATTCACAAGTGATAAACGGGTCTGACGAATGAACAAATCTTTCAGCCCCTGATTAAATTCAGTAGCCAGCGGAGCATAAACATACTCTGCACGATTCTGGAAATCAGCTATCGAGACTGTCTTTACCTTGGAGTAGTCAATCGAACTAATCGGTGCCAGTCCTACTTTAATACTACACGAATTTACTATCAGTAACACGCTCAACAACAATGCTGTCGAAGCTATTTTTTTAATCCAATCCATATTCTTTAATCTTTCTGTATAAGGTACGCTCGGAAATATTCAGATCCTTTGCCGCACTCTTGCGTTTACCATGATGTTTTTCCAGGGCTTTTCGTATCATTTCTTTCTCCACCTCATCCAGAGAGAGAGATTCTTCTACATATTCTTCCGTGTCCTGTATGTCATCATCAATATCATGAGACGACTTTATGGAAGGATGAATGATGGTAGGCACACTCTGAGAAACCGGAGTTACCACAGCAGGCGGTTGGGCGAAATAAGTAGCAGGCACAGCCGGAGCAGCAGCTTTCCCACGTTCAGTCATGATCTCATGCACAAGCTTTTTCAATTCCGTCACATCCTGGCGCATATCGAAAAGAACCTGATACAGGATTTCCCGCTCACTTTCAAAACTCTTGGATTCCTTCACACCAAACAAAGCGGGAAGGCGTTGCATACTATTCTGCGCCGGCAGGTATCCACTCAAAATGGCAGCATTGATTTCACGGTTAGTTTCAATGATGGAAATCTGTTCCGTGATGTTCTTCAACTGCCGTACATTACCGGGCCATGAATAAGAAATCAATAATTGTTTAGCATCTTCTGTCAACTGAATGGCAGGCATACGATACTTTTCAGCAAAATCTGATGCAAACTTGCGGAATAACAGGAATGCATCCTCTCCACGCTCACGCAGAGGGGGTACCTGAATAGGTACAGTATTCAAACGGTAATACAAATCTTCACGGAAACGTCCTTCGGAAATGGCCTGTGTCAAATTTACATTAGTAGCTGCCACAATGCGCACATTGGTTTTCTGCACCTTAGACGAACCGACTTTTAGAAACTCTCCACTCTCGAGCACCCGGAGCAGTCGAGCCTGCGTAGGTAAAGGCAATTCTCCCACTTCATCCAGGAAGATTGTTCCACCATCCGCCTCACCAAAGTATCCTTTCCGCTCACCGATGGCACCAGTAAAGGCTCCTTTCTCGTGACCGAATAATTCCGAGTCAATGGTTCCTTCGGGAATGGCACCACAGTTCACTGCAATGTACTGACCGTGCTTACGTCTACTGTATTGGTGAATAATCTGGGGAAAGCTCTCCTTACCCACACCACTTTCTCCGGTTATCAGTACAGACAGGTCGGTAGGCGCTACCTGAATGGCAACGTCTATCGCACGCATCAATGCTTCATTGTTACCAATGATGCCGAATCGTAATTTTACTTGTTGTATTTCCGCTTTTGTCATTCTATAAATCTTCTTCCACACTGTCAAGTTTCAGCTTATCGCTGTCATCACGCTTTTCGTAATATTGTTTTCGTAAGGGATTGGCATGTGCTTCCTTATCGCGCAGGCGATTACGGAATACATCGATAGCCACATAAATAGCCTGACGGAAAGAATCCTCACTGGCCAATCCTTTTCCAGCAATATCATAAGCAGTGCCGTGAGCCGGTGAAGTACGTATCACAGGCAATCCAGCAGTGTAATTCACACCTTCATCCATTACCAGCGCCTTGAACGGAGCCAATCCCTGATCGTGGTACATGGCAAGCACTCCATCGAAATGAGTAAAATTACCTGAACCCATAAAACCGTCAGCCGGATATGGACCATAGCACAATATGCCCCTTGCAGCCATTTCTTTCAATGCCGGAATAATAATCTCTTCCTCTTCTTTTCCCAACAATCCTTCGTCACCCGCATGCGGGTTCAGAGAAAGCACAGCTATACGCGGTGCACCGATAGCAAAATCCTGCTTTAATGAATGATTGAAGATAGCTAATTTCTCCTGTATCAATTCTTTCGTTATAGTCGATGCAATCTGGCTGACAGGAATATGACCTGTAACCAAAGCCACCCGGAAATCATCTTTCATCAGAATCATCAGTGACTTGGCACCATTACCCAGACGTTCTTCTATATATTCCGTATGACCGGGAAATGCAAAAGTCTCCGACTGAATGGTATGCTTATTGATAGGAGCAGTAACAATCACATCGACCAGTCCCTCCTTGTATTCTTCAATAGCTCTTTCCAGTGCTCCAAGTGCAGCTTTTCCGGCTTCAGGATCTGCTTTCGAAAATTCCACCTTCACTTCATCATCCGTACAGTTCACTACGCTCAGACGATTATGAACCGCTTCTGCAGCAGAGTTCACGATACTGAAGTTTGTCGGCAAATCGAGTGACTTACGATGATAAGCAGCCACTTTAGGCGAACCATAAATAATAGGTGTACACAGTTCCAACATAACAGGGTCAGAGAATGTCTTCAAAATAACCTCATAACCCACGCCGTTTATATCACCTTGTGTAATGCCGACTCTTATTTTATTATCTTCCATTTTTCAATATATATCATTTTTAGATGAGAATGCGTCAGGAGTCCCAGTGATAACTTTTCATCCGCAGGTTACACAGATTACACAGATTCATTAAAATCCCAATCTGCGTTATCCACGTAACCTGCGGATGAAAAATATTTCTTTAATAATGATTCTCCTTATACATTCTCAATATTATTTTTCTTGATCAGCAATTTGAGCTTGCTCTTTCTTCACCCCCAATGGTATCTCTGCACTTGTTTGCTTGTCACCCGGAACTCTCAATGTATAAAGAGATGCTTCCATCTGACGCATCAGATTACGTTTCAGCTTATCAGGTGAATAAATGAAAGCTTCTACAACAATGATACGCTGGTTCACCGGATCCAGACGCATGTGCGATACATACGGACCACCCATAAAATCACCTTTCATACGCCACAAGCCACGAGCTTCCAGTGCATATTCTCCTTGAATATTAAGAGGACGTACATCAGTCATCAAGGTATCAGTAGCCATATACATACCTTCCTTAGCTCCCGGAATGTTAGCTTTCATAACAGAGTCACGCATCTGCACAAAATATTCCTTAGTAAAAGTATTCTTGTCTCTATAAGGGAAAGAGTAAATGACAAAGTTCTGATCAGCGGTAGCTGCATTCGTACCTGCCCAGAAGAAATTCTCTCCTTGCTTGGTAGAAGAAAGCTCTGCCGGCACCCATACATCACAATCAAACATACTCTTAACCTTTGTAGACACATAATCATTATGTTTCTTTTCCAGCTGTGTAATCTGACGGTTCATCTCTGCACGTGTAAAGAAATCAATAATGGTCTGCTTGTTTTCCGTCACAAACGTCTCGAATGAAGCTTCATCAGGCGCCTGTATCGTCAGGATAGTCTGCGGAGATGCATATACATCCTTCGCATATTTAAATTTAGGCTGAGTATAAATATCCTGCACATCAGCAATGATAATATTGCGAATCAGCTTTAATGTAGCATCATAATTTGCAGGAGAAGTATACATCATGCGGAATGAACGCTCAGATTGGGGAAGCCCCGGCACATCCGTATCAAGTACATCATAAAGTGCCCTACCGGCAGGACGTTCCCACATAGCTGGATCTACTACTACCAGGATTTCATACGCACGACCACTTGAAGTCGCACCAAACACGCCCTTCTTACCGCTACTACATGCGGAAAAGGCTATTGCTACAAGAGCTAAACTTAGATAAAACAGGTGCTTTCTCATATACTTACCAGTTAATGTTTTTACAAAACTACGAAGAATACGTATATCATCCGAGCCAAAGTTAATAATTTATATTAATTCTTGTTTATTCTCTTCCTGTTTGGCAGTAGAAAGCATACCACAGGCAGCGAATATATCTTCACCCCTGGAAGCACGTATCGTAGTAAACAAACCGTGGGAAGTCAGGTAATCACGGAGTTTAGTCATCGTTTCCATATCCGCCCCTTCCAGGTCTACCCCGGGAATGGCATGAAAACGAATAAGATTGATACGGCAATCCAGCCCGCGCAAGAGTTTCAATAATTCTTTAGCATAGAGCAACGAATCATTCACGCCTTTAAAAACAATATATTCAAAAGATAGTCTACGCTGTTTACTAAAATCATAGTTTTTTAACAAGTCTACCATTTCTGTAATGGAGAAAGCCTTCTCGGCAGGCATCAATTCCCGGCGCTGCAAAGCAACCGGAGAATGCAGGCTGACAGCCAGATGGCATTCAGATTCCTCAATAAAGCGTTGAAAGCCTTTGCGCAGACCAACAGTAGAAAGAGTAATCCGTTTAGGACTCCATCCATACCCATAGGGAGCAGTCATAATTTCCAAAGCTTTCAGTACCTCGTCCAGATTATCCAGAGGTTCTCCCATCCCCATCATTACCACATTGGTCAGCTTGTCCCGTTCAGGGAGAGAATTGATCTGATTGATAATTTGGTTGGCAGTCAGGTTAGCGGTAAAGCCCTGCTTACCTGTCATACAGAATTTGCAATTCATCTTGCATCCCACCTGGGACGAAACACAAAGTGTGGCACGGTCTTCATCCGGAATGTAAACCGCTTCAACAAAATGTTTATCCCCTGCCCGATACAAGTATTTCACCGTACCATCCACCGAGCGCATAGCTTCCACTGGTGCATCTGCTCCCACTTCATAGACATCTTTCAGGAGGTCACGGTGTTTTAACGACAAGTTGGTCATGTCATCTATGGAATTCACTTTCTTGTCATACAGCCATGAAGCTATCTGCTTAGCGGCAAATCCGGGCATTCCCAGTCTCTTCACCGCTGCTTGCAATTCAGTGAGTGTTAGTCCTAAAAGAGTTTGTTTCGGCATAATTATCTATCAATCTATCAAATTTATCTTTGCAAAGGTAGGAATAAAGTTGCATAAAGGCAATTACAGACACAGAAAATGAGATACACCCCCTAAAGAAAAAGCCGTCTGACATTACATCAGACGGCTTTTCTTATATTATTATTCTGTAAATTCTTAGAAGAACAAATAACGACTGTCTTTCACATCAGCCTTCAGATACAAGTCGTTGAGGAACTGGCTTGCCATGCGGGCATGCATATTCTGCAACGTAGCTTCTTCAGTTTCCTGGTTGAAAGTCTCATTCAGCTTTTCTTTAGCATACGGCTGAAGAACGAATACACCACCATTACCTTTAATCGGAGCACTCAGTTTATTCAGTTCAGCAATAGATGCATAAGCACCTACCAACGGTTCGCTGGCACGTAATGCCGAAACATAAGCAGGAGCTGCAAAAGTTACATGCTTCACAGAGTCGCTTACTGCTTCAGCCATAGATTTATATTGGTCGAATGAAGTTGCACCGGCAGCTTTCATATCAGCCATGATCTTCTCAGCCTTCTTATCACGGATCAATTCCAGTCTCAGTTGGTCTTTTACCAAAGCCAACGGACGGTAACCTTCCGGAATAACAGCAGACACAGCTACAACCAACATACGGTCGCTTTCACCACATTCATACAAACCGGATACTTCACCTGGTTTTGCAGAGAAAGCCCATCTCAAAGCTTCCTTAGTACCTCTGATACTACCGATACCATGTTCAGAGCTATACAAGTCATTTCTATCTAACAGTTTATATCCTGCATCTTCAGCATTAGCAGTCATCTTCTCCAATGTCGGATTGGAAGCAATGAACTGACTGAAATCATTGTATGCTTTGCTATAAGTTTCCTTGCTAAATTCTACCGGACGTTTGATAACAGCTACCTTATATTTATCTTTAACAGCTTTCTTGTCCATTACCTGTAAGATAATGTTTGCCTGTGCCAAAGAAAGGTTAGCCATTTCATTCTTACCAAGAGTAGTAACAGTATTCACATACTTCAGATTGTCACCATCCAACTGCGCACCTTCATAGTTAGCAGAAGAAATCCAGGTAGACTCACCTGTCTGACCGTACTTCTTAGCAATCTCTGCAAAGTCAGCACCACCCTTGATAGCAGTATAGATACTGTCAGCCAAAACCTTTGTCTTAGCAGCATCTTCTGCCACTACCTGTATCTGACGATACTGAACAGAGTCCGGCATAGAAGCTGTAGCCAATTTCTTGAATGAATTGATTGTATTATCTGTTGCATTGTAGTAAGGACCATATACGCCACCTACGGAAACAGAGTCCAGACGAGCAACTACATCAGTAGGCAATGCCTTAGAAGTATAATACAAATCAATATAAGGAACTTCCGAACCTGCTGCACGAACCAGAGTAGAATAATCACCCGGAGTACCTGCAAGTTGTTCTGTATATTCCATAACTTCCTCTTGGATAGCATTTCTATCTTCAGGACTTGCAGTTACCTGTACATCAATAAACTTGATGTTACGAGTTTCTACATATTGTCTGAATTGTTCTTTCTTCTTGTCGTAAGCAGCTTTCAGGTCTGCATCTGTGATGGTTACAGTTGAATCTTCAATAGAAGAATAAGGAATAGCAGCCAGCAACAAATCTGATTGATCTACTCTTGCATTGAAAGCATCCTGAGCCTCTACCGGATTAGAGAAAAGAGACTTGGAAACCAGAGCCTGATATTTCTCTGCCAAACGAGTCTGAATCAGTTGTTTTTCCAGGAAAGACCAGAACTTGTACATAGACTGATAATATTCAGCGTACTGTGCCGGCATCTGGGCTGTATTCATCTTAGAGTAATCCACCAAAAACTTCTTCAACATATCTTTATCAAAAGCACCGGTTTGCGGGTTACGGAACGGAGTTTGTTGCAACATCGGGTGTACACCTGCATCGATGATTGCCTGAATTTCTGCTTTAGAAACTGAAATACCAAGTTTCTTCGCTTCGTTTTCAATCAACTTATTGTTAACGTAGTTTCTCCAAACTTCATCTTTAATCTGATTGTTTTCTTCATCGGTAAGTGCGCTTGTACCTCTCGAGAATTTCACAACTTCAGTATATTCTTCTACCAAGTTCTGATAATCCTGAGCGGAAAGTGCCTCTCCGTTAACCTCTCCTACATCATGTGACTGGTGTGGCTGCAATACCTTCCAAGCATCTCCTGCAATGAAAGCGAACAGCGCCAAACCAATAACAATCACCAATAAGGGTCCTTTAGACCGAATGTTTTGTAATGTTGCCATTTTAGTTAATATGATTTATTTGTTTATTATTATTTTCTCCAAACTTCATTTTAGCGCACGAAGATACAAAAAATGCTAATACGCATCTATTTATTCTTTAAAAAATTACGCCATTCTGTTATTATTCCACCACTTTCAGGCGTACTAACTCTATTTTTGTGGCCGTAACCTTAATAATTTTAAACTGAAATTTATCAATCGTCACTACTTCATGCAATTTCGGGAAACTCTGATAACGATTCAGAATCAATCCGCCTACCGTCATATAATCATCTTCTTCCGGTAGATCCAGATTGAATGTCTCATTCACCTTTTCTATTTCCAAACGACCGGAAAGTACATATTCATCTTCTCCTATCTGTTTGCATACATACGAAGTGTTATCGTGCTCATCTTCGATATCACCGAATATTTCTTCCACCAAGTCTTCCAACGAAACAATGCCGGACGTACCGCCAAACTCATCCACCACCACAGCAATGGTTTTCTTCTGCTGCATAAACAGCTTCATTAACTTATGCGCTGCCATTGTTTCGGGCACAATGGGCACCTCCTTTACATTATTCCGCCAATCAGCAGGATTACGGAACATTTCAGATGAATGAATATATCCTACTACATTATCTATATTTCCGTCATAGACTATAATCTTAGAAATACCGGACTCCACAAAAAGAGTCTTTAATTCTTCCAGAGAAGTCGTCAGATCCACAGCAACAACTTCTGTACGTGGCACAATGCAATCGCGTATCTTAATGCTGGAGAAGTCGAGTGCATTCTGAAATATCTTCACTTCGGTATCCAGTTCCTCTTCATCTTCAGCATTATCAATACTGCTCTGAACAAAATAATCCAGATCCACTTTCCCAAAAGCCTTATCGGATGCCTCCTTGTTGATCTTCATGCCAAACATGCGCAAAAAAAGATAAGACAGCCCGGAAGCCAGTTGGGATATCGGATATAGAATGACATAACAGATGAGTAACGGGAAAGCACAGACTTTCAACACAAGATTGGGATTAATCTTGAATAAGGTTTTAGGAAGGAACTCACCTGTTACCAGGATAATAAGTGTGGAGATGACTGTTTGTAACAATACTTCTACAAAATCATTGGAGATTAGATCTCCCAGTAAATGTACTTTGATAACTTGCGCCATGAGGATACCATAAATAACCAGCGCAATATTATTACCTACCAGCATGGTAGATATGAAGTTATTTGAATTACGGAAGAAATAAGAAAGGATGCGTGAAGTCACACCGTCCTTACGCTCCATTTCAAAACGTAGTTTATCTACGGAAACAAAAGCAATCTCCATACCCGAAAAAAAGGCGGAGAAGGCCATAGTAATCAATAAATAAATATAGGTATCCATAATTATGGTTTGATACTATCGGTTCGCACACTTCCAGTTTGCACACTATCGGTTTGCAAGCTATCTGCAGGCGCTGTGGCATCATCATCCACATAGAAAATGCCTTCCGGCTTTCTTATTGTATAAATAGTCATTTGTTCATTGGAGTCAAAGCCATGTCCCGTGATGATCCGGTCAGGCTGCTCAATGCGGATAAACTGGTCGGAATAGATAGTGTGCTTATTCTGGTCCCAATATAACAGGTCAGTCTCAAACCTTTCACCTTTCAGATTCTGAATATCCACATTACTCATCAGTTTCCACAGCTTTTGCTTCTCATAATAATATGCTGTATCTGCCTTTACACTCGCCTCCACGTTGAATACCGAGTCGAATTTCTCCAGATAAACACCTTTTTCAAATGCCCAATAGGGCGGATTTTTTCGGTCGAAGACCAGCCACTCTTCCGTATTGATACGATAACGGGTGACACCCGAATCAGAGATCAAAGTCATAACTCCTTTCGTATCCATCACAGGCAATGAATCACGCTCTGTTATAGCATCTCCCATATCCTTATGACGTCCGGAACAGGCGGAAAATAAAAGAAGCATAACCACTGCCCCACAGGCAATGGTTATGCTCAAACTTCTACAAAATAGAACGTTACTTCGTTTTGGTAACATATTAATATTTCTTATCGAACCGTTGTGCTTTCACCGATCCAACCACCTATTGTAACGCGGTCTCCAGCTTTAATACCTAACATAAAGAGGTCTTCAGCTTTCGGCGTATAACGTGCATACGTTGAAATCAATTCGTTTGCCTTATCAGCTACACTCGGATCTACGGCTTTAGCACGTTGCAACTTATCAATAACAACGAAGTATGTACACTTATTCAAAGCAGACTCGTCATTCCAGTTCGGGCTGGAAGCATAAAGCTGTGCAAGCAAGATGTAAGCATCTCCAAAGTTTTCCTTGAAACCAATGGCTTTCTGCAAATAGCTTCTCGCCTGTGACAATTTCTTACTATTAAACAAAGATGCAGCAACAATATAACATAATTGAGCTTTCTTTTCAGAGTCGCTTTCAAGACTTAATGCCTCATCAAAGTATTTGATAGCTGTATCAAAGTCACCTTTCTTATATGCCATATATCCACATCCTGTAGCAGCGTCAGCAGTAGGATTGATCTTATACATATAATAAGAAGCTTGGAAGTATGCTTCGCTTTCAGTACATTTCATCATCTTCAAGATAGAAATGGCTTTCTTCAGATAAGCCGAATCCGTTTGATTGCTTTCAATTTTAGGACCATAAATTTCCTGCAAAGACTCACAATCAGCAGTACCACTATTGATAAACATGGCAACAAGATTATCTTTTACTTGTTGCAAAGCAGCTTTCTTTTTCGCATCATCTTCTGCGGCAATAGCAGCATCAGCATATTCTGAATCTGTCAGATAATCCTGGATAAATTGTTCTTTATGATTAGGATCTATCTTCAGCTTATTCAAGGACATCTCCAGGAAATAATGCAAAACAGCACCCGCTGAATTTCCTTTTTCTGCATCAACAGATTCTTTAAGCCACGCGTATGCCTGATTTACATCTGGGTTAGGAGCCCAGCTCATATAATCCAGAGCCTTGGTACCCAATGCAGCTTCCACAGTCGGAACTTTCATTCCCTTTGCTGCAAATTCCGGTATATACTGTGCTCTCAAATCATATACTTCCATTAATTCATCGAAATACTTCTTGTAATCAGCAGAATTACGATCTTTTATATCACTCAAAAAAGAACGCAATATTGAAATACCATCAGAAAAAGTATAGTATCTCAATGTCGGACAATCCTTGAGAACCTCTTTCCACGGTAAATAAGCATCTTTAAAATTATTAGCTCTTACCGCTTCATGAGAAATACTACTGTTCTTGTTACAATCTTCCTGTGCCAGGACACTGGTTACTCCACCCGAAAGGAGCAAGACAGCTACAAGCGTTTTAATCTTCATTGTATTTAAATTTTAGTTGTTATATTGTCTATTCTTCATTATTGCACTTTACGTTTCCAGAACCATTGTTCATTGAATGTCACGCCAATACAAAGACGCAATGTGTTCTCATTCAAGAATTTACTTTCCGTACCTTGCATTCTCACATATTGTGCTGAGATGCTCAATACAGAACGGCTACGTGGCAAAGGCAATCCAAAACCGGCAGTTACTCCGTACTCATTCGCAGCACGTGCCCCATCTATCTTATAATAAGGTTTGGAATAATAAGCTCCCAAACGATATTTAATATGTGAGAGATAGCTTCTTCCCAACAAGTTAGGAACATACTCTGCACCCACAGCAATCTTGGCACGATTACAGAAAGCATCCGGATTATTCATAAACGTCGTACTACTCCATTTCTGAAACATCACATCCGCCCCCACTGTAAGGCGATCATCATATACATATGTCACACCGGCACCCAATGTCATAGGAATGCCCATTGTCAAGATTGTATCTTTTTGCGATGTAGTATACCCTGTTGAGCTATTACCCTTCTGATTTTGTACATACGCCTCATTATTCAAGTCATGTCCCGGTGAAAAAACAACACCTAAAGTAGCAACATGCTTCTTGCTGAATTGGTGTGTATACTGTGCACCGAAATCAAGTTTATAACTTGTAATTTCCATGCCCGTAGCTGTAATCAAAGGCATTACAGTCGAATTAGACGGAAATGACTGACTACGGGTATGTGTGATATCCCCCCAAAGATACGAAATATTCGCACCAACAGAAAGATTTTTAAATATTTTAAAACCTGCACCCAAATAAAGTTGATGTAAGCCACCTTCACCGGCATAAGTCGTACTGGCAGAATTCTCCGGATATTCCGTGTTTTCCTGATAACTGGCCATTGTATAGCCAACGTTAGAATAAGGCAACAACCCTATGCTCATCGCTCCCCATTTGGAAAGACGGAATTGCATAGTGATATAGTCAAAACTGGAGTTTTTGGCATTCTTTTTAACAGTCCCATCACTGAAGTTGGTATTCTGCATGGAAATACCCCCATCAAACATAAAAGTCAACGAATCGACCGCCGTATAGGATGCCGGATTCGCAAAATTAGTCTGATACTTGTCACGTAAGCCATAAGCAATGCCACCCATTGCCTTACTATTACCCGACCCTTGGTCTGCCAGCTGTCCGTATCCATATCGTGTATAGGGAGAATTTGTATTATTTTGAGCGACCGTCGCCCCAGATAATATCGTGAGCAAAAGCACCAAAAGTGTTTGTCTAAATCTTGTCATTATTATAGTTTAAAATTCGATTTAATCCTTTCAACACTAAAAATCTGTCTGCAAAGATGATACTTTTTAAGTTTGTATCAAAAGAAAAATCATCCCCGCCCGTTAAAAAAACCAAAAGTTCAGGATATTTATGTTTCATAGCCATTATGTAACCCAAAATTTCATATTCCATACCTTTCAGCACCCCAGCGCGGATGGCAGTCTCAGTATCCTTTCCCATCGGGAGTTCACACCCTTCACGTTGCACCAACGGCAAACGTCCAGTAAACTGATGAAGTGCACGAAAACGCATTTGCAAACCGGGTGAAATATTCCCGCCGTGATAGCGTCCTTCAGCATCCACAAATTCGTACGTAATACACGTGCCGGCATCAATCACCAGAATGTCTCTACCTGGGAACTGTTCGTTAGCAGCTACCACAGCCGCCATGCGGTCATAACCCAATGTCTGAGGAGTCTCATACAGGTTTTCCACCGGAAGCGGAGTCTTTTCATTCAGCCAAAGCACCGGTATAGGAAGTAATGCCAACTGCGCCAGCACCTGTTCGCTCAGGTCTATTACGGTTGCAACAATCGCCTTTTCAAAGTGATATTTATGATAAACATCTTTCAAATGCTCCAAATTCTGCTTGGAGTCATATACCACTTCTAAAAGTGAAAAGCCGTCAAAGACAGCTACTTTTGCTACCGTATTTCCAATATCAATAACGAGATTCACTGAATACTGATTATTTTTCCGGGCGCAAAGATACTATTTTAATTGAATTGGTTTTCTTTTTTCTATCAATATTCGTCATTAGCGTAAAGGAAGTCGAATGTAGCTTGATTATACTCAAATATTTCTTCTGGTTTAAAAAATCTTTTCAACTCCACTTCTGCTGCTTCAAGCGAATCGGAGGCATGCACTATATTCTCCTGAAAACTCATGCTGTAATCTCCACGAATAGTACCGGGAGCAGCCTTCCTGCCGTTGGTGAGACCTGTCAGTGTTCTTACAGCTTCAATCGCATCCACTCCCTCAAAACAACACACAATGACCGGGCATGCCATCATTGAATCCTTCACGCGCTGAAAGAACGGCTTTGCACTTAAGTGAGCATAATGCTCATTGAGTATTTCATCCGTCAGCTGCACCATCTTCATACCGGCTAAACGTAAGCCTTTGCGTTCAAATCTATTTGTGATCTCACCTACCAAGCCTCTTTGCAGGGTACATGGTTTTAAAATGACCAGTGTTTTCTCCATCATAATAGTCGATTCTTTTTTTTAAAAGTTATAAAACAACTCTCTCCAAAAATACTACTTTTCCATGAAATACGATCTTCGTTGGGTCTTTTTTATGTGAATCAGAAGAAAAAGAGATAAATAAGTAATGCGAATCAGGAGTTGAATTGATTCATATCTTTTCGGTTATGAATTAAATGGGTACGCGGACAAGGCGGACGAACGCGGATTTAAAAAGCTGCGCTATACTATTATAAATAATAAATTAAAGTCCGCGTTCGTCCGCCTTGTCCGTGTCGTCCGCGTATCTATTCATTCATTACCATATAGTTTTAACACTTTAGAAATGTCTCGTCCCCCCAATCACCTGAATTTCCGGTCTGATATTGAGTCAGCAGAAAAGAGATAAATCTCTAAAAAAATGCCTAAGAAATAAAGGAATACCTCGTCAGCCGAAGATAAACTAAAGAAATTGCTATAAGAATGAAAAAGATTACAGTCTTTTTGCCTAATTTTGCAGCATGAAACGAAAACTACTCATTTTCATATATTTCATACTTTATTCTCTTTACCCGCATATAACCACTGCTCAAGAGCAAACGTTGCAGGGAAAGACATCCGACTCGATCCGCATCAGCCTGCTGACCTGCGCCTCGGGTGGAGAAATATATTCTCTTTTCGGGCATACTGCCATCCGCTACGAAAACTTTACCCGGAATATCGACGCTGTTTTCAACTATGGCATGTTCAATTTCAATGCTCCCAACTTCATTCTCCGCTTCGCTTTAGGAGAGACGGACTACCAGTTAGGAGCTACCAATTACGAGCACTTTGTAGCCGAATACAACTACCTGGGGCGGGACGTATGGCAACAAACACTGAACCTTACTCCGGACGAAAAGGAACATTTGTTTAATCTGCTTCAGGAAAACTATCGCCCGGAAAACCGTGAGTATCGTTACAACTTCTTCTACGACAACTGCGCCACCCGACCGCGCGACCAAATAGAGAAAGCCATCGACGGCTCTCTGCGATATGCTGACAATATGACCGACAATGACACGGGAGTTTCTTTCCGTGATTTACTGCATAAATACAGCGAGGGGCATCCTTGGTCACGTTTTGGCATGGATATGTGTATGGGTAGCGAAGCTGACAAGCCTATCAACCGAAGACTGATGATGTTCGTCCCCTTCTATGTACAGGAGTACTTCAATACAGCCCAAATCATAGACAAAGAAGGAAAAGCACGCCCGCTGGTATCCTCTGAAGAGAAAATAGTGGAAACCGGACTGACAGCTGCCGACCACCGCTCCGGTGGTATTACCCCGATGCAATCGGCCTTGCTGCTGTTCATCCTGGTAACTGCCGCCACCATCTACGGTATCCGACGCCAGAAAACCCTCTGGGGACTGGATTTAATTTTGTTCTTCTGTGCCGGAATAGCCGGATGTATCCTTGCTTTCCTGGCCTTGTTTTCCCAACACCCGGCAGTAAGCCCCAATTATTTACTGTTTGTATTCCACCCGTTGCACCTATTTTGCCTCCCGTGGATGATAAATAAGGTGAGAAAACGACAAAAAAGTCGATACATGGTACTTAATTTTATCGTTTTAACACTTTTTATACTGCTTTGGGCGATAATACCGCAAAGATTTGACTTAGCTGTATTACCTTTGGCACTTTGTTTGCTGGTACGTTCAGCAAGCAATCTTATTTTGACATCGAAAAAGAGATAAATGAAAAAGGGACTGATAACTTCCATACTCGCATTAACTTTCACCGGTCTGCAAGCCCAACCGCTACCTGCCACTCCTAAATTAGTGGTAACGTTGACGATTGACCAGCTGCGCACCGACTACATGGAAGCATTCTCTTCCCTATACGGAGAAAAAGGGTTCAAAAGACTGATGCGCGAAGGCAAGGTTTTCTATCAAACCGAGTTTCCCTTCAGCGGAACAGACCGCGCCTCTGCCATTGCCGCCATTTACAGCGGTACGACGCCCTCAATGAACGGCATCATCTCCCAGCAATGGATGAATGCCAATACATTGCGCCCGATGAATTGCGTGGACGACCCCGCTTTTATGGGAAACTTCACCGACGAGAGTTCCTCTCCTTCCCAATTACTGACTTCCACCATTGCCGATGAACTGAAAGTAGCCACCCGCAACAAAGGTATGGTATATGCCATTGCCCCCTCGCGCGATGCAGCTATCCTTGCCGCCGGACACTCCGGAAACGGTGCGTTCTGGTTGAATGAAAACACCGGTAAGTGGTGCAGTACTACATATTACAGCGAATTCCCATGGTGGGTGAGCCAATACAATGAACGGCAATCACCCGATTTTCGCATCCGCGATATGGTGTGGGAACCGATACATCCTATAAATAGATATACGTTCCTGCCCGAATGGCGGGATCAACCCTTTAAATATAAGTTCGACAGCGAACGGATCAATAAATTCCGCCGGCTGATTACCAGTCCCTTCATCAATGATGAGGTAAACTTACTCACAGAGGAACTCCTGGAAAAGAGTACGATTGCCAAAGATGAGATACCAGACTTGCTGGCACTGACTTATTACGCAGGAAACTACAACCATAAGAGCACACAGGAGTGTGCCATGGAAATGCAGGATACTTATGTACGCCTGGACCGCAGTATCGGCTCCCTACTCGACCTCATTGACCGCAAAGTAGGCTTGCACAATGTCATTTTCTGCATTGCATCTACGGGATATGCCGACCCGGAAGCACCGGACCTGGGCCTGTACCGCATCCCGGGCGGGGAATTCTACCTGAACCGCTGCGCTACCTTGCTGAATATGTATCTCATGGCTACGTATGGCGAAGGACAATACGTAGAAACCTACTATAATCAGCAGATTTATCTTAACCATAAGTTAATAGAGAATAAGCAACTGAATTTAGCGGAGATACAAAATAAATCCGCCGACTTCCTGATACAGTTCAGCGGAGTGAATGAGGCTTATTCCGCCCATCGCTTATTATTAGGTCCTTGGTCACCCCAGATTGAACTGACACGCAACGGTTTCCATCGTAAACGTTCCGGTGACCTGCTGATAGACGTGCTGCCCGGCTGGACTATCGTGGAAGAAAATGTCACAGATAGCCGCGTAGTACGTCATGCAGATGTGCCTGCTCCACTCATCTTTCTGGGTGGTGGTATAAAACCCGAAAACATACGGGTTCCTGTCAATATTACCCGCATAGCCCCTACCCTGTCAAGTGCGATGCGCATCCGCGCCCCGAACGCTTGTACAGCTACTCCACTGAACTTTTAAGCTGAAAACACATCTTACTTGGTAAATCAAGTGACATGTTAACGAAGTGAATCGAAAGTTGAGTGTTTTACTCAAAAAACAATTCGTAAACTTCTCGTAAATCAGCATTTTAATGTAACTTTGTACCCGCATTTAAGGCAAAGTTACGCCCGAACTAATTAAGCAAATAATAATAAAAACAGATATATAATGGGATTTAATGAATTTTTAAGCTCGATTTTCGGCAATAAATCCACGCGCGACATGAAAGAAATTCAGCCGTGGGTGGAAAAGATCAAAGCCGCTTACCCGGAAGTTGCCAAACTCGATAACGACGCTCTACGCGCCAAGACGGAAGAGCTGAAAACCTACATCCACAATTCGGCTACAGAGCAACGCGCTAAGGTAGAAGAACTGAAGGCAGGTATCGAAGCTATTGAACTGGAAAACCGTGAAGAGGTTTTCGCACAGATAGACAAACTGGAGAAAGAAATACTGGAATGCTACGAAAAAGCACTCGATGAAGTACTGCCTGTAGCTTTCTCTATTGTAAAAGAAACAGCAAAACGTTTCTCTGAAAACGAAGAAATTGTAGTGACAGCTACTGAATTCGACCGTCATCTGGCTGCTACGAAGGACTTCGTACGTATTGAGGATGATAAGGCTATCTATCAGAATCACTGGTTGGCCGGTGGTGCGGAAGTTACCTGGAACATGGTACACTACGATGTGCAGTTATTCGGTGGTGTGGTATTGCACAAAGGTAAGATCGCCGAAATGGCAACGGGTGAAGGTAAGACATTGGTGGCTACCCTCCCGGTATTCCTGAATGCATTGACCGGAAACGGTGTGCATGTGGTAACTGTGAATGATTACCTGTCTAAACGTGACTCCGAATGGATGGGGCCTCTTTACATGTTCCACGGTTTAAGTGTGGACTGTATCGACAAGCATCAACCAAACTCTGACGCACGTCGCAAGGCATATCTGGCAGATATCACATTCGGTACAAACAATGAATTCGGTTTCGACTACCTGCGTGACAACATGGCTATCAGCCCGAAAGACCTTGTACAACGCCAGCACAATTATGCCATCGTCGATGAGGTGGACTCCGTATTGATTGACGATGCCCGTACACCGTTGATTATTTCAGGTCCTATCCCTAAAGGTGAAGAGCAGTTGTTTGAACAGCTTCGCCCGCTGGTAGAGCGCTTGGTAGAAGCACAGAAGAAACTGGCTACCCAATATCTGGCCGACGCCAAACGCCTCATTGCTTCCAGTGATAAGAAAGAACAGGAAGAAGGTTTCCTTGCCTTATTCCGCAGCCATAAAGCTTTGCCGAAAAATAAGGCATTGATCAAGTTCCTGAGTGAACAGGGCATCAAGGCTGGTATGCTGAAGACTGAGGAAATCTACATGGAGCAGAACAACAAACGCATGCACGAAGCAACCGACCCGTTGTACTTCGTCATCGAAGAAAAGCTGAACAGTGTAGACCTTACAGATAAAGGTGTGGATTTGATTACCGGTAACTCGGAAGATCCTACCCTCTTCGTATTGCCCGACATCGCCGCACAACTTTCCGAACTGGAAAACGAAACACAGTTGACAGATGAAGAACGTCTGGCTAAGAAAGACGAATTGATGACAAATTATGCCATCAAATCCGAACGAGTGCACACCATCAACCAATTGTTGAAGGCATACACCATGTTCGAGATCAATGATGAATACGTTGTACTCGACGGACAGGTGAAGATTGTGGACGAACAGACCGGACGTATCATGGAAGGTCGCCGCTATTCCGACGGTTTACATCAAGCTATCGAAGCCAAGGAAAACGTGAAAGTGGAAGCTGCTACGCAGACATTCGCTACCATTACGTTGCAGAATTACTTCCGTATGTACCACAAGCTATCGGGTATGACCGGTACTGCCGAAACGGAAGCAGGTGAGTTTTGGGATATCTACAAACTGGATGTAGTAGTGATCCCGACCAACCGCCCCATTTCCCGTAAAGATATGAACGACCGCGTTTATAAGACGAAACGCGAGAAATATAAAGCTGTTATCGAAGAGATCGAACAGTTGGTACAAGCCGGACGCCCTGTACTGGTGGGTACTACTTCTGTAGAAATCTCTGAAATGCTGAGCAAGATGTTGTCTATGCGCAAGATTGAGCATAGCGTACTGAATGCCAAGCTGCACCAGAAGGAAGCAGACATCGTAGCTAAAGCCGGTTTGAGCGGTACAGTTACCATTGCTACCAATATGGCCGGTCGTGGTACGGATATCAAGCTGAGCCCGGAAGTGAAAGCTGCTGGTGGTTTGGCAATTATCGGTACGGAGCGCCATGAGTCCCGTCGTGTAGACCGCCAGTTGCGCGGACGTGCCGGACGTCAGGGTGACCCGGGTTCTTCTGTATTCTTCGTATCACTGGAAGACGAATTGATGCGCCTGTTCTCCTCCGACCGTATTGCCGGTGTGATGGACCGCCTCGGTTTCAAGGAAGGTGAGATGATTGAACACAAGATGATTTCCAACTCCATCGAACGTGCACAGAAGAAGGTGGAAGAAAACAACTTCGGTATCCGTAAACGCTTGCTGGAATATGATGACGTAATGAACAAACAACGTACCGTTGTGTATACCAAGCGTCGTCATGCCTTGATGGGTGAACGTATCGGCATGGACATCGTGAACATGATCTGGGATCGTGTTGCCGCTGCTGTTGAAGCTCCCGACTACGAAAACTGCAAAATGGACTTCCTACAAACACTCGCTATGGAAACTCCGTTCAGCGAAGAGCAGTTCCGCAACGAAAAGAAAGAGAAACTTGCAGAAGAAGCTTTCAATGTAGCCATGGATCTGTTCAAGCGCAAGACTGACCGCATGGCACAGGTTGCTTATCCGGTTATCAAGCAGGTGTATGAGACTCAAGGACATATGTATGAAAACATTCTTATCCCCATTACGGATGGTAAGCGTATGTACAACATCTCCTGTAGCCTGAAAGCCGCTTACGAAAGCGAATGTAAGGAAGTGGTGAAAGCTTTTGAAAAGTCTATCCTGCTGCACGTCATCGACGAATCATGGAAAGAAAACTTGCGTGAGCTGGATGAATTGAAACATTCTGTGCAGAATGCAAGCTACGAACAGAAAGACCCGTTATTGATTTACAAGCTGGAGTCTGTCAATCTGTTTGATACAATGGTGAATAAGATCAATAACCAGACTGTTTCTATCCTGATGCGTGGACAAATTCCGGTACAGGAGCCACAGGAAATTCAGCAAGCTGCTCCTGAACAGAAGCAGGACATGAGCAAATACCGCGAACAAAAGCAAGATCTGAGTGATCCGAATCAACAGGCTGCCGCCCAACAGGATACACGTGAGCAAGTGAAACGTGAACCGATTCGTGCGGAAAGAACTGTAGGACGTAATGATCCTTGTCCTTGTGGAAGTGGTAAGAAGTATAAGAACTGTCACGGAAGGAATATGTAATGAGTGATTAGTATGCTAATCACTTATCGCTAATCACTAATAAAAGCCTCAAACGGTTAAAATCTGTTTGAGGCTTTTATATATCCATACAAAAGTGTATTTTTGTTATTCTTAGATAAAGAACAAGCCTATGACTAAGTATTCGCATCTCTTAGGGATCTGTTGCGCTCTGCTACTTGGCGGTTGCCAGACCGTAGAACAATTATCCATCGACTATATGCTGCCGGCAGAAGTCAGCTTTCCGCCCAGCCTCAAACGTGTAGCCGTAGTAAATAATATGCCATCCATCCCGGACAACAAGTTGATCGTAGAAGAAACGGATGAAAAGAACAAAGATGAGACGGAAATAGCCCGCAAAACAAAATACTTCAACGGAAATGCTAAAATAACCACTGAGGCACTGGCTGAAGCACTTGCCAACGAAAACTATTTCGATGAAGTTGTTATTTGCGATTCTATGTTACGGGCCAATGATATGATTCCCCGCGAAAGTACCCTCAGCAAAAGTGAAGTGGAAAGTCTTACCAAAAGCCTGGATGTCGATTTCCTGATAGCTTTGGAAAATATACAACTACGCTCCCTCCGCAAAATTGAATACCTGCGCGAGTGGGGTGTTTATGCCGGAACCATAGACGTAAAGGTATACCCTACCGTAAAAGTATACCTGCCTAACCGAAATGGTCCGATGGTAACAATCAATACCAACGACAGCATTTTCTGGGATTATGCTGCCCCCAGTATAGCTCAGGCCGGTGCAGGGCTCATCAGTGAAACAGAAATGCTGAAAGAAGCTTCTGAATTTGCCGGCACTGTGCCTGTAAAGTATATGCTGCCATACTGGAAGACAGCTTCCCGCTACCTGTTTACGAGCGGTTCGGTAAATATGCGTGATGCAGCCGTTTATGTTCGTGAAAACAACTGGGAACAGGCCATTGAGCTTTGGAAACAGACCTACGAGAAGAAGAAAAAAGGAAAACAGAAAATGTATGCTGCCTATAACATAGCTCTAGGATATGAGATGCAAGATAGCATTCAGGCAGCAGAAGAATGGGCACTAAAGGCACAAAAAGAAGCATACGACATAGACAAGATCGAAGAGAAAAAAAAGCAGGGAGGAATAGATGTCAGCGACGTTCCCAATTACTTTGCAGTAACCCGCTACCTGAATGAATTGCAGGAACGAAAGGAGGGAATGACCCGGCTGAATGCCCAAATGGAACGATTTAAGAATGATTTTTAGAGAAATGATGCAGAGGTAATTATTTTTTTTATACCTTTGAACGTCCATTAAGAAAGAATATCTATTATGAAACTGAGCCAAGCATCATTATCACTCCTTGAAAAGGCCATTAAACAGGCGGTCGCCAAATACACTTGCGGCTGTGAGCAAACTATTGTGACCGACATTCATCTGCAAGCCAACCAGAATTCCGGCGAATTGTCCATCTTTGACGATGAAGACGAATATCTGGCATGTGTCTCTATCGAGGAATGGATGACGTATGACGGAGATGATTTCTACGAAAGTGCAGAACGTATTCTTTCCACTTTACTCCACAACATGAAGAACGGAGGTGACTTCGACAAACTGGCCATCCTGAAACCTTACTCTTTCGTATTAGTGGATGATGAAAAGGAGACAATTGCAGAGTTACTGCTGATGGATGATGATACGTTGCTTGTGAACGAAGAATTGCTGAAAGGTCTGGATGAAGAGTTGGATTCTTTTCTGAAAGAACTGCTGGAAAAGTAATAGCATTTGATTTATAAAAAATAAATTAGCCCTTGCAGTAATCGGATATTGCAAGGGCTAATTCATTTAGTGATAAGTGATAAGTGATTAGTGATTAGCACCATGCGGAATAATAGCGCAGCCACTTATCACTTATCACTAAACCTTAATCACTAATAAATCATTTCTTCAGCGCAGCAATGCTCTCTTTCAGAGAGTTGATAATACTTTCCGCATCCGCCTGTTTCTTACGTTCCAGTTCGAGGACAGCGGCAGGAGCATTATTCACAAACTTCTCATTGCCCAGCTTCTTCATGACGCCTTGCAGGAAACCTTCTTTATGCTTCAGTTCTGCTTCCATACGAGCTATTTCGGCTTCCACATCAATCATATTACCCAGAGGTACGGCATATTCCGTAGTTCCTACCATGAATGAAGCAGCACCTTCGGTTTTAGTATCTACCACATCAATTGCCGAGAGATTACACATCTTCATGATAACCGGATTGAATTCTGCAATCGGATTTTCGCCTACAACCTGCAATTCCAACGTTTCCTTTTGAGCTATGTTTTTCTGCAAACGGATAGAACGAACATTACTGATCACTTCTTTCACTACTTCGAATTGCCGAACTGTCTCGCCGTCCACATAGGTATTTATTGTCAAAGGACATACCATAAGACTTTCACCTTCTTCGCGCTCATACATCTGTTGCCAAAGTTCTTCGGTAATGAACGGCATGAACGGATGAAGTAAATGAAGCAGATTATCGAAGTAACCAATTGTAGCAGCATGAATTGAACTGTTGATACCTTGTCCGTAAGCCGGCTTAATAATTTCGAGATACCAGGAAGAGAATTCATCCCAGAACAATTTATAAACAGCCATAAGAGCTTCGCTCAAACGGTATTTACTAAACAAGTCAGCTACTTCGGCAGCAACCTCATTCTGCTTGGATTCAAACCAGAAGGATGCCAGTCTTGCAGCTTCCGGTACAGGCTGACTGTCATCAATTGTCCAGCCACTTACCAAGCGGTAAGCATTCCATATCTTGTTACAGAAGTTACGTCCCTGTTCGCAAAGAGCATCATCGAACAAGATGTCATTTCCGGCAGGAGCTGCAAGCATCATACCCATACGCACACCGTCGGCACCAAACTTCTCAATCAGTTCCAACGGGTCGGGAGAATTACCGAGGGACTTGGACATCTTACGTCCCAACTTATCGCGAACGATACCCGTAAAGTACACATTCTTGAACGGCATCTTTCCTTCATATTCATAACCTGCCATAATCATGCGGGCTACCCAGAAGAAAATGATATCAGGACCGGTTACCAGGTCACTTGTCGGATAGTAATAATCGATTTCCTCATTACCCGGATTGTTGATACCATCAAACAAAGAGATGGGCCACAACCAAGAAGAGAACCAAGTATCCAGACAGTCTTCATCCTGACGAAGATCTTCCATAGTCAGGGCAGGATTGCCGGTCTTCTCTTTTGCCAGCTTCAGAGCTTCTTCTTCAGTAGCGGCTACCACATATCCACCTTCCGGTAGGAAGTATGCCGGAATGCGATGTCCCCACCACAACTGACGGCTGATACACCAGTCCTTGATGTTCTCCATCCAGTGACGATACGTATTTTTATACTTGGCAGGATAGAATTTCAGATCGTCATTCATTACAGGAGGCAATGCCATATCTGCAAAATGCTGCATCTTGAGGAACCACTGCATAGAAAGCTTCGGCTCTATAACTACATTGGTACGCTCGGAATAACCTACCTTATTGGTATAGGCTTCCACCTTATCCAACAGGCCGGCAGCATCCAGATCTTTCTCAATCTGCTTACGAACATCAAAGCGATCCATACCGATATAAAGACCGGCAGCCTCGCTCAATGTACCATTATCGTTGAAGATATCGATGCTTGGCAAGTTATACTTTTCACCCAGCATATAGTCGTTCACATCATGTGCGGGAGTTACTTTCAGGCACCCTGTACCGAACTCAATATCCACATAATCATCTTCGATTACCGGAATAACGCGATTTACCAAAGGAACGATCACTTTCTTACCTTTCAGCCATTCGTTCTTCGGGTCGTTCGGATTGATACACATAGCGGTATCACCCATGATCGTTTCAGGACGGGTGGTAGCTACCACAGCATAGCGTCCTTCCGCATCACCTTCCACTTTATAGCGCAGATAATACAGTTTGCCATGCTCTTCCTTGTAGATAACTTCTTCATCAGAAAGGGCGGTCAAAGCCTTCGGGTCCCAGTTTACCATACGTACACCACGGTAAATCAAGCCCTTATTGTAGAGGTCTACAAATACTTTCAATACACTTTCGCTACGCTTTTCGTCCATAGTGAAAGCGGTGCGGTCCCAATCACAGGAAGCACCGAGTTTACGCAGCTGCTTCAGGATGATGCCACCATGTTCATCTGTCCACTCCCAAGCATGCTTCAGGAATTCGTCACGGGTAAGATCCGTCTTCTTGATGCCTTGTGCAGCCAGCTTATTTACAACTTTCGCTTCCGTAGCGATAGAAGCGTGGTCAGTACCCGGTACCCAGCAGGCATTTTTGCCTTCCATACGGGCACGGCGTACCAGAATATCTTGAATGGTATTATTAAGCATGTGTCCCATGTGGAGCACGCCGGTGACGTTAGGGGGCGGGATGACGATGGTGTAAGGCTCACGACCATCGGGTTTTGAACTGAATAATTTGTGGTCCAACCAATACTGGTACCACTTTCCCTCTACGTCAGCAGGGTTGTACTTACTTGCTAATTCCATATCTTTTAAATCTGTATATAATTTATTTTATCGCGAATAACGGGCGCAAAATTACTAAATTTAATTCAAATCTTGCCACCCTCCGGCGCTTTCTGTGCAGAGAACGACAATTTATAACCTTCATAAAGAGCAATTCCATAAAATACGATTGTCATGGAAGCCATATTTTCTATTACCACAGACATCACTTCACTATAACTGGTATCGAAAAGAACGTCCATAAAAGAGACTTCATATTCTTTGGCCACCAGACCTACGATAGAGAAGAAATCTCCCATCACACAGCTTATCAACGCCAAAGCAGCACCAATAATGCCGAATATCGGGCGTATTCCTTTCCCTTGGCGCATCGCAAATCCTACCAGGAAACCGACACCAATAGCCATATATCCTATCTGATATCCGGTAGAAATAGAGATCAAAGCCCAAGCCACAGCACCTACGATGCATGCCAACACTCCGAATAATACAGCTTTCGGTAAATTCTCCTCAGCCAACAGCTTTTCCCTGTCCACATATCCCGAATAATCTTCAGGTTTAGGAGTAGGAGCCATTTTCTCCAGTTCTTCATCCTTTTGGTAGCTTTCACATTCACCTACAAATGCAGGGATAGCCCCGGTACGCTTGCAAACCAGTCCTCTGCCATTCACGAAATCGCGTGAAACGCAATTGCGGCAATAGCGTTCAATGTCATTTTGATCAGTCATAATTACAGTGTCTAATGTCGTTACTTAAATTGCTTATTAATAGTTTTTTTGCAAATATAAAGCTAATTTCCTACGTGACATTTAATAAATGTATATTTTTGCCTTTCAAATAAATTTGCGATGAAATATAAGCTGAAGATTCGTTATATCGTGCTATGTACGCTCTTGTTAGTAGTCTGGGCCACACAGTTCATTCCGGCTATGGGAAAAATTTATGCACACAGCGTATATCCTGTCATAGCCTATATTCTTTCGTCTTTCTCCCGCCTCATTCCCTTTGCCATAGGCGACTTATTCATAGCCCTCAGCATTGCGGGCGTGCTCCTCTACCCTGTCTATGCCCGCCGCTTTCAGAAGAAAAAGTGGAAACGCATCTTGCTGAATGATATTGAATATCTGTTATGGATATACGTCTGGTTTTACCTGGCTTGGGGACTTAATTATTCACAGCCCAACTTCTACCAGCGAACAGGGATTCCTTACACTGCATACACTCCCGAAAACTTCCGGAACTTTGTTAATGATTACGTTGACAAACTGAATGGTTCGTATGTAGATGTAACCACTATCAATAAGGACCTCATCCGCCGGGAAACGGTTTGCGGGTACAATCAGATCAGTGATACGCTGGGCGTACATCATCCTTTCCATAAATCACCACGGGTAAAGACTATGCTTTTCACTCCGCTGATTTCCATGGTGGGCGTCACCGGCAGCATGGGACCTTTCTTCTGTGAATTCACCTTGAATGGAGATCTGCTCCCTTCACAGTACCCTGCCACGTATGCTCACGAACTGGCACATTTATTGGGCATCTCCAGCGAAGCGGAAGCCAACTTCTACGCTTATCAGGTCTGTACCCGTTCGCAAGCGCGAGGTATCCGTTTCTGCGGCTACTTTTCAGTGCTGGGACACGTACTTGTCAATGCCCGCCGACTGATGGATGAAGAAGAGTACAAAGAGCTCTTCAACCGGATACGCCCCGAAATCATTGAACTGGCTAAAAGTAATCAGGAATACTGGACAGAGAAATACAGTCCGCTCATCGGTGATATACAAGACTGGATATACGACCTGTACCTGAAAGGAAACAAGATCCAAAGTGGCCGCAAGAACTACTCCGAAGTAGTCGGGCTGCTTATATCCTATTATACACATTGCAATAAATAACCCTATAAAGATATGTTACATACAAGAAAAGAACAGATGGAAGCCTTCGGACGCTTCCTGGACATACTTGACGAACTCCGCGAGAAATGTCCCTGGGACCGCAAGCAGACTAACGAAAGTCTGCGCCCCAACACCATTGAAGAAACTTATGAACTTTGTGATGCCCTGATACGTGACGATAAAAACGATATCTGCAAAGAGCTGGGAGACGTCTTGCTGCACGTAGCTTTCTACGCTAAGATAGGTTCCGAGAAAGGCGATTTTGACATGAAAGATGTATGCGACCACCTTTGCGAGAAATTAATCTTCCGCCATCCCCATGTGTTCGGTGACGTAAAAGCCGATACTGCCGGACAGGTTTCCGAAAACTGGGAACAACTGAAGTTGAGAGAGAAAGGTGGAAACAAGAGCGTATTGAGTGGTGTCCCTGCCGCCCTTCCTTCACTCATCAAAGCTTACCGTATTCAGGACAAAGCCCGCAACGTCGGCTTCGACTGGGAAGAACGGGAACAAGTGTGGGATAAAGTAAAAGAAGAAATCCAAGAGTTTCAGGCAGAAGTGGCCAATATGGATAAGGACAAGGCAGAAGCCGAATTCGGGGATGTGCTATTCAGCCTCATCAATGCCGCACGCCTCTACAAGATCAATCCGGATAATGCATTAGAGCGCACCAACCAGAAGTTTATCAACCGCTTTAATTATCTGGAAGCACATACCATCAAGGAAGGCAAAAACCTGCATGATATGACTCTGGAAGAGATGGACGCCATCTGGAACGAAGCTAAAAAGCTGGAAAAATAAAAACTCAAATGCATGCGGCTGCGAAGATTCACACTTGCGGCTGCGAAGGCCATCACTTATACAAGTGAAGGCTTACACTCCCGCAAGTGTAAGCCTTCGCAGCCGCATGTATCGGCTATAGACGAAAAAAGGAGCCGAAGCTCCTAATATTCTGTTATTTTTTCTTTCCTTGCGGTTTCTGAGGTTCTCCACCTTTATGATGCATCCCCTTCAGCAACTCACGGTTAAAACGCATTTCGGCACGCTGTACCAGATATATCTTTTTGTTCGAAAGTATCTTCTTAAACTTCTCATAGTAAGTTTTCTCCAGACGGTTGGTAGCAATACGGGCATCATATACGCCTTCTAAAATCTCATTATATTGCGCTTCGGTCGTCTTTTCATCCTTTCCCTTCCGAAGTAAGTTCCATGCCTCATCATTCAGTTGCTTTTTGCGATCCTGCAATTCAAAATAAACAGGAAAGAATTTAGCGGCTTCTTCCTTAGTCAATCCGGCTTTTTCAGTGATATACGCTTTCTGCTTGGCACGGAATTCGTCAGGAGACAAATGTTGATTACATCCGTCCATAGCCCACGACAAGGGGATGAAACTGCACATCACAATAAACAAAACAATTAGCTTTTTCATTTTCTTCTCATACGGTTAAGTTGTTACTCACATCACTCTGCGCCGGCATCTGTGAGATAGACATACAGCGAATAATCATCCAGCATGGAATTATCCAGCACCGTACTGATATATTCATCAGAAACAACTTCTGTTTCAGGTTCGTCCATCGCCATCCGGTCGTTAACAGGTGTACGTTCAGTAGAAGCAACGCGGATAATCAATGCTGCGCCGACAAACATGGCAGTCATATATACCCATGGCTTGATTCTCTCCCACTTCGTAGGCTCTCTCTTAATAATTGCAGGTGTTTCCTTTTCGGGAAGCCGGCTCATCACCTCTGAAGTAAGATTCTCAAAGTATCCGTCAGGAACACGGAAAACATTTTCCTTCCCTACCTTCTTCAATATGTTATCTTCTTCTTTCATAAGCTTTTTTCCTCTCTGTTAGGTTAGACTATGTTTTGGGGTAAAGGTTTAAACCTCTCCCTCCAAAAACTTTTCTATTTTTTTCACGGCATGATGATAAGAGGCTTTCAGAGCACCAACAGATGTGCCGAAGATGTCGGACATCTCCTCGTATTTCATTTCCTGGTAATACTTTAAGTTGAATACCATACGTTGTTTTTCCGGCAGTGTAAGCAATGCTTTTTGTAGAGACTTCTGTGCCCGGTCGCCGGAGAAATAGGGATCACTTTCCAACTTCTGAAGTACAGAAGCATCTTCATCATCGATAGAAACAGTAGTTACAGCGCGTTGTTTATTTAGGAAAGTCAAACATTCATTCAAAGCGATGCGATAGAGCCAGGTAGAAAGCTTCGCATCCCCACGGAAATAATCGATATTGGTCCATGCCTTAATGAAGGTGTTCTGAAGTAAATCATTGGCATCTTCATGCAAAAGCACCATACGACGGATCTGCCAGTATAACTGTTCGCTATATTGCGCAACAATCAACTCAAACCCTCGCTTTTGTGTACTTTCATCTTGTAGAAGCTCCAGCACTTCGCGTTCATTATAGGAAGGATTCATAAGTCTCTATTCCGTTTCGTTTATTTGATTACCACTTTCCGCACTACATTCCCAATCTTAAAGATGTAATAACCTTTAGGCAAATTCACCTGAACGGTGACATCCGTAGAGTCAATGCGTATCGTGGTAAGTTTCACGCCTACAATATTGTAGACTTCCATCTGGGAGCCGGGTTCTGCATTCTGCACACGCACCCGGTTATCTGCCGAAACAGTCAGCACAATAGTAGAAGACGGCTGCTCTTTCTGAGCCGTTTCCTGCTTCCGACCGTCCTGTGCCCATGCCACGGACTGCGACGAAAAAGTCAACAAAAAGAAAAAACAGTAGAGTAACTTTCTCATCTATAAGCCTATGTTTTCAGATTATTCCGTACAAATATACGGCATTCGGTTCGATAAAACAAAAAACAGACGGTTAAATGATAATTTGTTAGTGATTATCATTTATACCTCCAAACACAGCGTTTCCTTAGCCAGCACCGTCTCGGGGAAAACAGCCGAAGCTTCTTTAAGCAAAACATTCTCATCTTCATAGCGGGCAGAAAAATGCCCGATCACCAACTTCTTTGCTCCTGCCGCCTTGGCTATCTCTCCCGCCTGAGCAGCAGTAGTATGAAAAGTTTCTTTGGCACGAGGCAAGTCTGCATTTGCAAAAGTGGCCTCATGGAATAGCAGATCTACTCCTTTTATCTGTTCTGCAATCTCAGGCATGTAGATGGTATCTGAACAGTAGGCATAACTACGCGGTGGATCAGACGGACGTGTCAGTAAGGAATTGGAAATGATTTTGCCTTCCGGAGTCACATAGTCTTCCCCATTCTTTATCCTATTCAACTCGTATACCGGCACTTCATAGAAGTCGACCATCTCCCGAATGATATGATTGGGCCGCTGCTTCTCTGCAAACAGAAAACCGCAACAAGGCATACGATGACGCAATGGAATGGTAGTCACTGTCAGAGAACGGTCCTCATAGATCATTCCGGGTTCTTTCGTCTCAAACTCATGGAAAAGAACCTTATACGTCATTTGCCGGCAAAAGAAACTTAGCATCGGAGCCAATAGGGTTTCCAATCCTTTCGGTGAATGGATATGCAACTCGGCCGTGCGCCCCAGCAGATTGAGCGTGGATATCAATCCCAGCAAACCAAAACAATGATCTCCATGCAGATGGGAAATAAAAATATGATTCAAGCGGGAAAACTTCAGTCGGGACTTGCGGAACTGTAATTGAGATCCTTCTCCACAGTCTATCATATAAAGTTTGTCACGCACATTCACCACTTGCGAAGTGGCAAAATGACGGGTAGTAGGCAGCGCAGAACCGCAGCCCAGTATATGTAGTTCAAATTTCTCCATAATGTTGCAAAGATAATGCAAATCGAATGCAGAACTTTCATGCTTGCATGAAAAAGTTTTGCTGAGATGCGGCTTATCTTCTGATACGAAAAAAAGGAAGGGCGCCTGTAATAACAAGCACCCTTCACCTTATTTATATATAGAAGTGATTACTTCTTTCCAGCTTCCATTTGCTCTTTCAAAGCAGCCAGAGCGTCGATGTCGCCCAAAGTAGTAGAAGCAGCCTGGTTTTGAATAGCCGGAGCGTCTTCTCTCTTATTGCCAGCCGGCTTCTTACCAGCAGCCTTCTTTTCAGCTCTTTCTTCTGCCTTTGCAGCATCTTCGAAGATACGGCTGTGAGAAAGGATGATACGCTTAGCGTCCTTGTTGAACTCAATTACCTTGAATTCAAGCTTCTCGTCCAACTGAGCTTGTGATCCGTCTTCCTTAACGAGGTGCTTCGGAGTAGCGAAGCCTTCTACACCATAAGGCAGAGCAACTACAGCACCCTTATCCAGCATTTCGATGATAGTACCTTCGTGTACAGAACCTACTGTAAATACAGTTTCGAATACATCCCAGGGATTTTCTTCGAGTTGCTTGTGGCCAAGGCTCAAGCGACGGTTTTCCTTGTCGATTTCCAGAACTTGTACGTCGATGTCTGCACCAATCTGAGTGAATTCAGACGGATGTTTAACCTTCTTCGTCCAAGACAGGTCAGAGATGTGAATCAAGCCGTCAACACCTTCTTCGATTTCAACGAATACACCGAAATTAGTGAAGTTACGAACCTTTGCAGTGTGCTTGCTGCCGATAGGATACTTCTCTTCGATAGTTTCCCACGGGTCAGACTTCAGCTGCTTGATACCCAAAGACATCTTACGTTCTTCGCGGTCCAAAGTCAGGACTACTGCCTCTACTTCGTCACCTACCTTCATGAAGTCTTGTGCAGAACGCAAGTGTTGTGACCAAGACATTTCAGATACGTGGATCAGACCTTCAACGCCCGGAGCGATTTCGATGAATGCACCGTAGTCAGCCATAACCACTACTTTACCCTTCACCTTGTCACCCACTTTCAGTTCAGCGCTAAGAGCATCCCAAGGATGCGGAGTGAGTTGCTTCAGACCGAGAGCGATACGCTTCTTCTCATCGTCGAAATCGAGGATAACAACGTTGAGCTTCTGGTCGAGTTCAACCACTTCCTTCGGATCGCTTACGCGGCCCCAAGACAGGTCAGTGATGTGAATCAAACCGTCTACGCCACCCAGGTCGATGAATACACCATAAGATGTGATATTCTTAACGGTTCCTTCAAGAACTTGTCCTTTTTCGAGCTTACCGATAATTTCTTTCTTCTGTTGTTCCAGTTCAGCTTCGATAAGAGCCTTGTGAGAAACAACGACGTTCTTGAATTCCTGGTTGATCTTAACAACCTTGAATTCCATAGTTTTGCCAACGAATACATCGTAGTCGCGGATAGGCTTCACGTCGATTTGAGAACCCGGCAAGAAAGCTTCGATGCCGAATACGTCTACAATCATACCACCCTTTGTGCGGCACTTGATGTAACCCTTGATAATTTCTTCGTTTTCCAAAGCAGCGTTCACACGATCCCAAGAGCGAGTAGCGCGAGCTTTACGGTGAGACAGAACCAACTGTCCTTTTTTGTCTTCCTGGTTTTCGATGTATACTTCTACAGTATCACCGATCTTCAAGTCAGGATTGTAGCGGAATTCATTCAGAGGAATGATACCGTCTGATTTGTAACCGATGTTCACAACAACCTCACGTTTGTTCATCGCGATTACAGTTCCGTCAACTACCTCACGGTCGTTAACTTTGTTAAGCGTACTGTCGTAAGCCTTTTCCAACTCTTCGTGGCTGGCACCACCGAAGGTTTCGCCATTTTCATAAGCATCCCAGTTGAAGTCTTCAACAGGCGCTACATTTTTTAAGTTTTCCATTAAATAAAATAAGTTGTTTAATAATTAATTGAGTGAGACATTATATTAGCTCATAAATTCGGGCGCAAAGATAGGAGTATTTTCTTGAAGAACAAAAAGTTCGATCTGTTATTTCTCGGTATTTTTACATCCGGTCCGTATAAAAGTAGTGGGAACTTCGACCGAATTGTTTTGTATATAGAGAACGAAAACAAGGCAAAAACGTCCTGTATACAAAACTAAAGTACTCTATTTAAAAGCAATAATTGAGAAGTAGAGAACTTTGTGAATTAAAGACGGATTCTTGTCAAGAGCCGATTTACATATTATTAACTCCTTCCGGTGATTTGCGATAGTCGATAGCATCACTGGTATGCTTCTGAAACAGATGGTCTAAATCCCACACGTCAATGAAATAAATGCTACACGTCAATCCTCAAATGCCACATGTTTCACCTGCTGAGCTATGGCATTTCACTTATTGAGCTGTGGCATTCGGAAAGCTAAGGTGTGGCATTTCAAATGGTATGAGAAGGGAGGAGACAAATAGAGGAGAGACAATGCCTCTCCTCTTATGCTAATTTTAAGTTGAATCTGAGTTAAGATTACGAATACAAATAAACGACATTGAAAAGCCGAAGTCAAGTGCTCAGATATTTTTCTTACTTCTTCAAATTCTCCAATTCAGACTCTAAAGTTGCAATTTTCTTCTCCTGCTTAATCACATACAACGTAAGTTCCTCTATTTTCTGCAACAAAGCCTTATTCATATCATGCTGTGAATACCCCTCATCAGCCACTTGTTTAGCAGAAGGCACATCCGGGAGGTGATTATTTTCACTAATAAACTCTTCAACTTCATTAAGTCCACGAAGATTATAATCTTTATTAAAAACATAATCGGCCCACGTGGATTTCGGTGCTATGGCAAAATCTTCTGATAAAATTCCCTTTGTAACGAACAAACGATATTTATTCCTCAAATCCTGTTTTATTTTATTAGCTTCCTGCTTGGACATTCCAATATATACATTTTGAATATTATCAATAAAAAACTGTGAAGTACTATTCGTACCCAAACAAAGTCCATTATTCGTTGATGTGCCAAGCCAGCCCGCACTATTCATTTCATCCGTTGAAAAAACCATAGTAACATTGTTTCTCATCATTTTTATAGGAACATAAGAGTAGACTTCAGTACCTAATATTTTAAAATGAGGAGAATCGTCATTATCAGCATTTTCGTTTCCCCAAAAAGCAACTCCACTTTTACTGCCAATGCGCAGCCATTTAGCTGCCGGATTTATAATAGCAGCATCCTGATTCCTCCCACTCTTAACATTTAAATAGTTCAAATTTTCATTATAAAAGTTGAGAGCAACATTTGAACGGGTCTCCCCCCGATCAAACATAATAGTCGCCGTAGGAATCTGCCTTGGATAAATGCCAATAGCCCTATATCCAACAAGATTCAAATTTTCACCCTTTGCATTTATAGATCCCAAAAAATATTTATTCGATGTATAAAAGTTGAATGTAGGATAACTATTATATTCTCCCAGAAGCGCCAGTGTACCATTCCTACAAACCCTCAATCGTTCTTCTCCAGCTATCTTTATAGACCACATAGCCCTATCTTTAGGAAGAGTACCTCCATAATCAACTTCAAAAACTTGGCCATTTGCAGCCCTATCATAATCATACGGTTGCCCCAAAGATGGTAAATTTCCTGTATATTGGGCATACAATGGCATATACAGTAAGCATAACAATAAGAGTGTAATACTTTTTTTCAATCCATTGTCCTTTTGTCCTCTTTCTTCATTACCCAATGAAAGAATTAGCAAATTGCATTGATTTTCACTTTTCATAATATTGATTTTTTATGATTAAATTGCTATATAAAAACTCTCTCTATAAGTACATTTTTTCCCCTATAAGTTCAGCAAACAACTCTGCGTACTTATAGACTATTGCACCACTGAAGTTTTTCCCTTTTTCACTAGTTGCCAACTTCGGATTTCCAATGCCAGTATCATCTGACACCTTCTGCCAATTACGAGGCGTCCAAGCAACCTTTTCCCTTAAAGATTTCATCGCAAAAGGTTTATATTTTCCTTCCCCAGCCTCATCCAAATTCACCAATTCAGGATGATAATACATCATAACCGATGTTTCTACTTCATCTGCATGGTCTCCGGGATCATCAAAATAATCTTTCGCAGGAAGCACAGTAAACCACTCACTGGAAGCTATCAGAAAATCAGGATACTCAAACGCCAGATCACGAATCATATTTTTAAAACAATTCCCCCCGTGACCATTGATTATAACCATCTTACGAAATCCCTGTACATAGAGAGACGCTACAATATCCGTCAATATAGCTTTCTGAGTTTCATAACGGGTATGCACACAGAAATTCAGTTCACGCTGCCCCGGATTTTGTGCCCCCATTGTCACAGGTGGCATCACCATGCATTGTACACCATAACGTTCTTTTGCGCGAAGAGCAGCATCAACCGCTATATCATGAGCCAAGATACAATCAGTCAGATAAGGCAAATGGAGATTATGAGGTTCTGTAGCTCCCCAAGGCAATATCACCAAATCATACTTCAGGTCTTTTACTTTTCCATAAGACAATATGGATAAATCAACATTTTCCATCATATATAAAATGTGTGTTTAGATTACATTATTCTTACTTTTGCAATTAACTTACGTATTTTCCCCTCTGCAATAGCGGGAGCATGAGGATCTTCAGGATAAACAATGACAAACTCACCCGGATAAATATCCACATAGGCAGTCGGCATATCCGAATAAAGAGCGCAATCCGAATCTCGTTCATAAGCAATAACTTCATTTTCCAGTTTTTCCAATGGCTTCCATCCAATCGTTTCTTTTCCGGATAGTGGTATATGCACATCAATATACTTACGATGAAGTTCTAATACTTGCTTCTCTTTCTTTACTCCATCCAAGTCTACATTATTGATAAAAAGATTATCCCCATCCAGAGTAATGCGCCCCAATTCCGTCTTCAGCAAATTATGTTGCTTTACATAATCAAACAACTGTTTAAACAAAGGATGAAGCAGCTCAATGCGACTGCTGTTCTTCAAATCAGATACAATCATAATAATCCATTTTTAAGGTTTAACACTATTCCATATTATCAGTCTTCGGACGCAGAAAGTATAGTTGCAATGCCACTGCCAAAAGCACCACAATACCCAGCATAGCAAAGCCAAGCCCCAGTTCTCCGCCATCACTCCATTTACCAAGCAAACCTGTGACAGCTGCCCCGGCAAATACTCCGGTCATATTCATAATGCCATAAGCTGTAGCACGATATTTGGCAGAGACAAACTGGCAAAGAATAGGCATATTATTGGCATCAAAAATTCCAAATCCAACACCAAATAGCAATCCTGCCCCCACAATACCCACCATATTATGTGCAAAGCCCAACAAGGCTAAAGCCGGAATTGTGAGTCCCAATCCAATAGCACCGGTATAAACACGTCCACGAATATTCTTCAGCACCCACCTGTCAGACAAGACACCACCTATCAGCACACCAAAGAAAGAAGAGACGGCAATCGTTATTGTAGATATCGGCCCTGCCTCAGACATTGGCATATTCAGGTTTTCAGAGAATAAAGTCGGCAACCAGTTTTTCGTAGCCCATCCCGGAAGGCTTGGAACAGCAAAATAAAACAGAATTACCCAAAATGCTATATTGCTGAATAACAAAGAAAGTCCTTTAAATAAAGATGACTTTTCCTTGGGTTCTTCACGTCGTAAACGTTCAATTTCAACATGCTCTTTATTTTCATGCAAAAACAGCATCAAGACCACTGCATAGATAATACCAATTATACCAAACCAGTGAAACGTAGTATGCCATGAATAAGCGGCAGCAACCGTAGCACCAAAGCCACCGATAGCCTGACCTGTATACAATCCTGTCATATGAACGCCAATGGCTAATGAACGCGACTTATCCTGATGCCAGTCAGCAATTAATGACAAGCCGGCCGGAATATACAATGCCTCACTGACTCCCATTAATGCACGCAACCAATAAATTTGCTCAAATGTATCTGCATACCCCATTCCATAAGTAACAGCCGACCATACAAATAAACTTCCCACAATAAGCCATTTTCGATTCAGACGATCGGCAATCATACCAGCTACCGGACTCATAAAGCCATAAATCCAAAGAAATACAGCCATTAAACGCCCGAAGTTAGTAGCCGACTGAAGTTCAGAAATATCAATCTCCATAGCATCTTTCATGGTACTCAACATTTGGCGATCCATATAATTGAGAAGGGCTACTCCCCAAAGAAGAGCTACTACTATCCAAGGATAAATTTTAATTTTATTCATTATGTTATCTATATTCAATTGTTAATTCCAAGTACATTTGTCGATGTTATAACACTACTGGAACACCTAATTTGTAACTATAATCTTATGGGTGGATATCAAATTTCCTCGAACGATTTTCATTAGATAAATACCAGCAGATAATCCCGATAAATCACAATCGATTTCACAATTCCCATACGAAACTGGGCAATCAAACTGTTTTACAAGTTTTCCCATAGAAGTATACAACATTATCAATGCTGTTGGCTCTTGTTCAGACAAAATCTTTACCGTAACAATTCCATTTCGCCTCACTGGATTAGGATAAACATATACATTTGTTTTTCCTCCCTTATTGCTATTCATATCAGAATTTGAACTTAGTATACTTCGAGTTGCTGTATTATCCCAAAAATCATTATTTCCTGTTGGAAGTTTCTCAGCAACTTCCATTTGATAAATAGGCCCAGTAAATTTATTAGCACAAGATTCAGTACTTCCCCCAATAACTATTTTATTCATATTTCCAACAAAAGCTGTAAACGGCAGATAAGCATATCCACGCGCATAGCAGCTATCTTTGGCTGTAGGCACATTACTTTTTATATTCCATATAATAGCTTGCGATATTGTTTTTTCAAAATTTATACTGGCACATTTGACTCTAAAGATTGTTGTTTCTTCATTATTAGATTTATCATATTTACGGTCACCCTGCTTAACATCTTCAAGTGTAATGATAACATCATTGCCTTGAAATATCTTACCGGAAGGAGGAGCAATCCGCATATTGAGATAATCCGTACCTTCTTTGACTAACCTATATCTAAAAGCTCCATCAGTAGTAAAATCCAAGGTAATATAGTTTTCATTGTCTCCAAACATTTTAAAAATAGTTTGATCTGTTGTACTATTCCCGGGATTCACTTTAATGGCAAACGACCCTGACTCTAGTTGTGTCGGTTTTGCCTCGTTCGGGAATCTTAAATCAGTACTAAAATCTTTCGTAAAACAATCTGTCAAAATCGGTTGATTCGGTTTAAACTCCCATAAATTATGATCAGATTTATATTCATTAGCACTTTCTATATTCATGGTAGAACTATTATTGGCTGCACCTTTAAACATAATACCATAAAGAGTCGCATTTTTCACTCTTGTTTCCACCACAACAGGGATATCAGGTAAATCCTTTATAGAAAAGATTTTTGTAGGAACTGCCTCCGACCAGCTTTTTATTAATTTTAAAATTTTAGCTTTACTAGTTCCGTTGACTCCCCCCGAAACAAAAGGTACAGCAATGTATTCATCTGAAACATATTGAGTTCCTGTTTTAGAGCTTCCCAATGTCCCTCCCAATTCCGCTCCCAAGCCATGAGGATTTGCAGAGTTGTAGGTAAATAAGCGTACGGAAACATAACTATTTAATTGTGTGAGTGTTTTCCCTCTCGGATCACTTGTAATATCCCCCAATATGTAAGGATAAAACTCCGCATCAATAGCAAATGCATTACTTATAGAAAATAACGGCATATCATTCGCCTTAATTTTAGGATTCGTTACCGGATTCATCGAATAAAATATTTTTTCATTCGTTGCTTTTAAACCCGCAATCTTGCCGTATTTAGACGTAGCTAACGATATTCCTGAATTACGCGCTTCAACATGCCCGATTCTTGAAGAAGCATAAAAGAAATACGGATCATTCGCATTCCTTCCCGCATGAAACTTTGTATTATATACAGGAGTAGCAATATTGATACAACCATGATCGTCCGCCTGAGGATCGGTTCCATTATCAAGAAATGGAGTACCGGGTTTCAGATAATACCAATCCTTTCCATTATTTGAAACAGCCAGTTCTGTTCGCTGTTTTGTTTCAATTTCCGGATATCCTTCAACACCATACATGGTAACCAACCCAAACCACATATCTTTTTCAAATCCGGGAAGCCTAAAAGGCTGCATACTATAAGGTTCCCATTGTTTCGTAGAATATTCTAGAATCGTACTAAACGTTGTATTCTTAGAAACAATCTGTTCCCCCACCTCTGTTATTGTGCTTCTTCTAAATCTTTTACGGGGGTCTGGATTAAAAGGAGGTACTTCTCCCGGTTTTAAAGCAGAGCGGCGAGAGTTAACCCGCGAAGTAAAATAATATTTCCCATCCTGCATCAACCAATTCATATGAGTATCAGCATTAATATTACGAAAAGTAAAAACCTTTTGAGCAGTTAATCTATCCGCCTTCATGTTTGTAAACCCTGCTAAGACCCCATTACTATCAACGTTACGAGACATTTCATAAGCTGTTAGATATTTATAAACAAACTCTCTTTGAGCTACATATATTAGTTTCAATGGTTTAGCAGCAGTTGTTCCGTCATTAAAAATCCCTAAACTCTCTATATCAACTGCAACCAAGTTGGTCGGTATTGAACCTGCAACATGAGTTGGTAATATTTTTTCATCTGCAGTCGTTCCACTTGCCTTGTACCAATATAAATTTGCGTTTGGGCGAGTCCAAGAATTCAGATTGTTCGTGTTATTAGTATAAACCATTACTCCAACCTTCGAGGGTGGAGTGGGTGAATACACTATGAAACTCGAAAGATAAATAGATAAATTGCCATTAGGGTCTACAAGTGCATTAGGCATTCCATTTTCCAGTTTGGCTTCCCATGGATACAATTGAGGATTAGGAGAAATTAACTGCTTTCCATTGTTATACTTCTGAGGCTGTTGAATATAAACATCATCAGTACTATAAGAAAATAATGCTGGATTCACTGCTGAGAAATGCCTGTCTTGTGCCTGTAATAAAACAGGCACAAGACAGATCATTAAAAGTAAAATCTTTCTCATGGCATTAGAATTAGAATTAAAATTAAAATCAACAAATAATGATATCAGATTGAGATATACATCACTCGATATCTATTCCCTTTGGATCAAGTCCCGGACCACCTCCAGCGGTATAACCGCGGCTTGCTCCCGATAACCAAGGTGAAATCCAGAAAGAATACAAATCTCCATCCGACAAATAAAATTTCAAACGTATATTTTTACCAAATAGAGTAGACAAATCTTTTCGATTTTTCCATACGATAAGTTCTTTAGTCGAATTTGCTTTTTTCATCACAATACAATCTTTTTTTGTAAATCCTTCAATTGGAAGACCTTGCTCGTCAAGTACCTCCACCAGCAATTTACCCTTACGAACATCAGCATTCACAAAAAGATATTTTCCATCAAAAGAAAGTTTCTCTGAGAGCACATATCCTTCTTCTTTATCCGCATGCATAGATACAAAGCCATCACGACGAAGTGTTGCCAAGCCAGTAGAAGTATGGCTATCCCACATTATTTTACTTAAACGCCGACCACTTGAATAAAAATAAAGCGAATCACCAACAATAAGAGGCACACCAGCAACAGATTGCATATTTCCCCAATTCCATGCACCTTCCGTTTCGTTCACATTCATAAAAGGCTGATGAGTAGGACGTGAAAAATGAAAACCATCACGACTATAACCTAATGAAATTACATTTCTTTTTTGAATTCCATCCTTCTCACATACACGATTTTCAGGACCTGCCCATGCACTATAAAAGCCTAACATAACACTCTCATAAGCGATCGCATCAAAGTTATAAATACCCGGTTCTACCTCCGGATATTTCTCATGCCGAAGCTCTTTGTCATCCGGGCTAAACCAAAATTTAACAAATTTATCATCTGCATCTTTTCGAGTACGGTGAGCTACACTTACTAATACTTCTGGGTCAGCATGTTCGGCATAGGTACGTGAACGGCTTGATGCCAATGCACTTGCTCTAAGACTTAACACCCATTTTTTTGTAAAAGGATTATAAAAAGCCGTCGAACGATCTCCTATATCTCCTGATTGAGCAACTCCTTTTGACCAATGAATACCATCTGCCGAATATTTCAATACATATTGCCACCTACGGTCTTCTTTTCTACGTTCCACATTAAAAAACTTCCACCGTTTGGCTGGATCTGTTGCTTCCCGGTCCAGCCAAATAACAGCTGCATCACGATTGCAGGTATCTACAATATTTGTTCCCGGAACTATATCTTGATTTACCTTTTCCCATATTTTCCCATCATTGGATTCAGCATAACAAGTATAGAAAGTTTGTCTTTCATCTTTATGAATAGTACCTGCACCTGCCAAATACCACATTCTATATTTTCCATATTTCTCATCATACCATATTCCATCGCTAAACGGAGCAGCATACAATGCCCCTTCAACAGTTTTTTCCCAATCTTTATCGGGTTCTAATACAGGATTACCTTCATAATACTTCGGAGTATGATAAACCGGACTCAGATTGGTTTCTGAAATCAAAAAATCATCAACAAACAGCTGCCGCCCGGTATTTATGGGAATAACCAGAGGCTTATTTTTTAAATAAGGTAAAGGCATCTCATGACGCACCGTTGATTCTTCATAATGAGGTGGCCATTGTTGCGGAAGTGTAATACCATTATGTAGTGTTTGCGCTGATATAAATGGAGTAAAAATGGTTAAAGCTACAAAAATTCCTAATATCTTCATATTTCTTAATTTTAGATTTTTATTTGTTCTATTTACAATTGAATTGAAGAGATGATTATCTCTTCAATTCAGAGAGTGGTTAATTCCACCCCGGATTATTTTCTGTGATATAAGGATTTCCTTCTACTTCATCAATCGGAATAGGTAACCATTCGTTTTTGTTGGGAGTAAATCCTAAATAGACAGAACTTGAGTACTTTTTGAAGTTTGGATCGGACTGCTCCAATTCTTTAAATCTTTCAGCTACTTTGCCCCATCTCAAAAGATCAAAAAAGCGATGTCCTTCCTGAGTCAGTTCCAATATACGCTCGTTTTCAATCACTTTCATATCTACAGAGGATAATCTCGGCAAATTTACACTCTTACGAGACCGAACCTTATTCACTGCTTCAACCGGGGTTAACACACCTTGCTTACCACCACTAATAACAGCTTCGGCATACATCAGCAGAACATCCGCATATCGTATGTATGGATAATTCAGTCCATTGGCACGTAGATTCCACATATACATGTTATTGCCGGGATTTTGAGTTGGCAATGTCCAATCAATTCCTTTTCGGGAAGCAGATTTATAATTTCCCGCTTGTGCATTAACAGAAGCAAAACCTGTCGGGCCATAATAATCAACAAAGGTTTGCCCATCATAAATAATTACCTTATCACCGGATTTAGCAGATACCGCAGGATCAGAATCATCAAAAATCAATGTACCAAACATGCGCGAGTCAGTATTTCCATCAGCATCTTTCGATGCCAGAAAAGTATCATATACCCATTGGTGAATAACATGGTCTGCCGTAGTTTTCTTTGAAGGTGGATTATAACCACGCGGGTCTCTCCACACACCGCTATCCGTCAATCCCGGATTAAAAACCGTATTAACCACATCTCCAAAAAACTGGAGTTCAAAGATTGATTCATCATTATTTTCTGTTTTAACGCTAAAGTTGTCGCTATAGTTATCCATTAAAATATAATTCCCATGCGTCCCATTAATAATTTCATCAAAACAAGCAGCAGCTTCATTATAATATGTCGTAGTCGAATTACCATAATATTTTTCTATTCCACTTCTATATAGATAAGCTTTCCCCAATAGAGCGGTAGCTGAACCACTAGTCACACGTCCCAGATTATCACCAGTCCAATAACCCTTTTTAGGTAGTAATTCTTTTGCTTTCATTAAATCGCTGATGATAAAATCCCATGTTTTTTCAGGAGAAGACTGAGGTTTATAATCTTTTGCTGTTAATGGCAATTTTTCCATCAATGGAATATTTCTAAAATGCAAGAACAGAAAAAAATGAGAAAAGGCACGCAAGAAATAAGCTTCGCCCAGATAAGCATCTCTTTGTTCCGTATTTGCAAAATCAATCGTTGGAATTACCTCAATCATTTGGCAAGCCTGTGACGCAGCAGTGTAGAACAATTGATAGGGTTCCACAATAGTATAATAAGAAGGCGTCAGCATAGCAGTATATTGACCGGGAGAGCCATAATCAGATCTATCACTACTTTCATCACCTCGATTAGCCATCAATCTACCTCCCGAAGCTCCCATTGCACGAGGAGTAGTGATATAAGAATAAATGCCTAATACTCCTTTATTTGCGGATTCGGGATTTGTATAGAACCCCTGCACGTCCAAGTGATTTGGATTAACAGACAAATCCTCAAAAATGTCGTTACATGAGGTAAATAATCCCCCCATAATGGCAACGATTACCAAGTTGAACCAATTATTATATTTTTTCATTGTCTTTCTGTTTTAAAAAGTTAAATTGAAGCCAATATTGTACACTCTGGCATTGATAGAAGGTGCCCTGTTTTCGATGCCGTCACATCCTCTGTCGAACAATGTATTATCACTAACTTCTGGATCGTAAAGTGAATACTTTGTAATAGTAAACAAATTCTGAACTCCCGCATAAATACGGGCTGATGATATAAAACCTGTTTTCCTCAATAACTTGTCACTAAAACTATACCCTATCTGCAGGTTCTTGCACCGGAAATAAGAACCATCTTCTACATAGAAAGAACTTGGAAGTGAATTGCCGCCTACAGAGTTATCTGTCTTTGCGATTGGCACTGTAGTATTAGTATTAGTAGGAGTCCAAGAATTCAATGCATCAGTTAAATTGTTATTAGTATAATTAAAATAGTATTGATACTTAGCTGCAGCAAAAAGATCATTGCCTTGCGTACCTTGGAAGAATGCCGTGAGATCCCAATTCTTGTATCCCAAATTAATATTCAGTCCATAAGTAAAATCAGGTGTAGGATTTCCAATCACCCGTTTATCTGTTTCATTTGCCTTAGCTATAGATTTATCTGTTCCATCTGCTCCTTTTATTAAGAAATTACCTTCTCCATCCATTCCAGTCACCTCATAGCCCCAGAATGTACCAATTGGCAAACCTTCTTTAGTAATAGTAGCCCGATCACCGAACTTAGAACTTAATTGAATACCTCGGATAGGTTGTACTCCCTCTCCCAAAGCACGTACTTTATTCTTCAGGAAAGTTATATTACCCTGCATATCCAGTGTAAAATCTCCCCAACCTTTACGATATCCTAAAACAAACTCCCAACCTTTATTTTCGACAGATGCAGTATTATAATAAGGAACGTCACCTTGATTGATGACAATAGTCTGTCCTGATGATGGTAATGGTTCCAGAGGGGCAAGTAAATCATTATTACGTTTCAAGAACCAGTCAACACCAAACGTCAGTTCATTATTAAAAAATCCCAACTCCACGCCTGCATTGGAAGATATCGCCTTTTCCCAAGTTAAATTAGACTGTGCAAAACGTGTGACATAGCCAAAAGTACGTTTACCACCTAAAATCAATGGAACTGGTCCATGAGCTGTCGAAAGGAAAGAATACGGTTCAATAAAATTAGCACCTAATTCGCCATAACTTCCTCTGATTTTCAATTTAGACATCCAAGGAATTTTAAAGAATTCTTCTTCATGTATATTCCAACCGGCAGAAACAGATGGAAAATAACCGACTCTATGGCCTTTAGCAAATTTAGAGGACTCATCACTACGAATACTTAATGATAATAAATATCTATTTTTATAATCATAATTGACACGACCGAAAAACGATAAAAGAGCTGAGTTCTTTTCATCAGAACCGATAATTCCTGCTCCATTATAAGTAGTAATAGTCGGACCACCTAAATCATTATTACCTGAGTTTATGGACATATCACGGAAGTATTCCCTCATCCAGCTTGTTCCTAACAATACATCAAATGTATGTCCTTTGAATGTACCATTATACGTAAGCAAATTATCGATAGTATAATTAAAAGATTCACCTCGGGATTCATCCAATGAAGTAAATGGCTGAACGAATCTTGAATCCGGATTTCCCTGTTCGTCCCAATAAGTAGCAAAGGCAGGAGAATGTGAATAGCCATGTGTATTTACATAGTTTCCAGCTAAATTCAATTTATATTTTATTCCTTTCCAAATATCCAGCCCAATACTCAAGCTACCTATAATATCCGTTTTTCTTGTATATGAATCTCCATTATATATACCAGCCAAAGGATTACTGATATCGGAGTTAGTAGTAGAATATCCTGCCTCTGCCGGAGTAGATATATACCTTCCCAGTTCATCCTTCACAGGAATGGTAGGAATAAGGATATGGCGCGTTGTAGGGGGCGTTTTTTTGCTTATATGGGCTATAGCCAAATTTTCTTGAATGGTGAATCTACCTTTTTTATAGGTTCCGTTCACGCGCGCGTTATATTTCTCATAATCCGACTGAATAATAATGCCTTCTTGTTTAAGATATCCAATACTGCTACTGAAAGTGCTATTCTCTCCGCCACCGGATATACCGGCATTCAAATTCCACATCGGAGCATTCTGATAATATAAATCCTGCCAATCCTGACTATAATCCGGATTGGTTGGATTGACGTTTTGAGGTGCTTTATCATATGCCGGACTATTGTCGGCCACCATATTGGCAAATCCTCTCCATTGTTCGGCATTCATAAAATCCAGCATTTTCGATGGTGTTTGATATGAAAATGATCCAGATAAATCAACTACCGTTTTTCCGGCTCTACCCTGCTTTGTTGTAATAAGGACCACACCATTGGCAGCGCGAGAACCATAAATAGCTGCTGCTGATGCATCTTTCAAAATTTCAATTGATTGAACGTCATTTGAACTTAAAGAATTGAGTCCATTTCCACTAACGGCGCCATCTATAATATATAATGGTTCGGTAGAACCAAAAGAACCTGCTCCACGAACAAGTATCTTAACATCAGCCCCAGCTTCACCGCCCTTTTGAAGAATTTCCACGCCGGGGGCACGTCCTTGCAATGCAGAGGCAACATTTCCAGTGACTTGCTTTTGCAGTTCTTTTGCAGATACAGAAGCTACTGCCGCTGTCATACTCGATTTTTTTTGTACTCCATAACCAACTACGACTACTTCATCCAAGACTTCATTATCTTCATGAAGCACTACTGAAATATTAGTCTTATCTCCTAAAAGAATTTCCTGAGCTTCATAGCCTATATAACTAATCACCAAAGTTATATTAGGTTCCACTTTTAATAAGAATTTTCCATCAACATCCGTAATAGTTCCATTCGATGTGCCTTTTTCTACAATAGAAGCACCAATGACAGGTTCATTTTTTGCATCAACAACTACTCCTGTTATTGATCTTTGCTGTGCCATCATCTGTAATGACAAGCAAAACATAAACAATAAGATCAAGTGTTTTTTCATAAAATCAAGTATTAAATTATGTATTTTAAAGAGTTAACATTTCATTACATAGCATATATGCCTTTATCATCATTCTCGGAATATGGAACGGTCCTTTAAACAAATTACCTTTAGCTGCTTGTGCAACAGTTCCGTCCCGATGAAGATAACCGTACCATTCGCCATATTCCCTGTCTGGAAAATGAGCATAAGTCCAATTATTTATTTGTTTGTGCATTTCAAGATACTTCTCATCATGTGTTGCTTGATAGGCATAAAGTGTAGCTATAATGGCCTCAGTCTGTGGCCACCAGAATTTCATATCCTGCGAATAATCCTGAGGTGGAAGATTACGGCAATCACGGAAATTGATAATTCCACCGTATTCTTTATCCCAACCCCACTCCCACGACCAATCGAGAATGGATAAAGCCATTTGAAGATCTTTTCTATCCCAATTGCGATATTTAGCTTCTTCCAGCAGGAACCAGGACGTTTCAATGCAATGTCCAGGATTTATTGTACGCCCATTACAAGTATCTATAAATTCACCATTAGGACCTACAACTTCCAAAAGAGCCTTAAATTCAGGATGAACGAAATACTTCTGCAACATATAAATAGAATCATCAATCTGCCGGGTCAATGCAGCATCGTCAATGGCTGCCCGAATACGGGATGCTGTATTAATCAGAATCATGGTAATAGAGTGACCGCACATTTGCACCGATTCACAATATTTAGGTTCAAGGACACCGGGCGTAGTAAGGAAGAACTGGATTTTTTTGAAGAGTTCCAATGCTTTCAGTGCATAAGACCGATCACCTGAAGCGATTGAATATTCAGACATAGCTATTGCCGCAAAACATTCGGAAAATACATATCTGCGTTTACGCATGGGGATTCCATCCTCCGTTACTTCAAAGAACATACGTCCGTCCACGTCAATGCAATATTTCTCAATAAAATCAATACAACTTTTTGAAGCTGCCAGCCACTCGAGATTTTGTTCCACATTATTATATGCAAAAGCAGCAACAAAGCCAAACCGTCCCTGAAACCATACAGATTTTGTGGCATCCATAAGCGAGCCATCACGATTAAGGCAAGTATAAACCCCACCGTGTTTGCGGTCCAATCCATACTTCAACCAAAAAGGCATGATATTACCTACCAAATCATTCCTATAGGAAGCAGCACAATTTTGAAGATATTCAACAGTATTCATAACTTCAAATTAAAGTTTATTACAGCGGTCGAAGAAATGAATCGCATTTAACTCCGCCTTCATACGAATTTCTTCCTCATCTGTCATATTCTGAAATGGAATGCGATTGTCGCCCAAATCCAATCCTATCAATTTCATGATACGCTTTCCACCAACAATATTTCCACGGAAGTGGCAAATCACATTAATAACCTCCTGAGAGAAATTCTGAAGTTCACGCGCTTTCTCCAAATCCCCGGCATTCCAGGCGTCGATAATACCAACCAAATTACAGCCATTATAGTTAGTAGTACCACCTATACCACCTTGTGCCCCACCCATAGCCAAACAAGGCAGAATAGTTTCATCCTGTCCATGCAGCATATCAAACTTACCATTCTTATACAAACGGCATTGATTATACTCATACAAGCTTTCATACGTATACTTGATACCCGCAAAATTAGGAATGCGCCCATCTACGGCTTCAAGAAATGCAACCATTGAAAGATAAGCACCGTTGAAAGCCGGAATATGATAAAAATAAAAAGGCAGTTCAGGAGCTGCACAAGCTATCTTTTCACAATACTTCGCCAACTCTTCAACGCGGTTCACTTTAGGGAAAGGAGGTGCCATCGCGCCAATTCCCCACGCACCAATCTTCTGGGCATGTTCTGCCAAACGACTACTTGACCTCACACAAGTACTTCCTACATGAACAATCACTTTAAAATTCTCCGGTGCTACTTCCATCCAACGCTCAGCCAGCATCATACGTTCTTCTTCCGTCAGCATATAGCCTTCACCGGAAGAACCATTAATAAAGACACCTTTCAGACCATTTTTCACCAGCATATCAGCATAAGCCGCTATGGGTTCGTAATTCACTTCTCCATCTTTATAGAAAGGAGTAAAGGGGGCATTAATCAAGCCAATTAGTTTTTCCATACTATTGTATTAATATTAAAAATAAAGATAACATTTTATTATCGAGCAACAAAGATATTTATTATTTTATCTAAAACAAACTATTTAATAAAATTATTCCAATTAAATTCAATATATAAATTAAATTATAATCTAAATAAACATATATAATTAATTATTTTATTATATATAA
>ERZ791903.574-NODE-574-length-48526-cov-4.123084_pt1 | contig 48526 bp, 52 predicted proteins | sample MGYA00510148_ERZ791903 | MGnify/ENA primary metagenome ERZ791903 (study PRJEB30046, sample SAMN00792080) | human gut metagenome | study: EMG produced TPA metagenomics assembly of the A metagenome-wide association study of gut microbiota in type 2...
GGACTTAGTTCATACTCCTGCGGCATCTTCGAGATTTCTTTGACGTTAGATTTGGCTATCGTCGCGAGATCGAGTGCTGAGAGCTTGCTGGTATCTCTGACGCCGTGCTCGAGCAGCCAGACATTGACTGTAGATTTAACGTCGTTAAACCATCGGACGACAGCCGGAGCTCGGGCCTGAGGTTTTGCCGCTTCTTCGACAAGATATCCGCAGACTTCTTCCCGGTAATCAAAGGAACTGCTGGAGATTCTGCTTTCCTGAAGACGGTTCTCAACGATCTTCATCAAAGGATTTTCAGCTCTTAATCCGGTTTCATAGAGGTTGACAGCCGTGTCAATCAGTTTCCGGGTCTTAGCCCTTAAGTCGGAGTCGGCGGCCATGTGAACGCCGACTCCATGCAGCATCACTGCGCAAGCAGTCTCCGGTTTGAGGTTGTCGGCAATGAGAAATGTCCGGTGATTTACTTTGTCGTGGAATCCGAGAATCCGTGTCGGATCTTGCGGCAGCGCAATAGTCGAGAATCCCTGTTTTTTCTCCTGCTCAATCGCAGCAACGGTCAGCGCTTCGTATTCCGTTTGGGCCAGATAAAAGCGGTTGTTGTTGACGAGATTAACGAGACCTTCTTTCCCGAATGCTTTAATTAAAGCTTCCCGGATCTCGGCCTTGGGCGTCTTCAGACTTTCCTGATTAACTTTGGAGAAGAGAGCAACGCCCTTATCCGTTTCTTTGGTTTTAATGACCTTGAAAATTCTCTTGAATCCGTTCGTTACTTTCTCAACGTCCTTTCCGTCCAGATAGGGATAAAAACCTTTTTTGCCGAGAGACTTTTCAGTTTAGGCTCCATTCGTCAGGAAGTCGTTCGTAATACCGATTTCCTTGCAGCGCAGCTGGACAAAACCCTCAGAGCTGCGGGCGGCTTCCTCAACTTTGGAATGCCAATAGTCGCTCTTGCGTGTCATACGTTTGTGCATATCGCTGTCTCGGATGGCATTGATGGTTTCAGCCCATGCATCATGCAGCGGGAAGCGGATAACATTGTTTTGGCCGACTTCTTTAACGTTAATGTCTTTTCGGGTGAACTCAAACATCATCTTCTTGTTGGCTGAGTTCGAGCGCTCCTGATACCTGCGTTTGACAGCTAAATAGACCTTAAAAATTTTCGGAGTGTCTCATTAAGGGAGCTCCGGAATTTTTTAGCCCACCTTTAATATTATTTTATGATAGCGAATTTATAGCGAATTATGGTATAATTAGTTGTGCACAACAGCGAGGATCGTTATGTATTTAGTAATCCGAGGAGACCGGCTCTACGAAGGCTATTCGATCGTCTATACGACTAAGTCCGGGAAAAAGTCCACAAAAGGCTGCATCGGAAAAGCCTTAGGAAGTAAGTCAGAGTTACTTGCTAAGGATCCTTTGGCTCTAGAGAAACTCCGCGCTGAACTAAAGAAAAGATCCGCACCCAATCAAGCTACCGAGAGAACAAAGCAGCTTTTAGAGGAAATTCCGAAGAAGCGTCCCTCTCTTGCGTATGCCGGAGAGCCGGTGCTTTGTTACGCAAACTACATCCTCAAGCCAATCTGGAATGAAACTCTCAAACTAAAAGCTTTGGTTCGGTATCAGCAATCCAAGACCGATATTGAATTTGATGCCGAGGCACTGCTTTGGCAGACAGTTGTCAACAGAATCGTCCCCCCGAGCTCTCATCTGAAACATTACCGCTCTCAAACGAATTGGCTCGGAAATTCTTTGGCCGAGACTAATTTAAGAAGCCTTTACCGGATGCTTTCCTTTGCCGCTCGGATCAAAAAACCTATCCTGCGAGGTCTGAATAAAGCTTTGAATCAAGCAATGCCTCGTGATTTATCCGTGGTCTTTTACGACGTAACAAATACCTGGTTCGAAACGGTCTGGGACGATGAGCACCAGTGGGCAATGGAAGTAGAAAAGCAGCTCAGTGCGCATCCTTCAGGAGCCGCCTCTGAAGAGAGAAGACAGCTCATTGAGAAGCTTGAAAGAGCCAGAACAAGCTCTTTACGCATGAGAGGACCGTCGAAAGAATGCAGAAAGGATCCGATCGTCTCCATTGCGATGGTTGTCGACAGGGACGGAATCCCTATCGACTTCAGAGTTTATCCGGGCAATAGCTCGGAGAAGACAACCATGAAGTGCTCGATTGACGAACTCGCCAAAACTTACAAGATTACAAACGTCGTTGTTGTTGCAGACAACGGACTCAATACGAATGCGAACCTGATCCGGCTGGTCAAAGAAAATCAGGGCTTTCTGCTGGCGCACAGCTTATCCAAAGCCAAGCAAGGTTCTGCAGATGAATGGCTTGAAGACACAGGCTGGCAATGGGATAAGGAAAAAGAACGAAAAATAAAAATCATTCCTTCAAGTCTCGTCGATGAAGACGGAGTCGTTCAAACCAATTACCGAATGGTCATTGGCTGGAGCGAGAAACGGTATCGGGAAGACATGTTCAAAATTGAAATGCATGAGCAAGGAGCTAGAGAAGCTATTGCTCATCATGCCAAGCTCCCGCCGGCCACATTCGGTTGGAAAAAATACATTGAGACCGGGAAAAATAAAGCCCAGAAAATCAACGAGAAGAAGCTCGCTAAAGATAAGAAGCTTGCCGGTTATTACGCCTATTTGTTCAAAGACTCTCGAGAGTTCGACAAGGAATGGGTAAAACTTCCGGCAGAAGAAAAGAAAGAACTGTCGGGCTGGGAGATTATCGAACAATACAAAAAGCAGGCGCAGATTGAAGAATGCTTCCGGATTATGAAGACAAATTTCAATTTAAGGCCGATGTATGTCTACACAGATGAACACATCGAAGCACAGGTCTTGATCTGCGTTCTGGCTCTCATCCTGCTTCGAATATTAAGCAAGAAGCTCAAGCTTGCAGGCAACCCAATGACGACAGAACAAATACTTGCGGCACTCAACACTGCCAAGCTGTCGGTTCAGCCGGACAAAGAACAGCCGGCCCTTTATAGGCCGTTAAGACAAATCCTGCGTCGGCCTCAAGATGATGATCCACATGCACCGATACACCTGTACGAAGAGACAGACCTAAGCCGGATCATGAACTGCGTAGATTTAACTCCTCTGCCGCCCGTAGCAGACAAGAACGAGCTTGCACACTGTCTGAAGACACGCTTCGATACGGACAAGGAAGCTCTGGGCGCCGTTTATCAGATTTAGCGAACGACAAAATAAAAATCTAGAGGGGAGTTTTACTGTTAAAAAACTAAATTAAAGACGGAGTCACCTTGGGGACTCAGCGATTTAGGTGTCAAAGACAGGTTGAAGAGTTGTCTTTTCCCTTTCCATGAATAGCGGAAATAAAACTCTTTGCCGTATTTGGTGACACGCAATTGAAGGCCTCGGCTTCCGGTAATTGAATAATATCCTTCCGCCGTTAGATTTTTGATTTCTAAGACCGTTGAAACTTGCATCCAAAAACTCCAAATTCAAAGTGGTCACTAAGAAGAAAAAACTCAAAATTTAGTGACCAGTTTAGTGACCATTTAGTTGCGGCTGCATGCGAACTCATGTGAACTTATATGAACAACGTTTGTTGCAATTGTTTCGCAACTTTCTGAATTTTATGGGATTTTTGAACGCATATGAACTCATGCGAACTAATGAATGGCGGAGAGGGGGTCTGCCATCTTCCGCCTGAGACACGGCGAGACAATTCGAGACAAATAGAGACATCATCTTTCAAAAGCCCCGTCAATATTGGCTTTCAGAAGATTAAATTTCCGCTCTGTAATTTCCGATTGAGACACGACGAGACATGGAAAGACATTTTCTCGCCTGCGAGTGGTGGACAAAGTGGTGGACAAAATAAAGCCTTAAGAGGATAATTTGCCATAGGATTCGCTTGTGGCGGACCTTATTGGTGGACATGGCGGACTGAAGGCGGAACGAATTTTCCGAGAAAGCGATTGGCGGACTCCAAGACTTTCATAACCTCCCGTCCCGCTTAGGTTTTGCTTGCCCACCATGGTGGACAAAACCAAAGGGGGAAAATCTCATGCAAGTTACAGCCAAAAATATTTTTAAATTGCCGGACGGGAAGCATCCTGTCGCCCCTAACTTAAATCTTGTTGTTCGCGGTACTTCTCGCTCTTTCGTATTTAGATATATGCTCGGCGGCAAACGAAAAGAAAAAAGCCTCGGTTCTGCCAATACGATCACGATTAGCCAGGCTAAAGAAATGGCCGAGAAGTTTCGCGTCGGCCTGACCGAGGGCACTGCGCCCATGACTCCGAAAGAGGTTCTCGACAAAGAGGTTAGGGCCGACCTTACTTTCGAGGACTATGCCGAAAAAGCGATCGAGAAGATCGCGAACGTGCGCCTGTGGAAAAATGCTAAACATAAGGCTCAATGGTTCGCCACTGTCCGCGCCTATGCCGTCCCGGTACTAGGTAAAAAGAAATTATCTGAAATAAAGCGGGCCGACGTCCTGGCAGTGCTGCAGCCGATATGGTCGACCAAAACGGAGACCGCCTCCAGGGTTCGCGGCCGCCTGGAGAACATATTCTCTTATGCAGTAAGCGACGGCCTCATGGACTTCAATCCCGCACTGTGGAGAGGCAATCTGGACAGGGACCTGCCGCCGGCGTCTAAAATTCAGCAGGTTCAGCACCAGGAGTCTATGCCGCTCGAAGAGTTACAAGAAAAGATCAGCTGCTTCTATCCTGCGACGACAAGAACAAAGCAGGCAATCCTCTTCACAATTCTGACAGCCAGTCGCGTAGGAGAATCTGTCCCGGCACGCTGGGATGAGATCGATTGGGAAAACCGTATTTGGTCCGTACCTCCGGAAAGACGAAAAGACCAAAAGCCGTACCCGCACCGCGTCCCCTTAAGTGACCAGGCGATTGAGCTTTTGAAGTCTATCGAGAAAAAGGGCGATCATATTTTCGGTGTCTCTGAGGAAAGTTTGGGAAGCCGCTACACCCTAACCAAACTGCTCAAACGACTGACCGGAACGACTGCCACGATGCACGGCTTTAGATCGACATTCAGAGACTGGGCGGCCGAGAGCGGAGTTCCGGACATTGTCGCCGAAAAATGCCTGATGCATACAACAGGAAACGCCGTTGTCCAAGCATATCAACGTTCTGATCTGTTGGAACAACGGCGTGAAGTAATGCAGCAGTGGGCTGACGCAGTCTTTAGCGAAGTTTCGTCGGCTGCTTAGACATCCAGTTGTCTATATCTTTGATGTGCCACCGTGGACGCCCTGCAATATAGCGGGGCGTCGGAAATTTATAGAAGTCCGCATCCTTTCTCCAGCGGTCCACCGTCCGGGTCGTGATCCCCAGGTAGGTGGCGAGCTCCATTTTGCTTAGCCAGGTCGCTGTCATTTTTCTTCCCCTATTGTTTGGTCGTACAAGGCCTTGTCGGTTTCCAAGACTTTGATGCGGTCGCGCACAAAGCCATCCAGCAAAATCCAAAAGTCGTAGTAGTTGGTCTTACGGGCTTTAACATAAGAACCAACCGCTTCTCCCAGTACACCACCGGTACGCGCAAGATAATCCACAAGGTTTACAAACCTTTTAGTTTCTTCCTCCGACATCCGTAGTGCCGTCCTCGTAAATCTGAAACGGTTCAAATACCATTGAGCTTTTTTGAGATCAAGCAATTCACTGGAGCCTTCCTTGTGGCCCGCACGGAAACAATACTTGATGGCGTTGCCTTCGCAGAACGGCCGGCGCTCGCAGAAGTCGATAGGTTCGAGCTTGATTGACTGTTCTTCATAGTGGGACGGATGGTTAACAAAGTCGCTCATTTTGCTTTCTCCTCTTCCATACGTTTCAGTTGACGTTCGATCTTAGCTTCCATGAGCTTGTCGATCTTCTCTTTGAGTTCCGGGTATCCTTCAATCAGGTACTCCACTTGCTTTGCGACGAGGAGCGCGTCGGCAAGTTCCTCGGCGTTTTGCTCACGTGCGGTTTCAAACTGTTCGCGGACGATGGCCTTAGAAACCCGCGTAGGATTGGGGTCATCAAGAAGACAGTGGTAATAAAGCACTTTATGGTTTGAAGCGGAGAACTCCGCACACTCCTCGGCTAACTTGGCAACTTGAACTTCAAGCCCATAGTGGTCGGCAATTTGTTTTAACTTATCGTTCATTTACATACCCTTTGAAAAATGAATCCACGTGGGGAGCACCTAGTTCTTTCAAACGCTCGGTGTTTAGGGCGTAGGCATAGCCGTCATGCCGGGTCTTACCTATAAGTTCCTGGTTGATAATTCCTGCAAGTTTCAAAACCTTAAGGGCGCGTCGGAGTGTCTCGTAGGCCAAGCCAGAGACTTCTTGCAATCGGGTGAGCGTTACTCTGCCGCGCAGGTTTACGTTGTAGAGAACGAAATACAGAAGGATCCTGGACGAGTAACTGAGATCTGACCTGCCTAGTACCCAGTCCGGCAACGTCTGTATCGGCGGCTGTCTACGTTTCTTTGGTGTCGGCATTCTTTTCTCCCTTATTCCGCAGGTAATCCAACAGCATGTCCTGAACTTCGCGCTTAGATCGCTTCTTGGCGAGCGCGACATAGTCGATCGTGTCCTTCGCCAGGATCTGATAGACCGTGACGACTCGCGGGTGGCCGGCCTGGAGCTGACGCATCGGACCGATACGCTCAATCACCTGGAGGTACTCTTCAAGGTTCCACCACTGGCTAAAGAACACGAGCTTGCTGGAGCCGTCTTGCAGACTCAGGCCATGGCCCGCACTTGCCGGGTGAACGAGTAGCATCGGAATCTCGCCGTTGTTAAAAGCCGCGATTGTCTCCGGACGTTTATCGAAGGCGCGGGCTTTTGGGAATGCCTCCAGGATGCGGGCAAGGTCAGTCTTAAATTGATAGGCCACAAGGAGCGGCTCGCCTGCTGCTTCTTCCACAATGGAGGCGAGCGCATCCAGTTTGGCCGTGTGGACTTCTTCCCAGTTATGGGTGTCGTCGGTGTAGATCGCACCGTTTGCCAATTGCAGACATTTGACCGTTTTAGCCGCGGCGTTAGCTGCTTCCACCGTGGTGGCATTGGCCAGCTCGATAAAGAGCTCCCGCTCCATGTCGTCATACAGCGCCTTGGCCTCGTCCGGCAATTCGACTTCGACGTTCACAAAATGCGGCTTGTCTAAATCAAAGTAGTCCTCAGCTTTAATCGACAAGCAGACGTCCGAAATGGCATTCTGAATCTGCTCCTGGGCGTACTCCAGAGGGACCCACTGCACCGCGGCCGCAGTCGCGCCGACCCTCAGAGGTCTAAACCACCGCTCGTGAAACGCGGTGAAAGACTTCCCCAGACGCTGGCCGTTGTCGATGAACCAAAGCTGGCCCCACAGGTCATTGAGGCCGTTGGGAGAGGGCGTGCCGGTTAGCGCGATAAACCTCTTGAAGAAGTTGGTGAACTTGGCCAGCGCCTTCGCACGCTTTGAGCCTTGTCTTGTCCGGAAACTTTTCAGCCTAGTGGACTCGTCTGCTACGACAACTGGGAAGGGCCACGTGTAGTTGTGGCTGGTGAGGTAGTTATCCAGCCACTGCAGATTGTCATAGTTAATGACATAGACATCGGCTTTGGTATGCAAGGCCTTGACGCGCTCCTTCGTGCTGCCGAGGATCGGCGACACTTTCAGATAGCTGAAGTCACTCCACTTCCTCACCTCACTCGGCCAAGCGTTACGGGCTACCGCAAGCGGAGCGATTACAAGCGCCGGGCCTTCACCATAAAGATCTTTTAGGATCTGAATAATCATGAGCGCGCTTGAAGTTTTGCCCATGCCCATCGGGACGAACAATCCGCAGCGCTTATTTTTTAAAGCGAATCGGATCATGAGTTCCTGGTAAGGCCAGGGCTTGAAATCTCTCGACATAATTACGGCTCCACGGATCGAGACAATGCAACGAGGTGGCTCACCAGGGATTCGGCCTGATCCTCTCCGTAGACGACGTAGACCTGGCACCCGGCTTTCTGCAGCCGTGCATGCTCACGGACCTGATGAGGCCTGAGCGCGCCGGTGTGCGCCTTCGCTTCGATCCAGGCGTGCACGCCCGGGAGCAGAACGAGAAGGTCCGGAGCACCGCGCACACCTTCCCAGGAACACTTCCGGACTTCTCCGTTAGCTGCTTTCACTCTTGCCCGGATAAGGGCGACGACTTTTCCTTCGGGTGTCATGACTGCTGTTCCTTAACTTCAAAGTCGGAGATGTCAAACATGACGTTTGTGGAGAAACCGGAAACTGAAGCCCGTTTAGAAACCGGGGCGAAGATAGTGTCGCGCCACTTCGAATAGACGCCCCAGAATGCAAGCGCTCGTTCTTCGGCAAAGCGAACAGCACATTCGAGTTCTTCCGGATTGTTAAAGAAATGTGCAAAACGCTCCTTAACTTCGGGCTTCATACGGATAATTATTTCTCGGGATTTCATTTCCAATCTCCTAGTCTTTGCGGTAACGCAGTGAAGTGAATCCGGCCGCAGCCAGCGGCAGGTCCGGTGCCCAACTGGGCGGAGTTGACATGAGCTTTTCAAGCTCGGTGTTGTCTTTAGAGAGGTCGGCCTCAGTGATAAATTCGTCATGCACTGAGAAGACGATTTCAAATCCTGCCTTCTCGATTGAATCCATGGCGCCGATCAAGATGTCTGCTGCCGCGGCCTGGGTAGCGTTTTCCACGCACTTGCCACTGTAGGTGCGGATGCGCTCCCACTTCCGGGAATATTGGTTGATCCCCATGTAGGAGAAGGTGCCGGTGCCGACTCCGCCATCCTCCAGGCGGGCGCCGGGATAGCAGATAAAGCGTCCGGAAGGCAGTTTCATGCGCAGCCAAGATCCGTTCTTACTGAACCAAACTTTGCCGGCTTTAGCGGGCACGTCCTTGAGCGCAGAGACCGCGGCCTTATCGACATCGGCCCAAAACTTTTGTATTGCCGGATGCGCATCCCGCCAGGCGAGCTTGACAGCTTCGCAGGCGATAAAGGTTTCGCGCTTTAAGTTGTGAGTGAGTTTCTTTTCCTTGTACCACTCATAAGACCCTTCAGCTTGGCCCCAGTAGGAGAAGGAAATATTTTCCCGGACATGTTTCGCGAGCTTATCCAGGTCAATCGAATACGCAGAGGCGAACGTGAGGAATGCACCGACGCCGCCCTGGTAACCGAGCGCAAGCTCCATGACCTTGCCGATCTGTCTTTGGTGTTTCGTCACATCCTCCGGACGGATACCGAAGGTGCGGCCGTAGGTCGCTTTATAGAGGTCAGGGCCGTGGCCGGCATCGAAATCTCGGAATGCTTTGAGCTTCCATTCTTCTCCGGCGAGCCACGCCAGCATGCGGCCTTCGATGTTTGAGAGGTCGGCCACAACTAAATGCTTCCCGGGTGTAGCCATAATGCACGACCGCAGACAGGAGGACATGAGTTCTCCCGGCTCAGCCAGGTACTCGGCCCAGCCGCCCTTAATCGCTTCAATACCGGCGTCAATGACATACTGCGGAAGCGTCGGCCGCGGCAGGTTCTGCAGCTGCATGAGGCGCCCGGCGTATCGGCCTGTGCGAGTAGCTCCTCTAAACTGTAGGCACCCGCGCATGCGGCCGTCCGCACTCGTCGAGGCAATGAGCTTTTTATATTTGGCAGTGGACGTCTTAGTGGACGCCAGGCGCACACGCAGGAGCTCCTTGACTACTTCCGGCAGATTCTCGTCGTTGAGACGCCGCTCGATTGTGGACTTAGTAAGATCCGGCAAGCTGACGCCATACTGCTGCAGGATGTGGGCCAGGAGCGCATCGCGCTGAGTAGCGGACCCGACCTCTCCGTTAGTGAGGTCCTGGGTGCGCTTGGCATTCTCTGCTTTGAGCTTATCGGCCAAGGAGATCGCTGCTTTCGCGAGATCGAGGTCCATCCGGACACCTCTATTATTAATGCGCTGATCGATCACGAATTGAGCGCGATCCCTCGGGCCCCAATTCCAGGACGGCAATTTTTTATAAATCACGCGCATGGCCTCGACGTCCAAGCGGCAGTAGTTCACAAAGCGGGCCCAATCCTCCGGATCCGTCGTGCGGTTGCGCACGTTGCCCTTACTGTCGGGCTTGCAGAATTTCAGCACGAGGCGCCGGCCGTCCTTATCTTTGGCCTTATCCACGCCAAGGCCGTAAATCTCAGACAGCGCGCCCAGAGATCCGGGCAAACCGTGGGAATACGCTTTGACCATACAGTCATCTACGCGCTCGAAGGGGATGTCGACATGGAGGTTTTTGGCCTTGCGCAGGACGGGAACGTCGAAATTCGCGCCGTTGTGCCAAACGAGATTGACGTCCGGAGCATTCATTTCTGCGACGGCAAGCACGGCCTCCAGCTCAAACGGCATTCTCTCGCCCGTTGTGACGTCCCAAACCTTAGCCGGGCCGTCATCAATCGCATAGCCGAACAGCAGAACTTCGCAGTCTTCTGCGTACTGGTGAGGGCCGTTCATAATGTCGCGGGTACTGAAAGTTTCTAAGTCTGCCCAGAGTGTTGTCATATTGAGTCTCCTTAATAGCCGTCCCTCGTGTGAAGGACGGGTGGTTAAAAAGGCTTTATTTGGCTGACACCTCTTTACTTATCAGGGCGGCTTGTAAGAGGTCCATTACGTTGGTCAAACTTTTGAGGTACAGCTTTTTGGCAAATTCTCCGAATCCGGTCGTCATGGTGTCGACGCCAGTTTCGATTTCAAGCGTTGTCTTAATCGCAGACATGACCGCATAGGCTTCTACCTCGGATAGTCCGAGCACTACGCCTTGTCCCTCTGTTCTGTTCTTTGCCATGGCTTACTCCCACGGTTTCTTGTCGTCGTCGCTCGGCTCGTCGTCTTCGATAACCTCGAAGTCGCTGGCCTTAGCAGGACCGGAGCCGGAGCCGAAGGCATCCCCGTCTTTGACGAACTGGAGGCCTACGAGCTTGCAGTTAATGCGGCGGCCGCCCTTAGGATTGTCTTGGGCCCAAATTTCAATGCGAGCATTGACATAGCAGCCGGAGTACAGAACGCCGTCCTCTTTTGTGATCGGTTCGCACTTCTTATTAAAGACAGAAGGTCGGGAAGGGTTGCGGGCGCTGACAAACATCATGCCGTCATAGCCGTCGTAATCCTTAGTGCTACCGTCACGCAGGCAGACGCGGTTTTCTCTCACCAGTTTGGCCAGGACGTCCTTGCCTTTAGCGCCCCACTTTTCAGTGGCGACACGCATCATCTCGTCTTCGACTTTCTTGACTTCCGGAGAGCCTTTCGGCATGAGGATGGATGCGGAGTAAACGGGCTCCGAGCCGTTAGAAGAGGACGGAGTGAAGACGTGTTCAAAAGAGAGACGGCCATAAATATTGAATGCCATAGTTGTGCTCCTTATTAATTAGAGATAGGTGTGAAATCGGATGCGGTTGCGGTCGGAGACCATGCCGGGCGCTTGTCTGCTGCCGGGACGACGGTCGGACTCGGTTCGCTGCGGGTGATGATGGTTTCGGCGCGCTTCCATTGACGCTCGCCGATTCGACCCGCCTTGAGGAGTTTCTCCAGGGCGGTCGGAGTGATGACCTTGTAGGTGTAGCGCTCGTCTTCCTTCAACTTGAAGGACTTGAGCATGGCCTCGGCTTCTGCGTTGCTGGTCCATTGACGGTTGCCCGGGCGGCCGAGCACGAGCTTGAATCCTTCGACCTGGACGCCTTGCATCATTTGGTCGTAGGCGGCCTCACGCACTGCCGCGATCCACGGCTCCAGGAGGTCGGCGAGCTGAAGATTCAAAGAGAGCTGCTCCGAGCTCAGAGCTTCTTCCGGAACAATCGGGATGTCTTGGCCCTTGTCGAGCACCGGACGGAAGTCACATGCTTCTGCGGCCTTCTGCTGGAGAGCGGGGCATGCGGCCTTAGCTTTACAGAATCGGCAGGCGTCGGCAGACGGCTCCAGTGCAGCCGAGGGAAGAGGATCGGCGCGCAGATAGTTGATCGCAATAGACGCTCGCGCCCGGGCTTTGTTGACGAAATCCTCGAGCTCGGCCGGAGTGAGCTTCCAAGAGCAGATATTGTTAATGCGCGGCTGGAAGATCGTGAGCTCAATGTCTTTGACCTCGTCGATCACATCGAACAAGGGCAGGGCACCGGCGGCGTAAATCATGAGCTGGGTATTGTGCTCGGCGTCGACCTTCACGCCCTTACCGAATTTAAGGTCAATGATCTTGAGCGTGCCGTTGACCAATGCGGCGCAGTCGATTGTGCCTTTGGCATTAGCTTCACCGGTGACCTCTGAGACAGAAACCGGATACTCAATGCGGCGGACACCGCCCGCAGTTTCGCGTTCAACGAATAGGACATAGTCCTGGACGAAAGTCAGATTGTCAGAACTCAGGGCTTCGGCCGGCTGAGGCTGATTCTGCGGATCAAGGAGGTGTGCGGCCCAAGCATGGGCGAGTGTGCCTTCCTCGGCATAAGAGGACGATTCGTCCGGGAAAAGGCGGGACAAAGATACGCTTCCCGGGCAAGACATCCAGCGGTGGGCAGAAGACGGAGATAAAAGAGCGTGGGCCATTACAGAACTCCTTCAGCTTCGAGAGCTTTAACCAGTGCATCGCAGAAAGCGGGCAGTTTTTCGTCCGGCAGTTCGGACTGGCGTCTTACGCCGAAAGAACGGAGAATCTCGGCACCCTTGGCGGGAGAATGCTCGAAGAGCTTTTGCAGTTTGGCGACCATGGCCTCACGAAGTTCGGTGTAGTTAATCGGTGCTGCCTTAGGCTCAGCTTTAGGCGTCGTAACAGGTGCGGTTGTTGGCTCGGCGGGTGCTGCCTTAGTTGCAGCCACCGGAGGAAGGTCCGCCGCAGCCACAGGTTCAACCGGTGCGGCCTTAGCTTTAGGCGCCGGGACGGCTGTCGCAGGAGCCTGCACGGGTTTCATGCTCATGGCCTGTTTAACAATCTCAGCCAGGTATTGCAGTGCTTTGGTGTTTTCTTGGATGGCAGTTTCTAAAGACATAAATATCTCCTTTAGTCTTAGATGGAAGGGCGATCGGGGAAGAAGTCCCCGGTTTCTAGGTTGGAAATGGCGTGGCTAATCTTGTCGACCTGGGCGCGGATGGCGTCGAGTTCTTTACGGGGGATAACGAGCTGGTCGTCAGGGCATTCGTCATCCAGTTCATCGCTATCAACGAGCAGATCGCCTTCGACAAGAATCTTGCCTTGAGATTCGAGAATTGCGCTGGAGACTTTTTCCAAGTCGGAAGCAAAGTGCCCGAGCTTGTCGTCAAGCTTTTTCAGGCCCTCGATCGTGTCCGTATCGAGCTTTTTAAATTTTTCCTCTAGGTCTTTCGTTTCTTCCTGGGCGGCGGCCACGTCGTCCTGAACGTCCTCCAGGCGATCAGCCAATGTCCGGATAATCGGCGGCATGTTGGCCAGGCTCTCGGAGTGCAGCCAGGAGAGAAGTTCTTCGTTGTTCAACTGATTGAAGTTGTACGACGCCAGGTTAAAGACTGAGTTCATAAGAGGCCTCCGAGCAATTCCGGAAGAATGAAGACGAGGCAGACAAAAGCCCAGAAACAGACGAAAGCAACAAGGGCGCCGGCAAAGATTTCGAGATCGTTAAATTCGCGTCGCATAGACCACCTCACGCGGACAAAAGTTGACAACGGGTTGTGCCGGAATGACCCAAGGCTCTGGAAGGACCGGAGCATTCAGGATGAAACCAAGAGCTTTATGTATCGCCCTAATAGAAGGGAGGGTGCCGTTCGTGAGGTCTATTGCATCGGAAACCGTGATGTCGAGAAGATCTGAAAGTCCCAAGACTGTCATGGATTTGTAGTTCTTCTCGATGAGAGCTTCCTTGAGCTTAAGACGGAGTTGAGGGCCCGTGAGGTGCAAGGCAATTTGGCTCATAAGCAACCTCACTTAGCGGAAGAAAAGAAGTCGTTAAGTTCGGAGATGGCGGCCAAGGCGTCCGGAGGAAGTTCACCGGTGCGACCGGCAATATCAATAAGGCAGGTTTGGAGAGTCAACCATGCGGCAAGAGGAGTTTTATAAAACGTTGCATCCTGCTCATTTAGCCAAGTGACATATTTGCTCGCATTGTCGCAGGCCTTTTTGACGCGGCCGTTTAAGAATCTACTAACTGTTTGAGCCGGGAGGTTAAGAGCTCGGCCGAGTTTACTGGCGGTGAAACCGCGCTCGGCCATTACTTTCTTTAGGTCTTGGCGGAGTTGTTCGTCCGTTGAGAAGATGTAGGGACTGTCGCTTTTGGTATTCGGCATTTCGTTTGTCCTTCGAACTTAATCAATTCACAAACGAATTTAAAACTTTAGGAATATAAAATCAATGCCGATAGTTTAAATAATTCCAATAGGAATTTAAGAGAGCAAAGAAAAACCGCTTGAGGGCGGTTCGATAATCTTTTTCCTACTGCAGAAAATGAGAAATTTGAGTCGGCGTAAGAATTGAAGAGGTCAAATACTCCGGGTGCGACTTATAAAATTCTTCTTGTGCAGCCAATAGACTTAGAGGCACATCATATTCGTTTATAACTGCAATATCATTCCCAAATCGACTGTCGTCAAAAGAAAAAGTTGCAAACCGGTTCCGCTCAAAGCCATTAGAGCACAATAAATCGACCAGTACTCTTTTTGTACTGGTACCCTTCGTAAGAGATCTTAATTTTTTTTCCAATTCGTCGGTAGATTCGAACGGGCTCTCAAAACTTACTGAGCTAACAATAAAATCAAACGAAGAACCGACGACGGTCCTTACCTCAAAAGTCATAGCAAGTCATATAAAGCTTTTATGCGCGTCAAGCATATTTCACTTTTTTCCTGAAGAACAGAAAAACTACTAATAACTGGGTTCAGCGCGGGTTCGTCTGTGGAATGCGAATAGCCGTGCCTTTCCCTGTAATAAAAATTGTAGGCGGATTCTAATGCATCTTTATATTCTTCTGAAACTTTTTGGGCGCAAGGAGGTTTGAAATAGTAAGCACGTGTGGAATTATCCTTTGGGAAAAATGCGCCAAAGGTTTCTGTCTTTTTCATGCGGATGCTAAACGCTTGCTTTAAAACTACTTTAATAGCCCCCTCAAGCACTCTTAATTCAGGGAGAAGTAAGAAAGAATAGTCTGGCAAATCAGGGGAAGAAAGCTTAATCATCCAGGCGGAGATTAAATAGTCTTGTTCGGTCGGGCTGAGTTTGTCGTAGGTCGCTCCAAGTTTGGATGCTAAGTAATCCTCTGCCAAGTTTTTTCTTACGATTTGGGCGCGCCCTTCCTCTCTCCTTACAAGAACTTTTTCCAGGCCAGCGAGGTCTAGAAGCTCCGCAAGGTGGTAAATGACTGCCTTGTAACAGGAAAGAGGACGGCCTTGAATCCTGAGGGTGAATGATTTTGGGAAATAGCAAAGAGACAACTTATCCTTGTATAAAAGTGATCTGATATCTGTTTTTTCCCCTCCGGGAATATCTGAATTCACCGTCTCATAGCCTTCTTCTTTGAGGCAATCTAAAAGAACTGCGTAATCTCCTGCGGGTATTGAGTTAAGAGACATTTCAACTCTCTCAAACTCATCCGGATTTATCGTTTCCTTTAAGTAAACCGCTAAGCATTCTCCCAAGTCGTAGTTTTTTCCTGTTTTGTACAAAATGCTGGTGCTTCCGTCTTGGTTTAGGTAAAGGTTTACCTGGGCCGGTTTACTACCGGGTCGGCCAAAGCGAATAACACGCAATTTGTCGTCAGGACCCCATTCGCTCGGTGTTCTTTCCAGTTCTTTCAAGCCATTTTCTTGATAAAACTGCTTTATGAATTCTGATAACTTTTCTCTGTCGAGATTAAGGTTTTTGAATGTACTTTTCTCGCTGGTCATGGAGATCTAACCCATTAAAATTTACTTCCTTACAGCTCAACGTACTTGCCAACCGCCACGCCCGCGATCCGCATACTCTGGGTGAACGGCTGGAATTTAGGGCCGGGCCAATCCGGATTAAGGGCCTTTAGATAGTAATCCGAGCCGTCCTTTACGAGTTTTTTGAGTGTCGCTTCCGGGTCTGCTGCGCCGTCGTCAACTGCTGCCACAATCCTGCCGGATTCAGCCGGAACCTCAGGATCAATAAAGACAATGTCACCTTCGTAAAACATCGGCTCCATGGATTCGCCTCTGACCTTTAGCGCGAAGCCTTCGTCGCTGATGCTGACCGGGCAGAGGTACCACTTGTCCATATCGTCAAGAGAGGCTACTGGAGTAGGGAGGCCCGCTTGCACCCAGCTGATAAGAGGCACGCGGCGAAAACCTGCTACAGGATCGGCATCCTTTGGAAGGTCAGGCGTGTAAATCAGTTGCGCTACTGAAACATTTAATACACGAGCTATCGCCTCAGTAGTATCGATACCCGGCTGTTTTGTCTTGCCCGTAAGTATCTTATTGATTGCCGACTGGGTAAGACCTGCGGATCTTGCTAATTCGTTTTGAGAGACGCCGTGTTTTTCCATCAGCGCTCTTAAGTTTTGAGCAAAAGTAGACATCGCACGATCTCAATAAAAATTCCAATGGGAATATTTTAACAGTCTTAAAGTTGTGTGCATATTCCGAAAAGAATTAGAATCTATTAACTAAAGTTGTAATTCTTGAGGTTTATATGGCCGCTTCATTACTCTCACCGGACGCCGCAGTTTTCAAGCTCGAAAAAGCCGGTCTCAAACAGCATCAGATCGCCGCACTGCTCGGTATCGCCCAAGGTACCGTCAGCAAGATCAAATCAAAACGCTACACAGAAGTCAGCTACAAGATCGTCGACAAGCTCCGTGAACTTGTCGCCCAGCTTTGTACGGAAGAAACCAAGAAAGAGAAATCAAAATGACTTCAACTTTTATTTTTGCGGGTATTCCTTGCGTCCTTAATGTCTTTTGCCCTCGCGGCGGTTCTGATGTAAGCCATGCAAACAGCAAACAAGTCGTTGATCGCTTCAGTCATCTGGAGTGCGGTTTCCAGCGTATCTTTTCCTTCCAGGTCCAAAAATCCGGGATGGGCCGAGTCATTCCCGACGGCGCGGCAATTATGCAGACGTTCTTTCAAAAGCGGACTGACTTGAAGTGCGTCTATCTTGTTATTCAACGAAGATTCAGAGTCAAAGTCTTTAACGCCCATACGAGGTATTGCCCAGTTGGCAAAGGTTTCAAGGCTGACTCTCAGGAGGGCACAGCAGGAACGAGGAGACAGGCGGAGCACGCTTTGAGCTTCTTCAAAAAATCTTTTAGTAGCCTCTGGAATACCTTCGCAGGGCTTAATCCCGCTGGATACGGGCCAAACAATCTTATTCCCGATAAAAAGGGACATTCCTCCGCATGCGGAACAAACACGAACAGCAATCTCGTCAGGGCCATAAAACTCCGCCACATCTTCAATGTGGACGAAATTTGCCTGATCGTCGTAGGGATTCCGCGTTCTTCTCCAAGGCTCAGGCCAATCACGCTTAACGAGTTTAAGAGGTTCTTTATTCAAACCGGCGCCGCAATGCGGGCAAATGTATTCGGGACGAAACATGACTAAGACCAAGAGAGATTTTTTTGAAATTGTAAAGGAACGCTCGGCAAAGATAACCAGTGCCCTGAACGCCCTGGAATTGGCCGAGCAGAGTTTGGAAAAAACAAAGACCGCGGCCGCTGTCAGAGGTGACGGCGGCTTAATCGATATAAGAGACCTTGCGCTAAACGTCATTACCGCCAAGAAGCGTTTGGATGAGGCGCTGGCGTTTTTGATCGAGTCTCAGTTAGACGAAGAAGAAAAGGTGGTTTCATGACCCAAGAGAAAGTTATCACTTTCGATCAGGGCGCACAGCGCCTTGTCGACAACGGCTATCTGCCGATACCGATTAAGCCGGGAGAGAAGTTCCCGGACCTTGAGAAAGGATGGACATCCTACCGATTCAAGCCGGACGACGCTGAGATCCATGCCGGGTGCGGCATAGGACTGCTCACCGGACAGGGCGAGCATAAGGTGATCGGCATTGACTGCGACATCACAGACTTCGAGCTCCTCCAGCTGATCTACGACAAACTCTCCAAGATGTGCGGCGGCAGCCACAAGTTCTTATCGCGCGTTGGCCGCAGGCCCCGGACATTGTTCTTAGTCCGGACGGATAAAAGTTTCTCCAAAGTCTCCTCGCATAAATTCCTGGACGACCGCGGCCAGGAGCAGCAGCTGGAGATCCTCGCGAACGGTCAGCAGTTTGTTGCCTTCGGCCGCCATAAGGTTACCGGCCAGCCGTACTCATGGGGCACTGTCGATCGCACGCCGCTCGATCATCCGGCCGAATCCCTGGCAATGGTCACGATGGAGGAGGCTCAGTCGCTTGTCGGAATTGTCAACGACTACGCAGTCAAGCACGGCTGGAAGTTAAAGGAAAGAGGCGGCGCCGGCCGCTCCGTGTCGGCAAACGCAGGACCGCTCACGGCTTTCGACGTTGAGTGCATGAAGTGCAGGAACATCCCACTCGCGGAAGCCAGGAAGATCATCAGCCATATTGACGCAGACGCATACAAGGACTGGCTTGAGGTCGGTATGGCGCTGCACCTGGAGTACGACGGCTCGGACGAAGCATTCCGACTCTGGGACGAATGGAGCAGCAAGTCGGCAAATTATCCGGACAAAGGATCCAAGGCACTCGCGGAAAAATGGGCGTCATTTGTTGAAATCGGCAAATGCAAGGAAGAGCTGATCCGCATGCCGACCGTAATCGCCAAAGCTGAAGAGGCCAAAGCGAGCAGAGAAAAGCAGATGCGAATCGCGGCCAAAGCGGAATTTACTGCTGCATTGGCGAAATGCAACGATGAGTTTGACGTCGAGACATTAGCGAGAAAAACCTCTCTGTCTAACCGTGCAGACAGAGAGGTTTTCACGAATTACGCCTTAAAGCGCCTGAAAGAATTGGGCGCCGGATCAATCACAAAGACGAGTATACAGGGATGGTTTAAGAAAAGTACTTGTTCCGACTACGCGTTCAATGAGCTCGGCCTTGCGGAAAGAATGCGGGACACTTACAAGGGCGGTTTGAAGTGGGATTGCATTAACGGCCAGTGGTACACCTGGAACGGAATCCGCTGGAAGAAAACGCCCAATGAAGCCATCATGGGCTACGCCCGCATGACTGTGGAGGCGTTGTTTGATGAGGCTAGGGGCCTCGACAGCGAAAGCGCGGTAATGCTCAAAGACTTCGCTTCCAAATGCTGCAATCCCAAAACATGGGAGAACATGCTCAAGGCCTTCAAATCTTTCTCAGACGGGGACAACAGCGTACTCATCAGCCCGCACGAGCTCAACCAAAATCTGCGCTACTTCGGAGTGAACAACGGCGAGATCGACCTAAAGACCGGTGAATTTATTCCCGGGGATCCCGCGCACATGATTACGCTCCACTCTCCGGTCAACTACGACAAAGACGCGACTTGTCCTTATATCGACGACCGAATGCTGGAGATATGCAACGGTGATCCGGAGATCGTTGAGTTCTATTACGACATTTTCGGCGCCGGAATGACCGGGCGCCTGCGCAGGTCGTTCTTAATCATGTTCGGCTTAGGCCACAACGGTAAATCCGCGCTGCTTAACCTGGCGATCAAGATGATGGGCAACGGCCAAGAGGGCTATCACGTCGGAGCCGACCAAAAGACTTTTATCGAAGGCAAAGGCGGCTCGGCGGGCGGCGCTAGAGAGGACATCACACGACTCAAAGACAAGCGACTGGTGACACTCGTCGAGACCTCCGACGGCAGCCGCCTCAATAGCTCGCTCGTCAAACAGCTGACCGGCGGCGACCCGATGACAGGACGGCAAACGTGGGCCAAGAGTTCGATCACGTTCACGCCGTGCTGTCTGCCGGTGCTCGTGTCCAACCATAAGCCGATCGTTGAGGATCAGAGTGAAGGCATGTGGGATCGACTGCTGCCGGTGCGCCACTTAGGCAACTTCAATGCTGAGCGCGCCGATCCCTTATTTGACCAAAAGTCTGAGGCCGAGCTCTCCGGTTTCCTAAACAAGTGTATTGCCGGCGCCCTCCGCTTTCAGCAGCGCGGCCTGCGAGTTCCGGACGCCATCCGCCGGGAGCAGAAGGCATACAGATCAGCCCAAGACCCGATGTCGGACTTTTTCTCAGAGCACTGCGTTATCGAGCCCGATGCGCGGTGGCCGCGGAGTGAGGCTTACAACGCCTGGAAGCAGTATGCAAGGGACTCTAGCGTCCCGCAGTATCAGGAACGAAAGAAATGGTTTTTTAACGCAATGGAGGAAAGAGGTTTTGAGACAGTGCAAAACAAAGGAATCACATGCTTTAAAGGAATCCGGATAAAAGCGGAAGGCTTTGAAGCTGTCGATTAAGAATTAGAGGGGTAAATCTTCAACTAGAAGTAAAAAAGTAAAAATACTATCTATTTCTAAAACTTCTCTCATACACGCGTATAGGAGAGTTTAGGAAAAGAGCCTAAAAAATACTTTTTTACTTCTCTAATAAGGGTTTCTACTATGTTATTAGAGAAAGAATCAAAGGTTTTAGAAAAGATAAAGGTCATATCTGTCGCAGTCGACTATGCACTCAAGGCAGGGCGAGTTTGGGACAGCAATCTGTATCACGGAGGCATGTACAACTGCCCTCCTATAAAGGATGTCCTCGATTTTATGGAGACATTCCACGCTCTAGACGCTTTCGTCTACGGCACGTGCGCAGAGGACAACTTGTTTGGGTGCGACCCCGCAAACCACTGGACGATCCAGGTCGGCTACTCTGAATCGGCGCCTGAGGCATGGAAGGGAGACGGCAAAAGCGGATACTGCGAGGCCTATGCAGTGGTGACGTACAACCGGAAAGGCGAGAGACGAGTACGCATTTTCGGAATCCCGGAAGCTATTGCAACGGTGTACGCGAGACTGTTTTTCACAACGCGGTTAGGCGGTACACCTTTTGGCATCGGCTTTCACAGCTCAAACGGCATTGTCACGGAAGTTTGAGCTTTAGCGGTTTAGACGCTTCCGGCGGCGGCAAACCGCTGGAGGCATCCCGGGGAGATAAGAATGACCGAAAAACAATCAACCTATCAACCTCATACGGTATTACCTCATGACGCCCAGAGATTACTCACAGAAGCCGCGAAAGCGGCACAAAAACTTCATGGACTCGGCCGCCAGCGGACCTTACAAGCGGCGATTGAAAGAGTTAAGAGAGAACATCCGGAGTACTTTAGGTCTTAGGGCCGGAGGCGTCGACTTTATCGGCCCGCTGGGAGCGTATGTCGGAGAGAGCCATCAGGCCGCGAGATATACAGACAATGAAGTCCTGCAGTGCATTGATTTGCGACTGGCAGGATTTTCGCTTAACGAGATATCGAAAAAGATGGAAATACCAAAGCGAACGGTCAGAGACTTTTTTGCCGGGAGAATAAGAGGCAAGCATCCGGTGAAGTTCGTTAAAGCAATGATCAATGAATAGGGCAGGAAGGCATCAAAATCGACCGCTGGAGAGCGATCGGCAAAAATTAATAGGACTTTATCGTCTATCGAAATTTGAGCGGCTGTAGAAGCGGCAAATCGGTTTTAAGGAAATACGGCGCCGCAAACAAAACGACTAAAATAAGCGTCAGGAGATTGACGGCATGAATCTACAAAGGTATAAAGTTGACAAGGAAGCCTTGAAAAAGCGAGTGACCGATGCGCTCGAAAAGCTGAGTGTATTGAGCGCCGGTATGGGACTGTTTCAGGATAAAACTCTGGGAATATGGCTCGGAATTTTCTGCTTTCTGTTGTGTTTATTGCTTTCTGGAGTGAAAAGAGATGACTAGCGCATGGTTCTTGTATACCTGCTTTGTAGCAGCGGTCGGCGTGCTGGCCTTAATCCTCTTTTTTGGAAAGGATCAAAAGCACGAGCACAAATAGTGCGCATTATTGAGCGACAGCCTCCGATAATCAACTCATTGATTACGGAGGTTTTATTATGTCTAGCAACAAGTTTGGAACAATAGAACGCCTGACACCGAAACAGGCCGCATTTGTCTCCGAATACCTGAAAAATGGCGGCAATGCGACAGAAGCCTACAAAAAAGCGGGATATAACGTCGGTACGGATAATGCTGCGGCAGTGAATGCAGCTCGATTGCTCAGAACGCCTAAGATCACCCGCGCGATAAGCAAGCGACAGGCCGAGCGCAACGAAAGAATGCAGTTAGAAGAGGACTTCGAGCTCAAAAAAGCCATTGATATCCTTGAAAAATGCTCCGAGCCGCAGCAAGTTTACAACTTCGACGGCAAACCGAAGAAAGACAAAGCGGGCCACGCCGTATTTATGTTTGACTCCAAGGGCGCGAACCAGGCGCTCACAACGATATGCCGGCTTAGAGGCAAATTCAGAGACAAGCTGGAAGTTACTCAGGATGTCAGTGACCGCGCCAATCGTTTAGCGCAGATCCTGGCGGCCGTGGAAAAGGACGAGAAATAGCAATATAGCGGAGGCATCCTCCGCCATGCTATCTATATAAATCAGCTAGATATGAACGATATTGCTATTTTGTCCACCAATTTGTCCACCTGTCGGCAGTCGGATGAGGCATCCCCGCCGACGGCCGGCACCTCCGGGCAAACGGGGTGTGATCGAGCCGCCCCAATCGATAACCCACGATGGATTAAAGAGGGGATATCAATAGGCGAAGGGTGTCCGAAATTCGGCGGTCGGAGGGGTGAAAACCCCAACTCAGCCCAGACGAGGGGCGTTATCATGGATCGATAGGCAATATCTGTAATTTGGCCGCGCGAGGGGTGATTTTATTCGCCCGCTCCACCCCATTCCCCATAACCGCATTTGTATTGACGGTGGTCTCATGGACAATGAAAAATCAGCAAATCAAAATTACGAACTGAACCTACAGAAGCTCGCAGTGCGGTTCAGTAACGATCCGCTCGCATTCGTGCGCCACGCATTCCCCTGGGGCGAAGGGATCCTAGAGAAGTACGACGGGCCCGATACCTGGCAGGAGAAAATCCTCGGCGACATCAGGGACCGATTGCAAAACGGTGAGACCCGCTACCAGGCGATCCAAATTGCCGTGGCGTCCGGACACGGAATCGGAAAGACCGCTTTAGTCGCCTGGGTCATTCTCTGGGCGATATGCACCTATCCGGATACAAAAGGCGTTATCACTGCCGAAACGGGCCGCCAGCTTTTAACCAAGACGTGGTCCGAGCTCCATAAATGGCACTCAGTCTGCATTTTCAAGGACTGGTTCGAGGTCGCGGCCGAATCCATCTACTCTCTCCAAAAGGGGCACAAATACACCTGGAGAATCGACGCCATTCCATGGAACGAAAGTAATACCGACGCTTTCCAGGGCCTGCATAACCAAGGCAAAAGAATCCTCGTTTTATTCGACGAAGCGTCCGTGATCGCTGAGAAAATCTACGAGGTGACCAAAGGAGCCTTGACCGACAAGGATACGCAGATCATTTGGTGCATTTTCGGAAACCCGACACGACCCGAGGGCGCCTTTTTCGACGCTTTCCACAAACAGCGCCACCGCTGGCTGCATTACAACATCGACTCCAGAACGGTCAAGATCACGAACAAGGAACTCCTGCAGCAGTACGTGGACGACTACGGCGAGGACTCCGACTTCGTGAAAGTTCGTGTGCGCGGAGTTTTCCCGTCGACCTCTGCCAAACAGTTCATTACTCGAGAGGACGTGGACGCAGCAGTCAACCGCCCTGTAGGCGTCATGAATTACGCCGCCACCGTTGCCGTCTTAGGCGTGGACGTTGCGCGAGAAGGCGACGACAGATCAGTGATCGCAACGAAAATCGGTCGCGACTGCACCATGCCCTTAAAAATTTTCCGAGGACTTACCGGGCCCCAGCTTGGAGAGCAGGTCATCCTCTACGGCCGGGAACTGCAAAAACTCGGAATCCCGCGGATCTACATCAATATCGACTACACCGGTGTCGGCGCATCCCCCTATGACTACATGGTCGACAAGGTCCCGCACATCCATAAAGTGATCGCGGCCAACCGCTCCAGCAACACCGAGCGCTGGGCGAACAAGCGAGCGGAAATGTGGGATCGGATGAGAGACTTTATCCGGGACAACGGATGTCTCCCGAATAGCCCGGAGCTTGCCGACGACTTGTGTATTCCGGAAAAACTTTTGGACCGCAAAGGACGATTGCTCCTGGAGAGCAAGGAGTCAATGAAAAAACGCGGCATGAATTCTCCGGACACTGCCGACGCCTTAGCGCTTTGTTTTGCTGTACCGATCCAGGAGTATTTGGATGGCCCGGCCAATATGCCGCGATTAACCGAGAGACGGAAACGTCACATCCGAAATCCCTACAAGTCGCTGTAAAAGTGCGCATTGAATTTGTCCGGAGATCGACAATGCGCCCATGGAAAAAACATTGACCTTTAGACCGGTAACGGTCGCGGAAGTTTTCGGCGCTCCGGACGCCGACGAGCTGATCTCGGAGTACATGGCCGAGTCAGGCAACCCCTTTTTGCCTAAAAAGCCGAACGTCGAGTATTACCGCAAAGCCGAGGAGTCCGGCGCCTTCAAAGTGATCGGCGCCTTCAGCGGTGAGCGGCTTGTCGGATTCGGCTCTTTCGTGCTGACCGTCATCCCGCACTACTCAACGGTGACGGCCTCAGTCGAGTCGGTCTTCTTGTCTAAAGACTTTCGGCTCGGTACGGCAGGGGTCCGCCTCATTAACGCAGTGAGCCAAGCCGCCAAGGACGCCGGCGTCTCAGGAATCTACTGGGGATGCAGAAGCGGCTCGCGCCTGGAGACTTTGTTCGAGAGGGTCCCGAGGTTTACACGCATGAACACCGTTTTTTATGAGGCCCTGGCATGACTGAAATCGTAATCGCTGAAATACCGCCCAACACGTCCGGAGAACTGGGGGCTATGGCCGCAGGCGTCGAGGAAATGCGCGCGGCGCCCCAGGTCGAGATTAAGACCAAAAGCTTCATTCATGCCGGCATGTATTGCCGCACGTGCTTAGTCCCCAAAGGCGTGGCGATCGCCGGCGCCTTAATCAAGATCCCGACGGTCATCATGGTCACCGGGGACTTCGCCATGACCTGCGGCGGCAGGACCGTCCGCTTAAAAGGCACACATATTTTCCGAGCCTCGGCAGGCCGCAGACAGATTTTTGTCGCCTACGAGAACACCACTATTTCCATGTCCTTTGCTACCCGGGCCAAGACGCTCCTGGAAGCAGAGGCCGAATTTACTGACGAAACCGATCTTTTAATGTCACGGGGAGAATGAATATGAGCGGAGCAATTTCTGCCACTACAGCTGTAGCAATCAGTGCCGGCGTGGCCGCGGTAGGTACCGCCGCCTCCGTTATGGCGAGCAACAAGCAGGCCCGCCAGCAGAAGGCCGCGGCCAAGGAAGCACAGCGCAATAACGAGATTACTCAGACGAAGGCCCGCGAGGATATGCGCCGCCAGAACGCTAAAGAGGCCGATGTCTCCAGCATTTATGAGCAGAACTTAGATCAGAACGCATCCGGAGGCTCGACGCTGCTGACAGGGCCCGAGGGCATCAATAACTCCGATCTGACCTTAGGCAAGGGCAACAAGCTCGGAGCCTAAAAGCGAGGCACCGATGGACAAGAAGGAATTACGTGCGCACATCCTGTCGCGCTGGCAAAAGCTCAAGACGGAGCGCGATCCCTTTATCCCGCAGTGGAAAAGTATCGCCACGCATATTCGCCCGGCAACAGGCAAATTCCTGCTGCGCGGACCGAAGAACGAGGCGCGCGAACGCTTCAATGAGATTTTCGACAATACGGCTACCGGCGCCAGCAACCTATTGTCCTCCGGATTGATGTCCGGACTTACGGACCCTAGCCAGCAGTGGTTTTATCTCACGACCGGCAGTCCCACACTAGATGAGTCCCCGGCCGTGAAACAATGGCTTGCGGATGTGTCTCAAGTCATCTACATGGGCCTATCGAGAACGAACGCCTACCAAAGCCTACATCACTTCTGGCTTGAGGTCAGTCTCTACGGCACGGCCGCCATGATGATTCAGGAGGATGATGAGCGTGGCTTTTACTGCTACCCGTTCACAATCGGCGAGTATGCGATCGCCTGCAACCATAAGGGCATTCCGGATACTCTGTATCGCGAGCTGATGATGACGGTCGCGCAAATCGTTCAGCAGTATGGCTATGAGAATGTCCCGCGCGGCATTAAGGCGCTCTATGACCAACGCCAGTACGACCAAGAGAAAGCTGTCATCCATGCCATTGAGCCAAGATACGATCGCGACATTACCAAGCAAGACAACAAGAACATGCCCTTTAGGGCCGTGCACATGTTGGTCGACGCCGACAGCGATGAGCATTCCATTCTGCTGGAGTCCGGATACAACGAATTTCCGGCGATCGTCGGCCGCTGGGGAGCAATCTCGACTGATACATATTCCTGTGAATCTCCCGGCATGACCGCGCTCGGCGACGTGCGCCAGCTCAAGCACGAGCAGATGCAAAAGGGCAATGCGATTGACTTGATCGTCGATCCTCCGAGACTTCTGCCGACGTCGGCCAAGGACGCCGAGCTGGACTTCGCGCCCGGAGGCTTAAGTTTTGTAGACATGCCGACCAACGGCAGTCAGTCGAATAACGCCACCACTGCGGTCGGAAACATCAACCCGATCACCGTGGACATCCAAGAAGTTCAAGGCAGAATCAAGGCGGCATTCTTTACCGACCTTTTCCTCATGCTCTCCAACCAGGCCGAGATCGCGCGCATGACCGCGACCGCTGTGGCGAGACTCCAGGAGGAAAAACTCATCATGCTCGGACCGATTTTGTCTCGGTTCAACAACGAGGTTCTGAATCCTTTTATCGGCCGCATTTTCTCGATCCTCTCCCGCGCCGGAGTTTTTCCGCCTCCGCCCCAGGAGCTCCAGGGCACTGAGTTAAACATTGAGTACACCTCCATGCTTGCCCGATCTCAGAAAGAGGTCCAGGCCAACACCGACATGGAGGCCATTACGCAAGTCTGCCAGCTGGCGCAAGTTGACCCGTCGGTGCTTGACCGCATCAATCTGGATAACGCGATCAAGATCATTTTCGACAAGAAAGGCGTGAGCCCGAGCTTACTGCGCTCGGACGAAGAGGTGCAGCAGATTCAGCAGCAGAGAGCTCAGCAGCAACAGCAGATGGCGCAGCAGGAACAGGCGCAGCAGGGCGTGGACGCCTTGAGCAAGTTGGGCAAGGTCGCCGCGGGCGGCGACACCATGGCGGGTCAGGCCGTCGAGGCGCTCCAGGCCGAGATGGGGCAGTAAAAAAGTGCGCATTGATTTTTATTGAAGGTTTTAAATGTCAGGAAAGATTCGCAATCCGTTTGACGAAGCGAAGCTCAAGGAAGAAAGACAAGAACGAGAAGCGCAGAAAGCGAGCTTTGAAGAGGCTTTTAAAGAGTCTCTCATCCGCCTTCTGGGCACGCGGGACGGAAAGATAGTGTTTAACAAAATCTTTTCCGACTGCGCCTTGTTCTCCTCCTCTTTTGACACCAACGCCTTGACGATGGCGAACAAAGAGGGAAAGAAAACCTTCGGCCTTGTCGTGCTGAGCTACGTCATGGCCTATTGCCCGGAACAATACACCGAGATAAGGAAGATATCGGATGAGTACAGAAAATGACAGCGGCTCCCAAAACACCAGTCAGGAGACGTTAGTACCTCCTTCGCAGAATGAACAACAGTCTTCTCCTTTGGACCAGGGGCAGTCTTCTCAGACCACCACTCCGACTGAAAAGGAGACCGGTACTGAGAAGACTGAAACTTCTCCGGCGCCCGAAACTAAGGCCGCTCAAACGGTAAGCAACCCGCTTGAGATTAAGCCCGAGGCAGACGACGCCAAGAAGGCCGAAGGTCAGGAAGGACAGAAGCAGGAAGCGAAAGAGGATGCGGCACCTGAAAGTTATGCCGACTTCAAAGCACCCGAAGGTGTAGAGCTCAATAGCGCAGTGGTCGACTCCTTTAAGGGTATCGCCAAAAAACTCAACCTCTCGCAAGAAAAGGCCCAGTCCGTGATCGATGCGATCACGCCCGTGATGGTTTCTCAGCAGGTTGAGTTTATTAACAAGGTCAGCGGCCAGTGGCTGGACAAGGCTAAGAAGGACGCCGAAATCGGCGGCTCTAATTACGACGCCTCTATCCAGCGCGCCATTAAGGTCAGAGACCGCTTCGGCAAAGGCGCCGACGGCAACTATGACGCTGATGTCGCAGAACTGTTCTCGCTGCCTATCGGCTCGCATCCCGGCTTTATCAAACTCCTAGCAAGAGTCGGCGCGGCAATCAGCGAAGATACTCCGCCCAAAGGCAGGGTATCCGGAGCAATCACACCTCAAGACATTTATGGTTAATTTGGGAGAGTAAAAATGGCAGACGTATTTAGCGGCATGACGCCCGTCACGATGGCCGAATGGCAGTCGCTCGTTCCGGACAGCGACGTAGCAAAGAAAGTTTTCATTCAGACGGTCCGAGATTATCAGCCGTTTTTCGACCGCGCCACCATGGTTCGCGGCAACGACGGTCAAGGCATGAAAGGCACACTGGCGGATAAATATCCGGAAGGCCAGCTCGTCGGTATTAACGAAGGCTGGGATGCATCCACCCCGACCGGCCGCGCGGTACGTTATCCGTCCTGCATTGCCCGCGACCGCTCCGTGATCGGTAAGCTCCAGCTTGAAAGAATGCCGGAGAAAGATCGTGCACCGTATCGCGCCCGCAAGGACCAAATGTTTACTCGCGGCTTAACCCGCGGCATGGTTAAACGCGTCTTCCAGGGCAATCCTGATAAGGACCCGAGAGACTGCTTAGGCCTGGCAAATATCGTTTTGCCGGACAAAGATAACGGCGCCTGGAAGAACTCCATCATTGACGCCGGCGGCACTGTGGCCAGCGGCACCACGAGCACACTCACTTCGATTTACTTCGTTAACTGGCATCCTGAAGAAATGACTCTTTTCTTCCCGGAAAACGGCGGTGCAGCAGGTATCTCCGTCGAAGTTCAGAAATCTCCGATCTATGTTCCGGACGCCAACGGCAAGATGTTCCCAGCCTACGTAACCGAGTTTGGCTATGACCTCGGCGTATTCGCAGGTAATCCGGAAAACATTGTCCGTATCGCTAACGTGGACACATCCAAGATCACTACGGCCAAGGGCGCAGCTGACCTCTTGAAGTTGTTCGTGGAAGCTCGCCACCGCCTGCGCACCGACGACTTCTCTCATGTCGGTATCTACTGTACGGACCAGGTCGGCATGATCTATGATCTGCAGCTCCTTGAGAAGACGAAGTACACGCTTGAATACAAGACGTTCGGCAAGCGCGAGGGGATGTTGTCCTTCGGCGGTATTCCGATCTATCAGTACGGCACGGACGTGCTTAACGCAAGCGAATCCGCGATCACAATTTCCTAATAGGAGGCGTTATGGTTTTCGATATTAAGATGATGCTTGCCGACAAAAAGGAGGCCAAAACCGCCTTTACTTCGTCCGGCTTAGACTTCGGCTCCACCCTGGTAGAGTCTGGTGTCAACGGTCACAAGATGGCGCTTTGTATCTCCGCAAGCGGCGTGGCCGGCACCAGCCTGGCCTTCAAGATTGAGGACTCGGCTGATAACTCTACTTTTGCCACTGTCGCAACATCTAAGGCATTCACGCCCACTGAGCTCAAGAATCTGATTGTGGTGGGACTCCCCTTCGAGCACAGACGCTACCTGCGTATCGTGACCGTCCCGACAAGCGTCACGGCAGGCACCGTCACGGCCTGGATCGGCAACGACTACAAGCTCGGCCAGGTCAAAGAAGGCGAGGGCTGGGAGTTCCGTACTGAAAAGGTAACTGCGGCAGCCGGCGGTGACAGCTAATCAGCAGTAAACAACCGAAAATTTGTCGGAGGAGGCGGGCATAAAACCCGCCTTTATTTATATGGCTAATCAAATCGAAATCTGCAATGCCGCACTGTCTCAGCTCGGTGCGGACTCAAACATTACGTCTATCGATCCTCCGGACGGCACGCAATACTCCGAACAGTGCGCGGCCTACTACCCGATGGCACTGCGTTACCTGCTGGAGCAATTTAACTGGAGCTTTGCCCAGAGCCGCTACAAGCCGCCGCAGTACGTGGAGCTTGATAGAACGATGTACCCGTGGAGCTATGGATATTCTTTGCCAAGCGACTGCATGTGTGTTGTGGGGCTTTACTGCACAGGCGGCCAACCCTGGCAGACTACACTGCCCTACGAGATCGAATATCGCGAAAGCGAAAACTCCATATTCTTACTGACAGACGTTAAGGACGCCGTGATCGTCTATACGCGTTACGTGAACAATCCGCAGATGTTTCCGGGCTACTTCACTGAGGCCCTCGTTATGCGATTGGCGGCTTACCTTGCCGGCGCCCTGGTTAAGAATCAGAGTGCGGACAAGTATCTCAAGTATGCGGAAGACGCCTTGAGCAAGGCCAAAACACGGGACGCAAAAAAGAGCGCCCACCAGCATCCGAAGTATTTAGCGGCACAACTTAGAGCGAGGTTTGTGTAATGGCAGTCAGAATTTTTAGAAACTCTTTCGGCGGCGGCGAAATCTCTAATACCATGTATGCCCGTGTAGATGACGCTAAGAATCAGACGGGCCTGGCCAAGTGCAAGAATTTTATCGTCGAGCCTCAGGGCCCGGTCTTCCGGCGCCCGGGCTTTGAGTACGTGGCGCATACGAAATACTCGGATAAAAAATGCCGCCTGATCTCGTTCCTTTTTTCGCTCGATCAGACAATGGTGCTGGAGGTCGGTCACAAATACATCCGCTTCCACACGCACAAACAGACCCTGATGTCCGGTAATGCGCCGTATGAAATTACGACCCCGTATGAGGAGGCCGACCTTTTCGAGCTGAGTTTCGTCCAGAGTATTGACGTCATCACAATCGCGCATATCAACTATCCGACCAAAACTCTGAGGCGCCACGGCGCGACTGACTGGCGCCTGGAGAACGTGAACTTTAATACCACGCTGTCAGCACCTACGGGCCTGGCCGTGACGCAGACAATCGGTCCGGATGTGGAAGAAAAGAATAAAGGGCTTTTTAAGCGGAAGTATGGTGTCACGGCTTTGAACGCTGACGCTTCAGAGGAAAGCCCGTTGTCGGCCACCGTCGAGATCAACTGTAATCCTTTTGCGGACGGCGCTTACAACACGCTCACCTGGAATGCCGTCCCGGGCGCTGCTATGTATCGTGTGTATCGCAACGTCGGCGGCGTCTACAGCTATATCGGCCAGACGTCCGAGACCTCGATTATCGACGATGCAATCTCTCCGGACTCAGGTATCACACCGCCGCGGTACGACTCCGAAATCGCGTCCGGATATCCGGGGACGGTTTCTTATTTTGACCAACGCAAGATTTTTGCCGGCACGCGTACCAAGCCGCAATATATTTGGATGACGGCCGCAGGCAGTGAGAACTCCATGGCGTATCACTTACCGGTGCGGGCGACCGATCGAATCTCGGCCCGAATCTATGCACGAGACGTCAACCGCATTCGCCACCTGGTCCCGCTGTCCCGTCTTATTCTGCTCACGGCCTCAGGATGCTGGGTAGTGGGCACGACGGACACGGACGCCTTGACGCCCGACTCTATCAGCTTTAAGGCGCAGAACGCAGAGGGTGCAAGCTCGGTCAACCCCGTGGTCGTAAATTCGGCCTGCGTGTACGCCGCGGCCCGCGGCGGTCACCTTCGTGAGATGGGATACTCGTACGAGCGCGGCGGATTTATTTCCGGGGACTTGTGTCTGAGAGCGCCGCACTTATTCGATCATAAAACCGTGATCGACCTTGACTATTCCAAGGCGCCGAATCCGATTATTTGGTCAGTCTCCAGCGACGGCGTATTGGTGGCCTTCACCTATATTCCGGAGCAGCAGATCGGAGCCTTCTCCACAATCGAGACTCGCGGCAGTTTCGAGTCCGTGACGGTTGTCTCCGAGGGCTACGAGGACATCCCGTATGTCGTTACCTGCCGCAGGATCAACGGGCAGACGGTCCGATTTATCGAGCGCATGCATGAGGTGCAGTCGTCCTCAAGAGCGGAATCCTGTTACGTTGACTGCGCAGGTTTCTACCAAGGCAACCCGACTACAACGATCACCGGACTCTCCTGGCTGGAAGGCGAGACTGTTTCCATCTTGGCAGACGGCTACGTCGTGCCGGATCAGAAGGTCGTCAGCGGGAAAGTTGTGCTGGAGGATGAGGCCTCGACGGTTTACGTCGGCCTGCAATACGACTCCGACATGGTTACGCTCCCGATCCACCTTCAACTTAACGATATGTCCTACGGCACCTCTCACCGTAAAAATATTACGGAGGTCACGTTACGGCTTAACGAATCCTCCGGAGTGTCCACAGGATCGAGCTTTGAAAAGCTCTATCACATGCAGCCGCGGGCGACCGAGCTTCCTGGATACCCGCCGAACTTGCGCTCCGGTATCTATGACTTGCAGATCAAGCCTAAATGGAGCGATGAGGGCCAAGTCTATATCCGGCAGTCTTTACCACTGCCGCTCCGGATAACCTCGATCACGACAACGGTAGAAATCAGCTAACCGACAATAGTGCGCATTAAAGCCTGAGGCGGCGTCAGACTGAGCGCACTATCGGAGGTTTTATGGACTTTAGTTTCAACACCGCTTCAATGATCGGCACGGGAATCTCTGCCGGTATTTCCGCTGTCGGTTCGATCTTCACAACCCGCTACAACAACGCTATCGCCAAGGCCCAGGCAAATATCGCCAAGGAAAACGCCAAGACGATGGAATTGCAGGCGCAGTACACCCTGTTTACAGCAGAGACTAAGGTCCAGCACGAAACGATGCAGGCAGGCCAAGTCAAAGCCAGGCAGAAGGCTGCGCTCGCCGCCAACGGTGTTGCGATCGGCAGCGGTAGCGCGGCGCAGATTACAGCTTCCACCGACATCATCAAGACGATTAACAAGAATCGCATTGAGACCGATGCTCATGCCGCTGCCTGGGGCTATCGCCAGCGGGCTACCGACTTCAAAAACCAGGCCTTGATGTTTAACGCCAAGAAACAAAGTGTGGGCCTGAACTTCATGTCCACGGCGCTCAACGGCTTGTCTCAGGTGGGCATGACCTACGCCTTTGGAAAACTTGCCGAGGGCAAAACAAAAGAGCCGGCACAAGACACGCCGCTCAAGGTTGACGCCATCAGCGGAGCCGATCCCGGATTGAAGATCGACGCGATTTCATCCGCCGACCCCGGCCTGCGCATTGACGGAATCTCCTCGGCCGATCCGGGAATCCGAGTTGATGCGGTATCTGCGGCCCAGCCGATTTTCACGCCGCTTTACAGCTTCAATCCTCTTTCGATCAATAACAAAGTTTCGATCTTAGGCAGATAAATATGCAGGTACCCATTTATCAGAACAACACGCCGAATCCTCAGAGCGAACAGTCTTTTGCGCGTCCCGGAGAAAACGTCCAGCCGACCTTCGACTATGAGCGCGCGATGGAACGAGCCACCCAGCCCTTGAGGGCAGGTATCGGTTTAAGCGTCAAATTTGCACAAAAGGCCGAGGCCCAGCAGGTCAAGGCGGAAGCCGACGAGGCGCTCAACGGCCTGGATCAAGAATTACGAGAGCTGCAATGGAATCCCGAGAGCGGTTACTACACCATGAAGGGCAAGACCGCCGTGGAGGGCTATGACCCGACCCGCGAGGCCATGAACAAGGCGTATCAGACACACCTGGATAAACTGCAAAACCCGCTTGCGAAACAGGCCTTCACTTCTGTTGCCCTGGAGAAGATCAACTCCTACGATCAATCCATGCAGCGCTACCGCCTGAAAGAAAACGCCGCCTATAAGGCCGAAGTCTCGGACACGCGGGCCAAGTCGCTGATCGACGACTTCGCCTTCTCCGGATTCGGCCCCGACTCCGAACGCACGATGGCCAGCCTCATGGATGAGGTGGACTACCAGGGCAAGATCGGCGGCAAGAGTCCCGAATGGATCGCAAGACAAAAGGACAACTACGCTGCCCTGGCCTATGCCTCGGCCTATCAGCAGATGGCAGTCGAAGACCCGTACGGAGCGCTCAAGCATTATCAGCAGGTTGGCTCCACAAAGATGAGCCCGGACGTATCCCGCAAGACCTATGCCTTGCTGCGCGAGCGCGTATGGCCTCAGCTCCAGGAGACCGTTGACGCAATGGGCGGCCCGGAGGCGATCGGTCTTACTCAAGGCTCGGCCGCTCGTGCTGCCGGGAAAGTAGACGTCCGAGTCTCCGGCGCTCAGGCGGGCTTAGGTACGCCGCCTAATGTTCCGGACAAGGTGCTAAATACGATCGGCTACAAGTTCTGCAACCCGCTCAACATCAAGGTATTTGGCAATAACTGGAGCGGTATGGTGGGCCAGGACGCCAGAGGTCATGCCATTTTCGAGACTCCGCAGGACGGTATTTGCGCCGCGGCAAAGATCCTCAAGACCTATGCTTCCAAGTACGGCATCAATACCGTGGACGGCATTGTCGATCGCTTCTGCGCGGCCAGTGACAGCGTGACACGCGCCTACATCAGCAATGTCTGCAAGGCCATGGGCGTCAATCCCGGAGAGGCGCTTGACGTCAAGGATCCTCAGGTGATGACCAAACTCATCAGCGCGATGATGCGCCAGGAGATCGGCGCGGTCGCCTACTCCCAAGAAACGATTACAGCCGGTGTCCATAAGGCGCTCGGAATTGCCGGCGCCGCAGAGCAGCCGACGGACAAGCCGCGCCTGACATCTAAGGACGTGGCCTTCAATCCGAACGTCAAGACAGGCGATCCGGTGATCGATGCGTTACCTCTTCCGGACAAGATCAAGTTATTCCGCGCATCCAGGCAGAGACGCGGCCAGCAGGCTCAGCAGGCCAAGGTCGAGTTAAAACGCTCCGTGGACAACGTCTTATCCCGCGCGATCAACACGGGCGACGTATCCGAGCTCCCGGATGTAGCAGACTTCATTAGCGTCTACGGTCAGGACGAGGGCGTCAGAATGCACGCCGAAGTGGAGAAACAGGCCCAGCTCAATGCCGCCATTCACTCCATGCCGGCAATGTCTGTAGGCGACATGGATGCAACGAGCCGAGCGCTCACGCCTCAGAAGGATGATCCCGAGTACGCCACCCGCATGGAGCAGAAGGCAACGTGGGATAAGGCTGCAGAGAAGGTCAAGACCGAGCGGGCCAAGGACCCGATGCGCTTTGCGATCGAGGGGATCCCGGAACTCGGCTTTAAACCGATCACGGACTGGAGCAATCAGACGCTCACCATCCAAGAGCTCACCAACCGCATCAGCAGCTACAAGGACGTGGCCAAGCGATTCGGCACTGACGCGCATATCCTCACCAAAACCGAGGCCACAGGGTTATGCCAAGCCTTCGCCAATATGGACGAGGACCACCAGGCCGAGTATGCACAGAAACTTTCCGACGCGATCTTTGATCCGGTTACTGGCGACAGCGGAGCCCTGGCGGCATTAGCAACTGATATTGGTAAGAACCACCATCTTTTGTCTATCGCTTTGGGCGTCGCCTCCACGCCTCGCGGCCGAGAGAACAACGGCGCGCTCCGCCAAATCAAGGGCAGCTACTACCGCAGGAACAAGGTCAACGATGCGAATAAGGACGAGCCGGAAATTCGCCAGAAGCTGGACGGTGTGCTGCCGATCCCGGCCGGAAGTCCGGAGTATGAGGACCTCATTAACGCAGTGCTGAACGACCATGCCTATGCCCTTCAAGCAGGCGGCTCGAGCGACGTGGATACCGCGATCGAAAACGTGATCGGCCCGGTGGCAGAGCACAACGGCGCGAAGATCATTTTGCCGTCCAGACTCTCGCAGGCGAGCAAGGACTTGATGACCTTTACCAAGCTCGGATCTTTTGAAGACGTTTTGCAGGTCTACAGCAAGGACTTCCTGAAAGGCGGCAAAAAGCTCGTCTATCGGAATCAGGTGGTATCACCTGAGCAATCCGCCAGGCTCATCAACACGGCACCTCTCAAGTGGGTAGGTGACGGCGTCTACTTTATCCGCGACGGCTTGCGCTACGTAACCGACGAAAAGGGCGAGCCCTTCCGACTTGACCTTAACGACACAATTTCCCGGAGAATTAAATGAGCTGGATCAATCGTTTCGGACTGACCAATGAAGAAGCTAAAGTCATTAATCAGTACAGTGCTCCGGAGAAAGACGCCGAGGCCCTCACGCCCGGACTTTTCGAGGGCTCCTGGGGCGCGATCGGCCAGTCTTTTGGAAAAGAATGGGAAGCTACGAAGTCGGACATTAGCGAGGCGGCCGCGCTCAGGGTCGAAGATGATGATTACTACCTCGCCCAGCAGGAGGATCCCTTTGCGCCCGACCTCAATGTCAATAAGGATGCAGTAGTCAATCGCCTGAGGCAAGACGCAAAAGAGGCACGCCTCAAGATCAAGAACGATTACACGCCGAATCCCGAGACCACCGGCACGGCGGCCATGATCCTCTACGGTCTGACCGGTTCTTTGGCCAAGGGTATTGGTTACTCCGTTCTCGCGGGCGGCAATCCGTTCGTCGGCGGTGCGCTATTCGGCGCCGACCTCGGACGTTATGAGAAAGATAAGCTCCAGGACAAGGGCGTGGATACAGAGACGGCCACGAAAGCGGGCTTGATTACAGGCGTGACAAACGCTGTCGGCATGGCGCTCCCCGCCTCCCTCGGCACAAGTTATTTGAAGTCTGCGACCTTCGGCGCCCTGGTCAATCCCGCAACTGACATCACTGAGCAGTCGGCGATTAAGTTCGTCCTGGATAACGCGGACTATTCGGTTATCTCCAAAGAGTACGATCCTTTCGATCCTGTAAGCCTAACAACATCCGCCCTCATGGGCGCAGGTTTCGGCCTTCTCGGCGCACGAGGTGCTCGAGTTCGAGCCGCAAGAGAGGCGGCGGAAAAGGCCCAAGCAGAAGCCACGGCCGCCCCCGTGGAAGGACAGACAAGCCGCATGAATAAGAGTGTGCTTGAGTCCATTCAGAACCGCGACAGAAGCGGTAAAGAAAGCCGCTTGCAGATGCAGCAGATCGCGCAGGCTCCGGACTTCAATCGCTTGCGCAATGGTGCAACTTTGGGCGAGGGTACGCCCGTGATCGCGTATTTGCCGGAAGACTCCTCGGCCATTCTCGGTAAGACGGTCACAGTCTCGGACACCAACGGCGACCGCACCACGATGCGCTATGCCCTGATTGAGGCAAGCGATGTGATGACCTCTAACAGTGTCGACGGCAGTCTCAATGCCGACTTCACTAATCCGGAAGTGCAAGGCGCCCGAGCGATCGCAGGCAACGGTCGTATCGCAGGCCTCCAGGAAGCCTATCGCAACGTCAAGGCCACGAAGTACAAAGAGGAATTGACCAAGGTCTTAAAAGAATTCGGCATCAGCCGCCGCGCGGTCAAGAAGATGCGCGAGCCGATTCTTGTACGTGTGATGGATGATGCGGACGTTAAGGAAGGCGTCGGCGAATTGTCCAACCGTACCGGAACGCTGAAATTGAATCCCGCAGAGCAGGCCGCCCAGGACGCGCGGAATGTGCACCTGGAGGAGGTTGAGTTTACGCAAGACGGTAAGCCGACAACCAAAAGCATGGACGAATTTGTCAGAAGAACTCCGGATAAAGAAGGTTTGATAGATGCTAACGGCAAAGTTATCTACGACAATGTCCGGCAAAGAATGCGTCCGGCTATTTTCGCCGCGGCCTATCCGGACAATCAATTCATAAACCGTTTTATAGCTGACGATCCTAAAGACAAACGAATAATGGACGTTCTTCAAGGGGCCGCCCTTGACGTTGTAAGACTTAGGAAAAAAGGCAAGGAGTATGACGTAACAGGCGACCTCATGGAGGCGCTCGCCGATTACATGCAGACCAAACAGGAGGCCCGCAAGATCCACGGTGAGAAGGTCGAAGGTGAGATCACGGAATCCTTCTTTGAGGCCACACCGGTACAGGCATGGTTTAGAGACATCCTCTTATCCAAGAATCCCGAAAGGCTCAAAGACGCCCTGGCCCGATTCAACGAGGTGGCCCAGCAGGAGAGCGGAGGCGAAGGCCTCTTTGGCAAAGTCAGCCGCGACGAGGTTTTCAATCAGGTCAAAAGCGAGTTCGGCGCGCTGGATAAAGCAATCGACTCGATCACTCCGAGCGCGGTGGACGCCGCCATGGAGCTCCGTAACGCTGACGTAATCGAGGGCGATCAACCCTCAGGCATGAACGGCGATATCAACAAGTCAATCGCCGACGAGAAACTTGCCCGGGAACAGTTGGACGATGGCGAGCCGGTTAATGTCTCAGGCGAAGGCGTCGATCCGGAAACGTTAAGAACGCAATTCGACTCCTTCAGAGACCGTGTGTTTAACCAGCTCCTGGGAGCAGGGTTTAAAGAAAAACTCGCGGCCTATTCTGCTGACCTCTACGACGCTTTCTACAGAACACTCGGAGAGCGGTTAGGCATGAGCGCCGACGAATTGGAGAAACGCTATGCGCTCAAGGTTCGCAAAGGCGGGAAGGAAACCGCCGAAGGCCTTTTCCAGTCGAGAGTATCTAGTCAGAAGGAAAGGCTAGAGGTATGGCTGAAGCCGTCGGAAATTGAAACTGCTAGAGGAAAAACACGCGGCGAAATTGAGGCTATTTTCGGAACAGAATTAGAAGATATAGCCACTGTCCCGGACGCCTACTTAAAAGCGATTTTCGGGGATAGAGTAACAGATCCCCGTGTTTACACGTCTAAGGCTTATTTTTTAGACCATGTTGTAAATCACCATGCGCCCGATGTTCTTCCAGAAGATTATCTCCAGATTCAGAACATCATCAATAACCCGGACGAAGTTATTAGAGATACTCGGGTCAATGAAAAAGGAGTAAGAAGAAACGGAGTAATTTTTACGAAGTTGATAGGAAAGACGTATTTGCTCGCTATTAACTTAGAAGAGACGGGGAGCGGCAAACTCCAGCTCTACAAATCGTTGCATAGAACAAGAAATAAAAAACCCTATCGCAAAATGGATAGGGTTACCTTGTCCGTGGACACCCTCTCCGAAAAATCGAAGAACCCTCACGATGCAGTCGTATCCCCGAAGGGACACCCGGCGGCAGGCGACAAATTTTCCGCTCTAGACAAGGATTCCAGTATAAAAGATCCGTCAAGGGAAAACAATGGCTATCCTCAATCAGGGGATGAGACTCGCGGCATGTACACGCCTGCCGAACGCATGATTACTTTGTTCGGAACTGCCGACGAATCGACTTTCGTCCATGAGTCCGGGCATTACTTCCTGGACGTCATGACCGATGTCGCAATGCGCTCCAATGCGCCCGAGCGGGTGAGGGCCGACATTCAGACCCTTATGGACTGGTTCGGCCTCAAGGACCTCGACGAATGGAACGGCTTATCGCTCGAAGAAAAGCGGCAATTCCATGAGCAGTTTGCTCGAGGCTTTGAGCAGTACCTCCGTGACGGTGTTGCACCGTCCTCCAGGCTGGAAGCGATCTTCAAGCAGTTCAAGGACTGGCTCGTGTCGATCTACAAATCGGCCGCAGACCTAGACGTCGAATTGACGCCTGAGGTCCGAGACGTCTACGCCCGAATGCTCGCAACCGATAAAGAAATCGCGGCCAAGAGCGAAGCGGATTCTCCGAGCCTATTTGGAGAAGACCTCGGCCGGACGGTCACTCAAGTTGTCGATAACACCAATTTGCCGGATGAGACCAAGGCCGTGATTAAAGACGGCCTGGAGACTTTAGGCATTAAGACCGAGCAGGCGCCGGATCAAAGCAAGTTGGCGGGCGTTATGACGGATGACGAATTTGTCCAAAGTCGCTTTGACCTCGACATGGAGAAGTACGGCGATATGCCGATTTTGGATGAGAACGGCAACGAGACCACACCGCGTGAGATGGTAGCCGGTGACCTGGCAGCGGCTGAGCAGTTGGAGAAGGACGCAAGCGGAATGTCTCGCGCCGCACTTTGTATGTTTACCAATAACGCCTTCGATTAAGGATTGAGGAATATGGCAAAAGGCTTAAAGAAAGAATGTTTGAACTCAGTTAGCCAAGTTATCGGCCGACAGCTCACGGCCAAAGAAGGCGAGGATATTGTCCTTAACATCAAAAGCAAGGTGCTCGACATCCGGAAAACTGAGCCCAACCTGACCAAGGACCAATATGTCGCCAAGGCCGCCGCGCTCGTGGCACAGGATATGCAGTACCGGGCCACCCGTATGAAGGTCAATGCACAGCGCCAGGTGATCCCGCTCGCCGCTATGCAGAACTACACCGCCGACATGCGGGCCAAGGGCTTGAGCGCAAACTCGGCCGCCATGAGGTATTTGGATAAAGTCGACAAGCACGCCGTCGGCGTATCGAAGGAATATGCCTCGGAGCTAGTGGATACGCTCCAGGCCGCTTGCCCTAAGTTTTTCGGCATGATCGAAAACGACGATGCGGTCGCGGGCATCCTGGCAGAGATCTCTGGCGTCGACACCAAGAATGCAGACTATAAGAAAGCGGCGCAGGCCTGGATCCAATGTACGGAGAAAATGCGTGAGCGCTACAACCGTGCGGGCGGAGACATCAGATCCCGTGAAGACTGGATCATGCCGCAGACCCACAATCAGGGCAAGGTGCTTAACGCAGCCAGAATACTGGCGGAAAAAACGCCGAAGAGTTTTGCAAGGCGAGCGGCCGCCGAGACCAAAGGAGTAGTGGATAGATTTAAAAAGCGTAATCCCGAAGCGAACCGTGACGCGTGGGTTGACTTTGTTTTCGAGCGCCTGGATAAAACGCAGTACCTTGACGACAACCTGGAGCAAATGAACGATATAGATATAAAGAACGTTCTCCGGGGAGCGTACATGTCCATCACCGAGAATGGCGACCAACATCAGAATGTGGCTGACGCGAAGCCGAGTGGCAGAGGCAAAGCTAAGTCGGAACAGCGCCAGGAGCACCGAACGATCCACTTCAAGGACTACAAGGCCCGGATCGAATATAACCGTATGTTTGGGCAGAACCCGTCGATCTTCGGCACTATGCTGTCGCACGTCAGCGCGATGTCGCGAGACATTACGCTCCTGGAGGAAATGGGACCGAGCCCTACGAGTACTTTCAACACGTTGAAACGCTCGACGGAAATCCTTAACAATCAATCCAACTATTTTTTGGGTTACAAGGTACCAACAAACGATCTTATGCTCGACGCAATGTGGACAAACCTAAACGGCAGTCGAGGCGTCAAATACGAAACCTTTGCCGCCATTATGCAGGGCGTCCGTAACCTCCAGGTGGCGGGCAAACTCGGCGGAGCTTTTATCACAAGCTTGTCGGATATTGGGACGTACTTCCACATGTGCAGAGTCAACAAAATGCCCTTCGCTCAGAGCGCGATGTTCTTAGTAAAGTCGCTCAACCCGGCCGACAAAAGAGATATTGCCTTTGCCGCCCAGGCTGGCGTGATCGGAGACGTTTTCAACTCTGCCGCCAATAAATTCGTCACGGACAATATGAGCCAGGGCGTTACTTCCAAATTGGCAGACGCCACCATGAGGGCCTCACTCCTGTCGCAATGGACAGACGGCATTAGAAGAGGCGCGGCGCTAACGGCTATGGCCTTCTACACCAACGCCCGGAAATACGACTGGAATACTTGTGACGGCTGGCTCAGAGAACGCCTGGAAAACTTTGGCCTCGATGAGACATTTTGGAAGGTCATTCAGAAGGCGCCGGCGGAGAAGTTCGGCGATGCTGAGTTCGTCACTAAGAACAGCATTCTTAATATCTCTGACGCCGACCTTGCCATACTGGGAATCTCTCGGCACGCGCTGGAGAAGTACGCCTCGAATTATCTGGCCTTCGTTTTTGATGATGCGCATATGGCCTCCCTTCAGCCTGACCTCTATACGCGCGCAATCTCTAACTGGGGCGTGGCACGAGGCACAATCCTGGGAGAGGCGTGGCAAAGCTTTTTCCTATTTAAGTCTTTCCCTACGGCAATGCTGACTCGTCATATCCAACGAGCAGGGGATCTCTATCGGTATAAAAAACGCAATGGCGCAAGCTACCCGGCCGCTTCAGCGATAGGCTATTACAGTACGCTGATTGTGGGGACAACCATGATCGCCGCGGTTTCCAATATGTTTAAAGACCTGCTCAACGGCCAGGACATCCAGGATCCCTTCACCACCGACAATATCGCCAGGGCGTTTACGTCCGGAGGCGGAGCCGGTTTTGCCGGAGATATTTTTGTTTCTTCTATGGGGGATTACAAGTACGGCCACCCGAATGTTTATAACGCTTTCGGGCCTGTAATTTCTTCCGCCCTGGACGCCGTGGAGATTTTCGACAAATACAAGGATGACCGCGATATTGGCGCCAACGTCCTGCGCTTTGCCAAGAGCAACATCCCGATGGTTAATCTTTGGTACACCAAACAGCTTCTTAATCACGCGGTATTTAACCAACTGCAGGAGATGATGAATCCCGGGTATCACAGACGTATGGAGCGCAAATCCATGAGGATGCGCGGCACGGGATACTGGTGGCAGCCGACGAGCGCAATGCCCGGACGACTCCCGCGTGTGGCCAAATCTAAGGACCGCTGGGAGATCATGAAATAGTGCGCATTGAACTTTTAGGGACTTTTATATTTTTCTTCAAATCGAGGATAGATATATGGTTCCTGAAAGTAATCGCAAAGCGGGTCCGTTTACCGGCACGGGTCAGACTCAGTTTGATTTTGACTTCTACATGCTGAGCGCTGACGACGTTGTCGTCATTGTGGCCGACGCAGACGAAAACGAAACCACGCTGAGCAAAGACGCGTACACCTGCACGCTCAACTCCGACCAGAATACAACGCCGGGCGGACGCGTGGCTTTAAAGACTGCATTGGCCAGCGGGCATAAGCTCGCAATCTGCAGCGGGGTCCCGTATACCCAAAATCTGAATTTGACGATGTATGGGAGTTTTAGCCCAACGTCAATCAATAAAGAAGAAGATCGTCGCGTCATTCAGCTTCAGCAGATTCTCGAACAGATGCGCCGTTGTCTTATCGTCCCGATTACGTCCGAGAAAACCCCTCAAGAGGTGATGACTGACCTCTTGGATGTGGCGGAAAAAGCGGCGGACTATGCACAGAGAGCCGAGACAATCTACAACGAAGTCGTCTCCACTGGCTTATACGTCTCCTCTACATGGCAGGAAATCCAAGAGACTAAAGCTCAAATCGATATTCATAAAGCAGCCATCGACGCCGCTGTTGCTCGAGCGGAAGTTATTCTCGCCCGCAACGAGGTCATCGGAACAGAGGTGGATGCTTTAGTTCCGCATCTTCCCGATTTGCAAATCAATCGACAGCACATTGATGATATCCATCGTGTTGGTTCCGACCTAAGAGGGTTTGAGACAGAAACACTTGACCTTGGATCAATTACAGATACGAATATTGACGGCGAGACCAAAGTCGAAGACGGATATATCAAGAAAGTTGCCGACCATATTGATGACTGTATTCACCCGGTTGGAGACAATATTGAAAAGGTTAAGGCTGTAAACGCAAACCTGGCTGATGTAAAAACTGTAGCAGCGGACTTATCCTCTGCACCCAGCAACATTAAAAAAGTCGCACAGGCTACCGACGATATCACTGCACTTAGCCCTAAGGTTGAGGCAATTCAAACTGTAGCTGAGAACTTAGAAGCGGTGGAAAGTGCGGCCTCCGTTGCAACAAACTTGGAATCTATCAAGCAGACGGTTCTTCAGTCCAATGCTGAAGCTGGCTTCTCTTTCCGATACATGGCCGAGGCCTCCGCTGGAATGACGGTGCCTAAGGAAGCAATATCTCCATCGGTCAACATTAAGGTCGGAGACCACATTGTAAATCGGATAGGGGATTACTTCGGGATTACGGCCGTTACTGAAACTACGGCAACTCTATCGCCGAAACAAGGAAGTTTTAAAGGCGAAAAGGGTGATAAAGGAGACGGTATTCAACCTGATGCTGTGGTAGTGAATGCAGAAAGTCTCCCTGCTGAGGGAACTGTTGGTCAGCTTGTCTTAGCCGGAATGAATCTCTATACATGGGTTTCAGCGACAGATACAGAAGAAGCTCACTGGGAAAACATGGGAGAACTAGTCGGGCCGAAGGGAGATACGGGACCGACTCCGGAAATTTCCGTCGAAGCTACGTCGTTATCTGAAGGTGCATCAGCAACCGTTACTAAGACAGGCACAATCGAAGCTCCGGTCTTTACTTTCGGAATTCCTAAGGGGGATACGGGAAGTAAAGGAGATACCGGGACAACACCTGAAATCTCTATCTCGATAGAGATGTTGGATGCGAACTCAGAGCCTTCCGTTGAAAAAACCGGAACGGACGAAGCACCGAGTTTCCTTTTAAAAATCCCGCGAGGTTTAACCGGAGCGACAGGCACGATGCCTGACACCGTTGACTTGGGAGGGCTGAGCTAATGCCTCTGAAGATTATTCAGTTTCGCGGAGGAACGGTTGTAGAGCATGAGCTTTTTGTCGGCCATGATCGGGAGATCACTGTAAATACAACGAACAATCGAATCCGAGTCCACGATGGTGCGACACCCGGCGGCCACGAGTTGGCAAAGGAGTCGGACGTTCCTACCAATACAAACCAGTTGGAAAACGACGTCTACCGATCAAGCGGAAACCTGACAAAACTTTCTCAGCTAACACCGGATGTCCAATATCTCAAGCAGGCCGAGTTAACCAAGCTCAGTCAGCTTCAAAACGACAAAGGTTATATCGCAGGACACTGTACTTACTGCACACACTGCGGCCACTGTACGCACTGCTCTTAAAGGTAAAGCAAAATGGCAAAAGTAATCCAATGGAAGCATGGCTCAAGTGAAGATAGTGCAGTCTTCACCGGCGCTCTCAAGGAGATCACGATCGACGATGATCTTCACACCATTCGTCTTCATGATGGTGAGACGCCCGGAGGTGCCCTCTTGGCGCGCTTGGCCGAGGTACCGACAAAGTTATCTCAGCTGGTAGACGACTTAAGCGTTTGGCGCTCAGACGAGCTGACCAAACTATCTCAGCTTACAAACGACAAAGGCTTTTGGGCTTCCGGTGCTCTGACAAAAGTCAGTCAGCTGCAAAATGACAGCGGCTTTCTCACCGGGCATTGCACCTACTGCACGCACTGTACATATTGTCAACAGTGCTCCAACTGTCATAACTGTACGACCATAAACTGCACGACCATCAACTGTACGACGGTGAACTGCACGACGATTCAGTGCTCAGTTTATAGCTACTGCACCAAGTGCAACTGCGATTGCACAGACGACAGTTGCTTTGTCTCAGGAAAATTGGAGACAAGCAAGGGCCTAATAGATGTTTACAACATTCTGATCGGAGACGAAATCATTGATTGGTTGGGAAAGCCGGTTAAGGTAGTAGGCGTCAGTCATGGGCACTTAGGCTCTAGACGAGCAATCCAAATGAAGGGCCGCGGAGAGAATCGAGTTACCGACGATCATCCGATGCTGATGTTCAGGACGAAACGCAGAAGTTACGAGCTCTGCGCCTGTATTAACAGCAAGTTTGATCCGAACAAAATCATTCTTGCAGACAACGGAATCAGAGGCAGGTACTCGGAGGAACACGACTACTGCGGTTGGTTCATTCCGACGATCGGAATGCCTGCGGATACTCCGACAGTTTGCCCGATTGCAGAAAGAGAAGCCATTGTCAAATTCGGGAATGGATATGTCCTTGTTCCCGGGAGACTTTCATGACGACCAGAACAATTTTGCTCCGTGGAGGGACAACGACTGAGCATGAGACCTTTGTCGGAGCCGAACGAGAAATTACAGTTGACACAACTAAAAAGACGCTTGTAGTTCACGATGGAACGACGGGATACCCGGTGGCTAGAAAAAGCGGCTTGCCGACAAAACTCTCTGATTTGACTGACGGTATAGGACTGTGGAAGAAAAGCGTTTTGACTAAGGTCAGTCAGCTTACAGACGACGTCGGCTATTGGGCCAATCTGACAAAGGTGAGCCAGTTACAAAACGACCTCAACTGGAAGACGGGACATTGCACTTACTGCACGCATTGTACCTATTGCACCCAGTGCTCTAGATGCAACAACGTTCATTGCTACCAAGTGCAATGCACTCAAGTTCAGTGCGGTCAAGTTAAGTGCAACAAGTGCACGATCACAAGCAACTGCCACGGGCCGAACTGTTCAAATCTAAATAAACCGATTTATACGAACTGCGAATCCAATAATTGTGACTGCGGGGATGACGGAACGTAGGTCCAGGAGATAAGACATGGGATATAAACGACACGTAGTAACAAGCACCTTACCTTACGATCATTTTTCTATCGCAATAGATGAAACGAGAGCGGCTTTTCGAGTACTGGACAAAAAAATCTTTTTTGAGGTACCGGAAGATACACCGGCTTCTCCGATTGAAGAGCTGACCACAACTCAGAAACTTGGTGAAAGGGGCTACACAGGAAAAGCGAATAGGTTTTATCAAATCAATGGTGAAGACTATTGCATTCTTGCGGAGATTATCATCGATAAAACAGTACCGGAATTCCAAAAACTTTGGGTTCCCGGAGCTCATTTTGTCACTTGGCTGAACAATAACCGACTTCATGCAATCATCAAGGGAGCATTGACCTACTTCGACTGTCGAAACACAGCAGAATACGTTCGGCATGAGGGCGGGATGTGGGCCTTTGATCTTTGGGTTAGAGACCCGAATGCGCCCCTGACAGAATGTGCCCGCTCTATTACGACTGCGGAAGACACGACTGTAATTACCAACCTTGAAGACCTGGGTGAAGTTTGGACAGCCGCCGACGTGATGACCGGAACCACCTCCAAGTGGCTGAATCTTGAGTACAGTCTTACTCCTTCTTCCGAGACGGTGGCGCCGGATGGCTGGGTAGATTTCATACTTACACTTAAGGACGGGAAGACTCACGAAGTCGCAACAGACGTGACATGGGACGGCTACATCGTAGAGGCTGTTGATGGTTACGCACCTCATAAGCGCGTTGCGGTCACAAACGGAGTAGGACATTTCCGAGCCTGCGCCTTAGGGCTGCAGAACGGTGAAGCGATGCGAGTCAAGATTAACCATCGGTTTTACACCTCTAGGGCCGAGGCTACGGTTCAGGTGGTCTCTGATGATTAAGTACCTCAACCTCTTGATTGGGAGCGCCTGCAACATGAAGTGCGGGTACTGTCTCCAGACCAATGAGAAGTCGCCTGCAGATCACAAGGCCGACCCGGTTGAATTCGCACATAAATTGGCGGATTACCTTAAGGGCAGTCGCATAGAACGGGTCGCCTATTGGGGTGGGGAGCCGATGCTCTATTGGGAGAGAATTAAGGCTCTGCATGGTGTCCTCATCGATGAGGGTATCAGACCCGAACAGTCCACTGTTACGACAAACGGCCGCTCTCTGACTGACGATTACGTCGAGTACGCAAACGCCAACCCGGACATTTTTACCGTGGTCTCTTGGCACGACGGTAACTTTACCGACGAGCAGTTAAGCCGTATTTTTCGATTGAAAGAGTTTTCGATTTCATTGCTCATTCACCACTATCAAACAGATATGTGGGGCGCGAGAGACCTCTTTTACAGCTTGCAGGAAAAATACGGTCGCTATCCGAAAGTCGCAGTGCACTTCTTACGAGCCAATGACGGGTGCCGCAGTGATTACTACATGACACGAGAGGACGTGGACGCCTTCTGCAAGCACTTGGAAACTGTTATCGAGATGGCACGTATCGGCGACCCATGGGCCGCTTGGCAGTGTTCCCAGCTTCTCTATCATCGAAACAAAGTGAAGTCCCGTGTCGGGCCCATGTGCGTACGAGACGAACTGCTGAGCATTGACCTGCATGGAAACGTCTACGCCTGTCACCACAACTACGACGCATCCAACATCACAGGAAACATCTTTAAGAAGGTGATACCGATTAAAGCCGTTCCTCAGCTTTCGCCGAGACGTTTCTACGACAGCGTCGAATGTCAAAGCTGCGAAGCTTTAGATGAGTGCAGAGGCGGCTGCTACACCTCCAATACCCACGACATTGATTGCTACTTCGCAAAGAAAAGATTTGCCCTTTACCACGCCATGGAGAAATTATTTCAATGAAGCTCGCTCTACACTGCAAAACCCACAAGGGTAAAAACGAAACTTGGGTCTATGACAATGTTCTAAATGAGGTCTACGATGGGGACGGAAAGCTCGTTGACCTGACTGAGGACGAGAGATTAAAAGCTTATGCCATGCTCAAGGAGCAGGAAGGAAAGCCCGGCTACTCTAACTCTAAAAGTAAAGACCTTTGGGACCTGCGCATCCAGCTGGGTCTAAAGTGCAATATG
>ERZ791903.586-NODE-586-length-47634-cov-8.142437_pt1 | contig 47634 bp, 33 predicted proteins | sample MGYA00510148_ERZ791903 | MGnify/ENA primary metagenome ERZ791903 (study PRJEB30046, sample SAMN00792080) | human gut metagenome | study: EMG produced TPA metagenomics assembly of the A metagenome-wide association study of gut microbiota in type 2...
CGAATCTCCAAAGGATAAGGTTCACCCTTGCGACGAGTCAATGACTTCTCTTTTTCCATCTTTGTTGACTTTTATGAAGTCAACCTATTTCAGGACGAGACAACTTCTGAGGCATGTCGTTTTTATCATACAATTGAGAACCAACATATTGTCTTCTATTACTTTTGAAAAAGCATATAAAATAATCGAATAAATAAATGTAAAAACGAATATAACAGGTATTAAATTGGCGGAATACGGTTCTTCATTCCACAAAAGCTATCTCTTTTTTTAACAAAGACAAGCACATCATTCCGTAAACACCCCCATGCTGCCATCCTTTACACCCGGATGTACCGGCCCTCTACACCCGGGTGTAAAAGGGGGCAACATGGGGGTGTTCGGCAACTAAAGTACCATGCCGGACAATGAAAACCAACCGGTTTTACCTATTTTACAGCTTTTTTTGAATAAAATGATCGAGTGAGTTGCAGGGATGGGGAACAATGTTTCAGAAGTGATAGAGGAGTGATAAAGGAGTGATAGAGGAAAACGTCCTGTATCACTCCTCTAACGCTTGAATATTAATAGCTACAACCTTCGTAGTGATAGAGTGATAGAGGATTTGCAGAAAACGTCAATCAAAAGTCTTTGTTAAGGACATAGTCTTTTGCAAATAGCAGCAAAGTAAAATCGGCAGGCAAGAAAGGAAGCGAAAATACATGGTAACCGTATCAAATAATCACTGCCGGAAAACTCCGATTTTTCCATCTTCCGTCAGAGTTTCAACCGTAATCCGGGGATATTTACAACGACTGTTGTTGTAAAAACGAATATAAGCCTTTCCCTGTTCATCCGTTGACAATGCCGGATTCCAATAAAGGGTACGACGATAATCATTTTCTTTCGGCAATACGCGATAATCGGGCTGATAGAAGTCTTTCACTTCACTATATCCTTCCAGCCAGGTTTTGCGTACGCCTTTTCCACCTTTCACAGAGATCTGATCTTCCGGATAAGTTTCGATCAAGACAACACACCGATATAATTTATCGATATTGATCGGTGTAAAACGCGGATCGGCATACCGGCAGATCGTTCCAAAGTCTTCACTGATATAAACGGATTTAATCGCCTCTAAAGGAAGTAAGCGGTACTTATTATAATCCATTTCATTGTGGTAGGTACGTTCGTAATTGATCGCAAAAAGGACCATTCGCCCTTTATAAAAAAGATATTCCTGACCGCCTGGACTATGCTCCCGATAGAACTCAGAATTCATATTAATCATCAGTTCATGAATATCATCGCCGATAAAACCATTACGGTCCTGAATATCGTCCATTTCGGAAGCGACATCATAATAAGCGATCGACTTGGTCCGGGTTTTATAAACTTCGGCAGCTTTATCTAGTTTCTTGGCCTTAACCACCACTTCATCGATCCGATGAATCTTTTCGTCCATTCCCAGTTTTCGCAGAGAATCTTCATACGCCTTGAATAATTGCTCCATGTTTTCCTGCATAAATACCGTATCATTCAGCTGTGTATCGGGCAAAGAGACCTTTTCATCGCCTGAAATATGCACCTGCAATTCTGCCATTGGATATCTCCGAGGCTCCGGATGAAACACCCGGTCCAGAACAATCCGATGATCTTTCTTCTTCCCCTTTTCGGAAACAGATAGAATCAGATTCCATTTTCCTTCCACCTGAGAAATAAAAGAAAACCGTCCTGAACTATCCGTAGTAAAAACATCGAAGCAGGATGTATTCTGATCCGTCGGATTGTCTTCCTCGCCTCGCTTCGTCAGAAAAGAAGTTACTTGCACATCCGGACGCGGCTTACTACGAACCATTGAAACTACCTGGCCGTGCAGTTCGATTCCCTGCTCCGGCAGATACTTCAGTTCAAAAGGTTCCACACCGGCCCAATGCTTCCATTCATAACGCCTCCAGCCCTGCACCATCAACAATTCATCCAAAGCCCGACGATGCAACGTATCATCCGACTCAAAATACCAGGAAGGACGGCGTACATACCCTTTGATTTCCGACATCAGCAACAGATCCGTCAACATCGAATGCCTGCTTTCCACTTCTTCCCGGCCATCCCGGACCGACACCGACAAGAGCGTTGGTGCCGGCTGTCCTTGCGGATCATTCACTTCGAAAGAAATACCTATTGAATCATACGGAAGATACTGTTCTTTATCCGTCCGAACAGCCAACGACAAGGTATCCGGCTTTCCAACAAAAACCAACCGGTCAGCCAAAACCTGTCCGGCTTTATCAAACAAGACCAGTTGAGACACACCTACCGGTAAATTCTTCTTATCCAGTCGAAAAGAGAAGGGCTGATTCCTCTTGACCGTCAGCATACAGAAATTATATAATTTACCTCGGCTCATAACCGCTACCCCCAATACCTGAGCCGCCGTAAAACGATTCTTCTGTACCGTAATAGCCAAACTATCCGGGATACTTAGATTGTCAACCGAAAAAGCGAATCCCTGTTCCTCTGCTTCCGGTAAAGAAAAGCGATATTTCTTGTCTCGCCAAACAACTTCCGCCTTTACTTCTTCCGTATCAGCCACATAGGTAAAAACACCTTTTCCTTCGTGACTTGTCCGGAATGTCGAAACGACCTCTTTTTCCTTATTCAGGATACAACCGGAGACATCCACCGGATTACCGAAAGCATCGGTCGCTTCAAAGGCAACCCGCACCGGGACATCGCGAATCAACATTCCGCCCTCAGGATAAAAGCGGAGATTCAGTTTCTTTTCTTTCCTGGTCTTTTCCCTTTTCTGCGGATACTTTCCCGGATGTCGGCAAATTTCTTTTTGGGTATAATCGCCTTCTGAATCCGGTTTGTCGAACACCGGGAAAATACGTGAGAAGACTGTTGCCTCTCCAAAGTTCAACATATATTTGGTATAAGCACGTACCTCATAAAAACCGGAATAGAAAGGTAAGTGCGTCAACGTAAAATTCCCCTGGCAATGACCGTTGCGGATTGGTAAAATCTGTCGGGAGACAATCTCACCTCCAGGATTCAGTAATTCCACATACAACGTCTTGCTCCACGCTGTAGGCCGATTGAATTCGGAAGTCACGACATAACACTGAAACCAAATCTGATCGCCCTGATAATAGCTGGTATTATCAAAATGCAGATATACCTTTTCCTGAGGCAAAGCCTTTCCAAACTGTTCTAAGGCAGAGACAAAACCCTGTAAGCGGACAGCAATACTGTCCGGAATCGGATATGCGTAAACCGAAACAAACCAAAGAAAGCCCAGCAATCCGATACCTCGTCTTATAAACTTACGTAAAGACATCGTCGTTTATTTAATCGCTTCTTCCAATTGTTTCTTCAGTTCTTCCATCTTCTCCGGCGAAGCCGCTACTTTCTGACGTATCTTTCCATCTTTACCAATGATTACGCAATGTGGAATATACAAGGCTCCATTCGAACCAAACGTATCATAAATTTCCTGCTTGAAAGCCTCTTGAATGCGAATATGTTCCCCTTTCAGATCATAATGAGCAGCCATCTTCTTCCATTTCTCTTCAGCTTCCGGATTATCAATCGAGAGATACAGCAAAACAATATCTTTTTCCTGAGCATATTCCTGCAACGGCTTTACAAAAGCAAAGGAATCACGGCAAGGACCACACCACGTTGCCCAAATGTCCATAAAGATAACTTTCCCTTTATACGGTGCGATAATATCCTGGAAAGTTTTCGCTTGTGAGACATCCGGGAAATGAAGATCTTCCGGAATCCGGGTTTGGTTAAATGCCCGGTTCTTTTCCATTGCTTCCTGCACCAGCGGTTGCCAGGAAGTTTCCGGATATAATTGCAGGAAACGTTCGGCATAAACCGGCATCTTCGGATCGTTCATCTGCCTTTCCTGATCTTCCAGGAAAAGCAGAGCCATGGCTGCCTCTTGTGCCTTGCCCTGTAAACGATGTTCAAAATCGTAATACATCAAACCGATACCTTTTCCTACACCTTCCGGAATCGATTCCTGACGCATATAATATCGGATACCAATTTCATTGGAAGCCACATCATAAAAGGCCGGACTGAAAGTACTGTTCGGATTATCCGGGATACAAAAGGCCGTCATCTGATCCAACTCGGTAAACCAATTCTGCCTTGTCGCTTCCGATGCCTGATAAAAAGCACCCATCGTCTGGTTCTGAAAAGCCAGCAACAACTGCATCCGTATATCTTGCCGGGCTTTTTCCTGTAAGTCTTCATCCAAACCCGTCAATTGCGATTCCAGAGAGACTGCATCATCTTTCAGTTTTTGGGCTACAGATGTTGCTACAGTATCTTTAGCAATCTGCCAACGGTCGCCACGGCGGGCACGCAAATCCCATACAGCGGCATTCAGTCGATTGAGCAATCGGGAAACGGCTACCGCCTTCTCATCCACTCCCTGGATAGCCAAAGGTTCTTGAGCCGTTGCATCTACATCCAATTGTATTTTTCCTCCTTTCGATATAACCGAACCCAATACCGCTTTTCCATACAAAATGAAATTCACCCGTTCATAATCTTCAACCGGTAACGTCAATGTAAATGTACTATCGCTTTGGATTTGTAACGTATCGATCGTTTTCGTATTCATCATGCCTGCGATAGATTGCTGGTAAACGATCATTCCACCGTTCAAGTTCCGCACGGTTCCGGTGATTTGGATTTCTTTCTGATCCGAACAAGACAATAGGGCTGTTCCTAAAAGAAGAACACAAACGGACTTCGGCATTTTTCTACTCCAATTCATGGCATCTCTATTTCATGGCTTAAATTTAGAGCCTGTTTAAAAATGATTGAAATCTTTTTCTAAAGAAGTTTCCGTATTAGCCGGATTATTTCTTTTTTAAAGTGACCAAACTTAAAAAAATGTATCAAACTGATTTAACGGAAACCGAGTGCAATATATAACAAAAGTGTTGAACCTGCAAGAAAGAGGAAATATGATTCGCGACTGATTTGGAACGCCATATTTTATTTAGTTAAGACCGGTTGTCAATGGTGGATGCTTCCCCTAGACTTTTCCAGGTGGCAGTTGGTCTATTACTACTATCGTAAATGGGCTTCCCAATTAAACTTTGGTCACCATAACCAATATGCATGACAGAAAAGCCGCATACTTACTGATAACAGAGAGGGAATTCCTAATAAATACAAAGAAAAACAGTAACAGCCGATTTATTTTATTTGTCCGCATCTCCTTGCAGCATTGGCCAAAAGCCTGTATCTTTGTAAACTATATATAATTAGGAATATGGCAAGACGCTCAGAATACAGAGGCACAGATAGATCCAGAGCCCCTCGAGGACGTAAAGTTACAGTGAAAGAAGAGAATACGTTACTTCCTTTCCTGTTCGGTCTTTTAAACGAACAAAGTAAAAGTTCAGTCAAGGCACTACTCGCCCACGGACAGATTTCAGTCAATGGCACAGTGACATCCCAGTTCAACACACCGCTCGCACCGGGCGACGAGGTGTTAATCAGCTACGAACGGGGAAAAGTCGAGTTCAACAATCCACTGCTCACAATTGTTTGGGAAGATGACGACTTGATAGTCGTAAACAAGAAAGAAGGCTTACTTTCGGTTTCCAGCACGCGCGTGAAGGAACGGACAGCTCTTCATCTGCTCAGCGAATATGTCAAGAAGACAGATCCACGTAACAAGATATTCGTGCTCCATCGCTTGGACCGCGACACTTCGGGGCTGATGATGTTCGCCAAGAATCTGCAAGTGCAAAAGGCATTGCAATCGAACTGGAACTCTGCCATCACGGCACGCACATACGTGGCCGTAGTGGAAGGACGCCCTGAGAAAGATTCCGACCTGATCGTCTCCAACCTGACCGAAAATGCAAAGATGCAGGTGTATGTGACAGCCGAAGGAGACGGGAAAGAGGCGATCACCCGCTACCGCCTGCTGCACAGCAACGGAGCTTACTCGCTGTTGGAACTCGACCTGGAGACAGGACGCAAGAACCAGATACGCGCACAGATGCAATCAATCGGACACTCCATCGCCGGCGATTACAAGTATGGTGCGGAGACAGATCCTACCGGACGGCTGATGCTTCACGCCCGACGGCTCAACTTCATTCATCCGGTAACTGGCGAAGAGATGCATTTCGAAACACGCACTCCTGACAAATTTACCTCTTTAGCTAAATAACAAAAATAGTAAAAATAATATGAAGAAGCTCTTTAGTACCTTGATGTTGGTGCTTGTCGCACTGACCGTACAGGCACAGATTCTCCAGCCTGTAAAATGGAAGATACAACTGAACGACTCCGGCTCCGCAGAGAAAGAGATCGTTTTTACCGCTACTGCCGATAAAGGCTGGCATTTGTATGACCAGGACTTGCCGGAAGGAGGCCCTGTCTCCACTTCGTTCACATTCGAGACACTGAAAGGAGCCGAGCTGATCGGCAAACCGACTTCATCTGTCAAACCGACCACCGTATACGACGAACTGTTCGCCATGAACCTGCGTTGGTATCCGGGGACCGTTTCGTTCACCCAAAAGTTCAAAGTGACCGACCCAGCCAAGTTCAAAGCCGAAGGTGAAGTGGAATTTATGGCTTGCAACGACGAGACTTGTCTGCCCCCCGATCGCGTCAGTTTTTCGTTCGACAAAAAGAATATAAAGATGACAGCCGCCGAAACAGTGGTCGAAAAACCGGAAGTCGAACAAGACGATGTGACAGCCGTGCAGCCGGATACTGAAAAAGTGGTGGAAAAAGTGGCCGAGCTGAAGGTTCCCGCCCCTGTTACCAACAAAGACAAAGCAGAGAACAGGCCAGTCCGCACCTCCAACGAGCTGACCGACGACGCTGCCCTCTGGACTCCTGTCATCGACCAGTTGAAGGCATTCGGCGACACGACGGTTTCAGCAACCGACACATCTTGGTTGTTCATCTTCTTCGCCGGTTTCCTGGGTGGATTGATCGCCTTGCTGACACCTTGCGTATGGCCGATGATCCCGATGACGGTCAGCTTCTTCCTCAAACGGACGAAGGACCGCAAGAAGGCGATACGAGATGCGATGACGTACGGACTTTCAATCATTGTGATTTATCTGGTGATGGGATTGCTGATTACGGGTATATTCGGGGCAAGTGCGCTGAACGACCTGTCGACGAATGCGATCTTCAATATCATATTCTTCTTGTTGTTAGTAGTCTTCGCCATCTCTTTCTTCGGGGCATTCGAAATGGTATTACCCTCCTCCTGGACGAATAAACTGGACACGAAGGCGGATTCGACGACGGGCATTATCAGTATTTTCTTCATGTCGTTCACGTTGGTGTTGGTTTCCTTCTCTTGCACAGGTCCGATTATCGGGACTTTGCTGGTACAGGCTGCTTCGATGGGAACGGCGGTAGGACCGGCCATCGGCATGTTCGGTTTCGCTTTGGCATTGTCTATTCCGTTCAGCCTTTTCGCCATCTTCCCGAACATGCTGCAAAGCATGCCGAAATCCGGAGGCTGGCTGAACTCCGTCAAGGTGGTGTTAGGCTTCCTTGAACTGGCACTGGCGCTGAAGTTCCTTTCGGTTGCCGACCTGGCTTACGGATGGCGCTTGCTGGACCGCGAAGTGTTTATCGTGCTTTGGATCGTGATCTTTATCCTGTTGGGTTGTTACCTGTTGGGTAAGATCAAGTTCAGCCACGACAGCGACCTTCCGTACGTATCCGTGCCGCGCCTGTTCATGGCGATCATTTCTTTCTCTTTTGCCGTTTATATGGTTCCGGGCCTTTGGGGGGCTCCTCTAAAAGCGATCAGTGCTTTCGCTCCTCCCTTGTACACTCAGGATTTCAACCTGTACAACAGTGAAGTGCATGCTGCTTTCGACGATTACGAAACCGGTATGGCTTATGCCAAGAAGGTGAACAAGCCGGTCATGATCGATTTCTCCGGTTTCGGTTGCGTGAACTGCCGCAAGATGGAAGCATCCGTTTGGACCGACCCGAAAGTGAAACAGATATTGGAAAATGATTATGTCTTGATCACCTTGATGGTCGATGATAAGACGAAGCTGCCGCAGCCGATCACAATCGAAGAGCATGGCAAGACTCGCAAATTGAAAACAATCGGCGACAAATGGAGTTACTTGCAGCGTAGTAAGTTCGGTGCAAACGCCCAACCGTTTTACATTCTGCTGAATGCCGAAGGCAAACCGCTCGGCCCGTCGTATGCATTTAACGAAAGTGTCCCCGACTATATCAAATTCCTGGAAAACGGGCTGAAGGTATTTAAAGAACAAGAAAAGAATAAATAACATCTTATAGGCTGTGTGTTAAAAGATAGAGAATTCAATCTCTTGCCGGGGAATTCATCTCCCGGCAAGAGAAAGATGAAATTTGACACACCTCCTTCCTCTCCAACCAAACAACTAAAAATGGCAACAAAACAAGAAAAGATGGAAGCCTTCGGACAGCTGCTCGACATTCTGGACGAGCTTCGTGTGAAATGTCCGTGGGACCGTAAGCAAACGAACGAAAGTCTTCGCACAAATACGATCGAAGAGACTTACGAATTATGCGATGCCATCATGAAAGATGACAACAATAACATCAAAAAAGAATTGGGCGACCTGCTCCTGCACATTGTCTTCTATGCCAAGATCGGTGAAGAAAAAGCGGCGTTCGACATTAAAGACGTGTGCGACAGCCTTTGCCAGAAACTGATCTACCGCCATCCGCATGTCTTCGGAAACGCTCAGGCCGAAACAGCCGGCAAGGTTGAACAGAGCTGGGAACAACTCAAACTAAAGGAAAAAGGCGGCAACAAGACAGTTCTCGAAGGTGTCCCCACTTCACTTCCTTCCGTAGTCAAAGCTCACCGCATCCAGGACAAAGCCCGCAACGTGGGTTTCGACTGGGAACAACGCGACCAGGTCTGGGATAAGGTGCACGAAGAGTTTACCGAACTGAAGACTGAAATCGACAAGATGGATGCAGATAAGATGGAAGCAGAGTTCGGAGACCTGTTCTTCAGTCTGATCAACGCAGCCCGCCTTTATAAGATCAATCCGGACAATGCCTTGGAACGCACAAACCAGAAATTCACCCGCCGTTTCAACTATTTGGAAGAGCATACTATCAAAGAAGGCAAGTCATTAAAGGATATGTCTTTGGAAGAAATGGACCGGATCTGGAACGAAGCAAAAGCGAAAGGGCTATAAAAACAAAAGGGGAACCGACATCACGTCGCCACCCCTCCCTTAACTTAAACGCCAAAACTAAATCTAAACAAAAAACACAAATAATGATAATATTTTATTTCTTTCTATTCTCTTCTTTTCTATCGTCTCCTCCTCTCATAAATTCCCGCGCAAACTTTCCTTCCGCACGTTTATATCTATAAAGTTTCTTTGGAGACAATATCTTTTTAAACTTTTCATAATACTCCTTTTCCAACTGTGCCTGCCTCATGTTCACGCTCACACACTCATCAATCACCTTCAGGTAATCAGCATCGGTTGCATTTTCATTATGCTTTAAATCTTTGGATAGTTTACGACATTCACGACCGGCCTCAAACATCTTTTCTTGGAGTTCGTTACAAAGAGGTATAAATGATGCTGCCTCTTCCGGGGTTAACCCCATCTCTGCCGTAATAAAAGCATTCTTCTTAGCAAAGAACGCTTCTCTATCAAAATTGCGATGCTGTTTCCCACTTTGAGCGTGAGCACTGAATGAGAACACAACTGAACACGCCACAAATGTAATAAAAAATATTTTATTCATACAAGCATTCTTTCAAAAATATTTTGTCAAACTTTATTTTTTTTCAATTTATTCGGTTTCCCCTATTTCTTCTGCCAATATATAACCGGCATATTGCTCTTCCAGGTACTCCAAGTATTCTTCATCCTCGGCCGCTTGCAAAGCAGAAACTGAGGCTGGAGACACTTCTGTTTTTACGAGTAGCGAGTCGGTTTTCGCCGCTTTATCTTCGGGTCCGACCAAAACTTTAAAAAACAACCCCAATCCGGCAAAAACGGCTGCCATATATAACCAGGGACGAACACGATCCATCAAGGAAACCTTTTTCACCTCCTCTTCAGGCTCTCTTTCGGGAAGCTGACTCATAATGTTTGCCGTCAATCCCTCCATATACCCCTCAGGTACAGTAAAAGGATTTTTCCCTTTAAGACGGTCCAGATTGTTTTGTTCTGTTTTCATATCATCTCTCTTTTATGTTCTTTTGACAAATGGTAACACGAAAGGTTTAAATGTCTTTTGTTAAAAACTCCTCTACTTTCTTCACCGCATGATGATAGGAAGCTTTTAAAGCGCCTACGGAAGTTCCGAAAATCTCAGACATATCTTCATATTTCATATCGTCAAAATATTTCATATTAAAAACGGCACGCTGTTTCTCCGGCAATGTCAGGATGGCTTTCTGCAGTTTCATCTGTGCGGCATCCCCGTCGAAATATTCGTCTCCTTTCAGGCGCTCCAGCAAAAACACGTCCGTATCGTCAATCGAGACATTGTTCTGCACACGCTGGCGGTTCAGAAAGGTTATACATTCGTTTATCGCAATCTTATACAACCAAGTCGACAACTTCGCCTCTCCCCGAAAATAGTCGATATTCATCCAGGCTTTCAGGAATGTATTCTGCAATAAGTCGTTGGCATCGTCATGGTCCAACACCATCTTTCGTATCTGCCAATACAACTTCTCCCCGTAGAAATTGACAACCTGCGCGAAGGCATCACGTTGATGCGCCGGATCACGTAATTGTTTTATTATCTCTTCCTCTATATATTGTTGCATTCCTACTCACTAATTTGGGGTAAATATAAGAAAATAATCATTATCTCCTTCCGTTCCCCTTCTATAAGAGACGAAAATAATGGGTCAAAGTTTAATCGAACCTCATAAGGGAATATAAAAAAAGCGGACAACCATATAAGTCATCCGCTTTGAAGTGCCCAGAACAGGACTCGAACCTGCATGCCTCTCGACACACGCACCTGAAACGTGCGCGTCTACCAATTCCGCCACCTGGGCAATTCAGCACTTTTCAGTGAATCAATCTCTCTTGATTGCGGTTGCAAAGGTAGCAACTTTTTTGAAACTGCCAAACTGTAACCATACTTTTTAAATAAAAAAACGGCCACCTCCCTTTCGGGAAGCAGCCGTTTCAGATTTTATGCTTATGGGAAGAATTACATCATACCGCCCATGCCACCCATACCCGGGTTCATGGCAGGAGCTGCCGGAGCTTCTTCTTTCTTTTCAGCGATCACACATTCCGTAGTCAGGAACATACCAGCAATAGAAGCGGCATTTTCCAAAGCTACACGTGTTACCTTAGCAGGGTCGATTACACCGGCTGCACACAAGTTTTCATACTTGTCTGTACGGGCATTGTAACCAAAGTCACCCTTACCTTCTTTTACTTTCTGAACAACTACCGCACCTTCTTTACCTGCGTTAGCAACGATCTGGCGCAACGGTTCTTCAATAGCACGTTTAACGATTTCGATACCGGTTGTTTCGTCTTCGTTTTCACCCTTCAGACCTTCCAGTGCTTCGATAGCACGGATATAAGCAACACCACCACCAGGAACCGTACCTTCTTCGATAGCGGCGCGAGTTGCATGCAGAGCATCGTCAACACGGTCTTTCTTTTCTTTCATTTCAACTTCAGAAGGAGCACCTACATACAATACGGCAACACCACCGGCCATCTTAGCCAGACGTTCCTGCAGTTTTTCTTTATCGTAGTCGGAAGTCGTATTTTCGATCTGAGTCTTGATCTGGCCGATACGAGCCTGGATAGCATCCTTATCGCCTGCTCCGTTTACGATAGTAGTCGTGTCTTTGTCTACCGTAACCTTTTCAGCCGTACCCAGCATATCCATAGTAGCACCTTCCAGCTTTAAGCCTTTTTCTTCGGAGATCACAACGCCACCTGTCAGGACAGCGATATCTTCCAGCATAGCTTTACGACGATCACCGAAGCCCGGAGCCTTGACAGCACAGATCTTCAAAGAACCACGCAGACGGTTTACAACCAAAGTTGCCAATGCTTCGCTATCGATATCTTCAGCGATGATCAACAGAGGACGACCGCTCTGAACTGCCGGTTCAAGAATAGGCAGCAAATCTTTCAATACAGAGATCTTCTTGTCGTAGATCAGGATATACGGATTTTCCATCTCGCATTCCATCTTTTCCGTGTTGGTTACAAAATACGGAGAGATATAACCACGGTCGAACTGCATACCTTCTACCACGTCTACTGTTGTTTCCGTGCCTTTAGCTTCTTCTACAGTGATAACACCTTCAGTTTTTACTCTCTGCATAGCTTCAGCGATCAGTTTACCGATAGCTTCGTCACCGTTAGCAGAAATCTTGGCAACATGCTCGATCTTTTCGAACTGGTCACCAACAGCTTCAGACTGGGCAGCGATGCTTTCTACGACTTTAGCCACCGCTTTGTCGATACCACGTTTCAAGTCCATAGGGTTGGCACCCGCCGTTACATTCTTCAGACCGACACCGATAATAGACTGTGCCAGAACTGTTGCAGTTGTCGTACCGTCACCGGCATTGTCGTTAGTCTTGGAAGCGACTTCCTTAACCAACTGAGCACCCATGTTTTCAAACGGGCAAGCAACTTCAACTTCTTTAGCTACCGTTACACCGTCTTTTGTAATGTGCGGAGCACCGAATTTCTTTTCGATGATCACATTACGTCCCTTCGGACCCAGTGTTACTTTTACTGCGTTAGCCAATTCATCCACACCTTTCTTCAGAAGGTCGCGGGCATCCATATCGTATTTAATTTCTTTTGCCATGATTTCTATCGTTTTATATAAATGTATAAATATTTCTTAATTGTCAATTATCCACTATCAATTGTCAATTGTTTAGATAATAGCCAAAATATCAGACTGACGCATGATAAGATATTTTTCACCGTCCAGTTCGATTTCCGTACCTGCATACTTGCCGTACAGTACAGTATCTCCGTTCTTTACAACCATTTCTTCATCCTTTGTTCCGTTACCTACGGCGACAACTTCACCTTTTAAAGGTTTTTCTTTTGCTGAATCGGGAATAATGATTCCGCCAAGTGTCTTTTCTTCTGCTGCAGCAGGCTTAATCAGCACTCTGTCTGCTAATGGTCTAATGTTCATCGTTGTATATTTTTTAGTTGTTAATAATATTACGTTAATCTTGTGCTTTCTTATCGCACATAAACGTCTATGCGAATACTGTGCCAAAACTGTTGTCAGGAAAAAGACTGACAATTTTGCATTTTAGAAAGACAGACAATGCAAATATATCTGACAGGATGACCATCCTGTTACAAAAAAACTTCCCCATTACAACAAGAAAATGAATGGGGAAGTTCAATTATCAGTCTATTTATAGTAGAAACGGGTGTACCTAAAGGCACAAAATTGAAATTGCAGCTAGAATCTTTCGATCAGTTCTTCTAATGTGACAAGAGACTGTTCGCCTGTCAACATGTTTTTCAGATTGATCTTGCCTTCATTTATTTCGTTTTCACCGACAATCGCCACAAACGGGATCTTTTTCGTATCGGCATATCCCATCTGCTTCTTCATTTTGGCTGATTCAGGATACAACTCCGTACGGATACCGGCAGCACGCACTTTCGAGATCAGAGGCAACAAATAGTTTTCTTCCTTCTCGCCGAAATTCACGAACAACAGTTGCGTGGTCTTCAAAGAATCAACCGGATAAAGTTCCAACTGGTTTAGAACATCGAAAATACGATCGGCACCGAAGGAAATTCCGACACCTGACATACCGTCCATACCAAACACACCGGTCAAATTGTCATAGCGTCCGCCCCCCGTGATACTTCCGATCTGGACATCCAACGCTTTCACTTCGAAGATAGCACCCGTATAGTAGTTCAGACCGCGTGCCAACGTCAGATCCAGTTCCAAATCAGCTGTCAGCTCTAACTTCTCGATGCGGTCCAGGATAAATTCCATCTCGGCAATACCTTTCATCGCTATTTCCGATGCTGCCAGTTCCTTTTTCAAAACAGCCAGCTTTTCACGATTCGTACCTTTCAGCATAATGATCGGCTGCAAACGGGCTATCGCACCTTCAGACAATTCTTTAGAACGCAATTCATCATTTACATTATCCAGACCGATCTTATCCAGTTTATCTATAGCGACCGTAATATCGACAATCTTATCGGCTTCACCGATTATCTCGGCAATGCCGGAAAGAATCTTACGGTTGTTCATCTTGATACAGACACGGATTCCGAAACGGCGGAATACCTCATCCATAATCTGGATCAGCTCGACTTCATTTACCAACGAATCGGAACCTACCACATCTCCATCACATTGGTAAAACTCACGGTAACGACCTTTCTGCGGACGATCGGCACGCCATACCGGCTGTATCTGGTAACGCTTGAATGGGAAAGCGATATCATTACGGTGCTGTACCACATAACGGGCAAAAGGAACCGTCAGGTCATAACGCAAACCCTTCTCGCAAGCTTTCATTCCGAATCTTACGGCATTGCGCTCCGACAGTTCTTCATCCGTTATTCCGGAAAAGCAATCGCCGGAATTTAATATTTTGAAAAGCAACTTATCGCCTTCTTCTCCATACTTGCCCATCAGCGTAGACAGGTTTTCCATAGCCGGCGTTTCGATCTGCTGAAATCCGTACAGATGATATACTTCGCGGATAGTATTGAATATATAATTACGCTTCGCCATTTCTTCTGGCGAAAAATCTCTTGTTCCTTTAGGGATAGACGGCTTTTGCATGATTCACTAATTTATATTTATTTAGGCTGCAAAGGTAATGCTTCCTGTTTAATCCCGGCTTCTTCCCCCCAGGAAAATCATGATATAATATAATAATGTAGCAAGCGAACCCAAGGCAGCCACTACATACGTGTAAGCAGCAGAACGCAAAGCATCTTCAGCCTTGTCATGCGTATAGACATTTGTGATGCCGGCATTGCTCAACCATACCAAAGCCCGCTGGCTGGCATTGATCTCGACCGGTAGTGTAATGAAACTGAATAAAGTCGTCGATGCAAAAAGAATAATACCAAACAGCATCAACTGGGGAAACGTATTAATCAACAGCATGCCACCCAACAGCACCCATGTCATAATGTTGGAAGCAAAGCTGACGACCGGAACCAAAGCCGAACGCATCCGAAGAGGCGCATAAGCCGTAGCATGCTGGACAGCGTGTCCGCATTCATGAGCTGCAACGGCAGCAGCAGCAATACTGTTACTGTAATAAACCGATTCACTCAGATTGACGGTCTGGTTTGCCGGATTATAATGATCCGTCAAATGTCCGGGAGTGGAAATCACCTTTACGTCATAAATCCCGTTATCATGCAACATCTTTTCAGCCACATCCTTTCCTGTCATACCATTCGGCATAGGAATCTTGGAATATTTTTCAAACTTGTTCTGGAGTCTGGAAGAAACCAACCAGCTAAGAAGGGCAAAACCGATAAATATAATCCAATACATGCTCATATTTTTCTAATTTATAATAGTTATACTAAATCATAAACGACAAAAAGTCTGCCAAAAATAAAAATGGCAGGAGATCATCCTTCCGGGATGTGGTCTTCTGCCATTTTGTATTATTTTCAGGTTTTATTCTTCGGTATATCTGACAATTGTTTGTTCACGGTCAGGACCGACAGATACAATCTTGATCGGAACTTCCAGCTCTTCTTCCAAGAAAGAGATGTAAGCATTGAACTCTTCGGGAAATTCGTCTTCACTTTGCATTTTCGTCATATCGACATTCCAACCCGGCATTTCCACATATACGGGTTCGATGCCCTCATTGATTTCAAACGGAAACTCTGTTGTTTCTTCGCCATTGACTTTATAAGCAATGCAAGCCTTTACTGTTTCGAAGCCATCCAGCACATCGCTCTTCATCATGATCAGTTTCGTCACACCGTTGATCATGATCGCATATTTCAACGCAACCAAGTCAATCCAGCCGCAACGACGTTCGCGTCCGGTTACAGCGCCATATTCATGACCGATCTGACGGATCTTGCTGCCTGTTTCATCAAACAGCTCTGTCGGGAACGGGCCGCTACCGACACGTGTGCAATAAGCCTTGAAGATTCCATAAACTTCACCGATGTTACGCGGAGAAACCCCCAAACCGGTACAGCAACCAGCACAAATCGTATTGGAAGAAGTCACGAACGGATACGAACCAAAGTCAATATCCAGCATAGTGCCCTGTGCACCTTCGGCCAAAACAGACTTGCCTTCTTTCAAATAGTTATTAATCACATGTTCGCTGTCGATCAAACGAAACTGTTTCAAATAATCCAAAGCCTTGAACCACTGTGCCTCCAATTCAGTAATATTATATTCATAATTCAGAGAACGCAGAATCGCTTCATGTCTTGCTTTTGCAGCTGCATACTTTTCATCGAAATTATGTAACAGGTCGCCTACGCGCAGACCGTTACGGCTGATCTTATCCGTATAAGTCGGACCGATACCTTTACCGGTCGTACCGATTTTGCCTGACCCTTTCGCAGCTTCGTAAGCAGCATCCAATATACGGTGAGTAGGCAAGATCAAATGAGCTTTCTTAGAGATACACAGTTGTTTGGTCAGGTCGTGCCCGCTGGCAGCAAGCGCTTCCGCTTCCTGTTGGAACAACAACGGATCCAGTACGACACCGTTACCGATAACGTTTACCTTCCCCCCTTGGAAAATACCGGAAGGGATGGAACGTAACACATACTTTTCACCGTTAAATTCCAAAGTATGTCCAGCATTGGGACCTCCCTGAAAACGAGTTATCACATCGTAATTCGGAGTCAAAACGTCGACAACTTTTCCTTTGCCTTCGTCACCCCACTGCAATCCTAATAGAACGTCAACTTTCATCGTTTATATATTATATAGATGTTAATATTCTTACTTCTTCCGCTGAAGCCGGTACTTACATTTGCTACATAAGCCATAAATGTAAAGCGCATGATATTCCGGAGTGAAACGCGATATCTTCAACGCTCCGACATCTTTCTTTAGTGTTGCATCCTTCAGCTCTCTGATTGCCCCGCATTTCATACAGATCAGATGCAAGTGTGTCTCCGCCAGCATCCGTAATTCATACTGTACAGCCTGGGCCGTCAGCTGATGACGCACAATTAAGCCGCTGTCTACCAAAACGTCGACCGTGTTATAAACAGTAGCCCGACTGACATGAAAATTCATTTCCTCCAGTTTCTGATGAAGCAAACACATATCAAAATGACCGGGGAAACTGCATATACACTCCAATATGGCATAGCGTTCCTCCGTCTTTCGTAGTTTTTTCTCGGCAAGATATCTGGTGAACAGGTCTTGCATCTCTGTGTACTTTTTTGCATCCATCTTCAAGTTGCGACTTCACGCGACCGACAAAGTTAGCGCATTTATTTTAAACGCAAAGCCTTAACGGCAATATTCAAATTCAAATTTTAAATCATTATATATTTCCTGCCCTTCGGGCGTCTGCATGAATTCAGGAAAATCATCGAACCCGCCCAACATTTGCTGCGCCCGTTCAGCCGACTGTCTTCCATAAAATTTCATGGCTTTCACCGCAGCCTGCTTTTCTTTGAAGGACGCCTCGAAATCAGTCTGGGCAAGCGTCCGCATACATTCCGCGACAAATGCGGTCCTCACCGGTGCTATCAAATCCTTTCCTTCCTTAAACAGTTCGGCCCAGACTAGATAAGCCACCGTACGTGCATATTCGTCTTCCACATTAAAAATCAACCCGAGCAGCAAATCCTCCACATCCGGCAACTTATAAAACAAATTGTGGCTGCACTGCTCTGCAATTTCCAAATAAGGGATTTCTTTCACCCATTGCTTCGCCTCTTGGGACGAGAACTCGTCTACCGGCTGCAAGAAAGAAGCCAATATCTTGAATTCACGGATGTCTTCTTTCCACAAGGCAGCGGCCAGCTCGGAATCCGGTTTGTGCGTAGCGACAATCTGCTTGATTTCAGGCAAAGGAACACCGAAATTAAGTTTATAGACAATGCCCTTCTCGCGCATGCTGGTAGAGATCACCCCATTCATCGCCAGGCGAAGCTGAGTCCGTATTTCTTTTAATTCATTCTGTAACATACGCTTTATTATTCATTATAGGAAGGTAAAAACGAATACTCCTTGCTGTAACGAAGCATCTGATCGGTATACCCTTCGGTATAATCCAGCACAATATCCGTTACATCTCCCTTATCGTTCTTGACTTCCTTCATCACCGGATTCACGAATCCCTTATACGGAGCCAGGTTCAACTTGGCATAGCGTTCGAGCACTTCGGCATGAAGAGCCGGATCGACCTTTACGGCATACTCTTCCACCAGTTTCTTTCCGGCGGAAAAATCACCTTCACTCTTGATACGCTGCACTTCCGCCAACAAAGTTCCGAACAGTTCACGCAGCTTGGCATAGTCATTGACCACCACGTATGTCTTGCCATCCCGCTGTTTCAGTTCAATCACGTTATCAGCCTTTCCTTTTTCATATACCCATTTGGCAATCAGCTGACGGTTGCGCATATGGGCTTCTTCGACATTCTTACCTTGCTCGATCCGGACCAGCTGTGTCATCAGGCCATTCATTATATATTTATAGTATTCAGCCTTATAAGCCTCTGCATCCGGCACAAGTCCGAGTTCCACCAGCTTGGCATCTCCAAGATAGTACAAACCGAAAAGATCGGCACGCGCCTCTTCCAAAGTCGAACTGTAGGCCTTCAAAGCATCCGGATCGGTATCGGGAAGCAATTTACCGGAACCATGTCCCAAGCATTCATGCAAATCGGTATGCAGATTGTCGGTGATGAATCCGTATTTCTTCAATCCTTCTCGCTCCTTCTCACTCCAGACAAATTCCTCATTGAAACCATTTCCCTGAGAAGCTTTGTCGTATGCCTCGGTGATATTCTCGATCGTAACGGATTTCGAACCATGATCGCGGCGAATCCAGTCGGCATTCGGCAAGTTGATGCCAATCGGAGTTGCCGGATAGCAATCACCTCCCAACATGGAAACCGTAATTACTTTGGCACTGACTCCTTTTACTTTTTCTTTCTTAAACCGTTTATCTACAGGAGAATGATCTTCGAACCACTGCGCATTATCGCTGATCACTTTTGTTCGCTTCGTTGCCTCCTTATTGATAAAGTTCACGGTCGACTCCCAGCTGGCTTTCATTCCTAACGGATCTCCGTATGTTTCGATAAAGCCGTTCACAAAGTCGACATCCGATGCCGTATCTTCCACCCATAGGATCGAATAGGCATCGAAGATTTTCAAGTCGCCGGTCTGATAATATTCGATCAGTTTCCCGATGATTGACTTTTGCGCATCGTTCTCGGCAAAAGCCACGGCTTTCTGCAATTCCGACACGATCTTTTCGAGTGCCGGCGAATAGAGGCCGCCTACCTTCCACACTTTTTCGACCAACTTGCCGTTCTCTTTTACCAAACGGCTGTTCAAGCCGTAAGAGATCGGAGAAATCGTGTCTTTCCCAGCTTTCATCCGAGCATAGAAATCCTCAACTTCTACCTGGGTAACTCCTTCGCCATAATAATTGTTGGCCGAAGCCCGGATCAGGTCGACATCGCCACTCTGCACCGTACGCTTCGCCATCACAGCCGGATCAAAGATCACGGGACTGATCTCGGCGACAAACTGTTCCACCGTCTGCCCTTCACGTAGCGGAAGTGCGGAAGCACCGATCTGCGAGATACAAGTCCGGAAGAACTCAGGCGTAAAGCCGGGAACAAATTTGTCTTCCGCATAATGGTGATGGATGCCGTTGGCAAACCAAACCCGTTTCAGATAAGTTTCCAAAGCAACAAACTGCGGATCCGTACGATCTCCTTTATAGCCGATATAAACAGCCTCCAGCGCACGGCGGATCGGCAGATTATAACGACAGTTCTGGTCGAACAAAATATCCCGGCCCATCAGGGCAGCTTCCGACAAATGATATAATAATTGTTTCTGCTTCAAAGAAAGGGATTCAAATCCCGGAACCTGATAACGCAATATCTGAAGATCAGCAAACTGATCCACGACATAATTGAAATTATCCTGAGTAGCTTCCGCCTTCTCAGCCTTCTGCCCCGTACAGGCAGTCATAACCATTGCAGTCATAAGCGATAACATTATATTTTTCATATACTAACTTTTAGCTTTTCCTAATATTATTATTAAAAAGGTTTTCTCGCAAAGGTACAGATATTTCAGAAATTATACTAGTCATCTTCCTTTATTGCAATCTGAATACAGATAACTTATAAAGCAGAAATATGAGTAGATTTGATTTTTTTATTCCAAGGACATAGAAAGAGAAGAAATTTAATAACTTTGCCAATAGTAATGTTGACATAAAACAAAATGCGATGAAAACAAACATTCCTGAACGTATTGCCGCCCTAAGGGAAGCAATGAAACAGCATAAAATCGATGCTTATATTATTCCGACTTCCGACCCTCACATGAGTGAATATCCTGCCGACTGCTGGAAATACCGTGAATGGATTTCCGGATTCACAGGTTCGGCCGGAACAGTTATAATCACAGCCGATAAAGCCGGGCTTTGGACCGACTCCCGATATTTCCTGCAAGCCTCCACCCAACTGGAAGGGACAGGTATCGAACTTTTCAAAATGATGTTACCCGAAACCCCGACAATCCCGGAGTTCCTGACACACGAACTGAAAGAGGGACAGACAGTCGGCCTGAACGGCGAGACATACAGCCTGGCAGATGCCCGCTCACTGGAAAAGGCATTAGCGGAAAAAGAGATCAAACTGAATACAAACGCTTCGCTGATCGATCCGATCTGGAAAGAACGTCCCGCCATCCCTGAAGCTCCGATGTTTGAAATGCCGATCGAACTCAGCGGAAAATCAACAGAAGACAAACTGATAGATATCAACAAGATGCTACACAAGGCAGGAGCCGACTGCACCATTCTCTCCGCATTGGACGAAGTGGCCTGGACCTTCAATATCAGGGGTACGGACGTTGCCTATAATCCGGTCGTCATCAGTTATGCATTCGTTTCCGAGAAGGAAAGCGTACTGTTCGTGAATCCGAAGAAGATACCCGCTGAAATAGCAGAACATCTAAAAAAAGAAGGAGTGACACTGGCCGACTACGGCATGTTGGCAACCTTCCTGTCACGACTGCCGGAACGGACACGGGTGTTCATCGACAGCAAACGAACCAACGTAGCCATCTACAATGCACTGCCCAAAAGCAGTATCCTGATAGAAGGAACCTCGCCCGCCAATCACCTGAAAAGCATCAAGAACGAGACAGAGATAAAAGGATTCCGCAACGCCGTCCTGAAAGACGGCATCGCCATGACCAAATTCTACTTCTGGCTGGAAAAGATGCTTAAAGCCGGAGAAAAGGTGACGGAGCTGAGTGCCGCTGCCAAGTTGACGGCTCTGCGCTCCGAACAGCCCCAATATGTCATGGACAGCTTTGCCAGCATATCTAGCTACGGTCCTCACGGAGCGGTCGTACACTATTCTCCCACACCCGAAACGGACACGGAGTTGAAAACGGACAGTTTGTACCTGCTCGACTCCGGAGCCCAGTATTTGGACGGAACGACCGACATCACCCGTACGATCGCCCTTTGCGACGAGCCGAGCGAGCAAATGAAGAAGGACTTTACCCGCGCCCTGAAAGGCACTATCGGAATTGCCAAATGCAAATTCCCCGCAGGCATACGGGGCTGCTTGATCGACGCCTTCGCCCGTAAAGCTTTGTGGGATGCCGGCATCAACTATCTGCACGGAACCTGCCACGGCATCGGCCATTGCTTGAACGTACATGAAGGGCCGCAAAGCATCCGCATGGAAGAAAACCCGGTAATCCTGGAACCGGGCATGGTGATGAGTGACGAACCGGCCATATACCGCCCCGGCGAATACGGCATCCGTACCGAGAATATGATCCTGATCCGTGAAGACAGTGAAACGGAATTCGGAAAGTTCCTCGGTTTCGAAACTTTGACGTTATGTTACATCGATACGAAGCTGGTTATCCCGTCCATGCTTTCTGTACGCGAGCATGCATGGCTGAACAAATACCACCAGATGGTATACGACTTGGTAAGCCCGCATTTGACTGAAGAAGAGAAGGCTTGGTTAAAAGAAAAAACGGCAGAAATTTAATCAACAGACGATTGACAATTGACAATAGGTTTATCGTTCTCTCTTAAATTGTCAATTGTCAATTATTAATTGTCAATTAAAAAGTTATGGCTTTAATAAAATCAGTAAGAGGCTTTACTCCCCAAATAGGTAAAGACACGTTTTTAGCAGACAACGCCACTATTATCGGCGATGTAGAGATAGGCGAAGGTTGCAGTATCTGGTTCGGGACTGTGTTGCGAGGCGATGTAAACTCCATCCGGATCGGCAACGGGGTGAATATACAGGACGGCTCCGTCCTGCACACCTTATACGAAAAATCGACGATTGAGATCGGCGACGATGTGTCGGTCGGCCACAACGTCACGATCCACGGGGCAAAGATATGCAACGGCGCCCTGATCGGGATGGGCTCGGTCGTACTGGACCATGCCGTAATCGGTGAAGGAGCGATCGTCGCTGCCGGTTCGGTCGTACTGAGCAAGACCATCGTCGAGCCGGGAAGCATCTACGCCGGTGTACCGGCCAAGTTCGTAAAGAAAGTAGACCCGGAACAGGCAAAAGAGATCAACCAGAAGATAGCCAAAAACTATCACATGTACTCATCCTGGTATAAAGAAGAGCACTGACCTGCTATCACGGGACAGGATAAACAATACAATTGCAAATGAAAGAGTACAAATACATCCTGCTGGACCTGGACGGGACGATTACAGATCCGATGATCGGCATCACCCGATGCGTCGAATACGCATTGAATCATTTCGGCATACAAGTGAATGACCTTCGCGAGTTATGTCCTTTTATCGGTCCTCCTCTTCTGGACTCGTTCCGGGATTTCTATCATTTCACAGACGAACAGGCCAAAGAGGCTACAGAAAAGTACCGGGAACGTTTTGCCGACACCGGCATTTATGAGAACAAACTGTATGACGGCATGAAAGACTTTTTAGAAGAGGCAACCCGGCAAGGGCGCATCCTGATGCTGGCGACATCCAAACCGACAGTCTTCGCCAAACGCATCCTGGACTATTTCGATATCGCCCGTTACTTCACTTTCGTCGCGGGCAGCGGCCTGGACGGTTCCTTCTATACAAAAGGAGACGTGATCCGCCATGTACTGGAAAGCAATAACCTGACGGATCATCTATCAGTCGTCATGATCGGCGACCGCAAACATGACATCATCGGGGCCAAAGAGAACAGGCTCGATTCGATCGGTGTGCTTTACGGTTACGGTGACCGGGAAGAGTTATCGCAAGCCGGGGCGGACTATATCGTAGAGGATATCGCCGGACTGCGCAATCTGCTGTTCCATCAATAGCACGCCCATTTTATCAGATAGCGGCAAAGCACATCTCCGCCGAAGATCCCCACGCAGTAGAGGATTCCCAACCTGTAGCCTTTCAGGTTACAGGACACTTTCAATGCCTGGAACATCCAGACCAGTGCCCAGATCAAAAAGACAAAAGAGACAAGCGACAACCAGATTCCGACAAGGAATCCGGGCTGTTGCATGATCTCTGCCGGAGGCATGTTCACATCTATTATCTGTGCGAGTTTCTGCATAGGCGGCAAGAAGTTGAAAAGGTTCATGACGATCAACGGCAATTGTGCGAAAACGACCGTTCCCAACACATCGACCATCCGTATGCGTGAACGGGAAAGCAGCAATCCTCCCAAATAAAACATAACAGCCGGAATCAGCCAGACGGCAAGGTGCTCCACCGCATAACACCACCACGCCGGATTCGGAGCCGGACCAAAATGCAGCAACCCGTGATAATGCCAGCCGGAATAAAAAGAAAGAGCTGTCGATACCACCATTCCAGCCAGTCCCCAAAGCAATGCTTTCAGACCGGCAATCCGTTCAAAAGGATTAATCAATCCATAAAGATGTTGTTTGTTCATAACCTATTCGATTTTATTTAGTTTATCAATCAGATCGTCTAATACATTCCGGACAGTAGGGTAACTGACTCCCATATTCTTCGCCATATCCTTCAGGCTTCCGCTGGATTTGATGAAGTCGATTACAAACTGCTGTTCCTTATCCGTCAGTTTTGCCAGCACGGGCAGTTCAAATGTACCACACACCTCCGTATCGCATTGCCCACAAAACATCCGACCCACTTTCAAAGGCGCGTCACAAGCCGGGCACTGCAAGGGGAGTCTTCTTTTGATCTCGTTATTCATAGGTTTATTTCTTATTCTTGTTTATACTTGACTAAAAGATTACTTTACAACAAAAGTATTCAATAATTTATAAACATGCAAGAAATAATAAATATTATTCATTACAATATAAATATTATTCAAATACATATACAATTATATCATTCATCCTCGTTCCAACATGAACCAGGCAAGGAAGCTAAATGAGCCACCGAGTAACCTCCATATAAAGAAATTAAACTACTTTTGTGACAAAACACTTAAAAAACTAAACAAATTATATCATGAGAAAAAACAATCTGTGGATAACAGCCCTTGCATTCGGGCTATCGTTATCGGCTTACGGGCAGGAAGGCGGTATCTCGTCCGGAATGTTGCAGGAAATCAAGCAAGCCTACAAAGGAACGCCGGCCGACAAAGCCATTCACAATGCGATCGCGGGCAACGACATCAACAAACTGGCAGTCAACAACGACAGTAAAAACAACTTCGACACCTACTTTTCAAACAAAGTGAACAGTAAAGGGATCACGAACCAGAAATCCTCCGGCCGTTGCTGGTTGTTTACAGGATTGAATGTTATTCGTGCGCAGGTCATCGCCAAGTATAACCTGCCGGAATTCGAACTCTCGCAGAACTACAACTTCTTCTGGGACCAGCTTGAAAAAGCAAACCTTTTCCTGCAAGGAATCATTGATACACGGGAAAAGCCGATCGACGACAAAATGGTGGAATGGCTGTTCAAGAATCCGATCGGAGACGGCGGACAGTTTACCGGCATATCCGACAACCTGATGAAATACGGCATCGTTCCTTCCGGTGTCATGGTCGAAACCTATAGCAGCGACAATACCAGCCGTATGTCCAACCTGATCGGCCTGAAACTGAAAGAATACGGATTGGAACTACGCGACGCAAAAGGCTCGAAACCGGAAGCGCTGGCAAAACGCAAAACCGAGATGCTGGGCGAAATCTACCGTATGCTGGTCCTCAACCTCGGAGAACCTCCTACGAAATTCACCTGGACACGCAAAGACGCAAGCGGCAAACCGGTCGAGACAAAAGAATACACCCCGCAATCATTCTATCAGGAATTCGTGGGCGAAGATTTGAAGAACAACTATGTCATGCTGATGAACGATCCGAGCCGCGACTTCTATAAACTATATGAAATCGACTTTGACCGCCATGCCTATGACGGCAAGAACTGGACATACGTCAACCTTCCGATAGAAGATATCAAAGAGATGGCGATCGCCTCCATCAAGGACAGCACCATGATGTATTTCTCCTGCGACGTGGGCAAATTCTTCGACCGCAACCGCGGAGTGCTCGATGTCAACTATTATGACTACGGCTCGTTGATGGGCACGACTTTCGGTATGGACAAGAAACAACGCATCCAGACATTCGCCAGCGGCTCTTCCCATGCCATGACACTGATGGCGGTAGATTTGGATGCCAACGGCCAACCTAAAAAGTGGATGGTGGAAAACAGTTGGGGACCGGGTGCCAACAACGGCCATCTGATCATGACGGACGAATGGTTCAACGAATACATGTTCCGCTTGGTTGTCAACAAGAAATACATCACCGACAAAGTCCGGGAAGTATTGAAACAGACACCGACACGGTTACCGGCTTGGGACCCGATGTTTGCAGAAGAAGAGTAATGGAAATTGAAAGTTGAAAATTGAAAATTATAAAAACGGTCATTGTTCTTGGAACGGAATTTAATTTTCAATTTTCAACTTTCGATTTTCAACTATCAATAGTATCCTTCATTCTGCGCCTCTTCGGCAGATGGCTTCGGAGACAGGCGGTCGATATGGTTCTGCGGAATCGGACGTAGTTTGTGATATTCCTTTATGTTCGGAGCGGCATCCGGATTAAACTCTTTCACACGCTCGTACAACGTTTCCGTACGCACCAAGTCTTCCCAGCGGTTCATCTCGCCGTATGTTTCACGGGCACGCTCATCCAGCATAAAACCGATAAAATCGTCACTGATCTCTGCCGGCGTCACCAGCATCGACTTTTCAGTCGAACCAGCCAGGTTAGCCATATCGCCACCATCTATCTGCCACCACTCCTGCGGTTTGGCTTCTCCTTCTTTGTAGGCGGCACGTTTACGGACGACGTTGATCAGCGAAGCCGCTTTCTCGAAATCCCCCTTTCTGCCATAAGCTTCGGCAGCTATCAGATACGTCTCACCCAGCCGCATACGGACAAAGTTACGTCCTCCCTGTTCATAGTTCATATCCGGACGTTGCGTATCGAGCCATTTCTTCAGGCAAGGGAAAAAGTGGTTCGTGTTTTCATCGATCGGAATCAATGTATAAGGCGCCTTTGCGATGTCCAATTGCATCTGGCGGTCTTTCGCTTTGTCGATCACAGCACCTTTATAATCTTTCGCGCCATAATATTTCGGGATAAAGTAAGCCGCCGTATCTCCTAAAGCGAACTTTGGTTTGCCAACCAGTTCAGCAGGCGTTTCATAAAGCAAATCACCCGTCTCCTCTCCATTTTCATTTACGTAATAATATTTGTCTTTCCAGACAGGGATGGAAGATTCTTTATTCGCATAGAACACCCAACTGAACATCTTATACATACGGGAGTCATTCAGGTGGTCGAACAACTGGGTTTGCAAATAAGGAGTCGGCCGCATACGTTTCCAAGCACGCCCTTGCTGAAGGTCGCGTTGCAAACCCGGCAATTTTTCGTAAGTCGGAACCCAATACAGGTGCATCTTGTTTCCTTCCGAACCGTTAAACAACACATCGTTTGTAAACTCGACACCCCAGATTGTTTCAGAAGACACCTTCTGTCTGTCCTGATCGAATGTCATTGAATAATCCGAATCCAAGGCGAACTTCCCGGAGTTGATAACCGCTTCGGCAAAATAAGCCGTACTATCCATATCGGTCGGTTGCTGTCCGCGTTGATCCTTCACGGCACTCCCCCTTGTCAGATAAACTTTCGACAACAAATTAGCCGCCGACCATTTGGTTGCACGACCACGATCCGCCTGCATGGCCACATCGGGCAACACTTCATAAGCCTGACGCAAATCGCTAATAATAAACGCATATACATCCGCCACCGAAGCACGTTTGAAGTCGGTCTTGATTTCAGAAACGTTTCCTTCCGTCAATAAAGGAATACGTCCAAATTGCTGAACCAAATCAAAATAGAAATAGGCACGCATGAAACGGAGTTCACCTTCACGCGCCGTTTTCTCGGCATCGGTCATATCTCCCACTTTCGGCAGATACATCAAAGCCGTATTGGCCCGTGTAATACCTTTATAAGCATTTTCCCAAAATTCATACAACATACCGAAAGAAGAGTTCAACTGATTGCTGTATTTATTGAAAGCATCCTTATTACCGCCATCGGCCCCTTCCCAGACATAATCCACGCCATACTCGGTCAGGCAATAATAACGCTCGCCACCGACATACCAGCGCATAGTCGAATAAACGCCGTTCACAGCAGTTTCTATACCGGTCTTTGTTTCCAGATAATCATACGACACCCCGCTGACCACCTTTTCATTCAGGAAAGATTCACACGACACGCCGGCCGCTGCCACTAAAGACAGCAAACCATATTTTATTATATTTTTCATACTATCGTCTATTTATCATGTTAGTTATTATCAAAAGCTCAGGTTCACACCAAACAGATACGTCCTCGGCATCGGCTCATTGAAGTCGCCTCCACTTTCAGGGTCCGTACCTGAATAGCCTGTAAAGACATACGCATTCTGTACGGTTGCATACACGCGCAACTTCTGAATGCCGACAGTCTGCAACAATGTCTTCGGCAAGGTATAGCCCAACGTCACCTGCCCGATTCTCAAGAACGAAGCGCCTTCCTTATAAAGGGAAGAAATGTAGTTCGGATTCTCGAAGTCGATATTCGGGCGCGGAGCCTCATTACTGTGGTTACTGATCGGATTGCCGTTTTCATCCTCGCCGATAATACGCCAGTAGTTCACTTTCGCACCGTTATAACGCCCGTTCAAACTCCATCCCCTATCGAAAGATTTCGTCTGTCCGAAAGCACCATTCAGGAAGAAACTGAAATCAAAATCTTTATAATTAAAATAATTACTCATGCTCAACGTCACGTTCGGATTCTCATGACCGAGAATAAAGCGGTCTTCGGAAGTGATCTTATAGTCGCCATTGCGATCGACAATCTTGATATCGCCAGGTTTAAAGACGCCTCCCCACTTTTCGAGTTCGGCTGCATCTTCCAGTTGCCAGATACCATCAGCCTTATAATCATAGAATACTTTCACGGGTTGGCCGATAAACCATTTATTTCCTTCGTCGTCGACTTTCCCGTTATAGAGTTCCACGATCTCCTCCTTGTTGACGGAGAACATGAAGTCGGTCGTCCACTTGAAATCCTTCGTATCGATATTGACCGTATTCAAGGTTACTTCCAGTCCTTTGTTACGGATCTGTCCGATATTGGTCGTCACATTACCGAAACCGGAAACGATCGGTAACTGGCGGTCCATCAAGAGGTCGTTCGTATTCTGAAGATACAAATCCACACTCCCGCCTATCCGGCCGTTCAAGAAACCGAAATCGATACCGGCGTTCCATTGCTCGGTCTTTTCCCATGACAGGTTCGGGTTCGGCATCTCTTTCTGGTAGAAGGCCAGCACACCGTTCGAACCATAGCTGTAACGACCGTATTCGAGGCTACCCTGTGTCTTATAAGGATCGATGGCCGTATTGCCGGTGATACCCCAACCCAGGCGGAGCTTCAAATTACTCAGACAGTCGACATCTTTTAGAAACGATTCTTCCTTGACACACCATGCAAGGGCAGCGGAGGGGAACAACACCCATTTATGCCCCGGCGCCAAACGGGAAGAACCGTCGTAACGGGCAGACACCGTCAGCAGATAGCGGTCTTTGTAGTTATAATTCACACGCCCCATGAAAGAAGCCAGATTCCAACGCTGATAATCGCTCGATACGGACTCGATCGTCTGAGCCGAACCGACATTGTTCCAAGTCTGGTTCTCGTAAGGCAGGTCTTTCACCTTGATTTCCGACTTCTCGTATGTTTCCTGCTGGATAGACTGCAAGAAAGTCAAACCCAAAGTATGATCTTTTTTGAAGGTCTTGTTATAGAACAACAGATTTTCCCACGTGTACATACGACGGTTGTCACGGGCATTGACAGCACGCGCCGGACTACCGGAACGGTCCGAACTCAACGCCCCGTAGAACTCGTTGCCGTACCAGGGGCCTATATCGATACCGACATTCGAACGGTATTTAATATCGAACGGAAGCGTAACATCCAGATAATAACTTCCCAGGAAACGGTCTTTCTTTATCTCCTTCTTCATATTGTCCAAATTCAAGAACTGGTTCCAAAGCTGGGGGTCATTTCCCGGACGGGATGTAATCAAACGGCCGTCCGTATCATAGATATCAGCCAAAGGATACACGTTTTTCACATCACTATACAAGTTACTCCCGTTATTTCTGTCGACATGGGAAAAAGAGGTCGAACCACCGACTTTGACAAATCTGTTCAACGTCCAGTCAAAATTGACACGGACCGAATAGCGGCGATAATCCTGCCCTTTCACAATTCCGTCCTGTCCGAAATAAGTCGCGGAAGCCAGCATCTTCAATTTTTCCGTTCCGCCTCGCACACTGACTTCGTGGTTATGGATCGGAGCCGCCCGCAACACCTCATCTGTCCAGCTATTGTAAGGCAAACGTTCAGGACACCAATTTCCAGCTTCGTCATAGGCTTGTTCTATCTTCCCGATCACGTTCGGGTCCGCATTGAAGTAACCGATCTTCCGGTCCCAGTCCAATGTAGGGACGAGCGGGTAGGGAGTCGTCTTCGATGTCGCCCGGTTTGCTTCACGTACCAGATCTACCCATTCAGCCCCATCAAACATTTCTATTTTACGGGCGGCCTGTTGTACACCCATATAGCCGTTATAATCAATCTGGACTCTTCCCTCCTTTCCTTTTTTAGTTGTCACCAGGATCACGCCATTGGCTCCACGCGAACCGTAGATGGCCGTTGCGGAAGCATCTTTCAAGACCTCGACCGATTCGATATCCGAAGGGCTCAATTCGTTTAATCCGACAACAATCGGAATACCGTCGACTACATATAACGGTTCGTTCGTCGCCTTCAACGAGCGGTTCCCACGAACACGTATGCTCGCCTCTTCACCAGGCTTCGCGCTTGTTTGTATAATCGTTACACCCGCAGCTCTCCCCTGCATCGCCTGCACGGCGCTCAACGAAGCTGTTTCCTTCAGCTTCTCCCCCTTCACGGAGGCTACCGAACCGGTCAAGTCCCGCTTCTTGGCCACACCGTAGCCGACAACCACGACTTCGTCCAAGTTCTGCAAGTCCTCTTTCAATGTGATAATCACACTCCCTTGTCCTTTGTAAGCATAGTCTTGCGGCTGATACCCGATGTAGGAAACAGACAACGTAACAACCGGTTTAGAGATGGAAAAAGAGAATTTACCGTCGATGTCGGTAATGGAACCATTCGTAGTCCCTTTCTCGACTACGTTCGCCCCGATGATAGGCTCACCGGTCACATCCTTGACAACGCCGGAAACCATATGCTGGGCATAGGAGAGCGTGGTCGTGCACACACAAAACAAAAAGACCAGCATGGGCAAATGCAGCCTTTCAAACATTTTCGTTTTGTTCATAATAATAAAGAATTTAATTATCCGGCAATTCCCGAACCGGATGATTTTTTCATAAAAAGAGGCGTGGGAACTGTTGATATACCTGATATTGAGGCCTTCGACTGCCCGACCAGTGATATAAACAACAGCCCACGCCCTTCTATTCTTGAAGACATACCCATGCCAGGCATGAATATATATAACAAGGAAGGTACGTGAGCGTTCAGTTGCCTATTATCCTCTGGTCTGAAAGTGTCGAAGTTTCAATATCCGGATAATATCTTTTAAACGCTTCTTGTAATCAATAAAATGCAGGGACCTGCAACGCCATGCAAGTGTACGGACACAAATATAGAGAGAAGAAACTATACAGGCAAACAAAAGTAAGTATTTCTCGTTTTTCTTACGAACAGGCTATATTTAGAGGATAGCAATCATATTACTATTGCAAAACCATGCAACCTATAAACATTTGACCTTTGTCGAATACGTTTTTGCCCTTAGTCAAAAGGGCTTTCGACCTTAGTCAAAAACCTTTTCGACCAAGGCCGAAAACTAAAGAAGTTAGCAAAAACGACATAAATATCCATATCATTGCATATTATACAATATCAAATACCACTTTAGGACGGGACAGTTTGTCTGTTGTTTACATTTATGAATAACCTATAACAGGATTTTTTAATACACAGTCAACCTATTTCAGGACGAGACAGGGTGAAGCCAGAAAACGTCTCTCCGCCGAAAGGTTTCATCTGATCAATCTTTTCCCCAATCCGAAGGTTTTGCGCCCATTTGGAGGACAAGCGTTCCACCGGCCGCCAGATCATCGTGCGTCAGGTAACATTTATCATACTTCTTCCCGTTGAGTGTCGCACTTTGGATATAGATATTCTCCGGACTGTTGTCACGGGCTTCGATCACAAAAGAGCCACCGGCAGCATAAGCCGGGTCCAGACGAAACTCCACCCGATCGAATACCGGACTGGTGATCTCATAGCGGCCATCGCCCGGACATATCGGATGTATGCCGGCAGCCGCCAACACATACCAGGCCGACATCTGCCCGACATCTTCGTTTCCTACCAAGCCGGTCACTTTGTCGTGATAAGCGTTTCGGCAAATGTCGCGTGTCCATTTCTGGGTAAGCGAAGGCATCCCTAACCTGTTGAACAGGAAAGGCACATGATGGACCGGTTCATTGGCATGGTTATAATAGTCATTCCAGAGATAGTCGCCCGGTGTTTTCTCAAACATATCCTTCAGGTCGGCCAAAACCTTTTCACGGCCTCCCATCAGGCGGATCATCCCCTCGACATCGTGCGGCACGAACCATCCTTGCTGGTAAGGATTGGATTCCACGCAGCCATAACCCTCTTGCAAACGTCCTTTTTCAGGCAAAGAAGAAAAAACGCCTTTCTCATTACGCGGACGGAACCATCCCGATTCAGGATCGAAGATAGTTGCATACGACAGGGCACGCTTGTCAAAATGAGCCCGGTCGCCCTCTTTCCCCAACCACTCGGCCAAACGGGCCATGCACCAATCCGTATAATCGTATTCCAGCGTGCAGGATATATTGCCGGGCGTATAGCCGTCGTCATTATTGCCAAAGCGCCGGGAGGTGTTCAGAGCATAGCGGTATGCTTTCTCCACGTCATAATCCCGAATGCCTTTCCGGTAGGCATCACACAAAACCGAAATGGCGGGATTGCCCACCATGCAGCCGGAGTAAGCATTCAAGAGCTCCCACCGTTCGAGATATTCGTTACCACTCTGGTCGGCTATCTCCACAAGCGAGTTGACAAGATCGTTCACCATCTCCGGGTTGATGATGGTCTGAAGAGGCATCTGGCTACGGAAGACATCCCATCCGCTGAAGATCGTCCGTTTACGGAACTTGCCAGTCTGATGGATCTTTTTATCCGCCCCGGTGTACTCGCCGTTGATATCGCTGCAAAGGCGCGGATCAATCAACGTATGATAAAGAGCCGTGTAGAAAACCCTCTTTTCCTCGTCGGTTCCTCCCTCGACAGAGACCTTCGCCAACTCGTCATTCCAAAGACGGACACACTCAGCATGTGTCCGGTCAAAATCGAAGTCTTTCATCTCCGCCGCCAAATTCTCCTCCGCATTCTTCAAACTGGTATAAGAGATACCACTCTTTAGCAAGATCACTTCATCGGGTTTGGTTTCAAAGTTGGCATAAAAGCCTAAATGCTTGCCTTCAAATGCCGAAACGGAAGGATGGATGGCTGCTTGGCGGATTGCCTCACGATAGCGCTCGCTACAAACATCTTCACGTTTACGTCTCCAATCGTCCGAAATATCGGCAGACCAAACGCCATGTCCGGAAAAAGGTTTGGAAAATTGGGCATAGAAATAGACCGTATAGTCGGCCTTGCCGTCTCCGTTTCCCCAACCGCCCCCATCAGGCGTACATTGCATCCAGCCCTTGATGGTATGGTCGTCCACCACCTCTACGCTCTGAAGTGTCGATGTTCCTCCTACCCGCCGGGCCAGATCGACTTGTATGCGGGCCTCCTTGCTTTCCGGGAAAGTGAAACGAAGCATTCCGCTATGAGGCAAAGCGGTCGCTTCCGCCTGAATCTTATAATCGGAAAGAAAAACAGAGTAATAGCCTGCCGAGGCTTTTTCGGTCGACTTGTCATACCGGGAACGATATCCTTCTTCCGGCTTGTCTTCCGTGCCGGCGAATGTATGCAAATCCCCGATTGTCGGCATCACCAGGAAGTTCCCCAAATCGCCGTACCAGCCGATACCGGACATTTGCGTAAATGCGAATCCTTCGATAGTCGTATGCTCATAACTATAGCCGGGACCGTTGTCGCCTCCGGTAATCGTGTTGGGGCTGACCTGCACCATACCGAAAGGAGCTGTCGCCCCGGGAAACGTTTTTCCAAGTCCATGACTCGCGCCCGCCAGTTCCGTATTCGTTGAAGCTCCTACAAACGGATTTACATAAGAGGACAGAGGACGCCCGTCTGCTTCCTTCTCCACCGTATGGCAGGACAGCAAAGAAAGGGGCAAGAATAACCCCAACAAAGAATGTCTAATATTCATTATTACCAGATTTAAAAAAGGCGGCATCAAAAGTCGTCATCCGTCATCCCCGGATCAAGTCCGCCATGACAGAACACTTTTGATGCCGCCTCGTTCTACAAAGCTTATAAAGCCAATTCCTTCAATATCCCATCAGTCGCACCCGCATTGCCTTTCACAAACTGGCCGGCACTCTCGCCGGCAGCCTTCAAGACCTCTGCATAGGTCAACAGCTCATCCATCTTGGCCACGAACTCATCTTTTGATGCGACCGAGAATCCTCCGCCCACTTTGATCAAGTCACGAGCCTCCTTGAACTTCTGAAACCGGGGACCGAACAACACCGGAATACCGTAAACCGCCGCCTCCAACGTATTATGGATGCCGGCTCCGAAACCGCCGCCGATATAGGCGATCGTCCCATACCGATAGATGGAAGACAGCAGCCCGAAACTATCCACGATCAAACAATCTTTCCCTTCGAGCAGGCTCTTGTCCTGCATCACATCGGACAAGCGGACAGACGGGCGTTTCAACAACGACTCGATATACATCAGATGTTCCCGGTGAATCTCGTGCGGAGCGATGATCAGCTTCATCTCCGGATGCTCGTTGAAATAAGGGATCAGTATCTCCTCATCCTGCGGCCAGGAACTCCCGGCGATCAGCGTCTGACATCTTTCCCCTACAAACCGTTCGAATTCTGGCAACTCACGCGCCTGATTACGCACGTCCAACACACGGTCGAAACGGGTATCGCCGTAGACCGTCACGTTACGGATGCCATATTGCCCAAGCAGTTCCTTCGAACGTTCGTCCTGCACAAACAAATGCGTAAAGCAGTACAGCATCTTTCGGTAAGGAACTCCGAACCATTGAAAGAACAACTGGTCGGGACGGAAGATCGCTGAAATGATATAAACCGGGATTCCCCGCTTCTTCAACTCACGCAAATAGTTTCCCCAAAACTCATACTTGATGAAAACAGCCACAGCAGGATTCGCCAGATTCAGGAACTTCTTTACCCGGTAAGGCGTATCGAAAGGCAGATAGCAAACGATATCCGCCCCGTTATAGTTTTTCCGCACTTCATAGCCTGAGGGAGAAAAGAATGTAAGCAATATCTTATATTCCGGATATTGCGCCTTGACCTTTTCGATCATAGGACGCCCTTGCTCAAACTCTCCCAACGAAGAAGCATGAAACCAGATGTACTTCGCATTCCGGTCTATCTTCTCACGCAAAATGCTATTCGTCTTCCACTGACCGAAACGCATCAGGCGTGCCTTCCGGTGGAAAGGAGAAATCATAGCGACAATAAAGGCATAGAAATGTATGAGTAAGCTGTACATGATAAAAGAATTATCAATTGTCAATTGACAATTTATCTATCGCTCTCTGGATGCGGCGGATAGACTCTTCCTTACCCAAGGCTTCCGTTATGTCGAAGATATGCGGACCTTTGCCTTCACCGACAAGGGCCAGACGAGTTGCATTCATTATATTTCCCAAATGGTAGCCTTTGCTTTCAATCCAGGCTTTTACCTCTTCTTCCGTACCTTCGATATCGAACGGTTCACGTGCGCGAAGCACTTCGATCAGTTCGGCAAGCTGGGCGGCACTGTCTTCCTTCCAGCGTTTTTTGCGTGTCTTTTCATCATATTCCGTCGGAGCGATGAAGAAGAACGAGCAAAGATCCCACAAGTCCTTGATAAAGGTGGCACGGTCTTTCATCATGGCTACGACCTTCTCCACATAGGCTGGGTCTGCTTTCACGCCGTGGCTTTCGAGGATCGGCATAAAGAGGGCAGCGGCTTCCTTATTGTCCATAGCCTGGATATAATGATGGTTGAACCATTTTCCCTTTTCATAATCAAATTTGGCTCCGCTCTTGCTGCAACGGCTCAGATCGAAGCTATGGATCAGTTCGTCCATGCTCATTACTTCCTGATCATTACCAGGATTCCATCCCAACAAGGCCAGGAAGTTGACAACCGCTTCGGGCAGGTAACCGCTCTCGCGATAACCAGAAGAAACCTCACCGCTCTTCGGGTCATGCCATTCCAACGGGAACACCGGGAAGCCCAGGCGGTCACCGTCACGCTTGCTCAACTTGCCGTTGCCTTCCGGTTTCAAAAGCAAAGCCAGGTGTGCGAACCGGGGCATCGTGTCTTCCCATCCGAAATAACGGTACAACAGTACGTGAAGCGGGGCACTCGGCAACCATTCTTCACCACGGATCACGTGCGTCACTTCCATCAAATGATCGTCCACGATATTGGCCAAATGGTAAGTGGGCAACTGGTCGGCTGATTTATATAAGACTTTATCGTCCAGGATAGAAGAGTTGATAATTACTTCTCCACGGATCAGGTCGTTCACATGGATGTTCTCATCCGGTTCGATCTTGACACGGACCACATACTGATTGCCAGCATCGATCAAGGACTTCACTTCTTCTTCGGAAAGAGTCAGCGAGTTGCGCATCTGCATACGGGTAGACGCATCATACTGGAAATTGGGAATTTCCTTCCGTTTGGCATCCAACTCTTCGGGGGTATCGAATGCGATATAAGCACAACCGGCGTCCAACAACTGATCGACATACTTCTTGTAAATATCCCTGCGTTCGCTCTGACGGTAAGGCCCGTATTCGCCTCCGAAGCCGACACCTTCGTCAAACTTGATCCCCAACCAGGTAAGCGCTTCTATAATATAGGCTTCCGCTCCGGGAACAAAACGCTGCGAGTCGGTATCTTCAATACGGAGAATCAGATCTCCACCATTCTGTTTGGCAAATAGATAATTGTATAAAGCTGTACGAACACCTCCGATATGCAAGGCCCCAGTGGGACTCGGTGCAAATCGGACTCTAACTTTCCTTTGAGTCATAATCTTTCTATGTGATTTATGATTTGTGATTTATGAATTGTGATTTATAACAACGCATAAATCACAATTCATAAATCATAATTCCGTTTACTGCGGCAAAAGTAGCCCTTTTTTTTCTCTTAGTAAACTTTTTTATGTACATTTCGCCTTTCAATACATAAAACAGAACATTATGAAAGCAAATAACTATAGCATACATCCGAGTGTCTATTTTATTGTGGCGGCCTTGTTGATCGCTTACTTCTTTCCGAGGGAAGGAAAATTCCGTTACCAATTCTATGAAGGAAAACCTTGGCGGTACGGGTTGCTTACCGCTCCGAGCGACTTCCCGATCTACAAGACTGATGCGGAAGTACAGGCCGAACGCGACAGCGCTCTCAAAAAGTTCGAGCCTTATTACCGACTGGATACCACAATCGAATCTGAAGAGATAGACAAACTACGCGCCGACTATCAGGGCACGCTGAGAAACCGGGCGACTCCGGCCTATATGCAGTATATCGAAAACAGCTTGCAAAAGCTATACCGGGATGGTATCATTTCTACCCAGGACATGGATGAACTCAAGAAGGAGGAATATCCCCGCATCAACCTGCTCGCGGGCAGCGTAGCGCACCCCCATTACAGTAGCGATTTTTTTACAGTCAAGACGGCGTATGAGTTTATCATCAACAATTGCCCCTCTTATCTGGACAAGTCGGTATTGCAATCTTGCGATATCAACAATTATTTGGTGGAAAATATCACATACGACAAGACGATGTCGGAAAAAGTCAGGGAAGATATCCTGAACAGCATCCCACTGGCCAACGGCATGATACAGGCAGGAGAACGTATCGTCGACCGGGGCGAAATCATCGACAACCATACTTACAATGTGCTCCGTTCCCTTAAGATCGTACACGAGACCAAGTCTGGAGGAGCCCAACGGCAAGGTATCATCATGGGAGGCCAGTTCGTGCTGGTATTCGGTATTCTCTTCTGCTTCTGGCTGTACCTGTGGTCTTTCCGGTTGAAAATCCTGCATAACAGGAGGAATGCGCTTTTCCTCGTACTATGCGTATTCGTGAGCTGCATACTAACAGAGCTTTGCGTGACGTACGGGTTGTTCAATGTCTATATCCTCCCGTTCGCTATCGTGCCGATTGTCGTGCGCACGTTCTTCGACTCGCGCACGGCGCTGTTCACACACCTGATCATCGTGCTGATCTGCTCACTGATGGTGCCTTTCCCGCACGAATTCCTGTTGCTACAGGTGATTGCCGGCATGGTCGTGACATTCAGCTTGAGGGATTTATACGAACGTTCCCAACTGATCCGCTGCGCTTTCTTCATCTTCATGTCCTATGCGCTCTGCTACATCAGCCTGTCCATCTACCAGGAAGCGGACTTCAAGAAGATCAACTGGATGATGATGCTCTATTTCGGCATCAATTTTATCCTGCTGATGTTTACTTACATATTAGTCTATATGCTGGAAAAGACATTCGGTTATGTGTCCAGCATTACGTTGGTCGAACTCTCCAACATCAATACGCCGATCCTAAAAAAGCTGTCCGAAATATCTCCGGGAACCTTCCAACATTCTTTGCAGATGTCGATCTTAGCGTCGGAAGCGGCTGCCGCTATCGGAGCAAACGCGCAGCTCGTACGTACAGGAGCCATGTATCATGATATCGGTAAGATGGCGAATCCGGCATTCTTTACCGAAAACCAAAGCAGTATCAATCCGCACAGCCAGCTATCGTTCGACCAAAGCGCGAAAATCATTATCAATCATGTGAACGACGGTGTCAAGATCGCAGAAAAAGCAATGTTGCCAAAAGCCATCATCGATTTTATCCGTACCCATCACGGACGCGGAAAAGCCAAATACTTCTATAACTCTTTCAAAAACCAGTATCCCGACCACGAAATAGACGAAGAGGCTTTCACCTATCCGGGGCCGAACCCGTTCTCGAAAGAGACTGCCGTCCTGATGATGGCTGATTCCGTAGAAGCGGCCTCCCGTAGCCTGAAAGAACACACGGAAGAAAACATTCGTGCCTTAGTCGACAAGATCATAGACGGACAGATTGCCGACGGACTGATGCGTAATGCCCCGCTGACGTTCAAGGATGTGGAAACGGTTAAGAATGTCTTTGTGGAAAAACTGAAGATCATGTACCATACACGAATCAGTTATCCGGATTTGAAGAAATAAACTGTACAAGCTCATCCAGTAGCCCAGCGCAAGCATCCTCCAGCAGATCAAGGACCAGCTCGAAACCTTCCGCTCCACTATAGTACGGATCGGGGACATGGTCATACAGCTTGTTCTGGGAATATTCCGTCATCTGATGTATCTTTTCCACGGATTCCAAATCCGGGGCTTTCCGTTTCAGATCGTCTATGTTACGGTTGTCCATTCCGATAATCAGGTCGAAGTCGAAAAAGTCTTCCGTACATACCGGACGGGAGACCGAATCTAACTTATATCCCCTACGGGCCGCATGCGAGCGCATACGCGGATCGGCTTTTTCTCCTGCGTGATACCCAATAATACCGGCAGAATCGATCTTGATCCGGCCATCCAGTCCCGCATCCTGAACCAACTTCTTCATCACGGCCTCAGCCGACGGTGACCGGCAAATATTTCCCAGACACACAAACAATATCTTATATTCTCCTTTCTTCTCTTCCATCATTCTTAATTTACAATTTACACCGGGGGATTAATCCCCCGGCTATTGACTCGGGATTAATTTCTCCTGACAACCGACTCTCAAGCCGGATCTACATCATAGTGCACGATCAACTGCTTAAACGGCAAGTAGCGTTGCATTTCAGTGTGTACCGATTCCAGTATCTCACGTACCGGAGCAATCGCAGCGGCAATCTCTATCTTTAAAACGATTTTCCGGATATGGAGAGTTTGCACACGGGTTATCGGCGGAGTGACCGGACCCAGCACGCGTTCGCCCAAACGACGACGCAGGTTCTCGGCATACAAAACAGATAGTTCCTGCAGGATCGAATCATTCCGACTACGCAAGACTATCACTATCAAACGATAGTAAGGCGGATAACGGAACATGCTCCGCTCACCCAATTGAAGACGTACCATTTCCTTATAGGCGAAACGTTCTACCATCCGGATTAGCGGATGGTCAGGCTGAGAAGTTTGCAGGACAACCGTTCCCCGCTTATCCCGCCTTCCGGCACGGCCGCTCACCTGTACCATCAACTGGAAGGCGCGCTCATGGGCACGGAAATCCGGGAAGTTCATCAGGCTATCGGCATTCAGGATACCGACCACACTGACGTTCCCGAAATCCAGACCTTTCGAGAGCATCTGAGTTCCGATCAATATCTGTGTCTTACCTTTCTCAAAGTCCGCGATGATCCGCTCATAGGCCGCACGGGTACGGGCGGTATCGAAATCCAGACGCTCGACCTTGGCGGAAGGGAAGAGAGTAGCAATCTCTTCCTCCACCATCTCAGTCCCGAACCCCATCGTACGAAGTTCCGGGCTCTGGCATTCCGGGCATTGATGAGGCAACTGGATTTTATATCCGCAATAGTGGCATACCAACTCATTACGAAACTTATGGTATGTCAGGCTGACATCGCAATTGACACAATGGGGAACCCAACCGCACTCCTTGCACTCGATCACCGGAGCGAATCCCCGGCGGTTCTGGAACAGGATCACTTGCTCTCCCTTTCCTAACGCCTCGCTCAACTTTTCTACCAAGACCGGCGAAAAAAGCGTGTCTTTCATTATCTTCTTACGCCTCAACTCCTTGATATCGACCGTCAGTATTTCCGGCATCAGCCGGTCGCCATAACGGGTAGTCAGTTCCACCAGACCATATTTGCCGGTAGTGGCATTAAAATAAGAATCAATGGAAGGGGTAGCGGAGCCCAACAATGTTTTCGCCCCATGCATACCGGCTAACACCAAGGCTGCATTGCGGGCATGATAACGCGGAGCCGGGTCCTGCTGCTTATAGGTATTCTCATGCTCCTCGTCTATAATAATCAGACCTAGATCCTTGAATGGCAAAAACAAAGAGGAACGAACGCCTAACACTAGCATCGGCTCGCCCGTATGCAGCAAACGGTTCCAAACTTCCACCCGTTCGTTATCAGAAAATTTGGAATGATAAACCAGCAACTTGTCGCCGAACAACTTGGCCAGCCGTTCCGTGATCTGGGTGGTGATGGCAATCTCAGGCAGCATATACAAAACCTGGCGTCCCATCTTCAGCACCTCATCGATCAGCCGCACATAGATTTCCGTCTTTCCACTGGAAGTAACACCGTGCAAGAGACAGACTTCTTTCTCCCGGAAAATATCATGTATTTCCCCGTAAGCCTTCCTCTGCGCCTCACTTAAAGGGTTCAAGGGCTGTAAACGGCAAACCGGAACCTGCAACCTTCCTACCTCTTTTTCATAACTTTCCAGCACACCTCGCTTCAGCACACCGTCCAATATGGCTGGAGAACAACCGCAGTTCTCCAACAATTCCTTCTTCGACAATTCGCGTACCAGTGCCGGATTAAGCGCATGACTGAGTTCTAGAAAACAGATCAGCAAGTGTTCCTGCTTCTTCGCCCGCTTGAAGTCCGCAAACACGGCCTGTAATTTTTCTTCATCCTTATACACCTCGGCAAGACGGATAAAGGTCTGCATTTTCGGCATAAAGCCCCGTTTCAATTCCTCGCTCACCTCAACCGCACCTTTAGCCATCAGGGAGGCGACAACAGGTACGACATTCCGTAGCCCGGTTTTCTTTTCCAATTCGGAAACCGTCAGTTTCAAAACACCGGTAAAGGCATCCAACACAGCCTGCTCATTTGGACGCAAGGACCCGTCGGCTTCGAAATCTTCATTATAAGTAACAGCCGTTTCACTCTCCAGTTTTAGCCCGGAAGGCAAAGCGGCCTTGTAAACATCTCCTAATTTACACAGATAATAGGATGCGATCCATTTCCAAAAACGAAGTTGCGGACGACGGAGCACAGGCGTGGCATCCAGCAAAGCATAAATCTCCTTTGTCTCGTACTGGCTATCGATCCCACGCTCATGCACATCCATGACGATAGCCGTATAATAACGCTTCTTTCCAAAATGGACGATCACTCGGCAACCGGGTATTACCGCTTGTTCCAGATCGGATGGTATGCTATAGGTATAGCTATTCTCCAACGGGAGCGGGAGTATAACGTCTGCGTACTTCATTCTTATTCTTATTTATACGAACAATGTTCATAGCGATGCCAAAAGTAACAAAAAAGGCCGGACTTTAGCAGTCCGGCCTCTGTTTATCTGCCATCAGATATTCTTTATTCTTTTTAGAACAGGATGGCAGCCGTAATCGACCACCCTCGGTTCTTACCGTTTAATTCCAATTTTGATGCACTATAATCATCCGTCAAACCAAGAGCATAATTGAAACCTACCTGCAAATGTTTGATCAGCTCCACACCGGCACCCAGATTCAAACCAGCATTAAAGCTTTTTGCCTTCAACTGGTCTCCGACTGATCCCGGAATATCCCATAACTTATCGCCACCCACACGGAAACCGACATACGGACCAGCCGCCAGATATCCTTTGATAATAGGCAAGCCGAATTTCCATTTCAAGTTAACCGGAACATCTATATAATCGTTCTTTATGTCTTTCTCACTCTTCACACCTATCCCTTTTTGCGAATATAGGATAGCAGCATCAAAACCGACTCCCATTATCGGAGCCATTACCTCCACCATCGGACCAATATTAAATCCAGTCACATTATCCTTTCCGACGAGATCCTTGTTGAAATGGACAGAGGAAATATTCAAACCGCCTTTTATACCGAACTTAATCTGGGATTTCGCAGGTACGGCAATCAACACCATCACCGCCAACAATATAAGCCCAACAATCTTCTTCATACTTTTTTCCTTAATTAGTTAATACGAATTACAAATAAACGCACTTTTCCTATAATAAACAAATATCACCACCTAAGTGTTGCTGCTGTGTAGAATTTTGTGTAGTACCAAAGTAGCATCAATTATCCAAATCCGAAACAAAGCAAAAAACGCTAATCGCCTTATTATCAGCAATTAGCATTTTATCAAGTGGTGCCACCAGCAAGAGAACTATTATCTTCTCTTTGTTGATTATCACCGTTTTATAGTTTCTTCCATTTGGAAATCCACATGATTTAGCACACGATTATGTTTTATCGTTTTGCTCGCTATAAGAACGATTTTTTTTCAAATATCTCTTTGTTTCAATATCGCCTGGCATTCTCCTAACGGAGTTACCACGCTGATATTTAAAACTTTATATTTTTTGCTTCAAGCATATCCCATGAATTATCCCACTAATTTGCTACGTGCTTTTGCGGTAGTTTGATCATGGAGAATACTGAAACAAAGGTAAGTCTTTCTTTTTAATTTATGAAATTAGAAAACGTTTTTTATATAACTACCACTAGTAAGAGAATATTTATTGTTCATCATCGTATTACTGTTTTTTTTAAAATTCATATGATTTAGCAGCTATTCAATTTACACATTACGAACGTATAGGTTGTAAAGAACAAGTCCAATCAACTAAATGTCGTCCTATTATTAACCATTCTTCTTTTTGTTTGTCTAAAAACATGGAATCTTCAAGTCTTATATTGTTGTCATTTATGAATGCCACAGCCTTATGCACAATTTTATCGCCAAACCCATCATATATTTTTTGATTTTTACTATTCTTGTCATCTTCCATTTTATCATAGTTTTCAAAATCTTCCTTAGTAGAAACATTAGAGTCTATAAGTAAGTTTTCGATAAAACTTAAATATTGTACGTTCCCTTTTTTTATCGCCTTATATGAACTAACTTTAAACCCTTCTTTTAAGTCGAGAAATAAGAATGCAGAAGAATTGGATTTTTGAAATCTTTCATGCATAGCATAAACACTTTTCAAGTGTGGTTCTGAATTTACTACATCTTTCAAAATCCCAAAAGGTATCATGTTTTCTATTTCTCTGCAATTTTCTAAACAAACAAGCCTACATAACAGCCATTTATTCTTCTTTTCTACTGTGAATAATTTTGAATAAGTTTCGCCTTTAGATGCGGTTGGGTGTTTTTTATCACTGTCAGCTATACAGAGACAAATAGATTTTTGGTCTATGAATTCCTTATATGCTTCATTGGTACAATCTCCACCTCCTGTATTTGCGATGTATTTATGTGCGCAAGAAGAAAGTCCAAAAAGTCTTTTATAATATCTCAAAACAATATCATAAAGAAGAGAATCTTTTTTATTTTCGAAAAGTAATATTGTTGATGTGAATATTGAATCATCCTCAATTAATTTTATTGGTATAATTATCTTGTTAATAGATTCTTCTTTATTTAAAATTGAAACTTCACCTTCTATTTGAAAATAAACATGTGTAGTAATTTTGTCAATCAAACTCCCAAAATCAGAATAATGAGAATAGAAATGCCTAAAAACTTGCTGAGTTTTATTTGCAAAAGAGTTTATAGACATTAGACGTTTTAATAAAAGTGGCATACTATATAACATATGGCGTCCATAGAAAACAGATGTTGCCAAATCGTCTAGTATTCTTATAACATCATTGTTTTTTTTCTCTGCTTGTGCAACAATTTCTTCACTTATGTAAAATAACATAGTTATCAAATTTGAATATCAAAAAAACCAATAGGCCAATTCTCTAAATAGCCTAATTCATTATAATGCGCTAGTTTAATAGGTTCCTTGTCATTGTAGCTCCCATTAAATAATGCAATAGTTACATTATCTGCAGAAAAATCTTGTTCGGATATTTTCATTCCTATGCGATTTACTATTGTTGGGCTATGGGTTTCTAATATTAATTTTAAATCAACTTTTTTTTCTTTGAATAAATGAACTGATGCCATGAAAGCGTCTGCTAATTTAGCTTGTAACAGTGGATGTAAATGAAGTTCAGGCTGCTCTATCACAAAAATGATATTTCTTGGAACAGAACGTTGATATGTGGAATTTTCCAATGTCCACAACATAGTTATTATAGGAAGTAATTGCGAAAAACCGAATCCACGATCAGCTAGATTGAATTTTTCGTCACTTCCCACATCTACAAGCATCAGAGAAATATGACCTTCTGAAGAGGATGATTCTATATAAAAATTAAATTTATCCATCATCCATTTTTTAAAATCTCGTTGTTGTGAGGGTGGCAAATTATCAATAAACATTGGTAAGTTGAATCCCTGTGAATCAATCTCTGAGATAGATAAATTTTGTTTGCGATAATAACGTTGAGCAGTAGCTCTAAAAGGGCCAATATAATGTATATTTTTAACAGAATCGTTCAATGCCGAATCTATAGCTGATATTAATCGAGGAAGATATTGCAATAAAACTAAATCGTTGAATTTCGAAAATTCCCGAGTGTCAATAGTCCACTTGCTAACAGAAGTTATCCAACTAACAACTCTTTTTTGAAACTTGGCAGAATTCAATACTTCTAATAGACTTCCACACTCAATAGAATATGCAATGTTATTTATTGTATCTGCCCCAACTCTTGAACTACAATTATTCTGTATAATCGTTTTCAACGCTTTAGGGATATATGTTTGTATAATAGCAAAACGGTGTTCTTCTATTTTTCTTATAAATTCAACTCTAGGAATTAATGAATTCCATGGAAAAACAGCCATTTCGTCTTTAAACGAAGAATAATCAGTTTTATTTATTATTATTTTGTCAATTGTATTATGATCATTCAGTATTATTTCTATTTCTTGATCTGCAAATATTATCTTCAATTCACTTACATAGTCAATATTCTCTTTAGACTCTATTTTAATAGATACATAATATTCTCCTTTTTTAATACCTCCAAACCTATTGGATGAATACATTCTATATCTTAGATCTGCAAACGACAAATCTATACAAAATTCCAGTTGAATATAATTTTCACCTTTTTTACATGTGTTTTTAAATGTTCCAAAGTCGACATCTTCTCCGTACCACAATAAGGGCCCCCTTTTTTTTACTTCCAAACCTTGCTTCAATAATGGGAATAATCTTAAAATAGAACTTTTACCAGAGCTATTGGCCCCAACTAGAAGGTTTATTCCTTTTAAAGGTATAACTTTCGTATCAGATATGCAATGTAAGTTTTTGACTCTTATAGATTTCATGGTTATAATATTTAGGGTACAAAGATACGAAAATATATCTTATGTGCTGTTAAAAGAAATATGTCCTTTGTTCCTTACTTCAAAATATAGTTTTTCCATCAGATGATTTCTATTTTTCATTGATTCATAGATAAAATTGTTTGGGAAAATTGCGATATTGAAAAAAGGAAAATAAGTTTTTCACTTTTACCGACTGCTGAAAAATCTCTAGCATGAATCTTTTGTGCTAATTCAATCTTCTCCTTTTCTTTTTCTTCTTAAATTTTGGCATTCGCTCTTCGGAATTAGAAGAAGAGTTTATTCCCAATGGAACAAAGGAGATGAATGAACTGGATATTTGGTTGTTTTCTTGATTATTACCTTGATTAATTTCTATTTTTCTTTCATTGACTTGGAATTCTTGTTTCTGTAGTTTGAACTGTTCGGAAATAGAACCGTTCTTCATCGTGTTGAGGTAATCAAAAGATTCTGTTTGTTTTCGGTCATAACTAAAGAGTTTATCAAAGCCCTGCTCTGCTTGTTGGAACAGATTTACACGGTCAAAACCTCCTTTGATTATCCCCTTCTTGGTATTCTTATGATTGGTAAGTGGTGATAGCTTCTTTTTATTAGCTTGGTCTTTTCGGCTCGCAATCAAATGACAGTGCATATTCAACTCATTATTCGAACGGCTACGATCAAAATGAATCTTCCCATAGAACTTTATATCTGCTTCGGTTAGTCCTTTGTTGAAGTTCTTGGCATATTCAGGAATAAATACCTCACGAATATAGCGTTTCATGGCTTCGGCTTGTTCCTGTTCGGTGCTTCCCATTGCTTGCAATTCCTTTTCCGATGGACTGACATGAATAGCATAAAACTTAGCATCTGTTTTTAAGAGTTGCCCGATATTGCTATCTATATCTTTTATGACTTTTGATTTATAGATGTTATCATCTGTCAGATTGAAAAAGCCTTCGGTATAAATACCTTTCTCCATCCGTTCTAAATCTTCATGTTCCATGTAATTGGCTAACTGTCGGCTACTACCAGCATTATTATACGTTCCGTTTGATGGCGGGGCAAAATCTATGTGCATAATCCTATGTATTTATCAAATTGCTGATTTCAGCTTTCAGGTTCTCCTTCCTTTTGCTATCCATCACACCACAAACAGAAAGTTCCGAATAGAGTTGTATCAGGTGAAGTAACTTTTTATAATCCCGTTGGTGTATCTGATAGAGTGCATTAATCTGTTTGGACTGGTTGTTTATCACATTGGCATGATTACAGAACTGTTCACTTAATTTTTTGAGTACGGCTGTGTGTTTCTCCTGACTGGCTTCCAGTTGAGAGAGAATAA
>ERZ791903.628-NODE-628-length-45000-cov-6.394883_pt1 | contig 45000 bp, 27 predicted proteins | sample MGYA00510148_ERZ791903 | MGnify/ENA primary metagenome ERZ791903 (study PRJEB30046, sample SAMN00792080) | human gut metagenome | study: EMG produced TPA metagenomics assembly of the A metagenome-wide association study of gut microbiota in type 2...
ATGATATTAATATATTTAAAGAATAAAATCTTTTCTAAAGTAACTTGGTGTTGATTGCTTCAATAATCAACACCAGTTGCTTATCAAAGCTGGATATTCATAGATTAACATATATCTATGAAAGTTCGTTTATGAAGGTTTGTTTTTATAAAAATTTATAGACAGTCATTCAGCAATAACCCATTAACACATAATTGAATAATGCAGGCTTGTTTTAGGTATAAGTAGATGCTAATATACTTATATAGACAAATACAATATTAGTATATGTGCGTGGATATCTGCCTGCGAAAGAGACGAGGAGGATATCTATGGCAGAGAAGAAAGACAATGTAACATCTAAATTTAAGGACAATGTATTCTGTATGTTATACAGAGATAAGAGAAATCTTTTAGAGCTGTATAATGCACTTAACAATTCAGCTTACACGAATGTTGATGATTTGCAGGTAACAACATTAAATGGAGGTTCATATATGAAGTATAAGAATGATGCTTCATTTTTACTATGTATGAGCCTGTATATGTTTGAACAGCAGTCTAGCAAGAATCCTAATATGCCGTTAAGATTTTTGCACTATGTATCAGATGTGTTCAGAGAGTTGTTCAGTAATTCCATGCTTCACAGAAGAAGTATGATTAAGATTCCTGTTCCGCATTTTGTGACATTCTACAATGGCTTGGAAAAATGGATTGAAGATGAGGATGAAATCAGGCTGTCAGATATGTACGAGATTCCGACAGACAATCCAGAGCTGGAGCTTAAGGTGCGTGTTATCAACATTAATAAAGATGTACATATCCTTAATAAGTGCAAAACGCTGCGTGATTACATGACATTTGTTAATAAGGTCAGATTCAAGATGGGTGTTGAAGGGGACGATGTCAGGATTGCGGTAACAGAGGCGATGGACGAATGTATAGATGAGGATATACTTGTCGATTTCTTTGAAAAGCACAGGGAGGAGGTCGTCGAAGTGAGTATATATGATTATGATGAGGAAGATGTCAGAAGGACATTATTTGAAGAAGCAAAGGAAATGGCTAAAGAAGAATTAAAAGAAGTTGTTAAAGCGGAGGTCATGGAAGAAGTTAAATCGGAAGTCAGAGAAGAAGTTAAATCGGAAGTCAGAGAAGAAATTAAGTCAGAAATGAGAGAAGAAGTTAAATCTATAGTAATTAATCAGGTCATAAAGAAGGTAAAGAAGTCAAAAACTCTGGAGACAATAGCCTCAGAACTAGAGGAAGAAGAGGCAGATATAAAGCCAATATACGATGCAGTAGTCTCATCTGCCCCAGATTATGATATTAATGTAATTAAAGATAGATTAGACAATATGTGAGATATTTATTTCTTCATAAATGAAACAAAATCAAACTTCTTATCAAGCCATCTGCCGACAAGGCCGATGGCTTTTCCCATTGTAAATGCAGCAACAATAGTACCGATGCCAAGACCCTTAACATGACCTAATATCAGACCGGTAAGACATGCAGTTACGGCAAGACATATAACATCAAAAGAAATCTTGATGCGTGAATATGCAACACCAGTGATGTCAGCAAGTTCACGAGGAAACAGGTCAGTAGGAATAATAGGAAGCTTGCATCTGTTAGAAAGAGCTATGCCGAGACTTATCAGGCAGTAGCTTATAATAAAGTACACAATTCTGAATCCGATTGCTGTTGGGAGCATTGGAACCCACATATTGTGCAGGTCGATACATTCGCCAAATATGAACCCGACAACGAATGAAAACAGATATGATGGTACGAACTTCTTTCGCAGAATCATAAGGCTGAGTACAAGAAGTCCCTGGAACATATATGTAAATGTACCAAGAGTAATCTTAGGGAAGACTTCGGAAAAAGCATATGGAACGCTTGAGATTGCAGATATTCCAGTTCCTGAGTAAAGCATAAGCACAACTCCAAGGCTGTTGATTATAACAGCAAAGGCAAGAACAAGCTCACCTCTAAGCGTAGTCTTAACATTTTCAGAAACAGAACCAGCATTTAAATCTATTGCACTATCAATTGAACTCATAATGAATCCCCTTTCCTTTTTAATAAAGGACATAATCACAGTCTCTAAGTGTAGTTTCATTATTGATTAATAACAAATGAATAATTTTAATGAAATTATAGATTTTGTCTATAGAACTGTTTATAATTAAGATAATAAATGTGCTCAGGAGGCTGTCTATGAATATATATAATCTTAGATATTTCGTTACACTTGCAAGAATCCGCCAGTACACGAAGGCGGCAGAGGAATTATGCATTACACAGCCGAGTCTTAGTCATGCAATTTCACAGATGGAAAAGGAACTTGGTGTTAAACTCTTTGAAAAAAACGGACATAAGATAACTCTGACTCAATTCGGAGAGGAGTTTCTTTCATATGCAGAAAAGACTCTTGATGTGTTAGATGATGGAATCGCTTCTATTAAAAGAAGTGCAATGGGAAATGGAACGATAAGATTAGGACTTGTAAGACCATTGGGAATAAGCTATGTCCCTCGGATGGCAGCAGCATTTATAAAGAAGAATCCGCAGCTCGATATAGATTTTACGTTTCACACAGATGTTACGGGCAGGCTGCTTGACGATATGCAGCTTGGGAAGTATGATTTGTTGTTCTGTTCCAAGCCATCAGAAGAATATCATTTTACGGCTGAGCCCGTTATGAAGCAGAGACTGGTGCTTATTACTCCCAAAGGACATCCGCTGGCTAAGAAAAGGAAAAGGAGCATTAATCTTGCAGAGACAGCCGGGTATTCATATGTATGTTTTGACAAGAACTCTGGAATAAGAAGCATATTTGATGAAATGTTGAAAAAATCGGACACAACAGTAAAGATTGCATATGAAACTGAGGAGGATCAGGTTATTGCCGGGTTGGTTGCTAATGGATTTGGAATAGCGGTAGTTCCATATATGGATATATTGGAAAAAATGTCTGTAGAAATATTTGAAATCGAGTCACCGGAATATGAAAGAAGCTTCTATATGGTTAATGATAATAGTACATACATGTCTCCTGTTGTAGAGGCATTCAGGAACTTTGTTATAGAGAATACAAGTGTTTTAAAGGCTTTATAGAGATTAATATAATTAATGAATAACCGGTTATATCTTAATTAAATGACAAATTTGTAGAAAAATTAACAGGTTTTATTGATACATTTTTGACAAATTTTAATGAAATTATTAAATAAAAATAAAGTTTGACAGAATTCAATGTAAAAAATAACAAAAATGAACGCTGGTCATAAACAATTTTTTGTTAAAAATGTACGATTATTAAAGGAGAAAATAGTGTCAAACCTAGGCAGAATCTAGGCTTGACATTATTTTTTTTGTGGAATAAAATCCGTGAACAGAAAAGAAATATATTTCATATTTAGAAAGGAGGTCGTGCAGATGGATGCTTTGGTAGAAGGGCTTATGGAAGAACTTAATTGCGAGACAGTGTTCACTATACCTTTGTTTGGTGGAATCCCAGTATATGAATCCGTTGTTGTTACATGGATTATCATGGCTGTTGTGTTTCTGTTGTGTATTCTGCTAAGCCGAAATCTAAGTGTGGAAAACCCCAGTCGCAGACAGGTAGTTGTAGAAACAGCAATAAAGGGACTCAATGATTTCTTCACTGAGACGGTAGGAGAAAAAGGAAAGGCATACATTCCATATCTGTCAGCAATTGCTATTTACATAGGAATTGCGAATCTGATAGGACTGCTTGGTTTCAAGCCGCCAACTAAGGATATGAATGTTACAGCAACACTGGCATTGATGAGTATTGTGCTTATTGAGGTCGCAGGAATCAGAGCCAGAGGAACTAAAGGCTGGCTTAAGAGTTTTGCAGAGCCAATGCCTATAATACTTCCTATTAATATTCTGGAAGTATTTATCAAGCCCTTATCACTTTGCATGCGATTATTCGGTAATGTTTTAGGTTCATTTGTAATCATGGAATTATTAAAGATGGTAGTTCCAGCAGTTTTACCGGCAGTATTCAGTTGTTACTTCGATATATTCGATGGACTGATACAGGCGTATGTTTTCGTATTCTTAACTGGTCTTTTTATAAAAGAGGCTACAGAGTAAGAGTATATGTAACAAGAATAAATGTTTTAAAAAGGAGATTATTATTATGTCAACAATTTTAGTAGCAATCGGAGCAGGTATAGCAGTATTAACAGGTATCGGTGCTGGTCTTGGTATCGGTAAGGCAACAAGCAGTGCAGTAGACGCTATCGCAAGACAGCCAGAGGCAGAAAGCAAGATTAGTAAGTCACTTCTTTTAGGTTGTGCCCTTGCAGAGGCAACAGCTATTTATGGTTTCGTTATCGCCCTTCTTATAATCCTTTTCTTAGGCTAATAACATTTATGGGAAAGATAACTAAGACAAGATAGAAAGGAAGGCGAAGCTAGTGTTAAGTATAGATCCATGGAATATATTATGGACAGTAGTCAATCTGCTCGTCTTATATCTGGTGTTTAAGAAGTTCCTGTTTAAGCCTGTTATGAAAGTAATCAATGCAAGAGAAGATATGATTAAGCAGCAGTTTGATGATGCTAAGAAGAGTCAGGAAGAAGCAGATGCATTAAAGGCTTCATATGACGAAAAGCTTGAAAGTGCGAAGACTGAAGCTGATGAGATTATTGTAAATGCTAGAAACAGAGCACAGGAAGAGCATGAGGCAGCTTTGGAAAAGACCAGAAAAGAAACAGAAGTAATGCTTGAAAAGGCAAAGGCTGATATAGCTACTGAGAAAGAGAAAGCAACGGAAGCTGCACAGGCAGATATTGCAAGACTCGCTCTCATAGCTGCAAGAAAAATCGTAAAGACAGGTGATGCTCATGACGCAGGCAGCAGTAAATAATGCAATAGTTTTACACCGGTTGTCTGTGAGCAGAGAGGATGTAAGAAGGGCTGATGAGTTATACAGCAAAACTTCAGAACTTCAGAAAATTCTCACGAATCCTGAAATACCTCTTGCAAAGAAATACGACATCATTGATAAAGTATTTGCACTTGATGATACCAAGGAGCTTATGAAGAATTTCATTAAAGAAATGTGCAAGCTTGGTTATTGTGATGAGATGAGAGACATATTTGATTCATATTACAGAATTGATGATGAAGCAAACCACATTTTAAAAGCAGAGCTTATAAGTGCAGACAGCAGTGATGAAGATGATAATGCAAAGCAGGCACAGGATTTCTTAAAGAGCAGATATCCGGATTATACAATTGAACTGACAAAGACAGTTGATGCGGATCTCTTAGGCGGATATGTTATAAGAGCACATCACAAGGAATACGACAGAAGTTTTGAAGGACGTTTTTGTCAGCTTGAAAGAAAATTAACTGGGAGGTGACCCCTGTGGGCGCAATTAGTGCAACAGATATTATCTCCATTATCCAGAGTGAGATTGAGAATTTCAATTGGGATGAAGCAAGTCGTGAGACCGGTAATGTAATATGGGTCGGTGATGGAATTGCTACTGTATACGGTATTGACCATGCAATGTATGGTGAAATCGTAGTATTTGATAATGGAGTAAAAGGAATGGTTCAGGATATCCGTGAGAATGAGATAGGTGTTATCTTGTTCGGCAGGGATACAGGAATCAAAGAAGGAACTAAGGTTGTAAGAACCAAGAAAAAAGCCGGAATTCCGGTAGGCAGCGCATTTGTAGGAAGAGTAATCAATGCACTTGGCGAGCCTATTGATGGAAAAGGCGATATTAAAGAAGAAGATTACAGACCAATTGAGGAAGATGCTCCTGGTATCGTAGACCGTAAGTCTGTAAGCACACCAATGGAAACAGGAATACTTTCAATTGATTCAATGTTCCCAATTGGCCGTGGACAGCGAGAACTTATAATTGGTGACCGTCAGACTGGTAAGACATCAATTGCCACAGATACAATTATTAACCAGAAAGGTAAAGGTGTTATCTGTGTGTATGTTGCAATCGGACAGAAGGCATCTACAGTTGCCAAGGTTGTATCAACACTTACTAAGCATGGTGCAATGGATTATTCAATTGTTGTATCTTCAACAGCGAGTGATCCTGCATCACTTCAGTATATAGCTCCATATGCAGGTACTGCAATGGCAGAGCATTTCATGCATCAGGGAAAAGATGTTCTTATTGTATATGATGATTTGAGCAAACATGCGGTAGCGTATAGAGCACTTTCCCTTCTGCTTGAAAGATCACCTGGACGAGAGGCTTATCCTGGAGATGTATTCTATCTTCATTCAAGACTTCTTGAAAGATCAAGCCGTTTAAGTGATGCGTTAGGTGGTGGTTCAATAACAGCACTTCCTATAATAGAGACACAGGCTGGTGATGTATCAGCATATATTCCAACAAATGTTATCTCTATCACAGATGGTCAGATATTCCTTGAAACTAACCTGTTTAATTCAGGTATGAGACCAGCCGTTAATGTAGGTCTTTCGGTTTCACGAGTTGGTGGTGCAGCCCAGACTAAGGCAATGAAGAAGGCATCAGGAAGCATAAGAATTGACCTTGCACAGTACAGAGAGATGGAAGTATTTACACAGTTTGCATCAGATCTTGATGATGCGACTAAGGCACAGTTACAGCACGGAAAAGCCCTTATGGAGCTTTTAAAGCAGCCAATCTGCCATCCACTTTCAATGCATGAGCAAGTTATGACACTTGTTATGGCTAACAACGGCGTATTTGATGAGATACCTACTAAGGAAGTTAAGAAACACCAGACAGAATTACTTGAATTCATAGATCTCAAGCATCCTGAAATAGGAAAGCAGATTGAAGATAAGAAAGAGATTAATGATGAGCTGGTTAAGAATATTCTGGAAGCAGTAAAAGAATTTGCATAATGCATGTGTGCTAAAAGAAAGGTAAGCGTATAGATATGGCAAACACAAAGGAAATTCAGGATCGAATAAAAAGTATCAATGATACATTAAAGATTACTAATGCCATGTATATGATTTCTTCTTCCAAGCTTAAGAAATCTAAGAAAATGCTTTCAGACACGGAACCATACTTTTTCACTCTGCAGTCAGAAATGAGCCGAATCTTAAGACATATACCTGATATAAGCAGTATATATTTTAAGACAAATGAGGATAAAGACGCAGCGGATAAAAAGGTAGGCTACATAGTTATTACTGCTGATAAGGGACTTGCAGGTTCATATAACCATAATGTTTTAAAGATTGCGCAGGAGCAGCTTGAAAAGAATCCTAATCATTCATTATTCGTATTAGGAGAACTTGGACGACATTATTTTGAACAGCGCGGTATTGAGATTGAGAAGCAGTTCCACTATACAGTTCAGAATCCTACTCTTAACAGAGCAAGAAATATTTCAGAAGAAATAATAGAACTGTACAGAAAAGGTGAACTTGATGAGGTGTATATCATATACACAAGTATGATTAATGCTATTCAGGAGGAAACACAGATTGAACAGCTTCTTCCTCTTAAGAAGGCAGATTTCAATATCCAGATACCGGTTGATTTCAAAAGAGAGGAACTTGCATTAAAACCTTCCCCAGAAGTAGTTATGGACAGAATTGTTCCTGATTATATAGTTGGTTTCGTATACGGAGCTTTGGTAGAGTCATTCTCCTGCGAACAGAATGCCCGTATGATGGCGATGGAGGCTGCATCAAAGAGTGCAAAGGATATGCTGCACGACCTTGATATACAGTATAACAGAGCCAGACAGGCTTCAATCACACAGGAAATAACTGAGGTTATCGCTGGTGCGAAGTCGCAGAAGAAGAAACGAAAGAAATAATGCGACGGATAGGAGATAATATGAGTAATAAAGGAAAGATTATACAGGTAATGGGACCTGTTGTCGATGTAGCGTTCGAAGATGAGAACCTTCCGGCAATCAGGGACGCACTTGAAGTTAATAATGGTGATAAAAAATGTGTGATGGAAGTTGCACAGCATATCGGTAATGATACAGTCCGTTGTATCATGCTTGCTTCCAGTGAAGGTCTTTGCAGAGATATGGAAGTAACAGCTACAGGCAGCGGCATTAAGACTCCTGTTGGAGAGAAAACTCTTGGCCGTCTCTTTAATGTATTAGGAGAGGCTATTGATGGCAAAGAACAGCCAGATGCTAAGGAAAAGTGGGAAATACACAGAGAACCTCCAACATTTGAAGAACAGAATCCTGCAGAAGAGATTCTTGAGACAGGTATCAAGGTAATTGACCTTTTGGCACCTTATGCAAAGGGTGGTAAGATTGGTCTGTTTGGTGGTGCCGGAGTTGGTAAGACAGTTCTTATTCAGGAACTTATCAGCAATATTGCAACAGAGCATGGTGGATATTCAATATTCACAGGTGTAGGAGAAAGATCAAGAGAAGGTAACGACCTCTGGACAGAAATGAAAGAGTCGGGCGTTCTTGAAAAAACTGCCCTGGTGTTTGGTCAGATGAATGAACCACCTGGAGCACGTATGCGTGTTGCTGAGACAGGACTTACAATGGCTGAATATTTCCGTGATGAGAAGCATCAGAATGTGCTTTTATTCATTGATAACATATTCCGTTTCACACAGGCTGGTTCAGAGGTTTCAGCACTTCTTGGACGTATGCCTTCAGCCGTAGGTTATCAGCCAACACTTGCAACTGAGATGGGTGAATTACAGGAGAGAATTGCTTCTACAAAGAATGGTTCTGTAACATCAGTACAGGCAGTATATGTACCTGCCGATGACCTTACTGACCCTGCACCTGCAACAACATTTGCACATCTTGATGCAACTACAGTTCTTTCAAGAAAGATAGTTGAACAGGGTATCTACCCGGCAGTAGACCCTCTTGATTCTACATCAAGAATTCTTGAGCCGGACATTGTAGGTGAGGAGCATTATGAGGTAGCAAGAAAGGTTCAGGAAATCCTCCAGAAGTACAAGGAATTACAGGATATCATTGCTATTCTTGGTATGGAAGAGCTTGCAGATGAAGATAAGGTTACAGTATTCAGAGCAAGAAAGATTCAGAAATTCTTATCACAGCCATTCCATGTTGCTGAGAACTTCACAGGTATTCCTGGTGTATATGTTCCATTAAAGGAGACTATAAGAGGTTTCAAGGCAATTATTGATGGTGAGATGGACGAATATCCTGAGAACGCATTTTTCAATGTAGGAACTATAGATGATGTTATTAAAAAGGCTGAGAAGATGCAGTAACATCCTGCCAGAAAGGAAAAACTAATGGCTACAAGTTCATTTTATTTAAAAGTAATATCAGCTAACCGGGTGTTTTTCGCTGGCAAATGCCGTTCTCTGATTGTGCCTGAGTTCGATGGACAGAAGGAAATTCTTGCCCATCATGAAGATATGGTTATTGCAATTGATGAAGGTCAGATGAAGTTCCAGCCAGAGGGCAGCGACGAGTGGATTCATGCTGTTGTTGGAATGGGATTTGTTGAAATCGTTAACAACCGTGTAACTCTTCTTGTTGAGACAGCAGAAAAGCCTGAGGAAATCGATGTAAGAAGAGCAGAGGAAGCTAAGCAGAGGGCTGAGGAGAGACTTCGCCAGAAGCAGAGTATCCATGAGTATTATCACTCAAGAGCAGCACTTGCAAGAGCTATGGCAAGACTTAAGGCAACATCTGGAAAGTAGAATTTATGATACATATGTGAGTTTGCACCTGCCAGAATGCTTGTGAATAGCATTCTGGCAGGTGCTTTTTGTCGTGAAGGTGTAATGGGGTAGCCATGGAGTGGTGGATTGGACGTTAAAGTAGATGGAAGGCGTGTTGAAGTCCAAAAGGGAAGAGTCAGTCTGACGATTTGGACCTTAGAGAGGTGTGATGCACAGAGAAAGTCCAAAAGGGGTGCCGAAGCATGTAGAATTGTTCTTTATAAGATACTTGTAAATAAATATTCAGCTTGCTATAATATGCAAGATGTATTTTGTATACACAAATAAAGTGATTGGAATTAACAAAATACACAATCAGGGAGGAACTAAAGATGTTATCTATGAAAGAAGCGATAGAGAATTACGTGGAAGGTTGTGTTGGGAAGGTTGACTGTCCAGCATACAAGCTTTTTATGAAAGCCATACTTGCAGGAATGATGATTGCATTTGGCGCAGCCGGGAGCAGTGTGGCAGCACATGATATCGTCAATGTAGGAATTGCACGTCTGGTTGCAGGAGTTGTATTCCCAATGGGACTTATGATGGTTGTTATGACAGGTGCTGAGCTTTTCACGGGAGACTGTCTGGCAATTATGGCAACTGTACAGAAGAAGCACACAGCATTTAAGCTTATAAGAATGCTTGTTGTAGTATATCTGGGAAATCTTCTTGGCTCGTTAATGCTTACATGTATTGATTATGTAAGTGGGCAGTATAATTATTCATCGGGAATACTTGGTGCATATACAATTAAAGTAGCACTTGGAAAATGTAATCTTGATTTTACAACAGCGCTTGCATCGGGAATATTATGTAATATACTTGTGTGCGCAGCAGTTATGCTTGCGGCACGTGCAAAGGATGTAACCGGAAAACTGTTATGCTGTTTTTTTATAATACTGCTTTTTGTTGTAAGCGGTTATGAGCACTGTGTTGCTAATATGTATTATGTACCTGCAGGGATGATAGCAAAACTTAATCCATTATATGTGAAAGATGCTATGGAGCAATATGGTTATACAGCACAGCAGCTTGGTACATTGAATATACCGAATTTTATATTTAATAATCTTATTCCTGTTACAATAGGTAATATTGTGGGAGGAATGGCATTCTTCGGAATACCGCTGATGTATATCAATGGAGTTGGTGGGAAGAAGGCGTGAGACATATCTTAAAGTATATGGATACGGATTGATGATTTAGCAGAAAATATATTATTACCTATGATTATTCCTTTAGAAACCATTAAAGCATAGGAAGATGTGCAGTAGAAGAATCACAGACGAACACAGACTTACGTATAATATGTACATGAACCAAAATCTGATAATATATTCCTGCAAGTTCCATTATGAAGATTGGCACCTGAAACATGGTGCTTTTTTCTTTACACAAAAATTACATGGTTTCGGAGAATATTATATCAGTGGATAAAAATGTTATCATCTACTACGAAAAAATATGAACATAAATGATGGGGCAAAATAGTGTATCGTCCAACCAGGCAATACATTTGCATCTGACAGCAACATGGTCGCAGAATATAGAGCAGAACCTATAAGAAGATATTATTTCTATTGCTTATAGGCAGAAATATTAGGATTTCTGCTCATATAGCGCAGATTTCATTGTAAATGCCTATAAATGATGGAAAACCACATTATCTATAGGCAATCTTTAGCTTTCTGGCAAGGATAATGTCTGATTCGAGAGAAGAATGTATAGAAAATACCTATAAGCTGTCAGAATATACGACTACCTATAGGTATCATGACAAAATAATCAGACAAGACACTTCTTCATCAATAATAATATGCCTATAAATCTTGAAATATAGATATTCTTATAGGAAATGTTTAACAACATTATAGTGGATTTATCCAATATATGCTACTAAATCAGAGTCTTGAACGTTATTCAGTAACAGATTTCTTGGCAGAACAGCAAGTCTTAACCAGACATATGTCAATACGGATTTAATATCTTATGTTTCAGTTGGCATTGCGTGCGCAATAATATTGCAACTCATATATATAAAGCTGAAGTGCAGAGCATAAGAAAAATACCTCTTAATCAGCAATATACATTCTGATTAAGAGGTGTTTTTCTTTGTCCATTATTAGTAAGTATACTCATGGCGAGGGCAATAATAAAATGCCTGAAGCTGACTGTTACGGTTATAGGTAACTGTATAACAATCGGCTGGTGCATCAGCATAAGTCTCAGGATTAACTCTGATAGTTATTGTCTGTCTGTGAGACTGTCCACTGTTACCGTGTTCTGCACTGGTATTATCTTGTCCTACCCCTTTGAGATTACTGATAGTCTGGACTGGGTACACTTTTGAATTGCTAATAACTCCATTTGCTGCAATAATCCCTCCTTGGACCTTATTTCAAAATGTTACTTCTACATTATATATCGGTCAAATGCGTTATATTATTACATTGAATTTCTTTATAAAAATGTATGATAGAGGAAGATAATGCGTAAGATAAGCAGTTAATGCTTAATTAATCAATTTCTTTTTTCTTAATTCTGTCAAGATAATCTTTAGTTTCCTTAGCAACCACACCGTTTAAAGCAACGAGTGCAATAAGGTTAGGAATAGCCATCAGACCATTAAATATATCTGCAATTGTCCATACCGCAGATACTGTCATATAAGGACCGATGAATACGCAGAGGATATATACCCATCTGTATGCCTTAATACATTTCTTCTTACCATTAGTAAGGTATTCAAGGCAGCGCTCAGAATAGTAGTCCCAGCCAAGAATAGTTGTAAATGCAAAGAATACGAGGCATAACATAAGAATAAATGAAGCAACTCCATCAGGGAATGGAAGTCCTAACTGGAATGCTTTAGTTGTTACTGCAACACCTTCAAGTCCCATATCGTAAGCTCCTGTAAGAACAATTGCAATACCTGTAATTGAACAGATGATAATAGTATCAATAAAAGTACCTGTCATAGATACAAGACCCTGACGTACAGGTTCATTGGTACGGGCAGCGGCAGCGGCAATAGGTGCACTACCAAGACCGGCCTCATTAGAGAAGATACCTCTTGCAATACCCTTCTGCATAGCTACAACCATGGCACCAAGGGCACCACCAGCAGCGGCCTTAAGACCAAATGCACTCTGTACAATTGTAAGGATGGCAGCAGGAACATCTGTAATATTAAATAAAATAATAAGAATACCTGCTAAAAAATATGTTGCAGCCATGAAAGGAACAATAACCTGAGCAACCTTAGAAATTCTCTGGATTCCACCAATAAGAACAAGAGCAACACAGAATGTAAGGATAAGACAGCTTATAACTACAGTCCATGAATATGTTCTTCCAAATAATGAAACAGTCCATGCGTTGTTAGGATCAAAGAAATTATTAACAGCAGAAGAGATTCCGTTTACCTGTGTAAATGTACCAATTCCTAAAAGACCAACGCCTATACCAAAGAAAGCAAATATCTTGGCAAGCCATTTCCACTTAGGTCCCATACCATGTTCAATATAGTTAAAAGGACCACCAACAACATGACCATCTTCGTCAACCTGTCTGAACTTAACTGCTAAAAGACATTCTGCGTACTTGGTAGCAGTACCAACTAAGGCAGCAAGCCACATCCAGAATAATGCACCAGGACCGCCTGAGACAATAGCAGTAGCAACACCTACGATATTACCTGTACCAATTGTTGCTGAAAGTGCTGTACATAGTGCTGCGAAACTGCTCACTTCACCGTGCTTTCCATCAGTTTCGTCTTTGAAAATGTACTTAAAAGCACGACCAAGATTAGTAAACTGAACACCCTTAAGTCTGATAGTAAGAAACAGACCAACTGAAAGTATAAGGACAATGAGTGGAATTCCCCAGACATATGCGTCAATAGTATCGAGAATAGTATTGATTTTACTAAACATATTATGTATTCTCCCTTTTTATAAAAAATTAAGACAAATTTTACCACAAAACAACATTTTTTTCAATTGAATACTGTTATTTCCTAATATAATAAATAATTTTGTTAAATGTTGCTTATTGACAAACTCTGTCAATTTATATATTATTGTTGAAAACAAAGGCGTTTTGCAGATAAAGCAAGACGCTTTTTCCTTATTATTAAGGTATTATCCGGAAGATATAATCGGGAGAGACTGTTTAAAAATGCAGCGCCGAAGGTGACAGCGAAAACTCTCAGGCAAAAGGACCGGTTATGGACGGAACTCTGGAGAGCTGTGTAGATACAGCACCGAAGAAGCAATTTCTAAGCAGAGGGATGAGGAATATTGAGGCTGATTTGCTTGGAGAGAATCTTTCAGGTTTTTAACAGAGGCATAGGTGTATTAAAGTGCGCCTGTAGCCTCTTGTTTTTATGTAAAGATATATTAGGAAGGGAATCTTCTTAAGAATCTTGATAAGGCGGGATTGCAAGGCACGAAAAGGCTAAAGCAAAGGAGAGAAACATTATGAAGACAGACATTGAAATTGCACAGGAAGCAGTAATGGAGCCAATTAAGAATGTTGCAGCCAGATGCGGCATAAGCGAGGATGATCTTGAATTATACGGAAAGTATAAGGCTAAGATATCAGATGAGTACATCAACAGTGTCAAAGACAATGAAGATGGAAAGTTAATTCTTGTTACAGCCATTAATCCAACTCCGGCAGGAGAGGGAAAGACAACAATTACTGTAGGGCTTGGAGAAGCATTTGGAAAGCTTGGCAAGAAGGCAGTTATAGCACTTCGTGAGCCATCACTTGGTCCATGTTTCGGTATCAAAGGTGGAGCAGCAGGTGGTGGATATGCACAGGTTGTTCCTATGGAAGAGCTTAATCTGCATTTTACAGGCGATTTCCATGCAATCACATCAGCTAATAACTTATGTGCGGCACTTCTTGATAACCATATACAGCAGGGCAACGAACTTGGAATTGACCCAAGATGTGTTACATGGAAAAGATGTATGGATATGAACGACCGTGTTCTTAGAAATATAGTTGTAGGTCTTGGTTCTAAGGTTGACGGAACTGTAAGAGAAGATCATTTTGTTATCACAGTTGCGTCAGAGATTATGGCAGTATTATGTCTTGCAACAGATATGAAGGATTTAAAGGAAAGACTCGGCAAGATGGTAGTTGCTTACAATTATCAGGGACAGCCTGTTACAGCATCAGATATCAAGGCAGTAGGTTCAATGGCAGCTTTGTTAAAGGATGCATTAAAGCCTAACCTTATCCAGACACTTGAGCATACTCCAGCATTAGTACATGGTGGACCATTTGCTAATATCGCACATGGCTGTAATTCAGTAAGAGCAACTAAGACAGCACTCAAGATGGCAGATTATGTAATCACAGAGGCAGGATTTGGTGCAGATTTAGGAGCAGAGAAATTCTTCGATATAAAGTGCCGTAAGTCAGACTTAAAGCCAGATGCAGTTGTATTAGTAGCAACAGTAAGAGCACTTAAGTACAACGGCGGAGTACCTAAGACAGAATTATCAGCAGAGAATCTTGACGCATTAAAGAAGGGAATCGTAAACCTTGAAAAGCATATCGAGAATTTGCAGAAATATGGCGTGCCTGTAGTTGTTACACTTAATGCATTTGTATCAGATACACAGGCAGAATTAGATTATATACAGAAGTTCTGTGAAGATAAAGGCTGTGAATTCGCCCTTGCCAAAGTATGGGAAAAGGGTGGAGAAGGCGGAATTGAGCTTGCAGAAAAGGTTCTTAAGACACTTGAGACAAAGAAGAGCAATTTCCATTGTCTGTATGAGACAGACCAGCCGGTTAAAGCAAAGATTGAGACAATTGCCAAAGAAATATATGGCGCAGGAAGTGTTAATTATTCGGCAGCAGCTAATAAGCAGATTGCACAGCTTGAACAGTTAGGATTTGGTAATCTTCCAATCTGTATGGCTAAGACACAGTATTCGCTTTCAGACGATCCGACATTACTTGGCCGTCCGGAAGGATTTGAGATGAATGTAAGAGAAGCATATGTATCAGCCGGTGCAGGCTTCATAGTAGTGCTTACAGGTTCAGTAATGACAATGCCAGGACTTTCAAAATCACCAGCGGCATATAATATAGATGTTAATGATGATGGGGTAATAACTGGGTTATTTTAAAAATGTCTCCCGGGAGTGGGAGGCAGGTGGTTGTGTAGTGCATTTTCAAACGCGCTCTCGCTCGGACGAAAACGCAGCGGTACTAAGATTTTGTGAGGCTTGTCGCCTTTGGCGACTCCCTCGCAAAATCAAGTGCCGGCGTTTCCGTACGGTTTGAAAATACACTACACAACCACCTGCCTCCAAACTTCCGGGAGTTTTTTATAAGGGCGGGAGACATTTTTGAATAGAACAAGATATAAATGGTGTTTGGGAGATGAATTACTTTTGTCATATCATGACTAAGAGTAGGGAGTTCCTTTACATAATGACAAAAAACATTTTGAATATATAACATTAGAAGTAATGTAATGTGGTTTGAATTGGCTAATGATGCTAAAAAAGAGATATAATTAGATATGAACTTGCATAGCTCAAATTAGAAAATTCCATCTATGCAAGTTTTTCTATATTTTGAAGGAGAACAATTAAATTTTTTCTGAAATACAGTAGCTAAATAATTAGCATTAGAAAAGCCAGTTTTATAAGCTATCTGACTAATTGATAATTGTGTATTTCCAAGTAATAACTGAGCATGTTGCAATTTGGTTGCTGTTAAATAATCAGTATAAGAACAGCCAGTTACTTCTTTGAATAATCGAGAAAAATGTGATGTTGATAAAGATATGTATTTAGCAGCATCATCTATTGTAGGATTATACTCCAGATTATTTTCAATATAAACAAGAACGTCATGTATTCGCGAATCAAATTTATTAAAAAGCAATTGTGAAGATTCTATAGGCAAATGTTCCTGATATATTGTAAAAAATAATTTATGTAACATACCAGTTAAAATTAGTTGCGAATAAGGAGTATTATTGTTATATTCCTGATACATTTCTTCAAACTGGGATTTTATCTTTATTTGCGATTCAGGTAAAAAATGCAAATAGTCTGTACATAATATGTCAAATTCTGATTGTCCAACTAAATTAATTGCTGGCTGTAATGCTTCAAGTCTAAATTTAATTATGTATCGTTCATAGGGAATATCAGACATTGCACAATTTCGATGATATACATTCGGTTTACTTATCCCAACATCTCCGGAATGTGCAATTTTAATATTTTCATAGGAAAACCATTTACGATCTCCACTGACAAGATATCCTAACATATAATGATCAGAGGCTGCTTGCATGTGTGGCATAGAATATGATGCTTCTTTTATCTTGTGGTCTACATGTATTATCTCATTTGAACTCAGAGGGATTGGCATTTGTATCTCCTTATATTCATTATATTGTACACATAATAGCATCAAATTAGAGAAAATACAACAAAATTGATATTATATTTAATGTAATCATTAATAAAAACTCATATAATTTCATACATACTAAAAGGATTAAACATGGAGGTTATATGAAGAAACAAAATATTTATTTAAAACTATCTGTGAAGTATATTTACTATTTTTTATTATTTATTGTATTTTCTTATTTTTTATCCCATATCTTAGTTGAAGGTTCCCAAATAATATCTGTAGCAATTAATGATATGATTGCGGGTAAGTTTGTTAATCTTAAATCAATTTTTTTTACAATATTGATTTTTGTTATCCTATCTACGTTAATTTCTTTTTTTAAGAAACTTTGTGGAGAGCAATTTAGTTTGGTAATACAGAAGGAAAGCAAGAATTATATTGTAAAAAAAATTGAAGAGATTGAATATGCATACATTAATGAACATACAGGAACTCTAATTACAAAATTAATTTCCGATATTGAAAAAATAGGCCAACTTTATTCTGAAATAATCCCAGAGATTTTTCAATCAATTATTACAATTATAGCATTGAGTTATTCAATATTTAAAATGGATTGGATACTCTTACTGAGTATCGTGATTTGCTATCCTTTAGTAATGTGTATAAGCAACAATCTAGCTAAAAATATTAATAAATTAGCAAAGTCTAGGAGAGCAAAGTATGATGAATTGACACAAGTAGCTAATGATGATATTGCAGGAATTGCAATAGCACGTAGCTATGGTTTAAATAAAATATTAAATGAACGAGTAGAAAAAATTGCAAACGATATTTTAGGAAATGAAATTTATCGTAATAAGTATCAAGCAATTGGAAACGTAATTCAGAGCTTAGTCAAATGGATTCCTAGTGTTATTTGTTCTCTAATTGCATTGATGGAATTTTTTAAAGGACAGTTATCCATAGGAGATATGATGGCTTTTATTATTTTGTTTAATAAAATATCATCTCCCATGAGTGAATTACCTTTTAAAATAAATGATGGAAGAGAATTATTGATATCAATAAAAAGAATAAATGAGATAATGGCTGCTCCAAAAGAGCATTCAGGAACATATTGTGGAAATACCTCTGATTTATCAAAAACAGAAAGTGTAATATGTTTTAAGGATGTTTCGTTTTGGTATAACTCTAATCGTGAAAAGAGAGTTTTTGATAAATTGAATATAGATATAAAAAAAGGGACTACAACAGCAATTGTAGGATCATCTGGTGTAGGAAAATCTACATTATTTAAAATTATATGCGGTTTAGAAAAAGTAAGAGAAGGAGATTATTACCTATACGAACAAAATTTTAGAAATTGGAATTTAACAGCTGCAAGAAAAGAGATTGCTCTGGTATCACAGAATGTATTTTTATTTGCAGATACAATTTTTTCTAATATTACTTATGGTATGGATGATGTGTCTATAGAAGTCGTGATAGATGCATGTAAAGCTGCGTGTATTCACGATTATATTATTACCTTACCGGATGGATATCAAACTTTTATTGGAGAGAATGGAGTAAATTTGTCGGGCGGACAAAGGCAAAGATTAACTATTGCTAGAGCATTTCTAAAATCATCTTCTATCTTATTATTAGACGAACCAACATCCGCTTTAGATGTAAAAACGGAAGAAGCGATAAATAGAATAATAGAAACAAGAAAGAACAATCAAACAGTGATCATCATTGCTCATAGATTGTCAACTATACGTAATGCAGATGATATTATTGTTTTACATAAAGGTAAAGTCGCTGAAAGAGGATGTCATTTTGAATTATTAGGTAAAGAAGGTTTATATTCAAAATTGTACAATAACGAATGTGAAACAGGAATAGAATAAAATTATTAGTATATAGGAGTAGTGCTAATGACACAGAAAAATATTTTTTGTAAGTTTTTAGGTTTATTAGAAAACAGATTAATGATATATATTGTATCTATAATAATGATGACAACCTTTTATGCTGTATTTGAAGTTACAGGTTCGCTTTTTGTAAAATCTATATTTGATATTGCAGAAAAAGGAAATTATGAAGATATAAGTGTAACTATGGGATTCTACTTATTGATAGGAATAGTTGCAGTATGTATTGCTTCAATGTTTATGTATATTTACAATAATGAAGCAAAAAAAGGTTCTATAGAAATAAAGAAGAAGGTATTTTCTAAAACATTAAATTTTCCAATGGAATTCTATGATACACATCATAGTGGTGAATTGCTATCACGTTTAATTTATGATACAGATAAAGCAAGTGAAATATATTCATCCAGACTAAGGAGAGTGTTGGCTCCTATAATTTCCGTTTTGGTATATATAATAATAATGTTTATAATCAATCCGGCAATGACATTAGTTCTTGTTCTTTTGAATATTTTACTTTTTTTACTTAATACATTAATATCTAAACCAATGAAAAAAGTAGGAAAAGAGTCCGCAGAAAAAAGTGCAATAATGACAGAAAAATTGTCTAATATGTTGACCGGTATAGAGGTAAATAAAATGTACGATTTTATGCATCATAACCGGAAGAAATATGAACTAGCTAATAAAGAATATTGTTATGTACAGAGGAAAAGAATGTACTTAGTTAGTATTTTAGAATCCCTTAATGTTGCTTTTGATATGTTGTGTGCATTACTTTTTTTAGTTATAGGTATTTATTTTTTACAACATCAATTAGTTTCTTTGGGAGATATTGCAGCAGTATATACTATATATGCTGCACTTAGTTTACAATTTTTGCAATTAGGTAAATATTATCCTGAATTGATGAATTGTATATCTTTTGCAGAGAGAATATTTTCTTTTCTGGATGAGAAAGAAGAATGTACTGAAATGGTAAATGACATACAAATTAATAGCACTTATGAATCTAGTGCAATTAATATTGATAATTTATCTTTTCAATATAATGTAGCTACACCCGTTTTAAATCAAGTAACAATAACAATACCTAAAAATAAGAATGTGGCATTAATAGGTAGATCGGGATGTGGTAAAAGTACAATAGCAAAACTTCTATTAGGTTTTTATCCAATTTCTTCTGGTGATATTAAATTTTTTGGAAAATCTATTAAAGAGCTTGGATTAGAAAATGTAAGAGCATTGATAGCATATGTTCCTCAAGAAGCATATTTGTTTGAAACAAATATTATCGAGAATATACGATATGGTAAACCGGATGCAACAGATGCAGAAATTATAAATGCAGCAAAATTAGCTAATGCTCATGATTTTATTATGAAGCAAGCCGATAAATATCAAACCATGATAATTGGCAACGGACACAATTTGTCTGGAGGAGAAAAACAAAGAATAGCAATGGCTAGAGCCATAATAAAAAATTCACCAATTATGATTTTAGATGAAGCAACTTCTGCACTGGACAATGAATCAGAATTTCTTATACAAGATACAATTACAAAATTGAAAAAAACAAAAACTATTATTATGATTGCACATAAACAAGCAACCATAGATTTTGCAGATATCGTAATTGAATTATAACAATTGGATTCCCCCTCCTAAAAAAATTTTTTTAATAGGAGATGAGAATATCTCTCCAGCCCCAACCTTGCCAAAGGCGGGGCGGAGCAGTTGTCCGGTAAAGAAAAGCCCAGCCGTGTATATTAGTAAAATCAAAACCGTATGAAGACGCCGGCACTTGATTTATAAAGGCAGCCGCCATAGGCGGCAAACCTTTATAAATCTTAGTACCGCTGCGTCGGAATCCGAGCGGAAGCGTGTTTTGATTTTACTAATATACACGGCTGGGCGTGCTTTAGGGGAGCAACTTCCTACAACATAACTCCCGACTTCTCCTTACTTCTCTCAATCATATGATTCAGCTTCTCAAATGGTTTCTGTAAGAACAATCCGATAATCAGAGAAACAACTATATATATTGAAAGAAATGCGAGATTCTTAATGTAATCATATCTGTACATTCCTGCTATACATTCTCTTAATGCATCCATTGAATATGGGAAGAGCAGGAACCGGTATATTATCTGGTATGCGTTAGGAAGTACTTCTATAGGGAATGTACCGCCTGAGCCGGCAACCTGTATAACGAGCAGGACAATTCCAAGTGCTTCACCGATATTTCCAAATGCAACAGTAAGGCTGTACATAAAGAAGGTGAATACGAAGCTTGAGAATGCACATGCAACCCAGTAAAGGAATGGGTGGTAACACTGGATTCCTATGTAGAAAAGATTTCCGAGTGTAATAAGCAGTACCTGAAGCTGTCCTACTGCAAAGAAGATAAAATACCTTCCGAAGAATTTTTCATATCTCTTTGCATCTGCTGGAATGTCCGGAGCAGGATGCACAGGTGTGTGCATAATAGCAACAAGTATAAGTCCACCAAACCACAGTGCAAGTATTGTGTAGAATGGTGAAGCACTTGTTCCATAGCTTTTAACAGCATATACCTGCTCTGTTGTTATATTTACAGGTGCAGAAAGAAAATCTCCCAAAGTATTGGCATCTGCATTTAACATCTCTGATAATAAACCATATGTATCCTGTTCAGTGATTGTGTTTAATGTATTAATTGCGTTATCAAGCTTTGTCTCAAGGTCACTGAGAAGCTCTTTAGTCTGAGTGAGTGAACCCGATGTAAGCTTAATTGCAGCAGACAGGTCTGCAACATCCATGTTCATGTCAGAATAAAGCTCTGTTAATGAACTCATAATGCTTTGAATCTGGGACATCTGGTTTGAAAGAGCAGATGATAATTCATTTAAAGATTCAGCGGAATTACCATTTACAAGTGCCTGTAAGGTTATTAACTGCTGCTGCTGTAACTGTAATTGTGTATAAACTTGCGGTGCAGCACTGTTTGAACTGCTGCTTATTGATGATGTAAGGTCAGTAATTGCAAGCATTGAGTTAAGAATTACATCGTATGTTGAAAGTGTAGTCCTTGCGGATGTAAGTCTGTTAATAACTGCATCCATAAGAGAACCGGTTTCTTTATCTGCATCTTTGATAACTGAGTCGCCAGTACCGGCAATCGTAGATACGATTGTATCTATAAATGTCTGGTTTACCTGCTGCTGAACTGCTGTTTTAGCCTTGTCTGTTATCTTAGGTGCAATAGCGTTTGCTTTCTGGTTACAGTAATATTTTAACTGAGGATGTTCCATGGAATCACTTAAGAAGCTTATAAGATTCTTGGAAAAATTCTCTGGAACAACGAGGGCTGCATAATACTCACCGCTGTATACGCCTTCGATTGCTTCATCTGATGAAGCAACAAACTGCCAACCGATAGTGTTATTAGTTTTAAGTGCATCAATTATGGTGTCACCGACATTAAGCTCCGTTCCTTCAAGAGAAGTACCTTTGTCAACAGATACAACGGCAACTTTAATCCTGCTTGTGGAAGCCTGTCCATATGGATCCCAGTTTGACAGGATATTAAACCACGAATACAATGCAGGAATAACGGTAAGACCGATAATTACGCATAGTGCAATTACATTTGTTTTTATATGGCGAAGGTCAGCCCGTATAATTTTAAATATATTTTTCATAACTGTACCTCACTTAAAAATGCTTTGATACTGTCTGTAAGAGAAGTATCAGCCTGTTTTTCCTTAATCTCAATATTGAGCTCATTGAGCTTTCTTGCGAGCTTGTCATCAATATAATCAATAACTATAAGATAAGCACAGAATATAAAAAGTGAGATTACCCAAAGAAGCAGATAAACAACCTTAGCTGTATCCATGGTAAACATAAGCACCATGAATACTAAAGGAATTATCATCATACATCTTAAGCAGACCTTTTTCTTGTGCTGGTTCTTAGCGTGCATATTTTCTGCAAACGCTGTGATTTCCGCAATAACAACATCTATATTAAAATCATCATTTTGCATAAATTCATTTCTCCTTTACATAAAATGTGTTTCTTTCATACGGCGTTCGAAGAACTCGCGTACTTCAAGAAGTGACTTTCTGATTCCAAGTCCCAGAATAAGGGAAATAACAGCATAAGCGCATAATTTCACAAGAAATACAGCGTAATCACACTGATATAATCCGCTTATTGCCTCCCTCATGGCATTGATTGCATAAGGGAATGGGAAGTAAAGGTACACATTCTGGAAGAATTCAGGAAGAAGTTCTATTGGATAAGTTCCGCCTGAACCGGCAATCTGTAACACAATCATAACTACAGCAATAGCTTTTCCCAAATCACCAAATGTAAGAACAAGTGTATATATAAATAATGTAAATACAAAGCTTGTTATAGCGGCTGCAAGCCACAGCATGAATGGGTGGGTGCAGTCAATTTTTAAAATATACAAATCACCAAGAACAACTACAAGAGCCTGAAGCTGTCCCATTGCAAGGAAGAGTAATGCACGGCCTATATATTTCTGATGTTCTGTGGCATCCTTGAATTCATCATCCTCATAGTCAACCTTTACTTTCATAAGGGCAACTAAAACAATTCCTCCAACCCAGAGAGCAAGTGTTGTATAGAAAGGTGTAACACTTGTTCCATAGTTAGTCTGCATATAGACGTAGATTTCTTCTACCTGTACAGGTTCTGACAGGAATGACGCTATTGACTGTGCGTCTGAGTTGATGAAATCCATTATCAGTTTATATGTAGAAGATGAACTTATATCTCCTACTGAACCAGATATGGTATCAAGTCTTTTGTTGAGTGAATCAAGTAATGTTTTTGTGCTTTCTAGAGTTGTATTAATATTTACTGATATATCACTTACTCCAAGAAGCATCTGCGAGATTCCATTAATATTGTCTCCGGCACTGCTTATATTAGCTGCAAGGCTGCTTACGGCATTCTTAATGGAAGCCTTAAGAAGGTTAACATTAGTTCTTATTACAGTCTGTATAATTGTCTGGCTCTTCTGGAGCTCTGTGCGGCACTGCTCAACAACAGACTTGATTAACTGGTATTTTGCCTGAAGTGTTTCAGGTGAATCAGTAAGGATGTCTGCACACTGCTGAATCAGGTTGTATGCGATATTTTCCATAGCATTAACAGAAGCAAGAGCTGACTTTAAGGCTGTTATAACGGCCGGGTCAATGCCATCTACTTTACTGAGAGAATCAATGGCATCTTCAAGTGCCTTATTCTGGTCTATAAGTTCCTTTAACTGTTTGTTGGCTTTGCTAAGCTCAACGCCAGCCTGTCCGACATCAGTTATTGAAAGCTGCACAGCTTTATCAAGAGAATCAAGCACACTGTCAGATAGTTCATTCATAGCTTTAAGCTGCGCATCAATCTGGTTTGCAATATCGTCTGTGACATTATCAAGAGATTTATTGGCAATATCAGCAACATCAGTTGTTCCGGTAAGAACATCTTTAATCTGTGGAAGAACCTCCTGAAGTTTTGTAAGATTATCTGCCAGGTCTGAATTACTCTTAATAAACATGTCAATCATGGTATCGTAAGAATTAATATTGGCAGATACACTCTGTAAATCCTTAACTGTCTTTTCAATAATTGAAGGATCATTTTCAGCTATTTCGTTAAGTCCCTGCATAATAGTCTTAACACACACATCAATGAATTCGGAATTGATAGTGTTCTGAAGAGTGCTTTTTCCTGTATCTGTAATCTTGGAAGCAACAGCATTTTTCTTGGAATTCTCATAATATGTAACTGTTGGTGGATTAAGACCATTGTCAAGGAAGTCATACAGGCTTCGTGAAAAGTCCTCACCAACAACGATAACGGCATAGTACTTCCCGGCATTCAGTTTATTCATGGCTTCATCTTTAGTTTCCGGAAAACGCCAGCCTAATTTATCATTAGAATGAAGCTGTTCAACAATCTGTTCTCCCATATTGATAGTGGAATCATCAGATTCAGAGTAGCCTTCATCTTCAGAAACAATAGCAATCTGGACAGACGCAGTGTTTGCGTAAGGATCCCAGTTGGAATATATGTTAAACCATGCGTAAAGCGATGGAATAAGGCACAGACCAAGCGCAATGGCTAAAGCCAGAATATTCCTGCTAAGACCTTTCAAATCTCTTTTGAAAATTTTAAATATCATAACATTCCTCAATTCTTTAATTATCGTTTAAAACTTATATGTATTTTACTTAAGAAACTGGGGAAAATCAATACAGAGAGGATAAATCAGACATATTTAATAAATAAAGAAAGGATATGGATTTATGAACATATTGTATTGTGGTGATAAACCAATGCAGAAGGGGATTCTTTTATCTTCAATGTCTCTTATTAAAAATGTGGATGAACCGTTAAATATATATATTCTCACGGTTGATTACAGGGAAAAAGGTATTAATTACAAGCCGGTTGATAAAGCATTTGCAAAATATCTGAAAGAAAAATTGAATAAATCGGACATTAAAGTAAATATCTTTCTTGTTGATGTTACAAGATATTTTGTTGAGGAGCTGCCGGAGGCAAATATGCAGAGCAGATTTACTGCGTGCTGTATGCTGCGCCTTTTTGCTGATAAGACAGATATTAAGGATAGAGTTCTTTATCTGGATACTGATGTGTTGTGCAGAAAAGATTTTAGGGATTTTTATTATCAGAATATGGATGGCATAGAGATTGCGGGAGTTTCTGATTATTATGGCAGATGGCTTTTCGGTGATGGTTACATTAATTCCGGAGTAATGCTTATGAATATGAGGATGATAAGACAGAACGGGCTTCTGGAGAAATGTCGTGAACAGTGCATAAGAAAGGAAATGTTTATGCCTGACCAGACGGCTGTTAATACATTTGCAACAAGAGTTAATCTGTGCGGACGAAAGTTTAATGACCAGAGGAGGCTGCATGACAACACTGTTTTTCAGCATTTTACAACTACCTTCCGGGTGTTTCCGGTGATAAGGACTGTTTCAGTCAAGCCGTGGGAGATTGATAAAATGCATAATATACTTGGGCTTCATGAATATGATGAGCTTCTGGATTCTTATAACAGGGAGCATGAAGAGTACATGGCAGTTTCACGTATTCCGGTGTTTTTCTCTATTAATGAACAGTACGCACCATATCTGGCAGTGTGCCTTAAATCGCTGGCTGTACATGTAGCTTGTGATGAGCGTTACCGCATTATTGTTATGTGTGATAATGTGAAGAATATCACGATGATTCAGCTTCGTAATGTGATAAAGGATTATGAAAACATAGATATTGAATTCGTTGATATAAGAAAGAAAATGTACGAATATTCTGAAAGCTTTGGACAGACAGTTACTGACAGACAGGAAAACAGGCTTTATTCAGGCGAGTTTACACTGACAATATATTTCAGATTATTTATTGCAGAGCTTTTTCCAGAGCTTAATAAAGCTGTGTATATTGACTCTGATACTGTAATAAATGATGACATTGCAAAGCTTTATTCAGTTGATATGGGAGATGCAATGTTTGGTGCAGTAAGAGATACATTTGCAGGAAAGAATACAATACTGGCTCATTACATTGAAAATGTAGTGGGAATAGAGCGGGATGAATATGTCAATTCAGGAGTGCTTCTTATGAATCTTGATAAGATAAGACAGGCTCATCTGGCAGACAGATTCTTAAAGCTTATGGCTGAATATCACTTTGACAGTGTTGCACCTGACCAGGATTATATTAATGCTATGTGTGCAAAAGAAATATATTTTCTTGATAAGGAATGGAATGTTATGCCTAACAAGGGCGGGGAGTATATAGCAAGACCGAAGCTGATACATTATAACCTGTTTGACAAGCCGTGGCATTACAGCGAGATTCCGTATGAGGAGTATTTCTGGCAGTATGCGGCGGAGTCGGGATTTTATCCGTTGCTGATTAAACAGCGCAAGCAGTATGGGGATAATGAAAGGAAAGCTGACCGTGAGAATTTAAAGAAGCTTCTTGCAAGGGCTGAGAATATTGCGGACGGTGATGGGGTTAAGTTTTCTGATGTTGTGGGAAGCAGATTTGTTGTGGATAGTGGTTTCGTGAAGGATAGCAGTGATGCTGCAAAATAAATTATGTCGGAGGAGATATGATTGGTGATAGGGAGCAGGTCTATGAAAATATTAGGACGGCTGTAAGCCTTAATCAGTTGAATTCAAAGGTTGAGCCGGGAGACCCTAAGCTGTTACGCGAAGATAAAGAAGCATTACTAAGACATTATATTGATTACCGCACAGCATATGGTTTTTGTGTGAAGAAATATATTGCAGAAGCTATATTTCATGCCGGGACTTCTGCGGTTGGGCTTATAACACAAGTTGACGGACTTGAGAATCTTTCTGGAATCAGAGGTCCTGCGATTGTAACATGCAATCATTTCAGCCCGTTAGACCCTGCAATTGTCAGGTTTGCAATGAGAAAAGCTGGATTCAGAAGAATAAGTATTGTTAATCAAGATTCTAACCTTGCAATGAAAGGTTTTGTCGGGTATATGCAAAAATATGCCGACACAATGCCCGTAAGCAGCCTGAAATGGTTTATGGAGACTGAGTTTCCTGATCAGATTAAGAATGCACTTGATGAAAACAAACTTGTGCTTATATATCCTGAGCAGGAAATGTGGTTTAATTATCGGAAGCCCCGTCCATGCAAAAGAGGTGCATATCTGTATGCGGTAAAGTTTAATGTTCCGGTGATTTCGCTGTTTGTTGAACAGCAGGTTAAAAGTACACATTTGCACACATTCAGGGTACATGTCCTGCCAGTAATATATCCGGACAGACAGCTTGATGAAAGAACGGCAAGTTTAAGAATGCAGCACACAGACTATGAGCAGAAATGTGCTGCATATGTCATGGCATATGGAAAGAAGCTGACTTACGATTTTGAAGAGGGCGATATTGTAGGAAGATAAAAGCATTTGACGCGGAAAGAAGTGAAGTGTATATATATTTGAAGAAATTACAAAGATTGAGAGGAAAATGTATATGAAGATAAAATCAGTGGCAGTATTTGGAGCAGGAGCAGTCGGCTCTTATGTTATATGGGGACTTTCAGAAAAGAAGGATATAAGTTTAAGCGTTATTGCAAAGGGCGAAAGAGCGGAAAGACTTAAGGCAGAAGGCTGTCTGATTAATGGAAAGACATACCACCCGGAGGTATTGACCCCAGAGGAAGCAAAAGGTGTTGACCTTCTTGTTGTATCATTAAAATACGGCGCACTTGCAGGTGCATTAGATGACATTAGGGAAGCCGTCGGTGAGAATACAATTGTCATGAGTCTTATGAATGGTGTTGACAGTGAAGAGATAATATCTACCAAGATAGATAAATCACATATCATTTATTCACTTATAAAGGTGGCGTCACACCGCGAAGGTAAGGAATATGTGTTCAATCCTGAGACTACAATAGGCATTATATATGGAGAGGAAACTGCACCATTTGAGAGTGAGAGAGTTGCGGCAATAAGAGATTTATTTGATGGAACAGGACTTAATTACAGAGTGACTGAACATATCAAAGAAGAGATATGGAGCAAGTATAGACTTAATATCTGTAACAATCTTCCACAGGCTATTATTGGAGCAGGTGTTGGCTGTTATACTGACAGTGAGCATATGAAAGCAATCAGCGAAGGATTACGTAAGGAGGTTGAAGCAGTAGCTCTTGCCAAAGGCATTGATATGAGCAGGTGTGCAGATAACTCAAGCCGAGGAAGCGCTGTTCCGCCAACAGCAAGATATTCAACACTGCAGGATATTGACGCTGGCAGACACACAGAGATAGATATGTTCTCCGGCGCAATGATGCGCATGGGGAAAGAACTTGGAATTGATACACCATATAATGAATATACATATCACATCATCAAGGCACTTGAAGAGAAGAATGATGGCATGTTTGATTATGATGAGAATAGTGAGGCTGTGACTTATTCTAAGTAGTGGCAGACGGATTTAGCAGGCATGTGGGGTACAATACAGAAAATATAAGATATTAATCATGGCGCAGCCTTTTTAAGGGCTGCGCTTATTGCTTCTATAAAGACGGAATATGTATATCTGTTGGCTGAATCATAGGTTATGTTGGTTGTGCCGGCTTCCATGACTTTAGCAGCAACTTCATCAAATGAAGTTGTGAGCTTAGGGTACATAGTTGTGATTGATTCAGAAAGATTAACAAGCTCAATGCTGTTAATGTTAGAGGAATCAACTGTGACCTGGATATCAACGGGGTTGCCGTCTAACAGAATAGAGGCGGTATATACTCCGGGGCAGAATTTAGGAGCGTCGGCATTATCAAGGGGTGTCTCAATATTAGAAGAAGCAGAAGCATTTACAGTGCTGCTCTTGGGTTTAGTAGTATTCCTGGAATTATCAGAACTATTGCTGCCAAGACGGATAACAGCGAATATAATAAAAGCTATTATAATAGCAGCGATAACAACTCCAATAAGGAGCTTTTTAAATGGAATAACAACAATTTTAGTCTGACTCATCACAAAGAAACCTGCCCTTCATATTCATTATTACAAAATATATGGTATGGAGTGGGAGATTATGATTAAAATGTGGTATATTAAATACAAATGTATTGGATAGTGTAAAATGGCACATTAAATTAATGCATAGCTTGAAAAACCTACTAAATTGTTAAATATGATGAAATGGTAGGTTTATGAAGAGGTGAATGATTATGAACAGTAAATTTATCAAAACATTTGCAGTAATAGTGATTATATCGGCAGGCATGACAGCGTGTGGACAAAAGAAAAATGTCACAACGGATGATGTATCAGAAAAAGAGATGGTGAACATACAGGAGACTGTAGCACAGGAAATTATAACACAGGAGATTACAACTGAAAAAGAACCAGAGGATGATGAATATGTAATTGTTAAGAAATATATACCGGACATATATGTGGAATTAAGATATGCAACAGAGAATAACTTTACGGGGGTAAAGATATACGATTTCACGGAAGCATACCTCCGATATGGAACTGTTAAGAAGCTGGCACAGGTACAAAAGGAATTGAAGCAGCAGGGATACAGCTTAAAAATTTGGGATGCATACAGACCATTTGAGGCACAGCAGAAATTGTGGGAAGTATATCCTGATCCTAACTATGTTGCTAATCCTGCTAACGGAATGAGAAGGCATAATCTGGGAGGAACAGTAGATATAACTATGGTTGCTGCAGATGGAAGCATTATACCAATGCCTACAGAATTTGATGATTTCTCTCTAAAAGCAGACAGAAATTATTCAGATATAGACAATGAAGAAGCTGTGAAGAATGTTATGATTCTTCAGACTGCTATGGAGAATAATGGCTTTACAGGCTATCAGGGAGAATGGTGGGATTATTCGGACACAGACGAGTATGAGGCGGTGGATTTTGAGCCATAAAAACGCGGGATATGAAATTTAATATGAGTATTAAATATATTTAAAGGGAGTAACATATGTCATTACAATTAATTCTAGGCAGCTCTGGTGCGGGTAAATCGCACTATCTGTATACACATATAATTGAAGAATCAATGAAGAATCCTGACAGGAATTATATAGTTGTTGTGCCTGAGCAGTACACTATGGCAATTCAGAAAAGATTGGTGTCCATGCATCCAAGAAAAGGAATACTTAATATAGATGTTGTGAGCTTTGAAAGACTTGCGTATAAAGTATTTGAGGAAGTGGGTGAGGATAATCTTGAAGTCCTTGATGATACAGGAAAGAATCTGATTATTAAAAGAGTTTTAGAGCAGAACAAGGACAGATTAAAATATTTTGGAAGTAATCTGTCTAATACAGGATTTGTGTCAGAGATGAAGTCTGTTATATCGGAAATGCTTCAGTATGATATCAAGCCGGATGTTATGCAGGATGCGGCAGGTGCAGCATACAGTGATTCAGAGGGAAGTGCAGCACTTCAGTATAAGCTTGATGATATAGTACTTGTATATAACGCATTTGCAGAGTACATAGACAAGAATTATATAACTAAAGAAGAAATACTGGATAAATTATGCAGCAAGGTTACAGAGTCAGAGAGAATAAAGAATTGCGAGATAGTATTTGACGGGTTCACAGGTTTTACTCCGATTCAGTACAATTTAATGACAATTCTTTTATCAATGTGTCCGAAGATATATGTTTCTCTGACAATTGATGCATCTGAGCGTGAAAATTCAGTAAGAGGCAGGGAAGAACTTTTTTTCATGAGTAAGGACTGCGTATCAAAGCTTTATAAGATATGTGATGAAGAACATGTGAAAGTCCTTGAACCTGTGTATATTGCAGGAAAAGCAGTACCGGGAAAGAATGTAATTGTAAATGTTAATTCAAGATTTAAGAATTCAGAAGAACTGGATTTTCTGGAACAGAACCTTTTTAGAAACAATTCGGGAAGATTTAATAAGAAGTCTGACAACATAGTTATATATGAGGGAGCTGTTGCCAAGGAAGAATTAACATTTGCAGCAGGAGAAATAATAAGACTAACAAGATTGTGTGGATACAGATATAACGAGATTGCGATAGTTACTGCGGACATGGATGGCTACGGCAAACTGGCGGCTAATATATTAAAGCAGAACGATATACCATATTTCTTAGATTACAAGCGCCATGTGACGGACAATCCATTTATTGCGGCAATTAACGGTGCACTTGGAATAATAGAGAATAATTACAGCTATGACAGCATATTAGGATTCCTAAGAACCGGAATGAGCGGAATGGAGCGCGAAGATATCGATCTGTTAGACAATTACTGTGTTGCAGTTGGAATCAGAGGCAGGGGAAAATGGCATGAACCATGGATAAGAAAGTTCAGGGGAACAGTCAATAATACTGACCTTGAGAAGCTTAATTCACTAAGAACAATGATAACGGATATGTTGGATCCATTGGAAGAAGTGCTTAAGTCAAAGGAATCTAATGTTGCAGATATGGTAAAGGCTCTTTACGAATTCCTTGTGCGTGAAGATATGGAGCAGAAGGTAAGTGTGCTTAATGACAGCGAGTACACTGGTGATGAATATGCGCAGTTATATAAGAAAGTTATAGAAGTATTAGATAAAATGTATGCCCTTCTTGGAAGCGAGAAGGTTGGTATTAAAGAATTTAACAAGATACTTGCGTCAGGATTTCAGGAGATCAAGATAGGACTTATTCCGCAGACCAACGACTGCGTTGTTATCGGAGATATAGAAAGAACCCGTCTTGACAATATCAAGGTCATGTTCTTTGTCGGAATCAATGACGGCAATGTACCTAAGAAGGCTGATTCAAGAAGCGTTCTGTCAGAAAGCGACAGGGAGTATCTTGAGGATAAGGGAATAGTTATGTCAGCTTCCGTGAGGGAGAAAGCATTTACACAGAGATTCTATCTGTATCTTATTATGACAAAGAGTGCGGAGAAGCTTTACATGTCATATGCGGTAAAAAACAGCGAGGGTGCGGCGTTGATGCCTTCATATATTATAAGAAGCATGAGAAAAATGTTTCCGCAGTGCCTTAAGTTATCTTACAAAGACACAGCACAGCAGAATTCTTATGTAACAATACCACATGCGGCTTACAGCTATGAACAGACTGAAACTGCTGCAAATGTAGATGAGGACATTATAGATTCACTTACAGGCGGAAGGCTTGTCGGAAGCGTAACTTCTTTTGAGAACTTTGCAGAGTGTCCGCTTAGGTATTACTTAAGGTATGGAGTTGACTTAAAGGAAAGGGAAGAATTCACATTTTCACCGGTAAACTTCGGCGTCGTATTGCATGCGGTTATCCGTGAGGTGTGCGATGAAATCAAGAAAAACGGTGAGTCGTACTATCTGATATCAGAGGAGAAACGCCGCGAGATGGTAAAAAGAAGTGTTGCTGCAATTACTGACATATACCAGAACAGTATCCTTAAGGATTCAAGCCGTAATTCATTCATGATTAAGCGAATGGAAGACCTTGCAGACCGTACTATATGGGCAATGGGTGAGCAGTTAAAATGTGGTGATTTCGTGCCATTTGTATTCGAGCATAAGTTTAATATGGAAGTCGGAGACGGAGACAGAAAGCAGCTTATGAGCGGAACAATTGACCGCGTGGACATATGTGAGAACGACACAGATGTGTATGTCAGGATTATTGATTACAAGACAGGAAAGAAGGATTTCAACATAGTAAAGACCTACTATGGAATAGATATCCAGCTTATGGTCTACATGGAAGCGGCGATGAGGCTTGTGGCAAAGATGCGTCCGGGTAAAAATGTGCTTCCTGCCGGAGTGTTCTACTATAACATAAGTGACCCGATTGTATCTGCGACAACAGAGAGTGCAGAAGAGATAGAGGATAAGATTAAGGGTGAACTGCGTCTTAAAGGAATGGTTAATTCGGATAAGGATATTGCCGAGAAGATGGACAATACAGAGGGTACTTCACTTAATATTCCGGTTAGCAGAAAGGCTGACGGCGGATTTGACTCACGAAGAAGTAAGGTGATGAATACAGAGCAGTTTAATATGCTTGGAAGATTCGTTGATGTAAGGGCGGTTGATACCGCGGATAGAATTGCAGGTGGTGATATAAGGAGAAGTCCTTCTAAAGATGGACAGTTTTCAAGCTGTGACAGATGTCCTTATGGGGCAGTGTGTGGATTTTCAGTGGATTTGCCGGGCTGCAATTACAGAAAATTAAAGAAATTTGATGATGAAGTGTTATGGAATAATATAAAGGAAGGGGTTGATGAGAATGGAAAGAAAATGGACACCGGCGCAGAAGAGCGCGATTGATACAAGAGACTGTAATGTGCTGGTTTCGGCGGCTGCTGGTTCAGGAAAGACTGCTGTTTTAGTTGAGCGAATCATTTCCATGATTACAGACCCTGACAAGAATATAGATATAGACAGGCTGGTTGTTGTTACATTTACAAAGGCGGCAGCAGCCCAGATGAAAGACAAGATAAGAAAAGCACTTGATTCAATGCTTGACGAGAATCCGGGGGATGTGAACCTTTTAAGACAGATAACACTGCTTAACAACGCACAGATAACAACGATAGACAGTTTCTGTCTATGGATAATCAGAAATCATTTTCCAGAGGTTAATCTGGACCCGGGGTTCAGGATAATGGACGAGGGTGAGAAGAAGCTTATTGAAAATGATGTGTTGGAAGATGTGCTTGAGGAATTCTATGCCGAAGCAGATGAAGAATTCTTTAATCTTGTTGATGCATTTGGCATGGGACGGGACGATTCAGGGCTTGTGAGCATTATAGATAAAATATACCGTTTTTCACGAAGCAATCCGTGGATTGATGAGTGGTTTGACGAGTGCATGTTAGTTTATGATGATGAGACTTACGATAATCCTGCAATTAAGGAGCTGTATGATTCAATTAAAAATGCACTTTTTGATTACCGTGATAAATATAACAGATTAGTAGATATCTGTTCTGAGCCGGCAGGACCTGCAGCATATACAGGTGCTTTGCAGTCTGACCTGCTTGGAATTAATGAGATGATTAATTCACAGGATTTTGGAGAGCTTGGCAGAAGGATAAGAATATTTTCATTTGAAGCCCTGTCAAGAAAAAAGGATGCAGGAGCAGACCCGGATATTAAGGAATATGTTAAGGGGCAGCGAAAGTTGTTCAAAGATTACATAGGACGGCTTAATGATAAGATATTCTTAAAAGATGATGAGGGAATATTTGCAGACATGCAGGGGGCAGGCATCCAGATACGGACTTTACTTAAAGTGGCAAAGGTGTATGCCAAGCGTGTTTCAGAGGTGAAGCGTGAGAAGGGTATAATTGATTTTAATGACATGGAACATCTTGCTCTTTCAATACTTGTAAAGAAAGAAGACGGAAAGCTTGTATACACAGAGACTGCCGACAAGCTTGCGAACAGATTTGAAGAGATACTGATAGACGAGTATCAGGATTCCAACCAGCTGCAGGAGGTTATTCTTAATGCGGTGTCGAAGACGAGACTGTCCGGTGAGAATAACAATATATACATGGTTGGAGATGTAAAGCAGAGCATATACAAGTTCCGTCTTGCCTGCCCGGAGCTTTTCATAGAGAAGTACGATACATACGGCGAGACTGGCGATAATGTAAGAATTGAATTACAGAAGAATTTCCGAAGTCGTGAGAATGTACTTGAGTGTGCCAATGATGTTTTCAGTCATATTATGAATAAGAATTTTTCAGGAATCGGGTATGACGAATCGGTAAGGCTTAATGCAGGATTTCCATATCCTGAATACAGTGACAGTAATTACGGTGATGAAGTCAACAAGAGTACAGATGTAATTCTTATATCTTCAGAAAATGAAGAAGAGGCTACAACAAGAGAAATTGAGGCTGACAGGCTTGCAAAGCTGATTGAGGGAATAGTTTCTTCTGGTGTAAATGTGTATGATGCAGATGAAAATGTATACAGACCGGCAGAATACAGGGATATAGTAATTCTTACAAGGTCAGTGACAGGCTGGGCAGATACATTTGCAGATGCCCTTATGGATAGGGGGATACCGGCGTATACTGACTCGTCAACAGGATATTTCAGCGTGCGTGAGATACAGGTAATCTTAAGCATGCTTACAATAGTAGATAATCCGGTTCAGGAGATAAGCCTTGCGGCGGCAATGATGTCTTATTTTGGAGGATTTACGGCAGCAGAGCTTGGAATGGTAAGAAAGCTTGGCAGAGAGTATGTGGATAAGAATGTGCATAATAATCTGTATGAACATTTGAAAGCAGTTGCAGTGCTTGGCGGAGCAGATAAGATACAGGAGACGGATGTTAAGCAGCTGTCCGGCAAATGTGCATTATTTCTTGCAAAGCTCACAGAATACCGAGACAAGAGCAGCGTGGAGCCACTATATGATCTGTGCTGGGAGATGATATATGATTCAGGCTACTACGATTATGTGGGAACAATGCCTGCCGGAGCACAGAGACAGGCTAACTTAAATGTCCTGCTGGAAAGAGCAGCGGGATATGGAAAGTCAAGTTATTCAGGTCTGTTTAATTTCTTAAGATATATTGAAAGACTTAAGAAGTTTGACGAAGATTTTGCAGAGGGGGCTGCCAGCCTTGATAATGAGAATCTTGTAAGAATTATGAGTATTCATAAGAGCAAAGGTCTGGAATTTCCGATTGTAATACTTGCTGGAGCGCATAAGAGCATTAACTTTATGGACGCAACTGCGCCTGTGCTTGTAGACCAGAACTTAGGAATTGCAGTTGATTATGTTGACCTTGAAAGAAGAACGAAGACACCTACTATTATTAAAGGTGCTATGGCAAGAAGAATTGTAAGAGAGTCGATATCAGAAGAAGAGAGACTTCTCTATGTTGCAATGACAAGAGCAAGAGAAAAGCTGATAATCACTGGAGTTGTAAAAGATGCAGACAAGACACTTGAGAAATACAGGGGAAGTGCAAAGCAGCTTGAAGCAGATGGAATGTTGTCTTTCGCAGACAGTGAGAATATAAAGAACTATCTTGATATGATAATGCCGGTGTGCCTTATGGATTCAGATAAATTGAAAGGCAGCTTTAAAGTTATGGTTGATGCCGGAGAGGATTCCTTGGCTGATGCGGATGAATCCGGAGAGCTGGCTGGTGTAGCGAATGTTGTTGGAATCGGGGAACTGGCTGATGAAATTAAGGAAGTTGTGTCTTATCCTTTATTAGATGAGCTTCCGGAATATGTTCCTGCTGATAACGCAGCCGGCAGGATGAAGCTGACGGTTTCGCAGCTTAAGGCTATGCAGGCGGATGATGATTCAGAGGAAAATGCTTACATGGATGAATCTGTGAAGGCAGCACTTAAAAAGGAAGAATGTGATGAGACAAACAGCATAATTCCAAAGTTCATAAGCGGTGAGGAAGTGCAGCTTGCTGCTAATGAGCGTGGTAGCGCATATCACAGGGTTATGGAATGTCTTGACTATTCAGTGAGTGTGAACCTTGATGGAGTTAAAGCAGATATTAACAGAATGTTAGAAACAGGCAAGATGAATGAATTACAGGTGAAAAGTGTCAATCCGTGGGATATATATACATTTGTACAATCAGATACAGGCAGGAGAGTTGCAAATGCGGTGAACTGTGGCAGTGTCAGAAGAGAACAGCCTTTTGTATTTGAGTACGAAGGACAGCTTATACAGGGTATAATTGACTTGTGTTTTGAAGAGGACGGAGAAATTGTGATTGTTGATTATAAGACTGACAGGGTTATGAAGGGCAAAGCGGGGGAAAAAGAGCTTGTTAAAAGATACGCAATCCAGCTTGATTACTATGCAAAAGCGCTGGAACAGCTTACCGGAAAAACTGTAAAAGAAAAAATTGTATATTCATTTGCTTTAGGAAAAGAAATAATGTGTTGAAATGACGAAAAATTTTCTCTAACATGTAAAATGCGGTTGAAAATATTGTACAATAATGTTAATATGAATTTGATTTATGAATAAAACATATCAAATTTGTACAAAAATGTGCATAAAATGGAAAAGGAGAGGAAAAATGAAAAAGCAAGTAAAAAAGTTTATGAGTGCATTACTTGCATGTGTAATGGTGGCAGTGTCAGTTATAGTATTTGACATGAATCCAGTACATGCAGCTTCTGGCGCAATAACAGAAGCATCAGGCTGGCTTGAGACAGCATATGTTAAATGGACACCTGTAACAGGAGCTACAGGTTACAATGTATATGTTAAGTCTGCAAGTGCCTCAGATTCAGCTTATGTCCAGTTGGACGATGAGCTTATCAGAAAGTATCCGTCTTACATGAGAGCGGATGCTGTAGGATTAAAAGCAGGCGATTATGTTATGAAGATTGTTCCGCTGAACAATGGCAAGGAGAATACAGCAGCTGCTATCGTTTCAGATAAGCTTACTGTAAAAGCACATGACAGAAGCGGATTCACATTTTCAAGTAATTCACCGGTAAAGAATGGCGTTGGTGCATATAACAACGATGGTACATTAAAGTCTAATGCATCTGTTCTTTATGTTACAGAAGCTAATAAGAATACAGTTAAGATGAAGATTGGTAACACAGAATATACAGGTGTAGCAGCTATTACACAGGCAATTAAGGCTAAGAATAACTGCCAGCCAGTTGCTATCCGTATTATAGGTCAGGTTACATTAAGCGGACTTGCCTGCAAAGATGTATCATCAGCATATGCAATTGGTGTTAAGGGAGCAGCTAACGTAACATTTGAGGGTATTGGTGATGATGCTACTTTATATGAAGCAGGTGTGGCTGTATTCCAGTCAACAGGCATAGAAGTAAGAAACCTTGGTCTTATGAACTGGGGCGGTGGAGGCGACGGAGATGGTATATCTCTTAAGCAGTCACGTGGTGTATGGGTACATAACAACGATGTGTTCTATGGTAATGCTGGTTCAGATGGTGACCAGGCTAAGGGCGATGGCTCTATGGACTTAAAGGATAATTCTCAGTATGTAACAGTATCTTACAATCATTTCTGGGATTCAGGAAAGATGTCACTTTGTGGTATGAAGTCAGAATCAGGTGAGAACTGGATTACATATCACCATAACTGGTTTGACCATTCTGATTCAAGACATCCTCGTATCAGAACAATGTCAGTTCATGTATATAATAACTACTATGATGGTAATTCTAAATATGGTGTAGGTGCTGCAAAGGATAGTGAGGCATTCGTAGAGGCTAACTATTTCAGAAACTGTAATTATCCAATGCTCAGTTCAATGCAGGGAAGTGATGTTCTTGCAGGCGGAATATTCTCAAGCGAGAATGGTGGTGTCATCAAGGCATACAACAACTATATGGAAGGTCAGAAGTCTGTTATATATGCTAATTTGGATGCTGGTACAACAACTGCAAGTGCAACTGATTTCGATGCATATCTTGCAACATCAAGAAGTGAAACAGTACCTTCAACTTATAAGGCAAAGCAGGGTGGAAAGACATATTCTAATTTTGATACTAAGGTTGATTTAGGTGTTGATACTGCTGATATTGATGCACCCGCAGATGTTCCTTCAATTGTAACTAAGTATGCAGGACGTATTATGGGCGGAGATTTCAAGTGGACATTTGATAACAGCGTTGATGATACAAGCCATTCACTTAACAAGCCTTTAAAGGATAAGCTTAATGCATACAAGACATCTCTTGTATCAGTAGGTGGTGGAAGCGTATCAGGCGAATCACATACACATACATATGGTGAGTGGACAGTTGTTAAGGCTGCAACAGAGACAGAAGAAGGTCTTAAGAGCCGCACATGTACAGGATGTGGTTATAATGAAACAGCAGTTATTCCAGCTATTGGAAAAGATACACCTGTTACACCTGACACACCGGTATCAGGAGATGCAAAGGTACATAACTTTACAGAATCAGGAACAACAAGTGACTTCTATAGTATTACAGGAAGCATAGCAACAAATAAAGGTACAGCAACATACAACGGTCTTACACTTACAAAATGCCTTAAGATGGAGTCATCAACAAGTATTAAGTTCACAGCACCATCCGCTGGAAAGCTTACACTTGTATTTGGCGGAACAACGGCAGCTTCTGGCAAGGGCGTAAAAGTTAATGGAACAAGCAAAAAAGTTGGTTCTGATGGTACATTAACAGTAGATGTTGCTAAGGGTGCTGTAACTGTAACAAAGGGAGATGCAATCAATCTTTTCTATATGGTATATACACCATCTGGAACATCAGAGACAACACATACACATAAGTATGAGTCAAAGATAACAAAGCAGGCAACATGTACAGAGGCAGGAGTGCTTACATATACATGTATATCTACAACAGGAACATGTGACAAGAAGACATACACAGAAACAATCCCAGCAAAGGGACACAGCTTCAGTACAGAGTGGACAGTAGATGTTGAAGCAACAGAGACAACACCAGGAAGCAAGAGCCACCATTGTACAGTATGTGATGCGAAGACGGATGTAACAGAGATACCGGCAACAGGAGTTGTTGAAAAGAAGAATGGTCTTAGTAAGGCAGAAGATGGAAATTACTATTATTATGCAGATGATGTGGTAGATACAAGCTTTACAGGATTTGCAGATAATGATAAAAGCAGAATGTATGTAAGGAATGGTAAAGTCGACACAACATATACAGATGTAATTCCGGATGGAGCAGAATGGGTGTATGTAGAAAATGGAAGAGTACGATATGACTATACTGGAATTAGGCAGAATGTAAATGGGTGGTGGAGAATTAAAGAAGGTAAAGTAGATTTTAGTTACATAGGACTTGCAGAAAATGAAAATGGAAAATTCTATATAGAGAATGGACGAGTGAATTTTGGCTATACGGGTATAGTTAAAGATGGATCAGACAGAGTATATGTAGAAAATGGAAAAGTAAGATATGACTATACAGGGATACGGAAAGACGCAAGTGGCTGGTGGAGAATAGAGAATGGAAAAGTAAACTTTAGTTACACTGGCTTAGCAAGTAATGAAAATGGAAGATATTATATAAAAGAAGGCCGAGTAGATTTCACATATACAAATGTAATACAGGATGAAAAAGAATGGGTATATGTAGAAAACGGAAAAGTAAGGTATGATTATACAGGAATAAGGTCAAATGCAAGTGGCTGGTGGAGAATAGAGAATGGAAAAGTAAACTTTAGTTACACTGGCTTAGCAAGTAATGAAAATGGAAGATATTATATAAAAGAAGGCCGAGTAGATTTCACATATACAAATGTAATACAGGATGAAAAAGAATGGGTATATGTAGAAAACGGAAAAGTAAGGTATGATTATACAGGAATAAGGTCAAATGCAAGTGGCTGGTGGAGAATAGAGAATGGAAAAGTAAACTTTAGTTACACTGGCTTAGCAAGTAATGAAAATGGAAGATATTATATAAAAGAAGGCCGAGTAGATTTCACATATACAAATGTAATACAGGATGAAAAAGAATGGGTATATGTAGAAAACGGAAAAGTAAGGTATGATTATACAGGAATAAGGTCAAATGTAAATGGCTGGTGGAGAATAGAAAACGGAAAGGTGAATTTTAATTACACTGGTTTGGCAAGTAACGAGAATGGAGAATATTATATAGAAGGAGGAAGAGTTAATTTTAATTATAATGGGAAATATATTCAAAATGGAATTACATATGTAATTGTTGGAGGCAAAGTAAGTAAATAAGCCGTATATTATATAATTAATTAAAGGTGAATGGATGCTATTTATTATTTGAGATAAATAGCATCTATTTTTGTAAAATTAGAAAGTGTAAGTAATATGAGATAATATCTAATTTTAAAATATATGAAGATAATTTTGTTTTATAATAAATGAATAAATTGTGAATAAAGCTTGAACAATTTGTGCAAAAATGTTAATATTAATTTAAATTTTGAGTTCTGATTATAAAGAATTCACAATTGTATGCATATTTGGAAAAAGGAGAGGAAAATGTCATGCAAAAAATAAGAAAAGTGTTTGCTAAGGTTGTTGCAGGATTGTTAATCGTAAGTAATCTTGCAATAGCAGCACCAAGTATGACTTATGCAGCATCTGCAACAAGTTTTACTACTTATGGTGGATGGAATGAAATGATGTATGCAACTATCAAAGGTGTTAAGGATGCCGATGTTACTGCAGTATCATATTCAGGTCCAGTTAGTGGTTCTCTTACAGGAGAGGACTTTGAGTATCTTGTTAGAGATACAGCCGACGGAGCAAGAGTTGATGTAATGGGATTAAAGCCAGGTACATATACTCTTAAGGTTACTACTAAGACAGGTACATATACCCAGTCAGGAATTGAGGTTAATGCACAGGATAGATCGGGATATGCGCATTACAATTATACTGATGGTGTAGGTGCTTATAATGATGATGGTACATTAAAGGATAACGCAATTGTTCTTTATGTAACAGATGAAAACAAGAATACAGTTACACTTTCTTATGGTGGAGTAACAGTTTCTGGTATCGGTAATATTCTTAACTCAGTCGGTAAGGCATGTGGTGAAGCAGGTCATGAGACAGAGTGTAAGAAGGTATCGAAAGGAAAGACATATTACGGCAAGGGTAATACTAATCAGGGTATTCTCCAGTTACTTGCTGAGAATAATATACCATTAGTAATTCGTATGGTCGGAGCAGTATCAGAGTCTGGTCTTTATAAGACAGGAACATGGGCAGCAGCTAATGCAGGACTTATTGATGGCCTTACAGATTATGATTGTAATGATTATGGCGGAAGTGTTGGCGACAACGGTCATATGGCACGTATGAAGTCAGCAAAGGATGTAACAATTGAAGGTGTTGGTACAGATGCAGCTATGGATGGATGGGGAATTCATTTTATGTCTGAGACATCAACAACAGCAGCTGGATTAGGAAAGAACTTTGAGGTTCGTAATCTTACATTTATGAATCAGCCAGAAGATGCTATTGGTATGGAAGGTGTTCAGGAAGGCTCTGTTATAACAGCTCCAGTTGAAAGATGCTGGATTCACAACAATGAGTTTTACAGCCCTTCTATAACAGGACCTGCAGAATCAGATAAGGCTGAAGGTGATGGATCATGTGATTTCAAGCGTGGTGAATATTTAACAGTTTCATATAACTACTTTGAAGGATGTCATAAGACTAACCTTGTTGGTTCATCAGATACATCGTTACAGTATAATCTTACATATCATCATAATATCTGGAAGGGATGTAAAGCAAGACAGCCTCTTGGACGTCAGGCTAATATGCATTTCTACAATAACCAGTTTATAGGAACAACAGATTATGCAATGAATACAAGAGCCAATGCTTACATATATTCAGAGTACAATTTGTTTTTTATGACAAAGAATCCTATGGATGTAAGATCAGGAGCAATTAAAAGCTATAATGATTCATTTTCATCTTGTATTGGAGCAATGACAGGAACGGTTGTTACAGATAAGTCAACTAAAGTTAAATCTGGCAACAAGTATGAGAATTTTGATACAGATGCAGCACTTTCATATATTCCTAGTGGAACTTATCAGTTACAGACAAGTGTTACAGATGCAGCCAAGGTTCTTAAAGCATACAATGGCTGCATGCCAGAGACAGTTAAGAAACTAGAGAATGTTACTGCTTCAGAGTGTTCATTGTTATCATATTGTGCACCTGGTGTAACACCAATTAATATATCCGATTATCCATATACAGCAGCGCCAGGAAAGCTTAGCAAGACTGTATATGCATTCACAGTAGGTGGAACAGTAGATGTTACTGTATCATTTGCATCGGAAGATTTAACTACAACAGGCTGTCTTGTTAATGAGGCAGGTGAGTGCTTCAAGGTAGGAAGTGGTACTGTTACAGGTCTTCCAGCTGGAACGTATATGGTTATGCCATATAATATTCAGTCAGGTGGTAATGGAGTTAATCCGGCAGCAGGCGCATTTAAGGAGATGACTATTAATTCAATTACAATTAATGCGGCTGATTCTAATGCACATTATCATAATTATGTATCAAAAGTAACAAAAGAAGCTACATGTACAGAAGAAGGGGAAGTTACATACACATGCATAGCTACTAATGGAACTTGTGATAAGAAGACATACACAGAGGTGATTCCAAAGAAAGCTCATACATATGGCGAATGGAAAGTAGTTAAAGAAGCAACAGAGACGGAAGAAGGACTTAAGAGTCATTCTTGTACAGTATGCGGGGCTGAAGAAACAGCATCTATTCCAAAGAAGGGTTCAACAGGTGGAACAGAGACACCAGAAGTACCAACAGGAGATTCTAAGGTACATAATTTTACAACATCAGATGCAAATAGTTCATTCTTTGTAATTTCTGGTAATCTTGCATCAAACAAGGGAACAGTAACGTATAATGGACTTACACTTACACAGTGCCTTAAGATGGAGTCATCAACAAGCATTAAGTTCACAGCGCCATCTGCTGGAAAGCTTACACTTGTATTTGGAGAAAGTGGTAAGAATGTAAAGATTAACGGAAAAAAGAACGCATCAGATTCTAATTGCATAGTAACAGTTGATGTTGCAGCTGGAAGTGTAGAGATAACAAAGGGAGATACAATGAATCTTTTCTATATGATATATACACCATCTGGAACATCAGAGACAACACATACACATAAGTATGAGTCAAAGATAACAAAGCAGGCAACATGTACAGAGGCAGGAGTGCTTACATATACATGTATATCTACAACAGGAACATGTGACAAGAAGACATACACAGAAACAATCCCAGCAAAGGGACACAGCTTCAGTACAGAGTGGACAGTAGATGTTGAAGCAACAGAGACAACACCAGGAAGCAAGAGCCACCATTGTACAGTATGTGATGCGAAGACGGATGTAACAGAGATACCGGCAACAGGAGTTGTTGAAAAGAAGAATGGTCTTAGTAAGGCAGAAGATGGAAATTACTATTATTATGCAGATGATGTGGTAGATACAAGCTTTACAGGATTTGCAGATAATGATAAAAGCAGAATGTATGTAAGGAATGGTAAAGTCGACACAACATATACAGATGTAATTCCGGATGGAGCAGAATGGGTGTATGTAGAAAATGGAAGAGTACGATATGACTATACTGGAATTAGGCAGAATGTAAATGGGTGGTGGAGAATTAAAGAAGGTAAAGTAGATTTTAGTTACATAGGACTTGCAGAAAATGAAAATGGAAAATTCTATATAGAGAATGGACGAGTGAATTTTGGCTATACGGGTATAGTTAAAGATGGATCAGACAGAGTATATGTAGAAAATGGAAAAGTAAGATATGACTATACAGGGATACGGAAAGACGCAAGTGGCTGGTGGAGAATAGAGAATGGAAAAGTAAACTTTAGTTACACTGGCT
>ERZ791903.677-NODE-677-length-42496-cov-5.107844_pt1 | contig 42496 bp, 38 predicted proteins | sample MGYA00510148_ERZ791903 | MGnify/ENA primary metagenome ERZ791903 (study PRJEB30046, sample SAMN00792080) | human gut metagenome | study: EMG produced TPA metagenomics assembly of the A metagenome-wide association study of gut microbiota in type 2...
AATGCAGATTAAATGGGTGGCTGTAATACTTGTTATGGCACTCGTAATTGCTGTGATAGCATATGTTTTTTCAGAGATTCATACAATAATAAAATACAGATGTCCTGCTTGTAAAAAGATTTACGCATTGATGATTACCAGAAAGCTTATAAACGAAGAAAACATATCTATAAAAGTTCAACTTGAGAATAGAAACAATTCCGGAGAAATAGTAGGGCATTCTGAACAGTATATTCCCGGTGTAAGAAAAACTTATGAAATAACATATGAGTGTAAATTTTGCGGTTATATAAATAAGGAATTAGAAAAAGAAGATTGTAAGAAGATATAAAATTATTTGGGGACGATGAAATGAAAAAGAAATGCATCATAATTATCGCAGTTGTCTGCGTAGCGGTTGTTGCTGTTGCGGGAACAGTTTTCGGTGTAAGAGCCTACAATGATTACACTTTACAGCAACAGACAGAGGAACGAATTAAAAGTATAGACGATACATATGCTGATTTTTTAGATGAAACTGACAGGAGCAAAAAGCTTGAAAAATTATCAGACTTTATAAAAAATAAGCCTTCAACAAATGACGAAATAGCTGTTGAAGTATTAAACGCTGTTGAGCCAAAGTACAGTGAAACTCTTGAGAAAATGCAAAAATATTTTACTGATGATTACGACAAGATAATAAAGGATAACACAATCATCAGTGACAGCCTTAATAAAATGAATGATAAAAAGAAAATACAAAGCTGTATTGATAAACTTAATTCTTTAGAAGAAATAATTGATTCTGAAAAAGAAATTGTGTTTAATCAAAATAGTCAGAATAATGCTGATAGTTATTTAAAAAAGACAGATGGCTTAATAAGTTCTTATAGCGACAGAATTCAGGAGATTGAAAAAGCCGAAGAGCAAAAAGCTGAAGAAGATAAAAAGGCTGAAGAGGATAAAAAAACGGCTGAGGAGAAGAAAAAACAAGAAGAGAGCGAAAATTCATCGTATAACGACGTTTCGTCAGTTAATGATATTTCAAATGAAGATAATAGTTATAGTGAAAGCAACGATTATAATGCAGGGATAAGTAATAACAGCAGTGATAATAGCTATAGCGACGGTAACAGTACAAGCAATAACAATGGCGGAAACGGAACTATGGTAGGCGGAAGATATGTAGAGGGTAGTTGGCATAGCTATACTGATGAGGACGGAACTTCATATTTTGATGATAAAGGAAATGCTTGGGACGATAAAGGAAACACTTGGAATTATTATGAAATATGGGATGAAATAGGAATAGAGCATTAGACATATGCTGTAGAATGATTTAACGAGGAGAAATAAAAATGCGTGCTGTTTACAAAATATTTTTATCTGTATTAATTATTGCTGTTGCACTTTTTAGTTGTTCTTGCGGCGGTGAAAGTTCTGAATTGCAGGAAACAACTGCAACGCAGGTAATACTGTCAACAAAAGCAACAGAAGCTCAAACGACAGAGCCAATGACAGTTCAGGAAACAACTAAGAAAACTGAGCATGCAACTGAGAGTGCGACAGAGAAGGATGTTAGTAATGCTGAAAAGGGAGAAAAAACAGTAGCTCTTAACAATGAATATATCACTCGTTATCAGGAAGTGAATCAGGTTACATATCCTCCATTTGTATTTAATTATCCCGATAATTGGAGCGTTACAAAAGAAGAATGCAATCAGCAGGAGGAACTTGTTACTCTTGAGAACGATGGAGGTGCAAGCGTGACATTTTTACATTACTCAGGTGAATTACAGGGTGGAGGCAGCGGGGTTTATATGAATAAAGAAGAAATCAGTAAAGTTGCTTCATCACAATTTGTTCCGGGTTTTGTACAGGCAACAGACCATAGTTCACTTGGTGAATTTATGGTAGCAAGGATAAAAACAATAGGAAAACTAAATATGAAAACCGACAGAGAGTACACAGAGGTTGATGGAAATGTTGCATATGCTGTACTTCCCGTTAGTGAAGAGGGCATAAGAGAGGGTGTTAAAAGAGCAATAAGCGGTGAATATACCTTCTGGTATTCAAGTACAATTTCTTTTACTGCTTCTAACTCGGAAGAATTCACACCGCAAGAAGAAAAGGAAGTTATCGCAATACTCAGCAGTTTCAGAATAGCATAATTTTATAAGAACATGATACGAGGGTTACATGTTATTTGCAGTTACCATTCATATGAAGATGCCCCTTGCCCAATACACTCTCTGGACATTATTGGTGTCAGAAGTTTAAGTCTGCGATTAGCCTCAAATAATAACCATTCTTATGATATTAAAAAGCAGCTCAGAAGTGATATAGCCAAAATAGTGCGTAGCTATGAAAAAAGCAAAAACAATGTGAACATTGCGGTGCTAAAGGAGAACTTAGAAAGGATTTACTGCGGGCAAAAACCTTATGTGATAACTGTTATGAAAAGTCTAATAAAAAGTACTCACCTAAATTGGCAAAACTACCTTTTGTTCTATTTATGAGTGTAAAAAGGCCATTCTAAAAGTTGAATTGCAGGATTATTAATGAATGTGAAATATATAGTATATTCAGCAGGACACATTTATAAATCAAAATATGCTACGCTGTAAACAAAGAAAAGGCTTTGGGAAATTCATTTACCCAGAGCCCTTTTAAAAATATTACTGATGATAATTGATGCTATTTTGATGATGTAGCAGACGGAAACGTTGGAATTATTAGCGCCTGTTGAACATTTTGATGCCTGAAATGAGCATCAACAGCGGAAATTCAGACCGTGTTTCGTACATAAAATTATATCAAAAAAACGGCTTAAACGCAGTGCTTAAGCCGTTTTTGCTTGGCAGGGGCAGAAGGACTTGAACCCTCGGCACGCGGTTTTGGAGCGACGAAAGTTACTGTTTAAGCCGTTTTATAGGTAGTTAAACTGTAGAAATCTATCCCTGACAGTGTTATAAAAAATGAGTAAAAGTAGTTTTAGAACAAATAATTTGTAGAATTATTGTAGAAAGAGACCAACCATAACGATTATACATTATTTATGAGAAGACAATAAATATTTATTAATATCATTAAGTAACTCTTGTCGGGTTTTTTCTCTGTCAAGCATATTGTCATTGATAACTTCCATTATATATTTTTTTACTTCTTTTTTTTCCAAAACAGGAGTTAATTGAACATTACTAGAAATTTCTTTATACAATTGCAAAATATTACCTATCTTATTGTAAGTAATATTACAAAAATTAACATGCAAATCGGTGTGATCCTTATATCCAGTGCATCCAACTTCGGTATCGTCAATATCAATATTATATTTGCCTAATAATTTGTCATCAACAATGATAAATTGTGAAGCCTCTATTGATGTTGTTGATAAAAGGATAGCTTTCATCGTCTCTTTCTGATTACCTAAATCAATGCACTTCCAAAATGATAGTGTATTTTTGGTAGTGGAAAGTTCTTGCTTTAATAAATCTGCTCCTATTTCGTAGACATCTTCTACACCTTTAATTTTAGATAGAGAAGTTCTCTTTGATAACTTTCTTAAATAATACATTTTGTACTTTCCTTTAAGTATAAAATTACTTCATCAACATAATCTTTTAACCAAGAAGAAGAACAGTTTATATTTTCTAATAATGGCAATAAACTAATATCAGTCCAATTTTCAACTAGTAAAGTAGCATATTCTTGAACTATTTCATTTTTATGTGCCAATAAACCTGCAAGCATAGTTGATCCCCATGGATTAACTTCTGATAATTCGAATCTACAAAGGGAATCACAAATTCCAGCAAGCACGAGTGGTTCATCAAAATGTTTAACATATATATTTTGCAATACCTCACCTAAGATATCCATAGAATAAGTCTGTTCGATACTTATTATTTTTTCTTCAGCTATGGATATATCATTGGCATCTAAGGTGTAATTTTGCAAGTCCTCATATAATTCAGAAATTAATTTTTTTATGATCCTATTTTTTAGATTGTAATTTTTTTTGAAATTTTCTATATATTCTTTGAAATAAGTACTATTATCTTCAAAGAATGTATATTTTGTTAAAGATGAAGAACTATTTTTTAGATTATCTTTCTTTTTAAGATGTTCTGTATCAATAATAAAATTTACTATTTTTACTGGATTTTCATAGTGTGAAATAAGTTCAGTAGAAAAATCTAACATTTTTTCATTAATCATTATTTTCTTCATTATCTAACACCACAAATTCATTTAAAATTTGTTCTATACAAGGTATTGTTTTTTCAACAAAATCATGTAATTCATTCTTTGAAAAACGATAACCTTTATTGGTTTCTAAAGTATTTATGTCTAAATGACATATTAAAATTTTGCAATTACTCTCATTATCTCTACCTGCTTGTAGCTGAGTATTTACATTTATTTTTTCTAAATTATCATTAATATTTATATCAACTATACTATTTGCATTTGTTGACCAATCACTCAATTCATGTTCTTGATAAAAATTGAACACAGATACCATAGATGAGCCTAACTTAGATTCTAGAATGTTATCAGGTAATTTATTACTTAATTGACCAATATTTATTGCCAATCTGTTTCCGTAAATATGAAAATTATCAATAATTGTATCTAAAACTTTTGCACAAAATAATAAAGATTTTTTAAAATCAGATTGAGTATCTTGACTAAAAGTTAATGTGCAATCAATTCTATCATCGGTGCATGCAATTTTACTGTTATTAGTTATTGTCGAAAAAGCAATATTTGACACTGTACTTATTTTCCCGTTAGATAAATCAATAGTTTGTGATCTTATAATACTTGGCAGATATTCATAATGTTTTGAATCTAGTTTGTTAAGTTCGTTCATTAACAACGAAACATTGTTAGGTGTTGGTTCAATTCTATTATTAATAAAAATTGACATTTGTACATCTAGTAGTGAGCCCATAAAATCATCCCTTTTGTTTTTTGTAGAGAAACATTGTGCGTAACACATGCTATAACTAACTCTCTAAGCTTATTCTATCATAAAAATAGATATGTTACAATAAAAATATATGAAAAAAAACGAAAAATATGTCATGCTGTTTCTAATTGGTAAAATAATTTTTGTCTATTATTTTAATCATCTTCATCGGTATCCATATTTTTTAGAGCGTATTCGCAAGCCTGTAAAACAAAGCTGGAGAAAGTAACATCTTGATTTGCTATGACAGATTCTATTTCTTGTATAAGGGGCAGGGGGAATCTGATTGTTTTGTTTTCAGATTCTTTTCTGTTTTGTTTTAATTGAAAAGCCATTAGAACACCTCCTATATACTTATTATATTGCATTTTGAATAAATAATAAGCATTGAATAATGCAAGTAAAATTGCATTGCAAAACATATTGCAATTTTAAAATAAATGAATTATAATGTTTATCGTAGAGATTTGTAATGAAAAGACATTATTGCTCTATAAATACATTAAATAAGGAAAGAGGAAAAAGAATGTTCTGTAAAAATTGTGGGAAAGAAAATAGCGACGGAAGTCAAGTGTGCAAATTTTGTGGGCAGAATTTGACGAGTAGCGTTACTGAAAATTGTATTGAACCTATGGTAAACACTAAAAAATCCAAAAAAAACAAAGATAGTAATTATCAGCGTAATTGTAATTTTAGCTTTGTTAGTTGGAGGTGGTTTGTTTTTTATGTTTAGAACAACGACACCTAATATAGAACAACTTAAAAGTGATTTTATCAGCGAAGTTCTAAAAGATGAAAAATACTCAATAAGTAAATTTGATGTCATAAATGAAACCGACGGTAAAAATGACAATTATAATGCTATTATTGATGTCACATATGATTATGATAATGTCGAATATCACAGACAATATGAGTTTTTCTATAAAAAATACAAGGAATGGATTTTTGCTGATTCAAGTGATTACAACGAGGATACTTGGGAGGTAAAACCGACAACCGCACCTTCTGCTTCTGACTACACGGAAAATTGTAAGTCACAGCTTTTAAAAACAATTAAATATGACAAATTTGAACCTGTTGACAGTAAAACAACTGTAGATTTAGAAGCTAAAACAGCTACATTTGTTTACAGTGTAGAAAGCAAGACGGATATTCGAAAAATATCAGGCGAAATAAACTTTTATTATGAGTTTAATGACGAAAAAGGAGAATGGGTGTATAAGAAATTTTCATATGCCGATTCCTATAACAAAAAATACGATTTGATGAAAACATGGACTGGAAGCAGTAAACCATATTTATCGGAAAAAGATACAGATGAAGAAGTTACTTTTAAATTTGAAACTACAAAGTGTGAAGGAAAATCCGGTAAAGGCGAGGGTTCTATTCAAGGTGTTTTAACTTACAACGATGAAAAACATGATTTAACGGGAACGATAAGTGATACTTCAAATAATTCGGTAACGCTTGTTCTATATGATAAAGACGAGAAAATAAAATTTGTAATGTATATTAAATCTGATGGAAGTACATTAGCTGATGTAGACTTGAACTACAATCCAAATGAATTAATTTATTTTGCAGATCAGAAAACGAAATATAACGATATAGAAATGTCATTAAATTAATTTTTAAGGAGGATTAACAAATATGTTTTGCGAAAAATGTGGTAATAAAATTAGTGAATCAGATAAATTTTGCAATGTATGCGGTGCAAGTTTACAAGAAACACCAAGTACAAATACAAACAAAACAGAAACGATTTTTAATGACGGGAAAGAATTGCTAAAATGCTTTTTCTCTAAAAATCCAGCAGAGGTTGTAGATAAATCTAAAAATGTCAATTCATATGTTGGTGGTATATTTTTAGGAATTTCATTACTTTTATTTGCCTTTGTATCCTGCTTTAATATTACACAAAATATAAATGTGGGTTTGGGTTCAATCAATGGTGTAATAAATTCTATGGTATCTAATGTTTTAGGCAGTTTCGGAGATAAAGTAAATGATTATTTACCTGACTTAGAAATATCGCCTATGATGGGTTTGGTTATACCGTATTTAATTTTTGCAGTAGTTATTTCGGCAGTTGTTCTGGGGATATTTTATGCCACACTAAAGATAAGAAAAATATCTGCCCCATCATTTAAATGTAGTTTAAATATGTTAGGTGCTGCAAGTTTACCGATTACAACAGCATTGATATTAAATATAATTTTGGGCTTAATATTTCCACAGTCAACAATATTGATTTTTGCGATAGGTATTATGATGTCAACATTTTTAGTTTATGAAATGACAAATTCATTTACTGACAACGAGTATAAACCAATAATAGAAATGGCGATTATTGTGACGATTGTTCTTTTAATAAGTCTAATTTTGTTAAATACTACGGTTCACCAAATTGCTGATACTTTTCAAAATTCACTTGTAAGTGAATTAAGTCAAAAATACGGTGACGGAGCAAATTCATTAAGCAAACTTTTCGGTTATCTATTTTGATATAAAAGTTAAAGCCGACAGCGAAAACAAGTAGCTGTCGGCTTTTTTGTTTGGGTGGGTGGAGGGAATAAAGATACAAGGGAAGCATTTCTGCTTCCCTATATTTTTCAAAATTATCGTAATACAGGAATATTGTTTTCGCTTTGATTATACTTTTCAGAACCGAACATATCACGGATTTCATCAAGCGTTAATTCTCGTTTGCTTTTCTTGCGGTACGGCTCTGTGTGGTAATACCAAGCCTGTTTTTTGTGAGCGTATCGAAATTTTAATTCTTTCAACACTTCTTTGTGTGCTTTGGTGTTTCCCGATACCCACAACCAAGTACCGCAAATTTCAACCTCAATGTCCGAAAGGCTTGTAAGCACATTGATTATATTTATAAATTCCTGCGGTGTTTCCGTTGTTTCTTTGGTGTAGGTTTCGCCCTCTGAATTTGTATGTATATTTTTCAGGCGTTCCCACATAATCTCATATTCGTTTTGCATTACCTTAAATTCTTCTGTATCACCGCCTAAATCGGGGTGAAGCTGTTTAGCTAATCTTCTGTATTCCTTTTTGAGGTCTTCTGCTGTGTTACAGTTTGTAAAGTATTTCATAATGGTTTCTCCTTTGAAAGTTAATTTCAATTAAAATTTATATTCGGTAATTCTGAATTGGTGGGCTTTTAATAAGTCCGATTTAGATATTCACGCTGTATTTTTCACTCCTTTCTGATTTTTTATATTCGTTTAAATCGTCATCGTATGGGCTTTATGAGCATTAAAAGCGTAGCGAAATTTCATAAGTCAAGAAGCAAGTTTACGATACGCCGTAGGGCAATTCTTTACTTATAAAATAAGCGGAGCAAAATGTGAAATTAAAGCCTACGGTGACGATTTGAATATAGAAAACAGTTAAGGCTTGTGAGCGTGAATATCGGCAAAAATCGGACAAAAAAATAACGCTATGGCAAAATAGCCATAGCGAACCTTATAAAAATAAACCGCTAACACAGATTTTCGTAAGCAGTTTGTTTTTTTAGAACAATGGTATGAATTCGGAACAAGCCCATTCTTCCTTTCTATTTATCATTTCTTTGTTATCTAAATTTTCCATTGTTGTTTAATTTTGTTTAGTTGTTTCCTTGATATCTTCTGGTATTAATTTAATTTCTGAAGAATGATTTTGAAAGTTGCTTGATGCCAAAAATTCTTTTATTTTTTGAAACTTATCTTCTGGTATAAGTACATATTCCTTTGGTACAGGTTCCTTATATTTTAACTGGTTAATATCATTGATCAAACCGCTTGAAGTTATAAGTTTTTCTCCTCTTCTGAGTAATTCGGACATACTATTTGCAACTAAAAAATCATAGAAATTACTATCCATTGTTATCTGTAAAGCAGTATTATTTGTTTGTAAAATTTCTTGATTGATAGAAAATGATACCCAATCCGTTGTTATTTGTTCAAAATGATTTAACATATTTTTTAATACATCAAATTTGAACTTGGATATTCCTTTAATATAATCAGGATTAATGTTATATTCATCGTGAAGAAATTGTAATAATTCTTTTGGTATCTTCAAAAATTTTTTGTATTTAGATAATAATGTGTTGTCAGCAAGAAAATTGAATCCCATATAATTGTTGATTTTCTCTATTAATTCGTTTTGATTTATATTATGTTGAGCACATATATAATCGATTATCTCTCCAAACCTATCATTTTCATTTTTGGTGGAATATGATTTATTTTTAGAATTATTTCTTGTATTATTTGGCATAAAATCACCTCAGAAAGTATTATGCATTAGTATAACACTTTTTTTAGTGTAGTCAATGAAAATTTATTGAAAAAATTACAAATTGTTGTCATCGACATATGCAAAGTTTCGCATTATTATAAAGGTGTAATCGATTACAAAATCACAAAAGAATTGGAGATAAGATTATGGATGTTATAAACAGACTTAAATTTGATCCTAAATGTATAGGGTCTGACTTAATGGCATTGTCTGTTAAGCCTGTGTATCTGTACGAGAATGGAAAAAGAGTTTCTGATGAAGTAGTTTCATTTAAATATGAAATTCTTTGTCCAGTACTTGGTTATGAAAAACTTGCGGTGAAAGTTGATGCTTCTGCCAAACAATTGGATGTAAGCGAAGATAACCCTTTGGAAGTAGAACTTATTGGTTTAGAAATGTCGCCAGTATGGACGCCAAACGGTTACATAGTAAGAGCTACAGCTAAAGAAATTAAAGCGGTTGGAAAAACCGAATAATAATTCTATTAGTAGCGGTAGTCGGCGAACACGCATTAGCGTGTTTCAGCCGACTATGGCTGTGCCTAAAGGGGAAGTATTACCCTTTAGGCACAAATGTCACAAGCGAGGTGAGAATAATTAGCAGAGATATTCAATGCCGTAAATGGCTTTTAACTATTAACAACCCTGACGAGCATAATTTTAGTGAAGGTGAAATTGAAAATATTCTAAATACTTTCAAATTTAGATATGCTTGTCTGTCAAGAGAGATTGGTGAAAATGGCACACCGCACATCCACTTGTTTATTTATGCTAAAAGCAGAATTCGTTTTTCAACAATTAAAAAACGATTCCCTACAGCTCATATTGATAAAGCCTATGGTTCTGTGGTTGACAACATCGCTTACATAACAAAAACAGGAAAATGGGAAAACACAGACAAAGCCGAAACAAGCGTTGAAGGAAGTTTTAAAGAATACGGAGAAGCTCCCTCAGCTCTTGAAGAACATTCCCCTGAATTATCTCAAATCCTTGATGATATTGTTTCGGGTATGTCAACAAGTGAAATTATAACCGAATATCCACAACATATTTTCAGGGTAAATGCTATTGATACTGTACGACAAACTTTTCTTGCTGATAAGTATAGGGAACGTATGCGTAGCGTTTGTGTGACCTACATACACGGTGCAAGCGGTGTCGGAAAAACAAGAGGGATTTATAAACACTTTCCTGCGGAAAGCATATGCAGAATTACATCTTATTCTAAAAACGGCGTTAAATTTGATTCATATTGCGGGCAGGAAGTTTTAGTTTTTGAAGAATTTGCTTCACAAATACCTATAGAGGAAATGCTTAATTATTTAGATGTTTATCCGCTGATGTTACCTGCACGTTATACGGATAAGGTGGCTTGTTACACAAAAGTGATAATTACAAGCAATTTACCTTTAAATAAGCAGTATGTAAATGAACAAATCGAAAAACAGAAAACCTACAATGCTTTTTTACGCCGTATAAATTATGTGATTGAGTATGATAAAAAGGGTCATGTAAAGAAGAAAACATTACATAAGGAAGTGAGTTTAGATGAAAAAATACTTAATCAAATAAATTATATACGAATATTAACAGGTTTTAGAAACATTTGGTATAAGAAAAGGAAAGCACTTTTACCTATTGCCTTTATTTTATCCGCATATATGCTTTGGAATTTTGTAAAGACGAGCATATATAAAATTGGCTTTTCTTACTTATCAAATATTTTGTTATGGATATTTAGTTTAATAATGATATTTGTTACTATTATCGGCACATTGCTGATTATCTCAATGTTAGGTACTCCTTTATCGGCAAAAAGAGTTGAAAAATGTCTTTTGGGCGTTGGATTCAAAGATAAATCTGGGGAAACACCGATTTTATTGTCAAGGTATAAAGAAGCAAAAGCAGAAGTATTTGAATTTTATTCTCCTACAATACCAATTACCGAATACGAGAAAAAACGTTCTGATATTGAAACCGCCCTTAATGTTCGTATAGTAAGCATTGAATCAGGAAAAGACTTTCAGCATGTGTTTATAAAAACAGTGACAGCGAACAAAGAATTTCCGCAAATACTTATGTGGGAAAATAAATATTTATCTGAAAAGGAAAGTGTTTTGTTACTTGGAGAAAGCCAGCTTGATAAGGTAATGACAGATTTAAAGGTAACTCCGCATATTTTAATAGGCGGTAGTTCAGGTTCGGGAAAATCTGTTTTGCTAAAACTGGTTCTAATGCAATGTGTTGAAAAAGGTTTTGAAATTTACATAGCTGATTTTAAAGGCGGAGTGGATTTTTATGGAATATGGAAAAGAAAATGTAATATAATCACTCAACAAGAACAACTTATAAATCGTCTTGAATACATTGTGGAAGAACTCAACAGCCGTAAACAGTTATTTATTGATTGCGAGTGTGCTAACATTGAACAATACAATAAACTGACCGATTGTAATTTTCACAGAATAGTTTTTGCTTGCGATGAAATTGCAGAATTGCTTGATAAAACAGGGCTTGATAAAGAAAGCAAGGTTCAGATTGCAAAAATTGAGAGTTTGTTATCAACAATAGCAAGGCAAGGCAGAGCCTTTGGAATACACTTGATTTTAGCTACTCAAAGACCTGATGCCGATATTCTCAAAGGTCAGATAAAAAATAATATCGACTTTAGAATTTGCGGTAGGGCTGACAAGGTGCTTTCTCAGATTATTCTTGATAACCCTGACGGAGCGGAGAAAATTCCAAAGGACAAGCAAGGTATATTCCTTACGAATACAGGTGTGCTGTTTAAGGCTTATTATTTTGATGATAGCGAATGGTGATTATATGAAAAAATTATGTGATTATGGAGAGGTGCTGACGGTTAAAGATGTTCAGAATATTTTAGGTATAGGCAGAAATGCCGTATATACAATGCTTAAAAACGGAACGCTGAAATCCAAAAGAATCGGCACTAAATACATAATTCCAAAGAAGAGCATACAAACATATTTGAATAGCTGTTTTTAGCAAAAAATCTTGAAAGAGCCAACTGTAAATGGTATTATTATATCAGTTATGGTTGGCTCTTTCGGAAAGGAAAGTAATGAATAAGAATAGAGTCAATGGAAGCATAGTTGAGAAAAACGGAATTTGGTATGCTCGATTATATGTAACTGATGAAAACGGAAAAAGAAAGCAGATTTGGCGTACAACAAAACTGCCTGTCAAAAATAATAAGAGAAAGGCAGAAGCGTTTTTGCAAGATCTTATTGAACAGTACAGCAAGGAGTGTAAAACCTTCTACAGTGAAATTACTGTTGCAGATTATTTTGAATTGTGGCTGAACGATATTAAATCAGAAGTAAGACCAAATACTTACCGAAATTACAAAGGAAATATGGAAAAGCACATTATCCCATATTTTCGTGAAAAAGGTATACGATTACAGGAACTAAAACCTTGCGATTTAACGGCTTACTACAAATTTAAAAATAATACAAACAGCAAACTTGAAAAAGCTGAACCGCTTTCTCCTCGCACAATACAGCACCATCATCAAAATATTTCAAAAGCACTGAATGACGCTGTGGAAAAGGGTTACATAAATTTTAATCCTGATGTTAGTTCCAAAAGACCAAAGTTGAAAACTTTTAATGCAAAGTTTCTAAATCAAAAACAGATTAACAATATGCTGACGGCTATTGAGAATGAAATAATTTATTTGCCTGTCTTACTGTGTTCGATATATGGATTGCGAAGAAGTGAAGTTTTGGGCATTAAGTGGAGTTGTGTGGATTTTGAAAATAACACCATTCATATTTGCGAAACTTTACAGCAAAGCACAAAGGAACTCACGGGCGAATCAAATTATACCGATGATACTAAAAATGCAAGCAGTAACAGAACAATGCCGTTAATTCCTGTTATAAAAGAAAAACTTCTTGTTCAAAAGCAATGGCAGTTTGAAAACAAGAAGGAATTTGAAGAATTGTATTCTGATAGTGATTTTGTATTTACGCACGAAAACGGTTCAGTTATGACACCGAATTATTTAACAAAGAATTTTCGCAGAATAGCTGACAGTTTGGGTTATTACGGCTTGCGTTTGCACGATTTAAGGCATAGTGTGGCAAGTAATTTGCTTAATAAAGGTTTTTCTTATGTCCAAACAGCTGAATGGTTAGGACACAGTAATCCGTCAACTACTTTTCGTTTTTATGCTCATGTTGATAAAACTTCTAAAATTGCAATAGCTTCTGATTATGAACAGATTTTTAGAGAAGAAAAAAGTCGAAAAGTTGTAGAAAAATCAGCCAAAATTGTAGAAATCAATAGCTACAGGGCAAATTTAAAAATCCTTGATAAATAACAAAAACACCTCAAAAACGGCTTGCGTATCGCCTTTTTGAAGTGCTTTTAAATGGCAGGGGCAGAAGGACTTGAACCCTCGGCACGCGGTTTTGGAGACCGCTGCTCTACCAACTGAGCTATACCCCTATATTAATTTCAACCGATGAAATTATGAAGGTCGGTTCTGCAAACTTACTTATAAATTTCAACGCAAGATAGATTATATCACCGTTCAGTCGATTTGTCAACACATTTTTGTGAAATTTGACATTTTGAGCCGAGCGGCGATTTATTCTGCAAAATATTCTGTTTGACTATTCGCCAAAATTTTTCCCTGTAATAAGGTAGTCAATTGAAACATTGAAATAATCGGACAGTTTTACGAGCATTTCGAGGTTTGGGCAACGCAGACCGTTTTCGTAATAAGAGATAGCCTCACGGCTTATGCTCAAATCCATAGCGACTTTAAGCTGGCTGTATCCCTTTTTCTTTCTTATGGCATGAAGTCCGACCATTTTCATCAAAATATCAATCCCTGTTTGCATTTGGTTATTGACACTATTGTAACAATCTGTTACAATATTTATGTAACAGATTGTTACATAATTTAATTAATGAGGAGTGGATTTTTATGAAAAAAGGATTAACAGCGTTATTTTTGTCTTTGGTTATGACCTTTATGTTATGCGCCTGCGGCTCACCAAAAACATATGTGCCAATAAATACAAATAATTCCGGCTTTAATTTCAATGAAGACCTTGCTTGGGTTAAATATACTGACGGTCAGGATTATTACGGTTGCATTGATAATAACGGAAAAATGCTTTTTAGGTGTCCTGCTGAGAGTTTTTCAGAAGCTACAATTTTTGAAAACGGATACAGCGGTTTGGAAAAAACAGATGTAAATTTAGAGGCTAAAACAAGTAATACAACCTGTACGATTATTGACAAAAACGGAAAAGTGTATGGAACTTATTCCAATGTTACTGCATACGGATATGGATATACCGTTGTTGAAACCTATACATCCGGTTATAAAGAAGCGTACTACCAATATGATATATACAGTCCAAGCGGCGAAATTGTATATACATATAATACGGAAACAAACGAAAAAGCAAGTGTAGGATATCACGGAGAGGGTGTATTTTGTATTCGTGATAACAATGAAAAAGTTGTGTATTTTGCAAAGAAAGAAAAAGAATGGAAATGTAATGGTGCTGATCTTGACGATTTGTACTTTAATGACGGTATTGCGGTTATCGAAACAGGCGAAAAGACTATGGCTATTGTCACACCTGACGGTGAAGTAAACGAATTTGAAAACAGTAAGATAACTGCTAAAGGAGATAGAAAGAATACCAAAGTATATGGTAACTGTTTGGTTTATGCGGAATTAGATGATACTAAGTCGGTAGAAACTTACAATGTAAAAGAAAAAACAGTTTCCAAAATGGATAGTGATTATATAGGCAAACTGAAATTGGTATATACTTCTCCTCATTATATGATGTTTCCTGAACCTTCCTACAATAATGACGGAATTTTATTCTGTTTTAAGGGCGCTGACGGATTAAATTATTGCGGATTATTTGACTATGAATTAAATTGTAAACTTGAACCAACTAAGGCTACCGATTACATAGCCAATCAAAACGGAACATTTGTCATATATAATGGTTCCAATACCTTATATGATAAAAACGGTAATAAGTTATATTCATTTTCTGAAAAAGGGTACAACATAGTAGTTAATAGTTCGGATAAGTATGTTTTGGTTATCGGAAACAAAGGACAGGCAACTCTTGATAAAGACACTCTTAAAATAAGTGGAGATGCAACAAAATATAATTTTGCTGTGCTTGATGAAAAGGGAGAAGTTGTTTTTGACAGCATAGATACCTCATCGGTAAAAACAATTGATATTTACAACACGGCACAGTAACAAAAACAAAAGCGAAAGTCGAATAACGGCTTTCGCTTTTTTGTGATGCTTATTTAATTGAATTACATTAAAATCAGGCAAATCAAGCTAACTAAATTACTCAGTTTCTCTGATTTCCTGCGGATTTTCGGGGAAGCCTTCAATTTGGAAACGGAGTCCGCAGGTGGGGCATTCAAGGTATGGCTTGCCGTTGTTGAGGTTGTCCTGAATAATCATCATTTCGCTTTCGCAGAATGGGCAGAGTTTATTATTTTCGCTGTTCATATTTTTACCTCCGAGTGGATTGTTTTCGATATAACTTAATTATACCTTTAAGCGGTAAAATGTCAACCGAGATATTAAAAATGTATAGGCAAGAGGGTTGGATTTTAACGGCTTTTGTGCAAATTCCGCTTTACAAATTGACGAAAAAAGACTAAACTATATCTATACTTCTGCGTTGCAGAATATACAATCTCATTCAAGGTGATTATTATGAAAAAAGAAAATATGGCTATGCTGTGTGACTTCTACGAATTTACAATGTCAAACGGCTATTTTAAAAACGGTTTTTATAAAAAGAATGTCTATTTTGATGTGTTCTTCCGCAAGGTTCCCGACAACGGCGGTTTTGCAATTATGGCAGGTCTTGAACAGGCTATTGAGTACGTCAAGGGACTTCATTTTGAAGACGAGGATATCGAATATCTCAAGAGCAAGGGCATTTTTGACGAGCAGTTTCTTGAGTATTTGAGAAACTTCAAATTCAGCGGTGATGTTTATGCAATTCCCGAGGGAACTCCGATTTTCCCGAACGAGCCTGTTATGACAATCAAAGCGCCTGCAATTGAAGCTCAGCTTGTTGAAACATTCCTTCTCCTCACAATCAATCATCAGACTCTCATTGCGACAAAAGCTAATAGAATTGTCCGTGCCGCTCAGGGCAGAGCCGTACTTGAATTCGGTTCACGCCGTGCTCAGGGTGCAAATGCCGCAGTTGACGGTGCAAGAGCTGCATATATCGGTGGCTGCAAGGGTACAGCCTGCACGCTTACAGACGAGCTTTACGGTGTTCCCGCCGGCGGTACAATGGCTCATTCATGGGTTCAGATGTTCAACAGCGAGTATGACGCTTTTAAAACCTACTGCGAGATGTATCCCGATAATCCTACTCTCCTTGTTGATACATACAACACATTAAAGAGCGGTGTCCCGAATGCCATTAAGGTGTTCAAGGAGGTTCTTCTTCCGCAGGGTAAGACCAAGTGTGCAATCCGCCTTGATTCGGGCGATATTTCCTATCTTTCAAAGAAAGCAAGAAAAATGCTTGATGACGCAGGTCTTACAGAATGTACAATTACTGCGTCAAACGCTCTTGACGAGTACCTTATTCGTGACCTTATGATGCAGGGCGCTCAGGTTGACACATTCGGTGTTGGTGAAAGACTCATCACTTCATCAAGCTCGCCTGTATTCGGCGGTGTTTATAAGCTTGTTGCCGTTGAAAATGACGGCGGTGAAATTGTGCCGAAAATCAAGGTCAGCGAAAATACAACCAAGATTACAAATCCGCACTTCAAAAAGGTTTACCGCTACTTTGACAAGGACAGCGGTAAGGCTATTGCCGATGAGCTTTGCATTTATGATGAGGTTGTTGACGATTCAAAGCCGAGAACAATTTTCGATCCGAATGCAGTTTGGAAAACAAAAATGCTTGATAACTATACTGCAAAGGAACTTCTTGTGCCAATCTTCAAAAACGGCAAGTGCGTGTATGAGTCACCGTCAATTGAGGAAATCGCAACATATTGCCGTGAGCAGATTGACCTTCTCTGGGACGAGGTTAAGCGTTTTGAAAATCCGCATAACTATTATGTTGACCTCTCAAAGAAGCTCTATGACATCAAGGCTCTTTTGCTCAATATCTATGAAAAGTGATTTTTGATTGATTTTTAATTGAAAATCTGAAAATTGAAAAGTAAAATTTACGGTCGGGTAGTTCGTCTATCCGACCGTTTTTGGTCATGGCTAAATTAAATAATCATAACAAATAGTTTTGTAAAGGAAAGGGTGGATAATGGTACAGTGCTTTTTGATATAATTAGTGTAAAGCAAAAATCCCGACAGGTTTTGTGCTGTCGGGATTTTTGCTTGTTTTTACCATTGAAAAGACTGAATAATAATGTTATAATAAATCTAAATATCGGAAATTGTGAATAACTTTATCGAAAATGGGAGATGAAAACTAAAAATGGCAATAAAGGTAACGCTCCTTACACACACACCAAACCCTGAACAGACAGTTGCAATGGCGGCAAAGCTTTGCTACTCACCGTCAGGGATTGAAGATATAAGAGAAGGTCTTGACGAGGAAAAAACTTCCTCATTTATTGATATGCTTGCAAGCCTCGGCCATGCAAGTCCGACCGAACACGCATATTTTACATTCGGCATTGAGGGCATTTCAAGAGCCTGCTCACACCAGCTTGTCCGCCACAGAATTGCGTCCTACAGTCAGCAGTCACAGCGATATGTTGACGGCACAAGGTTTGACTTTGTAACTCCGCCCGAGATTGCAAAGAACGAAAAGGCTCTTGCCGCTTATGAAAAGGCTCTCAAGGTTGAGGCTGACGCTTACAAAGAAATCAGAGATGCACTTGCTGTCGGTTACATCAACGAGAAATGTTCCGATAAGTACAGCGGAACCGATGAAGAAATTATCAATGCCTACAAGGCTGACGACAAAAAATCCTGCAATGCTTTCATCAAGAAAGCCAATGAGGACGCAAGATTTATTCTTCCGAATGCATCGACAACAAAAATTGTCTGCACTTTCAATGCAAGAAGCTTGCAGAACTTTTTTGCACACCGTTGCTGCAACAGAGCACAGTGGGAAATTCGTGAGGTTGCCGAACAGATGCTTTTGCAATGTCTTGAGGTTGCTCCGCACCTTTTCAAAAACTGCGGCCCGTCCTGTCTGTTCGGACCATGCCCCGAGGGCAATATGTGTTGCGGTAAGCAAAAGGAAATGCGTCAGAAATACGGCAGAGAAAAGTAAGGTATATATATATGAAAAGCAAAATTATTGTTATTGAGGGACTTGACGGCAGCGGAAAAGCTACGCAGACAAAGATTTTGTGCGAAAAATTTTCCGCTCTCGGCAAAAAGGTCACAAAGCTTGAATTCCCGAATTATGAAAGCCCTGCCGCCGCTCCTGTGAAGATGTATCTTGACGGCGAATTCGGTGACAAGCCCGATGATGTCAATGCCTATGCGGCGAGTGCGTTTTATGCGGTTGACCGTGTTGCAAGCTATCTTCAGTTTTGGAAAAAGGAATGTGACAACGGCGGTGTGATTTTAAGCGACCGCTATGTGACTTCAAATATAATTTATCAGATGTCCAAACTCCCGAAAGAGGAGTGGAACAGCTTTATTGATTGGCTGAACGATTTTGAATACGAAAAACTCGGGATTCCGAAACCCGATCTTGTAATCTACCTTGATGTTGAACCCGAGGTTTCGCAGAAGCTTATGGAAAAACGCTACGGCGGTGACAACAGCAAGAAAGATTTGCATGAGAAAAATCTCCGTTTCCTTCTTGACTGTCGAAAAAGTGCAGTTTATGCCGCTAAAAAATGCGGCTGGAAGGTTATTAATTGCTGTGAAAACGGAGAGATTAAGAGTATAGAAAAAATATCGGAAGAGATAGAGAGGGTAGCGGCTGAAATTTATGCTGAGCTTTAAAAAAATTGAGCAAAGTGACATAAACGAACTTAAAAAATACTACGATTATGATGAGTGCATGGGTTGCGATACCAACCTTTTGAACGCTTATCTTTGGCGAAACGAATACAATATTAAATTTGCTTTTTATGATGATACAATTGTCAAGGTGTATTGTAATCCCGACGAGTCCGTCTGGGGTTACTGTATGCCCACAGGCAAAAATATAAAGGGTGCGCTTGAAGAAATTTTCAAAGATGCCGAGGAGAGAAACGGCAATTTGCGAATCGTTATGCTGACAAACGGCAATCGTGCAATGCTTGAAACAATGTTTCCCGACAAATTTGATTATGTCCGTTCACCCGAAAATCAGGATTACATCTACACTTCCCGTGACCTTGCAACCCTTGCGGGCAAAAGGTTTCACGCAAAGCGTAACCACATTTCAAAATTTTACAGAACCTATACCGATACCCGTTTTGAAACTCTGTCGGATTCAAACATTCCCGATGCATTAACGGTTGCAAAACTGTGGTGTGCGGAAAATGACACCGATCCCGAAGCTTCAAGCGAAATTACGGCAATCAGGGAAATGTGCGACCTCAAAGACGAATATAATGTCAGGGGTGCTGTACTGTATGTTGACTCAAAGCCTGTTGCCATGACTCTCGGAAGTGAAATTTCCCCCAAGGTGTATGACATCAACTTTGAAAAGGCACTTCGTGAATATGACGGTGTTTATGCCGTAATCAACAACGAATTTGCCAAAACTCTTACGCAGTATGAGTATATAAACCGTGAGGAAGATATGGGACTTGAGGGACTCAAAAAGTCTAAACTTTCATACAATCCCGTTATTATCCTCGACCGCTGGAATGCAATACCGAAAAAACGATGAAAACGATATTTCGCAAAACCGAAAAATCCGATACCGAAAGCCTTAAAAAGCTGTGGCTCTCGTGTTTTGACGAGGATGTAACTGCTGTCAATCTGATTTTTGACAGCGACCTTTTTGACGGTTGCTGTGCCGTTGTTGATGATAGAATCGTTTCGGCTCTTTACCTTGTAAAAGGTACGCTCAACGGCGAAAAATCGCATTATCTTTGCGGTGCGTCAACCGATAAATCTTTCCGTGGCAACGGGATAATGTCAAGGCTGATTGATTTTGCACTTGATGACGCAAAGAATAACGGTGATGTGTATTCTCTGCTTTTTCCTGCAAATGACGGCTTGTACGGTTTTTACGCAAAGCTCGGATATGCTCCGAGCTGTACCGTAAAAAGCCGTGAACTTTCAAGGCAAACGCTTGAAATTTTTGCAGAGAAGGGCTTGAATATCGGCTGTTCAAAAGAAAATTCTTTCATATATAATGAGAATTTTTTTGAATTTGCAAAGTCCTATTATGAGATTTACGGCTCAAAGGTAATCAATAAGAATGACTGCTTTGCCATATTTGATGAAAACGAAAATACTGCCGATGTTTTTTACTCGGCTTATAAAAATATAAACGAACTTTCCGCACTTTTGCTTGAAAATACAAAATCAGAAAGGTTTGTGTTTACGGGCAAATCCGATAACGCTCTTTTTGAAAACTGTAGGTTACAAAAATGCGGAATGATTAAATCACTCGACAAAAACCATAAAATTCCCGACGATGTCTATATCGGGATTACTCTTTCCTGAAAGGAAGTTTACTATGTTCTATGTATTTCTTGCAGAAGGCTTTGAAGAAACAGAGGCGCTTGCCCCCGTTGATGTAATGCGCAGGGCAAAGCTTGATGTTAAAACAGTCGGTGTAACAGGCGAATGTGTTACAAGCTCACACGGTGTGCCTGTAAAAGCCGATATCACAATTGATAATATTGACCTTGACGATGTTCAGGGTGTTGTACTCCCCGGCGGTATGCCCGGAACTCTCAATCTTGAGGCAAACAAAAAGGTTCTTGAGGCTGTTAAGTATAGCTGTGAAAACGGTAAAATCGTTGCCGCAATCTGTGCCGCTCCGTCAATTCTCGGTCATCTCGGAATCCTTGACGGCAAAAAGGCAACCTGTTTTCCGGGCTTTGAAAAGGAACTCAAGGGTGCAGACTATACAGGCACTCACACCGTAACGGACGGCAATATTATTACCGCAAAGGGCGCAGGCTGTGCAATTGAATTCGGTCACGCAATTGTTTCTCTCGCAGTATCAAAGGATGCCGCCGACAAGGTTATCGGTGATATGCAATGCCTGTGAAAAATGTCCGTGAGCTGAAAAGTCAGCTCCGTGCAAAATATAAAAAAATCCGAAAAAGCTGTCCTCCCGAAAAAAAACAACAGCTTGACCTCGCCTTGCAGAATGCTTTTCTGGCAAGTGAGGAATACAAAAGCTGTGATGTGCTTTTTGCCTTTGTTTCATCACCGATTGAGGTTGACACCTCGCTTATTCTTGAAACAACGCTGAAAGACGGCAAAAGGCTTGCTTTGCCAAAGTGTAAAAATAATTTCGGCGAAATGGATTTTTACCTTGTAAATTCACTTTCTCAGCTTGAAAAGGGTGCGTTTTCAATTATGGAACCAAACCCCGAGGTTTGCGAAAAGTACGAGGATTTCTCACACGGACTTTGCCTTGTTCCGGGACTTTGCTTTGATATGCAGGGATTCCGCCTTGGATTCGGCAAGGGTTACTATGACAGATTTTTACAGAATTTTTCGGGAACAAGCGTTGGGCTTTGCTACTCCAAATGTATAGAGCATACTCTGCCCTCGGGAGTGTTCGACCGCCCCGTTGACGCCGTGATTACCGAAAAATATACCAACCGAACAAATAACGAGTTTGTAAAGGAATGATACATTATGAACCCTGATAATTTTAATATGAGCGAACAGGAGCTTAACGCTCAGCGTCGCAGAAGAGCCGAAAACTTTAAACTTAATATTGATGAAAGCGAGTATGAGGACGATAATTTCGTCAAGTCTGAGGATGAACCGTCAAACCTTAATTCATACAGCGGTCAGGATGTCAAAAAGCAAATGGCCCGTGAATCAAAGCAGGTTTTAAAGCAGAAGAAAAAGGAAGAAAAAAAGGCTCTTAAAGCAAAGAACAAGTATAATCGCAGAACCTTCCGTTTTATCTGGATTATCTCGGTTTTAATTGTCGGAGCAATGGCGGCTGTATATATGATAACAGGCATGAACGATTTGCTTGCCGTGAACAGAACCGACTCCTCAACCGTGAAAATTGAAATCCCCGAAAATCCGACTGTTGACGATGTTACAAAGGTACTTGTTGACAATAAAGTAATCGGTGAGCCGTCATATTTCAAGCTATTTGTCAATGTCACAAAGTCTGCCGATGATTTTACTCAGGGTACATATGAAATTCGCAGAAATATGGACTACGAGGCAATCATCAACTTCCTTTCGAGTAACAACAACAGAACTGACACGGTTTCCGTTACAATTACCGAGGGTGAAAGCGTTCTTGAAATTGCCAACACTCTTGAAAAGAACGGTGCTTTGGGCGACAGGGACGAGTTTCTTTCGCTTTGCAATTCCGAAAAGTTTGACAGCGACTTTGATTTTATCAAGGCTGAAACAAATGCGGACAAGCGTTACTACAAGCTTGAGGGCTATCTCTATCCCGATACCTACGAATTCTACAGAAACGAAAATGCAGAATCCGTAATCTACAAATTTCTCAACAACTACGAAACAAAGATTAATGAAAAGCAGACTGTTGACGGATATTCAAAGAAAACAACAGTTTTGAAAATGGTTGAAGAGAGCGACACAAAGTATTCGCTTGATCAGGTTATGACAATCGCATCTATCATTCAGGCAGAGGCGGCTGACAAAGAGGATATGTACTACATTTCCTCAATTCTCCACAACCGTCTTACAGCCGACAGCAGTCTCGGCGTGTCAAGCCTCGGTCTTGATTCAACAAAGTTCTATCCGTACAGAAGCCTTGAGGATGTTCCCGAAAATGACAGAAGCACCTACAAGAGCAGATATGATACATATGACAGGAAGGGACTTCCTTACGGCCCTATCTGCAATCCCGGTATGGATGCGATAATTGCCGCACTCAATCCGAACAGCTCTGATTATTACTTCTTCTGTCATGACAGCAAGGGACAGGCTTATTACGCATCAACACTTGAACAGCAAAACGCAAATCTGGAGTATATTGAAAGCTATGATAACTAATTTTGAAAAACCCGAAATTTTGTCACCGGCAGGTGATATGGATTGCCTTAAATCCGCTTTAAACTTTGGTGCAGACGCAGTTTTTCTTGCAGGAAAAATGTTCGGAATGCGTTCCGCACCGCAGAATTTTGATAACGATCAGCTCAAAAAAGCTTGTGACCTTGCCCACGCAAAGGGCGCAAGAATCCATGTGACCTGCAACACACTTCCACGCAATAATGAAATTCCTCATCTTCAGGAATTTATGGAGAATGCTCAGGCTTGCGGAGTTGATGCGTTCATAATTGCCGACCTCGGTGTTTTTGAGGCGGCTAAAAAGTATGCGCCAAAGGTTCAGCGCCACATTTCGACTCAGGCGGGAGTAACAAACTATGCGGCGGCAAATGTGCTTTACAATATGGGTGCGTCAAGGGTTGTGCTTGCAAGAGAAATTCCGCTTGATGAAATTGCCGAAATGCGTGCAAAAGTTCCGAAAGAGCTTGAAATCGAATGCTTTGTACACGGTGCAATGTGTGTTTCATTTTCAGGCAGATGCCTTATTTCAAGCTATATGACAGGCAGAGATGCTAACCACGGCGACTGCGCTCAGCCGTGTCGCTGGAAGTATCATCTTTACGAAGAAAACCGTCAGGGACAGTATTTTCCTGTTGAAGAAACAGGTGACGGCACATATCTCTACAATTCAAGAGATCTCTGTATGATTGAGCATATCCCCGAGCTTGTAAAGGCAGGCGTTTCAAGCTTTAAGATTGAGGGCAGAGCAAAGTCGGCTTACTATGCCGCTGTTACAACAAACGCTTACCGTCACGCTGTTGACGATTATTTTGCAGAGGGTGACGATTATGTTCTCAAACCGTGGATAATGGAAGAGCTTGAAAAAATCAGCCACCGTGAGTACAACACAGGTTTCTATTTCGGCAGAGAACCCGGTCAGGTTACGGGCAACGGAGGATATATCCGTCATTATGATAATGTTGCATTGTGTGAAGAGCTTGTTGACGACACAACCGCAGTAATCACTCAGCGCAACAAATTCTATGTGGGCGACACACTTGATGTACTTCCGCCAAGCGGAGTGCCGTTTGAAATCAAGTGTGAATCACTTACAACCGACGAGGGCATGCCCGTTGAAAGTGCGCCGCACCCGATGCAAAGACTTACAATGAAATGCAACGCTCCCGTTCCGTCAGGCTCGGTTATCAGAAAAAAGCGTGATTAATCCCGAATTTTGCTATTGACAACGCAAAGAAACAGTTTTATAATCTAAGTACTGATGTTCCCCACCTTAAAAACGGTGGGGAACAATTCAGCCTTTCAGCGTGAGCAAATCTCTCGCTGAAACACTGAGGAGCTGACGCTCCTATGCACTTGATTGCAATCTGTCGCAAACTCTGCTCCTTGCAAGCAAAGCAGAGTGTTGCTCCGATTTAAATTATTTGCTACAATTGAATTACAATATTCGGCTGTGACGGGATTAACCGAGATGTCAGCATTTCAGAGAGAAAGCCGTTTTGGTGCAAGGCTTTTATGTGAAGTTTCGGTGCGCTGCCCCTGAGCTCTGTGTGATTAAGCACAGCGTATTTCTGCGTTAAGGAAATGTAATCTATATGACGATTACTCAAAGCGGACGCTTGGCGTCAATTTGGGTGGTACCGCAGGATATTCCTGTCCCATTGTATTTTTATACAATGGGATTTTTTATTTTGCTCGGTTGCATACTTTAAACAAATTTGAACGAATATTGTATTCCCCTGTGAATTTGTATAAGGAGAGATTTTTTATGAAGTGGACAGGACTTAACGAATTAAGAGAAAAGTTCCTTGAATTCTTTGAATCAAAGGGTTGTTTAAGACTCCCCAGCTTTTCGCTTGTTCCAAAGGACGACAACAGCCTTCTGCTTATCAACAGCGGTATGGCTCCTATGAAAAAATATTTTACAGGTGAGGTAACACCTCCTCGCAAGCGTGTTACAACCTGTCAGAAATGTATCCGTACTCCCGACATTGAGCGTGTCGGTATCACAGCCCGTCATGGTACATTCTTTGAAATGCTCGGTAACTTCTCATTCGGCGACTATTTTAAGCACGAGGCTACAGCATGGGCATGGGAATTCTTTACAAAGGTTCTTGAAATGCCTCCCGAAAAGCTCTATGTTTCAATTTATGAGGACGATGACGAGGCTTTTGACATTTGGACAAAAGAAGTCGGCGTTGATCCGTCACATATGGTAAGACTCGGCAAGGAAGATAACTTCTGGGAACACGGTTCAGGTCCATGCGGTCCTTGTTCGGAAATTTACTTTGACCGTGGTGACGAAAAGGGCTGCGGCAGACCCGACTGTCATGTAGGCTGTGAATGCGACCGTTTTGTTGAGGTTTGGAACCTTGTATTTACTCAGTTTGAGAATGACGGCAAGGGTAACTACACTCCTCTTGAACATCCGAACATTGATACAGGTATGGGACTTGAAAGACTTGCCTGTGTTATGCAGGGTGTTGACAACCTTTTCCTTGTTGACACAATTCAGAACATTATGAAACACATCTCACAGATTACAGGTGTTGAGTACGGCAAAAATGAAAAGAGCGATGTTTCGCTCCGTGTTATCACAGACCATATCCGCAGTACAACATTTATGATCGGTGACGGTGTTCTTCCGTCAAATGAGGGCAAGGGCTATGTGCTCCGCCGTTTGCTCAGAAGAGCCGCTCGTCACGGCAGACTTCTCGGTTACAACGAGCCTTTCCTCTATAAGGTTTGCGATACGGTTATCAAAGAAAATCTCACAGCTTATCCCGAACTCAAGGAAAAGCAGGAGTTCATCACAAAGGTTATCAAGGTTGAGGAAGAAAGCTTTGCCAAGACAATTGATCAGGGCTTTAAGATGCTTAACGGCATTATGGACAGCGAAGATGTTAAGGTTCTCAGCGGTGAGGACGCATTTAAGCTTAACGATACCTACGGCTTCCCGATTGACCTTACAAAAGAAATTCTTTCCGAAAAAGGCATTAAGGTTGATGTTGAGCGTTTCCGTGAGCTCATGAAAGAGCAGAAAAAGCGTTCCCGTGACGCAAGAAAGAACGCCGGTGCAGACGCTTGGATTTCTGACACAACAGACCTTTCGGATGTTGCAAATACAGAATTCGTAGGCTACACAGACCTCAAGTCAACTTCAAAGGTTCTTGCAATCGTTAAGGACGGTGTGAGAGTTGACAGTATCGGTGAGGGCGAAAATGCTATCATCGTTCTCGACAAAACTCCGTTCTACGGAGAAGGCGGCGGTCAGGTTGGCGACACAGGTGTTATGGAGTCGGGCAGTTTCTCTGCTGATGTTGACAACACAACAAAGAATCCGTCAGGCACAATTTACCTTCACGCTTGTACAGTAAAGAGCGGCAGCATCAATGTAGGTGCAGAGGTTTCAACTGCTGTCGATGAGGAACGCCGTGCAGATATTACAAGAAACCACACAGCGGCTCACCTTCTTCAGTCGGCTCTCCGTGAGGTTCTCGGCAACCATGTTCAGCAGGCAGGTCAGCTTGTTTCAGACGATTACTTCCGTTTTGACTTTACTCACTTTGAGGCTCTCACGGCAAAGGAACTCATTGAGGTTCAGAATCTTGTAAATAAAAAGATTCTTGAGGCAATCCCCGTTACAACACAGGAAATGCCTATTGAAGAGGCTAAAAAGCTCGGCGCAATGGCACTCTTCGGTGAAAAGTACGGCGATGTTGTCCGTGTTGTAAGCGCAGGCGACTTCTCTGTTGAATTCTGCGGCGGTACACATGTAAAGAATACCGCAAACCTCGGTCTTTTCAGAATCAGACAGGAGGGTTCGGTTGCCGCAGGTGTAAGAAGAATTGAGGCTCTCACAGGTATGGGCGTTCTCAAGTACATCAACGGTATGAGCGCTGTTATTATGGATGTTTGCTCATTACTCAAAATTGCAAATCCAAAGGCAGTTGTTGAGGGTGTTCAGAAGGCTGAACAGCTTATCAAGGAACAGCAGAGAGAAATCAACGAGCTTAATTCAAAGCTTGCCGTTGCTCAGATCGGTCAGCTTTTTGCAGGCACAACGGAGGAAAACGGTGTAAGAGTGGTAACAGGCAGAATTGACAAGGCTAATGCCGACATTCTTCGCACAATGTGCGAAAAGGCAAGAGATTTTGCCCCGAAGTGCGTATGTGTTCTTGCAACTGAAAATGACGGCAAGGTGACATTTGCCGCAGCCTGCGGTAAAGAGGCTCTTGCTCTCGGTGCAAATGCAGGCAAAATCATAAAGGCTGTTGCTCAGAAGGCCGGAGGCAACGGAGGTGGAAAGCCCGATATGGCTATGGCAGGTGCTAAACAGCCTGAGAAGATTTCAGAGGCTCTTGACAGCGTAAAAGAAACTGTTTATGCAATGTTAAAATAATCGTTTAATGTGTATTTATGGCTTGCTTGCCGGTTGAATTGTGGAAAATAGCCAAACGGTTACATAAAATCTTGTGCAATTAACAAAAACGGTTTTAAACCAAAACTATTGCAGTTTTGTTATTTTTATAGTATAATAAGCAATACTAAGATATGAAAATCTATCTTGGATATTTATGAACAATTTTAGGAGGAGATTAAAAATGTTCAAGAAAATTGCAGGTCTTTTTCTTGCAGCAGCAGTAATGTGCAGTTCAGCTGCCATCACAGCAAGCGCTGCAGAAGCAGAGGATGACGCTGCTGTTGCTGCAGCAGCAGATCAGTCAGGCGAGGTTTCAGCCGATGGTTCATCAGACGTTTCAGCTGACGCTTCTTCAGAAGTTGAAGCAGGCAATGTTGTTAAGTTTGATGTTAAGAAGTCAGGCTGGAATAATGTTAAGACAGTATTCTGTCATATTTGGAGAGCTGACGGTACAGGCGATTGGCCGACATGGCAGTCAAAGAAAGAAAAATGTAAGTACGATTCTTCAACAGGTATCGCTACATATGATCTTTCAAATACAGGCAACACAATCTCTAAGTCAGACGGAAGAGTTTACTGTGTAATCTTCAGTGCTAACACAGGTATGCAGTCATACAACGCTATCATGAGCGGCAACTGCATCGGTGACACACTTTATTGCACAGGTAATCAGATTGAAAACCCTGAGGATTCAGAAAAGAAGGCAAACGAAGCTAAGTGGCAGAACAACTCAGACTGCGGTCCTGAAAAGAAGATTACATCAACAGGTAAGATTGTTGGTTCTGCTTTCCCTGAGGGCGAATCAGATGTAACAATGATGGCTACATACCTCATCGCTTACTACAATGATGAGGCTAAGACAAGTCTTACACAGAACCTTCTTAACGAACTCAAGGTTAGCCCTGTAGATGTTATGGGTGCTGTAACAGATAAGCTCAATGCTACAAACAACGCTGATAAGGATAAGATTGCTCCTGCAGTTGAGAAGATTCTCTCAGGTTGCACAGATCCTACAACAGGTAAGAAGCCAGATAAAGATAAGCTTGACAACGCTAAGAAGTCAGGTGCTAAGGCAACAGGCGGCAGCTCAAGCAACGGTTCAAGTTCTTCTTCAAGCAAAGGTGGCTCAAGCTCATCAGGTTCAGGTTCTTCAAGCACAGGTGCAGTTAAGTCAGGTGTTGAAACAACTATCGTTTTCGTAATGGCAGGTCTTATGGTTTCAGCAGCAGGCGTTATGTTCCTTGCAAGAAAGAAGAAAGAAGACTGATTTTAACGAATTAATCTTTGATTAAGCATTTTTCGGACACTGTCAATCGGCAGTGTCCGTTTTGCTTTTTTTACTCAGGGTGCAAAAATATTCAAAAAGTTTTTAAAACATCTTGACAACGCTCGCAGTGTTTGTTAAAATATTAATGTTGCAACGGGATGTAGCGCAGTTTGGTAGCGCACACGTCTGGGGGGCGTGGAGTCGCAAGTTCAAGTCTTGTCATCCCGACCAACTTAAGCCTTTTTGTCTTTTGACAGAAAGGCTTTTTTCTTTACGATAAACTGTTTACTGCAAATAATTAACGCAAAAGGAGATAATATGCTTAATATCGGCTCTCATCTTTCAATATCAAAAGGTTTTTACGCAATCGGCAGAGATGCACTTTCAATCGGAGCAAACACATTTCAATTTTTTACACGCAACCCTCGTGGCGGATCTGCAAGAAAAATTGATATCGAAGATGTCAATGCACTTATAAAACTTATGACGGAAAATAATTTTGCAAAAATTCTCGCCCATGCACCATACACAATGAACCTCTGTTCGGCAAAACCCGAAACCCGTGAATTTGCTCTGAACACGCTTACGGACGATTTGAAACGAATGGAATATCTCCCGAATAATCTTTACAACTTTCATCCCGGCAGTCACACGGGACAGGGGGTTGAAGCTGCGGTTGAGCAAATCGGCACAGCGTTGAATACTGCAATGTTCGATGATATGACAACCACGGTATTGCTTGAAACAATGGCGGGCAAAGGCACGGAGGTCGGCAGAACCTTTGAAGAACTGCGTATGATTATCGACCGTGTGGAGCGAAACGATAAAATCGGCGTCTGCCTTGATACCTGCCATGTTTTTGACGCCGGTTATGACATTGTGAATAATCTTGACGGAGTTCTTGAAGAATTTGACCGTGTAATCGGGCTTGAAAGACTCAAGGCAATTCATCTCAATGACAGTATGAATCCTATCGGCAACCACAAGGACAGACATCAGAAAATAGGCGAGGGCTACATTGGAATTGATGCGTTCGGGAAAATTATAAATAATGAAAATTTGCGAAATCTTCCGTTTTTCCTTGAAACCCCGAACGAGCTTGACGGTTATGACAAAGAAATTTCGGCTTTGAGAAATTTGTATTTTGAATGACATTTGCCTTAAAATAAATCAATACAAAAATTGTCAAAAATATTTGTTGCTATTGCAATTTGCAAAATTAAAAAAATTTAAAGTCCTCTCGATTTTTCGAGGGGGCTTTTTTCGCCTTTTTTACAATAAAATCGGTTTGCCGTTACACATAATTTGAATACGCAGACAAAGATATAATAATTACCCTTAAATCGGGAACAATAGTAAAAACGATTTACGGAGTGATATTGTGATTCAAAACATACGGAAAAATGAATTTGAAAGCTTAATAAAATCATCAAAGCCGGTGCTTGTCGATTTTTATGCCGAATGGTGTTCACCGTGCAGAATGCTTTCGCCTGTAATAGAAGAAATCGGTGACAAGTACAAAGCATATTTTGAAACCGTCAAGGTCAATGTTGACGAAAATCCCGAATTGACAGAACGCTACGGTGTATCGGGAATTCCTGCGCTTTTGCTCTTTAAAGACGGCAACGAAATTTTGCGTATGTCGGGTGTTCAGACCGAAGAACGGATAATCTCCGCAATCTCCGAAAAAACGGGTGAGAGTTTTGTATGACCTTGTAATTGTCGGCGGAGGTGCGGCAGGACTTACGGCGGCACTCTATGCCTCACGGAGCGGACTTGACTGCATTGTGCTTGATCCGTCATCACCCGAGGGCAGTTCAATTGCCCTCACGGATGCGGTTGAAAACTACACGGGCTTCAGCGATATTGCAGGCTTTGACCTCATTCAGCACTTTTATTCACACGCAAAGTCATTCGGTGCAAATTTTGTCAGACAATCCCTTGTCGGCATAAGAAAAAATTATGACGGTTTTATCCTTGAATGTTCCGACAGCGAGGTCAAGACAAAATCTGTTATTCTCTGCATGGGCGCAACCCACAAAAAATTGGGAATTGACGGTGAAAATAAGTTTGAAGGCAGAGGAGTAAGCTATTGTGCCGTGTGTGACGGCTATTTTTTCAAAGACAAAACAGTGGCGGTAATCGGCGGAGGAAACACCGCCGTTACCGAGGCGACCTATCTTTCTCATATATGCAAACGGGTTTTTGTTATTCACAGGGGCGACGCATTAAAAGCCGACAGAGTGCTTGTGCAAAAGCTTGAAAAATCGGGCAATGTCAAAATTCTTTACAACACCAATGTTATGAAAATTGACGGTGAAGAAAAGGTTAAATCGGTTACGCTTGACAATGAGAAAATTCTGAAAATTGACGGTGTTTTTGTTGCGGTAGGTCTTGAACCGAGAACCGAATGTGTCAAGGGTTTTGTAAAAACTGATGACAACGGATATGTGATTGCCGATGAAACCTGTCAGACATCTGTGTCGGGAATTTTTGTTGCAGGGGATATCCGTACAAAAAATCTGCGACAAATTATAACCGCCTGTTGTGACGGGGCAAATTCTGTTTACGGAATAAACAAATTTTTGAAATTGTAAGGTTTTCTTTTTCTGATTTTTATGGTATACTATATTCGATATTGTTAATTTTTCCGGATGAATAAAATGAAACTGTTACAAAATAAAAAAATAGCATATTTAACAGCAATTTTCTGCACACTTTTGTGGGGAACGGCTTTTCCGTTTATAAAGGTCGGCTACTCTGCTTTTGAAATTGAGGAGTCGGATATCGGCTCAAAGTTGATTTTTGCAGGAATGCGCTTTATGTTGGCGGGACTTATGGTGTTTCTCTTTTTGTGGATATCAAAAAGAAAACCGCCGACGCTTTCAAAAAAAGATATACTGCCCGTCTGTTCACTCGGAGTGGTTCAGACAGGATTGCAGTATATTTTTACATACATCGGAATCGGTTTTACAAGCGGAACGAACACCTCTATAATAACGGCTTGTGCGTCGTTCTTTACCGTACTTTTCGTGCCGTTGTTTTTCAAAAACGACAGGCTCACGCTGATGAAAATTATCGGTTGTATTCTCGGATTCGGCGGAATTATCGCAATCAATTTCGGCGGAACTGTCAGCACGGACACTTGGTTCGGCGATATGATGATTCTATTTTCAACAATATCTGCGGCGGCAGGCAACATCGTTGCGAAAAAAGTCACAACAGGACGAGACCCGTTCCCTGTAACCGCTTTTCAGCTTTTAACAGGCGGTTTTATATTGCTTGTGTCAGGCATATGCTGCGGTGGCAGTATTGGTTTGATAAATGTTGAAAGTGTTTCCGTGTTGCTATGGCTTGCGTTCGTATCAGCAGCGGCATTTTCGCTGTGGACAGCACTTCTCAAATTTCATGATGCAAGCAGAATTTCTGTTTTCAATCTGCTTGTTCCCGTGTTCGGAACAGTTTTGTCGGGACTTATGCTCGGTGAAAATGTTTTCAGAATCGAAACTCTCATCTCGCTTATTCTGATTTCACTCGGAATTGCGTTTGTAAATATGAATCTAAAAAAATCGGGAGGTAAAATATGAATCCTGATATAAAAGGTATTATTTCCGATATGGACGGTGTCATTCTTGACACAGAAAAGCTGTATGTCCGTTTTTGGTGTGAGGCGGCAAATTTTTACGGCTATCCTATGGAAATGCACCACGCACTCAGTATTCGCTCAATGGCTCGCCCGTTTGCAATTGCAAAATTAAAAGGCTTTTTCGGCGAAGATTTTGATTACTACAAAGTTCACGATAAGCGAATTGAGCTTATGGATAAGTTTATTTCGGAAAACGGCATTGAATCAAAGCCCGGTGCCGCTGAATTTCTCGGCTTTTTAAAGCAGAACGGCTACAGGGTTGCCCTTGCAACCGCAACCGCTCCGGAGAGAACGAAAAAATATCTTTCGGCTCTCGGTCTTTACGATTATTTTGACGAAATAGTTTGTGCGTCAATGGTTGCAAAAGGAAAGCCCGAACCCGACATTTATCTTTATGCCGCAGAAAAACTCGGACTTGCTCCCAAAAACTGCATTGCACTTGAAGACTCGCTCAACGGCATAAAGTCGGCAAGTTCGGCAGGGTGTAAAACGGTTATGGTTCCCGACCTTGACCGTCCGAGTGCAGAGGCAATTCCCCTTCTTTACGGAGTTGCAGACAACCTTATTGATGTAAAACGATTTTTGTAAAAAACATTAACGGACATAAAGCAGGCTTTGCTTTTGTATATTAAACAGGGTAGGTTTATACTAAAACAAGGAGGCGTACAATATGTGGGATGCGATTTCAGCTGTGATGAATGGCTTCAATGACTTCCTGTGGGGTTGGTTTATGATTATCCTTCTTCTCGGAACTCACATTTTTCTCACAATTCGCACAAAATTTGTACAGAGAAAAACTTTTAAGGCAATCAAACTTTCGGTGACAAAGGATCCCGATTCAGACGGTGACATCAGCCCGTTTCAGGCTCTTGCAACAGCACTTGCCTCAACAATCGGCACGGGTAATATCATAGGCGTAGGTACTGCAATTGCACTCGGCGGACCCGGTGCGGTTCTCTGGTGCTGGCTCACCGGTGTTTTCGGTATCGCAACGAAGTATTCCGAGTCACTCATCGGTGTAAAGTATCGTGTAAAGACCTCTGACGGCAGAATGCTCGGCGGTGCTATGTATGCTCTTGAAAGAGGATTTAAGTTTAAAACTCTCGGCAAAATCCTCGCCGTTCTTTTTGCACTTTTTGCATTGCTTGCATCCTTCGGCATCGGTTCGGGTGTTCAGGTTAATGCAATTTCAAACATTATGAACAACACCTTTGATCTTGGTACGGTGAATCTTTTCGGTCAGGACGCTTCGGTTATTTCGATTATTGTAGGTGTTCTTGTTGCCGCAATTACAGCCGTTGTAATTTTCGGAGGTATCAAGTCAATCTCAAGAGTTTGCGAACTCCTTGTGCCGTTTATGGCTGTTTTCTATGTTCTCGGCTGTCTTATTATCCTCGGCATGAACTTTGATGTTCTCGGTAAGACATTTGAAATGATTTTTCAGGACGCATTTTCTCTCAAGTCCGTTGCAGGCGGTTTCCTAGGTTCAAGCCTTATGCTTGCCGCTCGTTACGGTATTGCAAGAGGTCTTTTCAGTAACGAATCCGGTATGGGTTCTGCTCCGATAGTTGCCTCTGCCGCTCAGACAAGAAACCCTGTTCGTCAGGCTATGATTTCTTCAACGGGTACTTTCTGGGACACAGTCGTTGTTTGTCTTATGACAGGTCTTGTGCTTGTAAGCTCAATTATCAAAAATCCTGCAATTGATGTTTCCGACGGCGGCGACCTTACATACAAAGCCTTTCAGCAGATTCCCGTAATCGGCACACCGATTCTTGTTATCGGTATTGCCGCTTTTGCATATTCAACAATCCTCGGCTGGTCATACTACGGTGAACGCTGTGTTGAATATCTTTTCGGCAGATGCGGTATGATTCCTTACAAACTGATTTTTGTATTTATTCTTCTCATCGGTCCTGTTATCAAGCTCGACCTTGTTTGGACAATGGCTGACATCTTCAACGCACTTATGTCAATTCCCAACCTTATTGCCGTAGTTGTGCTTTCGCCTGTTGTTGTAAAAGAAACTAACTATTACCTTTATGGCAACAGACTGGATGAATACGATAAAACCAAACTTCCTGTAGTAAATAAATAATCACATAAAGCCTGCACTATTCCAATGTGCAGGCCTGAATTTTAAGAGGGAACATTATGGAGAAATCAAGAATTGAAAAGCAATTTGATTTTATAAAGGAAATTGATAAGGAAAAATTCATCATCCGTCAAACCTACCTTTCCGACGCTCGGAAAAAGGAAAACGATGCCGAGCACGCATGGCATATGGCGATAATGACCGTTATGCTTTCCGAATATGCAAATTCGGAAATTGATGTGCTTAAAACAATGACAATGCTCCTGATTCACGATATTGTCGAGATTGATGCAGGCGATACATATGCCTATGATGAGGAAGCTAAGAAAACTCAGGCAGAGCGTGAAATGAAAGCCGCAAAAAGAATTTTCGGACTTCTTCCGGAAGATCAGGGCGAAAAGATGATGAATCTGTGGCTTGAATTTGAAAGCGGCGAAACAGCCGAAGCAAAGTTTGCTCACACAATGGATAACATTCAGCCTGCTATGCTCAATGATGCAACCGACGGCAAGGCGTGGGTAGAGCATATTGTTCACCTGCACAGTATCCTTAACCGCAACAAAAACACTGCTGACGGCTCAAAAAAGCTGTGGGAATATTCAAGGGATAACTTTATTATGCCCAATGTTGAAAAGGGCAGAATAATCAACGATTGAGCCGTAATAAATGATTTTGGCAATATAGGTTCTCTACTTGATTTTGAACAGCCGATGTGCTAAAATTAAGATTAACAATACAGAAATTTTCACTGTGTTTTATTATGGAACAATTGAAGGGCTTGTATGTGAATTTTGTTCCGATTTGATAATTATGGAAAGGGTGTTTACAATGAAAAGTTCAGTTATAAAGGACGGCGTAAGTACCGCACCTCAGCGTTCGCTTTTGAATGCTCTCGGTCTTACCGAAGAAGAAATTAAGAAACCTTTTATCGGTATTGTAAGTTCCAAGAACGATATCGTTCCGGGACATATGAATATAGATAAGATTGTTGACGCCGTTAAGCAGGGCGTTGCTCTTGCAGGCGGTGTTCCAATTGTATTCCCTGCAATCGCTGTTTGTGACGGTATTGCCATGGGACATGAGGGAATGAAGTATTCTCTCGTAACCCGTGAGCTTATCGCAGACTCAACAGAGGCTATGGCAAAGGCTCATGCGTTTGACGCACTTGTAATGGTTCCTAACTGCGACAAGAATGTTCCGGGTATGCTTATGGCTGCTGCAAGAATTAATGTTCCGACAGTTTTCGTAAGCGGCGGTCCTATGCTTGCAGGTCATGTTAAGGGCAAAAAGACAAGTCTTTCGAGTATGTTTGAGGCAGTCGGTGCTTACACGGCAAACAAGATTACTGCCGAAGAGCTTGCCGAGTTTGAAAACAAGGCTTGTCCGTCATGCGGTTCATGTTCGGGTATGTACACCGCCAACAGTATGAACTGTCTTACCGAGGCAATAGGTATGGGACTTCAGGGTAACGGTACAATTCCTGCTGTTTACTCAGACAGAATCAAGCTTGCAAAGCACGCCGGCATGAAGGTTATGGAACTTCTTGAAAAGGATATCCGTCCTCGTGACATTCTCACGGAAAAAGCATTTATGAATGCTCTTACTGTTGATATGGCTCTCGGCTGTTCAACAAACACAATGCTCCACCTTCCTGCAATCGCAAAAGAGGCAGGTGTTAAGCTTAACCTTGACATTGCCAATGAAATCAGCAAAAAGACTCCTAACCTTTGTCACCTTGCTCCTGCAGGTCACACATATATGGAGGATCTTAACGAGGCAGGCGGTGTTTATGCCGTAATGAACGAGCTTACAAAGGTTGGACTTCTTGACACAGACCTTATCACGGCAACAGGCAAGACTGTAGGCGAGAACATTAAGGGCTGTGAAATCAAGGATACGGACATCATTCGCCCTGTTACAAATCCATACAGCAAGACAGGCGGTATTGCTGTTCTCAAGGGTAACCTTGCCCCTGACGGTTCTGTTGTTAAGAGAAGTGCCGTTGCAGAGGAAATGATGCACCACAAGGGTGCGGCAAGAGTGTTTGACTGCGAAGAAGACGCTCTCAGTGCAATTTATGACGGCAAAATTAATCCCGGTGAGGTTGTTGTTATCAGATACGAAGGTCCTAAGGGCGGTCCAGGCATGAGAGAAATGCTCAACCCGACTTCCGCTATTATGGGCAGCGGTCTCGGCAACTGTGTTGCTCTTATCACAGATGGTCGTTTCTCAGGTGCAACAAGAGGTGCGGCTATCGGTCATGTATCTCCCGAGGCAGCAGTCGGCGGTCCGATCGCGCTTGTTAAAGAGGGCGATATGATTGAAATCGACATTCCCGCAAACACAATCAACCTCCTCGTTTCTGACGAAGAGCTTGCAAAGCGTAAAGCAGAGTGGAAGCCCCGTCAGCCCAAGATTACAACAGGCTACCTTGCTCGTTATGCAAAGCTTGTTACATCAGGCGCACAGGGTGCGGTTCTCGAATAATCAAGTTTTCAAGGCTCTCGTTTTGAGAGCCTTTCCTTTTGTCAAAAATTGTTTTTTCAGAAAGCCCAATCGTTAAAATGCACAATTGACCTTGCAAAAATCTGTATGTTTTTCAGCTTAACATAAAATAAAAAAGCAAGTTGCACAATTCATCCCTTGTCCATTTGGGCAAAGGGTGAATTTTTTTATTTTGCCATAATTCGGTTGTTTATTTTATACAAATATGCTATAATAATTCCGTATTAATTGACACTATTGTTTAATTTTGTCGAAATAAGCTTGATTAGAATAGAAATTTTACGAAAGGGGATTTCACTTTTGAAACAATACGACGCTAAAAAAATTCTTAATATTGCCCTCGCAGGACACAGCGGCAGCGGCAAAACCTCGGTTGCGGAGTCAATACTCTATCTCTCGAAGATGAGCGAAAGACTCGGTAAGGTTGCAGACGGCAACACAGTCCTTGATTTTGACAGCGAGGAGATTAAAAGACAGACTTCAATTATGACGGCGGTTGCACCGATTGAATGGAAAAATACAAAAATCAACCTAATCGACACCCCCGGTCTTTTTGATTTTGCAGGCGGTGTTGCAGAGGGCATGAGAGCGGCTGACACAGCGCTCATCGTTGTTTCGGGCAAGGACGGTGTCTGTGTAGGTACCGAAAAAGCAGTTGAGGCGGCAACAAAGGCAGGTCTTACAAAGGTGTTCTTTGTAAACGGTCTTTGCGACGAAAGTGCCCGTTTCTATCGTGTATTCGAGAGCTTGAAGGCTACATTCGGTCCGTCTGTTTGTCCTGTTGTTGTTCCGTACATTGTTGACGGTCAGGCAAATACTTATGTTAATTTGTTTGATTACAAGGCTTATGAGTACGGCACAGACGGCAGTGTAAAACAGACTGCGCTTCCCGATATGGGCGACAGGCTTGAGGGCTTGCGTGAGGCTATCAAGGAGGCTGTTGCCGAAACAAGCGAGGAACTTCTTGACAAGTTTATTATGGGTGAGGAGTTTACTCCCGAAGAAATCATTCTCGGTGTAAGTCAGGGTGTTAAGGACGGCACAATCTGCCCCGTATTCTGCGGTGATGCTCATAATACATTCGCAATTGATCAGCTTTTGAACAGCCTTACATGGCTTGCTCCGTCAGCGGCTGACAAGAGCGGTGAAATCGGTGTTGACCTTGACGGTGAACCTGTTGATGTTTCGGTTAATGACGGCGGTGCGGCTGCCGCAATCGTATTCAAGACGGTTGCAGACCCGTTCATTGGCAGACTTTCATATGTAAAGGTTGTTTCGGGCAAGGTAAGCTCGGACGCTCCTCTCATCAATATGCGTACAGGTGCACAGGAGAGAATTACAAAGGTGCTTTCCGTAAGCGGTAAAAAGCAGTCGGATGTTCCGTACATTGGTGCGGGCGACATCGGCGCAATCCCGAAGCTTGCATCAACAAAGACAGGCGACACACTCTGTTCGCCTCTCAGAAAGGTTGTTCTTGACGGAATCGACTATCCGTCATCATCATATACAATGGCTGTGTATCCCGCAAAGAAGGGTGACGAGGATAAGGTTGCTCAGGGCATTGCAAAGCTTGCAGACGAAGATCCGACAATCAAGCTCGTTTCAAACCACGAAACCCATGAAATGTTAATTTCGGGACTCGGCGAACAGCATCTTGATGTTGTAATTTCAAGACTTAAAACAAAGTATAATGTTGACGCAGTCCTCAAAAAGCCAAAGATTGCATACAGAGAAACTATCCGCAAAAAGGTTTCCGCACAGGGCAGATATAAAAAGCAGTCGGGCGGTCACGGTCAGTTCGGTGATGTGTGGATTGAATTTGAGCCGTGTGATTCGGACGGTCTTGTATTTGCCGAAAGAGTTGTCGGCGGTGCAGTTCCGAAGAATTTCTTCCCTGCCGTTGAAAAGGGACTTCAGGATTCAATCAAGAAGGGTGTTCTTGCAGGCTATCCGATGGTAGGCATCAAGGCTACTCTTTATGACGGTTCATATCATCCCGTTGATTCCTCCGAGATGTCATTTAAGACAGCGGCATCTCTTGCTTATAAGAACGGTATTCCAAATGCTTCTCCCACGCTTCTTGAGCCAATCGGAAGCCTTAAAGCCAATGTTCCCGATGCAAATATGGGTGATGTAATGGGCGAGGTCAACAAGCGCAGAGGTCGTGTACTCGGTATGCAGCCGGGTGAGAACGGAACGCAGATTGTTGAGGCGGAAGTTCCTATGGCAGAAATGGATGACTTTGCAACCTACATTCGTCAGGTAACACAGGGCAGAGGATCATTTGAATTTGCGTTTGTTCGCTATGAGGACACCCCTGCAAATGTTGCTCAAAAAATTATTGAGAAAGCCAAGGCCGACTCTCAGGAATAATCAATAAGCTGATTAAGGCACCGATTTTTCGGTGCCTTTTGCTTTTCTTGCGTAAATATCATTATTGTGATACAATTAGGCTATACTTATGTGAATGGTGGGGACGGAAATTTATTGCAAAGGATGATGACAATGAAAAATCTTTTACAAAGAGCGAGAAATACAATCAAAATCAAAAATATGCTTTTTCTCACAATTGCCGGAATTATCAATGCGTTTGGAATTACAATATTTCTTAATCCCGTGAACCTTTACGACAGCGGAATTTCAGGTACGGCTATGCTTGCCGCACAACTTACACCCGAAAGCCTGTCGCTTTCACTTTTTCTTATAATTTTTAACCTGCCGCTGTTTTTGTTCGGACTTAAAAAGCAGGGAAAGAAGTTTACATTTTACGCAATTTATACGGTTGCAGTTTATTCGTTCGTTTCATGGCTGATAACCGATGTTCTGCCCGTTGATGTCAGTATGGCGTCTCCGCTTGCGGGAACCGATTTGCTCCTTTGTGCCGTGTTCGGCGGTGTGATTTCGGGTATAGGCAGTGGTCTTGCAATCAAATTTGGCGGTGCAATGGACGGCATCGAGGTTATGGCAGTAATCTTTGCGAAGAAAATCGGTGTATCGGTTGGTTCATTCGTTATGGCATACAATATCGTACTTTATGTTGTATGCGGTTTCATTCTGCAAAGCTGGATTCTTCCGCTTTATTCGATTGTTACATATTTTGCCGCACTTAAAACGATTGACTTTATTGTTGAAGGTTTTGACAGGGCAAAGGCGGCAACGATTATTGCATCTGTAAGCCGTTGCGATGAAATTTGTAACGCACTTTCGGAGGAATTTCAAAGCGGCGTTACCGTAATGCAGGCTCAGGGCGGATATTCAGGCAAGGACAAGGTGATGATTTACTTTGTTGTCAACCGTTTCCAGATTGGCAAGCTGAAGGAAATTGTGCGTGAAATCGACAAGAAAGCGTACATTTCAATTACGGAGGTTGCCGATGTTTTCAGCCGAAACGATTCGCTGTAAATAAATTTTAGTTGGTGTTTTATTTGACAAAATTACTTGTAAAGCTGTTCGTTAAAGACAGCGACAATTGCGATAATCCAAAGGTTAGAACTGCCTATGGCAACCTTTCGGGTGTTTGCGGAATAATTCTTAACCTGTTACTGTTCGGAGGAAAATTGTTTGCCGGAATTGTTTCGGCATCGGTTTCCGTCATTGCCGACGCCCTCAACAACCTTTCGGACGCAGGCAGTTCGGTTGTTACATTCCTCGGATTTAAGCTTGCAAGCCGTCCCGCCGACAGAGAGCATCCGTTCGGTCACGGTCGTTATGAGTATGTGGCAGGCTTGGGAATTTCCATTGTAATCCTTTTAATGGGTGTTGAGCTTATAAAAAGTTCGATAGAAAAGATAATTACTCCCGAGGACAAAACGGCATTTTCAACGCTTTCACTCGCAATAATGATTGCGTCAATTTTTGTAAAATTATGGATGTACTTTTTTAATTCGGGATTGTCGAGAAAGATAAATTCAACCGCACTCAAGGCGGCGGCGCTCGATTCTTTGACCGACTGCATTGCAACCTCGGTCGTAATAATCGGATTGCTGATTTCTGCCTCAACAGGAGTTCAAATTGACGGTTGGCTCGGCGTGTGTGTTTCGCTGTTCATACTTTTTACGGGTGTCAGCACATTCAGAGAGAGCCTCTCTCCGCTCCTCGGCAAAGCTCCAGATGCCGAATTTGTTGATGAAATCAAGGAAACAGTGTTGAAAAATGATATGATTGTGGGTATCCACGATTTGATTATTCATGATTACGGTCCGGGTAGATGCTTTATTTCACTCCACGCAGAGGTACCGTGTGACGAGGATATCCTTGAAGCTCACGACGCAATTGACCTGACGGAAAAACAGCTTGAAAACAGGTACAACTGTTTTGCAACCATACATATGGATCCGATTGCCTCAAACGATGCGTTCACAAATGAACTTAAAATGAAGGTGGAGGAGGGCTTGTGTGAGCTTAATCCGGAGTATTCAATCCACGATTTCAGAATTGTAAAGGGCAGTACGCATACAAATGTTGTCTTTGATATGGTTATTCCGTATGGTCTTGACCTTACAGAAAGACAGATTAAACAGAGTGCAATCGAGAAAATCAAGTCAATTGACGAAAAGCTTTATCCGATAATAAATGTTGAAAAATCTCTTTCTGATTAAAAGTTCATAATACAAAACGAGGTCATCGGTTTTTAGCTGATGACCTCGTTTTGTATATATTTTCGGAATTGTTGAAAATTGTGTGTTCAAGTGTAGTAGTCAATTATACGGTTTATTGTCAAAACGATTTTACAATTGTTTCGATTTGCGGTTAGTGACCGTTGCCGTATTATTGTTTTGCAAACTGACTGTTGTAAAGTTTGTTATAGAATCCGCCTTTGGCTAGCAACTCCTCGTGTGTGCCTTGTTCAATGATGTTGCCGTCCTTCATAACAAGGATAACATCGCTTTCCTTGATTGTTGAAAGTCTGTGGGCAACAACAAAACTCGTTTTGCCCTTCATCATCTTGGCAAAAGCCTTTTGAACACGAATTTCGGTAAGGGTATCAATTGATGAAGTAGCCTCGTCAAGAATAAGAATTGACGGATTTGTAAGCATAGCCCTTGCAATACACAAAAGCTGTTTTTGACCCTGACTGAGATTACCGCCGTCCTCGCTGATTACGGTGTTGTAGCCGTCAGACA